>Ga0068714_10003028_pt1 | contig 20493 bp, 19 predicted proteins | sample MTBNYHSulfiMetaG_FD_62988 | JGI IMG/M metagenome (GOLD analysis project Ga0068714, IMG submission 62988) | Enrichment culture microbial communities from rom New York Harbor, USA that are MTBE-degrading - MTBE-NYH (New York Harbor Sulfidogenic)... | ecosystem: Environmental > Aquatic > Marine >... | reverse complement strand
CGGTTTGAGTGGCGCTATTGATAAACTGGATAATATCTTCAGGCAGAGAGACCCAGTAATCAACCTTTTTAGCCTTGATATAGTTAAATTTCACCCACTGCTCGATCGCATCTCGTTTCTGGATGTCGTGGGGATCATCAATAAGAACAATTAAATTGTTTCCCTCCTCTTTCAAGGGCATCCAAAGACTCTTTTTCATAAAATCAGCCTTTAGCTTTCGAACGATGTTTTGGTTAACAATGATTTTGGTGTCATACTCTTGGTATTTAAGCCCATAAAACTCACTGAAGCTCTTGCCGATATCTTGTTTGGAAATTTTGTAAGAATTTATGAGAAATTTAATGATATCTCCTTTGGTCTCCCGTGCTCGGATAGAGGCGTCCTCTAATTCCTTCTGGGATACAATATTATTGGTGAGAAGATAATCAAATTTGGTAGGCTTCTTTTTTGCTTTTTGAAGCTGATTATAAAAAGCCAATCCTAAAACATCTGCCATTTCAGCTACATTTTGTTTGTCTTCCTGGGTAAAGGTAGCCTCTGTTTTTTTGTTCAACAATTGGATAACCCCCATTAAATATTTCTCGTAAAGAAATGGGGCCGCAAGCACCTGTCGGGTCTTGAAACCGGTCTTCAAATCCCAACTGTTATCAAATTTTAGCTCCGGAGAATAACCGGATAGTTCTTGATCATCATACGCGTTGCTTATATTGATCATTTTTCCGGTAGAAGCGCAATACCCGGCAATACTCGACCGATTGATCGGAAGACGAATCTCACTTACCTCATTGCCTTCTTTTATTTTTGAGTAGATTTCCTTTTTGGCATGATCAACCGCGTAGATCGTGATCCTCTCGGCGTCAAAGAGTGCAAGGCAATTATCTTTTAAATTTATCAAAATATCATCAATGTTTTCAGCAATGTGGAGCTGGCGAGTAATATTTTTTAAGCTCTCGTTATAAGCGATCAGGGACCGGAGTTTTTCTAATTCTGCGACGTTATTACCTTTAGTCAAGGCCATTCCTGATACTCCTTTTTTTGTCCGATAATTTGTTTAATGAACATTGTTTTTAAAATTATAGTAACTTATAACCCATCTAAATTCCTAAGTCAATTCATACCTCTATAAGGCGATAGGCTGAACGGGTATTAGAAATATTTATTAAATACAGCATGTTAAATTTATAAAAATTTTTCCTTTCTATAGTGTTAGTCATCCTGAGTCCAATGAACTACGTGAAAAATATCCGCTTATCATCAGAAAGAGAAAAAGTCCTCGCCATAACAGGAGAATTTTAGTATATAAGATAAGGTAACCCCGTTAGAATGCTTTCACACGGGGCATTCATCCCGCCTGCCCTGTTAGATATTTGAAATCTAACGGGGTAAAAAATGGTTCCTGATCAGGGAGACAAACAAAGTGTCAAAAAGTAAAAAAATGGTAACCGGTGCAGCCGGGTTTATTGGGTTTCACCTCTGTAAACGATTGTTAGAAGAGGGGGATGAGGTTGTCGGCATGGATAACTTAAATGATTATTATGATGTCACATTAAAAAAGGCCCGTTTATCACAGCTGGAGAGCAAAAAAAATTTTAGATTTATCAAACTCTCCTTGGAAGAAAAAGAAGGGGTCCTTTCGTTATTTAAGTCCAAAGAATTTGACGTTGTGGTTAACCTCGCAGCGCAAGCAGGGGTGAGGTACTCGCTTATTAACCCTTATGCTTATCTTGATAGCAACATCTATGGGTTTTTAAATATCTTAGAAGGCTGCCGGCACGCTAAGGTAAAACACCTTGTATTTGCCTCATCCAGCTCAGTCTACGGATTAAATACCAGGATGCCATTTTCTGTCCATCAAAACGTCGACCATCCGATTTCCCTTTATGGGGCAACGAAAAAAGCAAATGAATTGATGGCTCATAGTTACAGTTACTTATTTGGCATTCCCACTACCGGCCTTAGATTTTTTACGGTTTATGGTCCCTGGGGGAGACCGGATATGGCTCTCTTTCTTTTTACCAGCGCGATGTTGGAAAATCGACCCATTGATATTTATAACTTCGGCGATATGGAACGGGATTTCACCTATATCGATGATATCATCGAAGGTGTTATCCGGGTGATGAAAAGAATTCCAGATCCTAACCCACAATGGAGCACCGAAAATCCTGATCCGGCAACGAGCGCAGCTCCTTTTAAACTGTATAACATTGGGAATAATAATCCGGTGAAGCTTTTGAACCTCATCCAGGTTTTGGAAGCATGCATGGAGAAAAAGGCCAAGAAAAATTTTTTACCCATCCAGGCGGGTGATGTTCCTGCAACGTTTGCTGATGTTGAAAACTTAATAAAGGATGTTGGTTTTAAACCCGCCACGCCGATTGAAGAAGGGGTGAAAAAATTTGTGAGTTGGTATCAGGGATATTATCGCGCCTGAGGTTTCTTAACTTGTTCATAGTTTAAAAAGAATTTTTCGATGAAAATAATGCTTACTGGTGGAGCTGGTTTTATTGGTTCCCATATCGCCGATGTCCTTATCAAGGAGGGTCATCAGGTTATCATCATTGATAACCTTTCAAACGGGAAAAAAGCTAATACTAACCCTGCGGCGTCCTTTTATCACTTTGATATTCGAGACGAAAGCTTAGAGGAGGTTTTTGCTCAGGAAAAGCCTGACGTTCTAAACCACCACGCTGCCCAGGTAAGCGTTCGAGATTCAGTAACCGATCCGATTTATGACTTAGAAATCAACATCCGGGGAACTATTCACCTCCTGGAATTAAGCCGGAAATACGGGGTAAAAAAAGTGATTTTCGCTTCTTCAGGAGGAGCAATTTACGGCGAACAGGATTACTTCCCTGCTGACGAAAAGCATCCGCTGAGACCCCTGAGCCCTTACGGGGTAGCTAAACTGGCAGGAGAAAGTTACCTTTATTATTACCAACAAAATTTTGACCTGCCCTATGTAGCGCTCCGCTATGCTAACGTTTACGGTCCTCGTCAGGACCCTCTGGGTGAGGCTGGGGTGATTGCTATTTTTTCCCGGAGCATGTTAACCGGAAAGCAAACGATCATCAACGGAACCGGAGAACAGACCCGAGACTATGTGTATGTGGAAGATGTGGCCCGAATAAATGTGCTGGCTTTGCAAGATGATAAAGAAGGGCCATTCAATGTCGGCACAGGGAAGGAAACAACGGTTAATTATCTTTTCACAAAGATTCAGTCTCTCACTCATGCAGAGGCGCTGGAAGTCCACGGAGAACCCAAAAAAGGAGAACAATTCCGCAGTGTCCTCTCCGCAGAAAAAGCTAAACGGACATTAGGATGGGAGCCTAAGGTCGAATTCGATGAAGGATTAAAAAGGACAATTGAATTTTTTAAAGCACAAACTTGAGTGCTGCCAGAGCAGCCTTTTCTCCGCTTTTAATGCAATCGCTGATACCAATGCCGTGATAGGCACTTCCCGCCAAAAAAAGCCCCGGGTTAAGCGATAACCGTTCCTCAATTCTTTTTATCTTCGCTTCGTGACCAACCATATATTGCGGCATCGACTTCTCCCACCGAAAAACCTTGGTAAATAATGGGTTAGCATGTATACCCATAATATCCCGGAGCTCCTCGCGAGCGATCGCGATAAGCGCAGACTCGTTCAAACGGGTTAAATGCTCATTTTTTATCCCGCCCACAAAACAACGGATCAGAAGCTTATCGGGAGGCGCTCGATGCGCGAATTTTATTGAGGTCCACGTACAGGCCATGATTTTCCTGTTTTCGATCCGAGGGATTACAAATCCAAACCCATTCATTGGATAAGAGATCTCTTTCCGTTCATAGGCAAGGGAGATCGTAGCAGTGGAAACATACGGAAGGGAGAAAAGTTCCGATGAAAGCACGGGGTCTATTTCTTTATAAAGATCGGCAGTGACAAACGCTGGTGTAGCAAACACCACTGACATAACCTTTAACAAATCTCCCCGTGCCAACGTAAGAAGGTATCCGGAAGCATCAGAAACTTTTTCAATACTCACGACCGGGTTTCCGGTCAAAAATCCCTTGGGATTTAGTGAAGCAGCTATTGTGTTAGGAAGTGTCGCCAAGCCTTCTCTTAAACTCATAAACATGGTGTAGCCATGAGTGCCCTTTTTCCCTTTGACCATTTTTTTTCTTTTTATCATTCCGATGATCAAACTTCGATAGCTCTTCTCTAACTCGATCAGCCTCGGAAAAGTGCTCTTAAGGCTCATGGTTTCCGGGTCACCGGCATGAATACCAGCTACCAGGGGTTCGGCGATTTTCACCAAAACTTCTTTTCCCAAACGCCGGGTGACAAACTGTGCTAAGCTTTCCTCCTCAACGGATTTTTTTGCTGGAATGACAAGATCCATCGCCATCCGGAGTTTTCCCAACGGTGAAATTAAAGGGTTTTTGATAAACGAAGAAAAATTCGTGGGCGCAAGAAGCATAAACCCTTCCGGGAGTTCTTGTAAAGTTTCTTTGGAGAGAATAAAAATGCGGCGGACATGCTCATTGGTTTTCATTAAGTGATCCTGAATGCCGAGTTTACGGCAGAGGGCAATTGCCTCAGGCTTTTCGGATAAAAAGCAGTCCGGTCCTCCCTCGATGATAAAGTCATCGTGTCGCTCAGTCAGGATGTTTCCGCCTAACCGGTTTTTTTTTTCCACAAGCAAGAAGGTTATCCCTTGTTTCCGCTCTTCGATTTCTTTCTGAAGCACACACGCGGCAGCAAGACCGGCAATACCTCCTCCGATAATGGCGATGGTTTTTTCAGTGCGCGTCATTATTTTCAGCTACTCAGAGAGTTTACGATGACCTCAGTTAAGGCTTCGATAAAGTGAGGGCTGTCATTGAGTGAGGGTGCTCGTTGAAAATTAAGCCCCAGGTCAAGAGCTTTTTTTCTTAGAACAATATCAAGGTCGTAAAGTGTTTCCAGGTGATCGGAAACAAATCCTAAGGGCACTACCAGCACATCTTTTTTGCCGCTCGCAGCAATATCTTTAAGGACGTCTTCCACGTGAGGCGCGAGCCACACTCCTTCTTTTCCCTGGCTTTGGAAGGCAAGATACCATTCATGTTTTCCCAAACGCGTTATCACCCCGGCAATGGTTTTTTTAATTTCATTGACATACGGATCATCATTAACGTGTTCTAAGGGAAGGCTATGCACAGAAAAAATGATGGGGACAGAGTCTCTTATGTTTGCAGAAAACAAATTCAGCCCTGCTTTTACCCTGTCTGCTGCCGCATCAAGATAACGAGCATGCGTATTCCAGGGTGAAACAAAATGCGCTTCCATGTTTTGATGAGATTCCTCGATCGCCTGATAAACCGCTCTGTTATAGCCTCCCGTGGCGGCTCCGGTTGAAAAGGGTGATAAAATAATGCAAAAGATTTTTTTTATTCCTTTTGCGTGGAAAGTGTTAATTGCCTCTGAGATGGAAGGTAGCCAATAGCGCATGCCGATAGAGACGTCACAGAGCATTCCTCTCTTTTTAAGATTATTCTGAAGACTCCGCGCCTGCCGTTCGGTAATTTCAGGCAACGGAGATTTTCCCCCGATAAGCCGGTAACGTTCTTTTGCCTGATTAACGACAGAAGGGTTAAGCGGTCGTCCAGAAAAAATTTTTTTCAAGAAAGGCTCCACGTCCTCTAATGAGTTGGGCCCTCCAAAAGCTAAGAACAGGATACCGCTATGGTGACAAGGTGTTTCCATTTATCGCTTGCTAAGGTCATGGACCATGTTAATCAGCGCGACAACGTTTTTAACGGGAGTTTGGGGGAGGACACCGTGGCCTAAGTTAAAGATATGGCCGGGACGGTTTTCAGCTGACTGAAGAATTTTTTTCACTCGCTCCTTGATCATTGCAATCGGAGCAAACAACGTGACCGGGTCTAAATTACCCTGTATCCCGACGTTATACCCCAAACGTCTCCAGGCGTTGCCGAGCTCAATCCGCCAATCCACCCCAATAATATCGCCTCCTGCTGTTTTCATAAGCTCAAGGAGGTCAGCTGCGCCCGTCGCAAAATGAATAGCCGGCACATTGTTGGTAAGTCCTTGAAAAACTTTTTGCGCATGAGGCAAAACAAACTGAGCATAATCATAAGGGCTTAAGCAACCCGCCCAGCTGTCAAAGACCTGAATAGCCTGCGCGCCGGCCGCAATTTGAGCATTAAGATAGCGAACAACGACCGTAGAGAGTTTTTCCATAAAAAGATGCCAATATTTCGGATTATGGTACATAAGCTGTTTTGTTTTAATGAAGTTTTGGGAATGACCCCCCTCTATGCAATAGCTCGCCAAGGTAAACGGGCCACCGGCAAAACCAATGAGCGGTATCGTGCCGTTGAGTTCTTTAACAACTTTCTTGATCGCTTCAAGCACAAAAGGGACATCTTCTTCCGGTTCAATGATCCGCAAGCCTTCTATATCATCTTTTTTCTGAATGGAGTTATGAATTATCGGCCCTTCGCCTTGAGAAAATTCGAGTTTAATCCCCATTGGTTCAAGCGGAAGAAGGATATCGGCAAAGATGATCACCGCATCCATCTCTATGAGCTTTGTCGGTTGAAGAGTAACTTCGGCAGCTAAATCAGGATTTTTACACATCGCAAGGAAGGAGACTTTTTCTCTGATTGCTCGGTATTCCCTCAGATAGCGGCCTGCCTGACGCATGAGCCAGACGGGGGTATAATCAGTTGCTTCTCTCCGGCAGGCTTTCAAAAAAACGGAATTACGGATCATACAGTCTTTTTCTCCTAAGGAGTTATCTCACCGTAATAATATCACGTAATGACGCAAAAGACGCGACTATATTTTTTATGCACGCGGGTATGCACGATAATCCTACAGAAGCTTGGACATTAAAATTTCGTCTACCCACGTCTCTTCAATCCGGTATCGATTTTTACGGACTCCTTCCTCCTGAAACCCGAATTTTTTATAGAGCGAGATCGCTTGCTGGTTGGTGGATAAAACCCCAAGCTCCAAACGATGAAATCCTTTTTTGCGCGCCCAGGCTATCGCTTCCCGGAAAAGAGTCGACGCAATTCCTGATTTTCGAAAATCTTTTCCGATTGCCAAACCTATTTCGATGACATGGGCAATCTTCCTGAATCCTCCTCCGATAAAACCTAACACTCCTACAATGATACCATTATTTTCGGCCACCAGAAGAAGGCTCCGGTTAAGGGTTTGCTGGTGAACCAGCGTTGTGATCTGTTCCACTGCTCTCTCGTCCGGTTCGAGCATAAAATACGTATTTTCCGCTCCTACGTCATTTAAAAGGTCGTAAATTTTTTCAGCATCCTCAAGTGCCGCAGGTCGAATCGTGAACTCAAGGTTTTTCATCTTAAGGTGATGGCGCCTTTTTTTCTGTGCTGGTTAAATCAGCAATATTAACTCTTACCATTGATGGCTCAAGGTTTTCAAGGACGATACCCTGGGGAAAGGAGAGGTCGGATTTTGAGATTTTGATTCTACGCCTCCCCTTTTTAGCGTTCCAGAGCTTCAGAAAAACCTTGACCTCCTTTGTACTAAAAAAGTAAAACGCCCGGCGTGGCCCGGAAAAAGAAACCTCAATTTCTTGAGGGGCAATATCTTCAACAATAAGACCGGAGGGCAAAGCCGAATACTCGATTGGAACCGTATAGGTTTTATAGACTAATTTTGATCCGTATACCAAAACAAACCAAAGCGCCGACGTCATAACCAGCGCTATGATTTTTTCCCGGGAATTTTTTTTGAAAAACTCCTGCCAGAGCTTATTTACCGGCGGGGGGCTGATCTCCTGATAAAAATTTTTTATGATCTTGCTCAAGGTTTCATTATCATTAACGATCTGAAGCGCGCCATTGCGGGCGATAACAATTGTTCCCCGTTCCTCCGAAACCACAAGACAAAGCGCATCGGTTAATTCTGATAACCCCAGCGCGGCAGCATGGCGGGTACCGGTTTGACCAAGGGTTTTAAAATCCTTGGAAAGCGGGAGATGAGAGGAGAACCTGCTTACCTGATCCCGTTCAATCACCACTGCTCCATCATGCCCGGAAGAGTGGGGGTCAAAAATGCTTTTTAAAAGTGCCTCACTGAGTTTCCCGTGTAACTCCACTCCCCCATCCAAATGGCGCATAACCAAATCTTTTCCCTGAACAACAATAAGGGCGCCGATCTTGTCATGGGCAAAATCATTAAGCGTACGAACCAAGGTTTCTACTTCGGGTCGAGATAACTGCATTGGTTTTTGGCTTTTTCGGTTTAAGCTCCAAACCGCTATCTTTTCAAAAAAATGTCGCAGTTCCTCTTGAAAAATTACAACCACCACAATTAATATCACGGCAAAAAAACCTTGTAAGACAGAAGCCATTAACAATAAATCAAATTGTCGAGCAAAAAGATAAACCCCTGCCATGATGATGATGCCGGTCAAAACAAAGGCCGCCTTGGTCTTTTTAAACCAAATCAGCACACTGTAAAGAATAAGCGACATAAAGAGAATATCGATAAAACCGGCTATCCCAATCTCTTTAAAAACGTTAAAAAACTCCATCGTGCATCCACCTTATTTTATGCGGGGGGTTATCTTGAATGGAAAGTAAAACGTACTCTTTCCTGATATATTTAACCGTTCGATCAGTTTTTGGGTAAGGGACTCCTCTAAGTCTTTCCCGGTGGATTCGACACCCTCTTTTCCCACCTCAAAACTACCTCCGGCAATAGTATCATGTCCCCCTGCTTCTTTCGGATCCTTGACAATGTCTCGTAAAATATTTGCCGCCAAAGCATTCGGGTTGGTCGCTCGAAGCGAAAAGTGAATCCTTTCATTATATCTTCCCGTACAAAACGCATAGCGCATCCCTTTATAAGTCAAGAGAAACTCAGTTACCTGCGAGACTAAATCCGGGTTTTCTACCCACCCAAGGTGAGAAACAATCAACTTTTGATAAACCATGGCGTCTTTAATGCCTTTTCCCAAAGTAGTAAAAAATTTTCTTGATCGCGAAGGATTTTGAATGTGCGCTAAAATACGCATATCGCAAAAAGGCAAAAGAGCAATATAAGTTTTGATAATATCAGTCCGTTTGGCTCTATAAAGGTTGAGGGTATCAGTTAAAATACCATAAGCAAGCGCGGTTCCTATCCTACGGGGAATGTCAAGGTTACTTAGAAGCAGTGCCTGTGCAAGAATTACTGACGTTGCTCCGCACTCGAGGTCCACAATACTACAGTCAGCCGAAGGCTTGATTACCGAAGGGTGCTGGTCAATAACCAGGGTAGCCTGCCGGTCTGCAGGAAAAGAATTATTTTCAAACTCAGGCTGGGTATCAATCAAGGCTACCTGAGAAAATTTCTTAAGGTCATTGGCTTTAAACTTATGGACCGGCATTTTAAGAATCTTAACCATCTCCTGGTTCTCCGTCCTCCCAATAATACCACCATACACTATCCGGGTATAAATATTAAACCCCTTCTTGACCAAATAAGCAAAGGCAAAGCTGCTTGCCAAAGCATCCGGATCAGGATAATCATGGGTAAGGATCAAAAGAGGAGATAAAGCTTCTCTCTTCTGCTCAAGAAATTGGAGGAGCTTACGCGCATCCGTCCGGGCAGTTTTCCGCAAGGGATTACCTGATCTCATCATGCAGTTTAAACATAGGTTTCATTGTCAGCCCACTGCCGACCACCGGAGAACTAAAGCGTGGCAGTGATTTTATCAAATTGGTCAACCGGAATAGCTGGGTTGGTTGAAAATGCGATGCCGGTCAATTTGGTTAAGGCAATTGAGGCCCTAACAGCTTCCTCAATCCCCGGAAAATCTAAAATAAACACCAAATCCGGCTCTCCCAGCACAGCATACATTGCGTTAACCTTACCGCCAAACTTTTCAATCAATTTAACCGACTTTTTGGTGCGTTCAGATTTAATTCGTTTCAGAGCCTCTAACGAATACTTCCCGCACATGATAAAGGTTGTCATAGAAACCTCCTTTCTCCTTAAGAGAAAAAATAGCAGGTTGTTATTTTTAAGTTTAGAATAATTAAAGAAAAATTTCAAGCTTTGATTTTCTCGGGAAAAATCGCTTATGCGATCTTTTCTTCGGGATTGATGGGATTGACCACCAGGCCGCTTAAAAGCTTGGGAAAAAAGAAGGTTGATTTTTGTGGCATAACTTCCCCCTGTGCAACAACATCACTTACCTGTTCAATCCGGGTAGGATTAACCAAGAAGGCCACTTCGCACGCGCCTGATTTCACCAACTCAATCGCCTCGCGCTCAGTATGCACAAACGTGATGTGCTCTTCCCATTTCGGATCACTGCAACTTATCCCCAGGAGGTTATTAAAAACTAAAAACTCCATGATATTTGCGTCAAGAAGGCGCAGCGCCGTGGATAGCTCTCTGTTGATAACCTTATCAAGCAATGAAAAATCCTTGAGCCGCAAGAGAACATAGCTGCCCTGCTTTTTGGTCACCATTCCAACCAGATAGCGCTTTTTCGCTTCTTTTTGCATGGCAGCTAACGCCTTTTCCCGTTCCCGTTCCTCGGTGTCAGCACCAAAGGGAAAGGCTTGGATATCAAAAAATTCTTGTGCCTTGTTTAAAAATTCGGTTGCGTTAAAATTAAAATTTTTAAGTAACCGGTGGGTAGGGAGGATCACCAAACCCGCGTCATCCATGTTGGTAAAATACATCAAGGTGTGGTTAAACGGTTCGGCGCCCGTTGAGTCGGGATACTGCTCCCGCATAATTTTTTGGTAATTAAGCGCGGTCTCATACCGGTGGTGTCCGTCGGCAATTAATACTTTTTTATCCTGCAGCATCTGTTTTATTTCCTTGATTACTTCCGGGTCATCCACAACCCACAGTTTATGGCGAACACCATTTTCATCTGTGACATCAAGGTAAGGAGGCTTTTCCCCAACCGCGTCACTATGACGCTCAATCGTAAACGCGGGATCTGAGTAAAGAGAAAAAATCGGATTAAAATTAGCCCGGCAAGCCATGGTGAGGTTAAGGCGGTCAACCTTGGGTTTGCTCAGCGTTCTTTCGTGGGGAAAGATCACGCCGGAACTAAACTCTTCCAGCTTAAAAAGGCAAATAAACCCTTTCCTTCTCCGGGATTCTTCCGAAGGAAGCTGAAAATCCTGGATATAAAAAAATATCGCTGGCTTAGGAACCCGCACCAGAGTAGTATCTTTTTGCCAGGTTGCTAAAAAATGGGCGGCTCGGATATACTTATTACTCGTTTCATTGTCCCCGGGGTCTTGTTTTCCTAAGATTAAACGGATGATATTGAGCGGATGTTTCCGGTAATAGTGGGCTTGCTGTTCAGCGTTAATAACATCATACGGCGGAGCCACTACCAGTTCCAGATTTGCAATTTTTTCTTTGTTGTAAAGATAGCCGCGAAAAGGTTTTACAATAGCCATTAACAAAAAATTCCTTTAAAATAAAAATGATTAAAAAATAATAGGTAAAAAGTCGAAATTCAGCGGCACAGTAAAAAGTTTCAGATGCAAGGCGCGCAAATCCGACGGAATGAGGCGTACTTACCTGTACGCCGCAATGATCCCGCAAGGCGGGACGTAACGCCGCAGATGGGCTTTTTACGAAGCCGCCAAAAATACCGTCCCTTATTACCATAAACCAAAATTTTGTTCAAGGATTTTATCATAATGCGGGTTGCCATTGCTACTCTCGGCTGTAAAGCCAATCAATATGATTCTGAAATAATGAGGGAAATTTTTGAAGAAAAAAATTTTGACATTGTTCTTTTCCCTGAGCATGCGGATATTTATGTGATCAACACCTGCACGGTCACCGGGAAAACCGACTTTCAAGCTCGTCAGCTTATCAGAAGAGCACATCGCGTTAATCCTCAAGCAAAAATAGTGGTAACGGGCTGTTATGCTCAGGCCGCTCCCGGAGATCTCAAGAAAATACCCGGAGTGTCTTTGGTGATCGGCAATCCTGATAAATGGGAAATCGTTAATATAATCAAGGAGGCAGAAAAAACTTCTTTTACCGGAATTATTGTAACCCCGCTGGAAAAAGAAATCATATTTCCCGAGAAAAAGATTGAAAGATTTTCCTCCAAAACAAGATTTTTTTTAAAAATTCAGGATGGTTGCAACTCGCGATGTTCGTACTGCATCATTCCCCGGGTACGGGGCAAAAGCCGGAGCATGCAACCCAAAACAGTTTTAGAACTGCTCAGTAGTATTGGTTCATCCGGATATAAGGAGGCGGTGCTTACCGGAATCCACCTCGGAGCCTATGGGCTTGACCTATCTCCCCAAACTTCGTTATTAAACCTTCTTCACGAGATAGAAAAACAAATGCCTGTTCCCCGTGTTCGCTTAAGCTCCATAGAGCCTATTGAGATAACCCAAGGCGTGATCGACGTGCTGGCTAACTCCACGATCGTCTGCCCCCACCTCCACCTCCCGCTTCAAAGCGGAGACAATACTATCTTGCGAAAAATGAATCGGCCTTATTCAGCTGAAAATTTTCAATCCTTGGTTTTGAAGTTAACAAATTCTATTAAAGACCTGGCAATCGGCGCGGATGTTATTGTCGGGTTTCCCGGAGAAGGTGAGGAAGAATTTTATCAAACTCTACATCTCCTCGAGGAATTATCCATCACCTACCTCCATGTTTTTCCTTTTTCCCCCAGAAAAGGAACCCCGGCTTTTAGTCTTCCCAATAAAGTAAACGGCAATACGGTTAAAAAAAGGAGTGAGATTTTAAGACAGTTGAGCAAAAAAAAGCGGGAAAGTTTTTACCGATCATATCTCAATAAAAAATTACCAATCCTGATTGAAGCCAGACGGCATCGCAAGACCGGCCTCCTCAAGGGATTATCCCGAAATTACATCCCGGTTCTGATAGATGGCGGGGATGAACTAACGAATCAGGAGGTATTAGTTCGCGTTACTTCGGTGGAAGGGGAAGAAGTAAAAGGGGAAATAGCATAATAACAACTGTTTGGTTGCTTCGCGTAATTGCTGAGCACCCAAGAAACCACTCGCTCTTTCTTGACTTTTTATCTTTTAAGCGGTAATGACAAGAGAAAATGTTCAACCCCAAAAAGGAAAATATTTTCTTATCGTGAAATAAAATGGTTGCGAGGAAGAAAGTCTTCAAAAATTAGTGAGCATACACAAAGGGCGGATTGCCTGATAAAAAAGGTGATGGGCCTTTTTTGTTTTGGGGCTTTTCTCATCAAAGAAATAAAAACATTATCACACAGGGGGAGGGGAAAATGAATGAACCGTATAGTGTGCTTCCTGCCGAGAGGATTGAGAGGGCGATTTTCTTGATTCGCGGTCAGAAGGTGATGTTAAGCACGGCGCTGGCAGAGCTTTACGGGGTCGAACCAAAGGTTTTGGTACAAGCAGTTAAGCGAAACATGGAAAGGTTTCCGGAAGATTTCATGTTTCAGCTTACAAAACAAGAGCTTAGCAACTTGAAGTCACAATTTGTGACTTCAAGTTGGGGTGGGCTGCGACGAGCAACTCCGTATGCTTTTACCGAACAAGGTGTTGCTATGCTTTCCAGTGTCTTGCGAAGCAAACGCGCGGTCCAGGTTAATGTCGAGATTATGCGAGCTTTTGTTCGGCTTCGGAAAATCCTTGCCTCACATGCAGACTTGTCCCGTAAACTTGAAGGATTGGAGAAAAAGTACGATTCCCAGTTTAAAGTTGTTTTTGACGCAATTCGTCAACTGATGACACAGCCGGAATCTTCGCGAAAAAAGATTGGTTTTCAAGTTAAGGAAAAGGGTGCGGTTTATAAAACGGAAAAGGGCGGGAGAAAGGGAGTATCTATTAGTAAGCGCATGATCACGTAAAAAGGTGATGGGCCTTTTTTGTTTTGAGCCACAGTACAAACCAGGTATATTATAATGCAAAGTTGGCATTTTTGGGTCTTATACGGATCAATATAAACCCTGTTCGGCGTATCGGCGTACTAATGGACAAAGATTTATGAAAAGTGGCATAAAAGTTTCATCGGCCATTCTGGCTGGCCAGAAATCAAACTGCCCGTTCTGTACTGCTCGCTTGGGCGTCAAGCCCGCTCTCGGAGCCCGCATCATGATACTCAATGATTTCCGAGCCGGAATGACAGGAACCGTATCAAATGTGGACCTGGACTATCGTTTCCCGAAGACCGCCTTCTTTATAGTCGCCGATGGGGATAGACCGGGAGTTGAGCAGATCGTCGATACCGAACGCGATCTCGTTACACCAGTCGGTTCAGAGGCGCTGCTGCCAGGCTGGCTTCCTCCTCTTGCATTACGTGACGCCGCTGAACTTGACGAAGTCACTGTATGGTTCTGCGACCGATGCTCCATATCAGGACAGTTCGTATGGGACCGCACTTTTTATTATGAGGTCATCAAGTCATGCTGGCAGAGGCGGTTTCCGCTAACGCCTGACGAAGTTTGTTCCGTTTTGAGTGCCCATGGACTGCCATCTGAATACGCAGTCGAAGCCCACAAAGCTTTTCTTGAGGGCACCGGGCTTCTCGTGTATACGCATGGACGGAAACCGATCAAGAAGAAACGTGTCAAGCAGCTGCTGGGACTGTAAACGCCGAACCTTTCGCTTTACTCGAACTGGTGCTCCGCTGCCGCTACGCACCACCCGGTAAACTTGCCGTTATGTATGAATATATGAATAAACAATCGTTATTAACCAAATTGGAAGCCCTATTCAACATGCCCGAAGTTAAGAACGGGTTTCCTTCTCAAGAAGCATGTATAGACTGGACAAACAAAGTTGCCCCGCTTCTGAAATTTAATAATCAGTACTACGTAAATTTTGCTCAAAACGCCCATAAAATGAACTTGCCGCTTTCTTCCCATACGCTTGTACCAGCATTTAAAGTTATGGCGAGTCAGGTTCAAATGGCCATTGAGGAACTGCGAATGCAAATCGAACAGGATGGTAAAGCTTCAGATGACTCATCTCAAGAAGGACAATATGTCGACAGAGCACGCCTACAGGAGTTGAAAAATGTCACAGCTATTCAGTTCGACCTGTCACGCTTGATCAAAATATTGGAAGAATTGAATACATGTTACAAGAATCACTGCGATATCGCTGTTATTACACTGACGAGAGCCTTGCTTGATCATGTGCCGCCAATTTTTTCATGCAAAACATTTCCTGAGGTAGCTAATAATTACGCCGGGTCGAAATCCTTCAAAAAATCTATGACGCATCTTGAAAATTCATCAAGAAAAATTGCCGACCAAAACCTTCATACCCAAATTAGGAAAAAAGAATCACTGCCAAATAGAACTCAGGTAAACTTTTCAAACGACATTGATGTCCTTCTGAGCGAAATTGTTAGGGTGCTTAAATGAAATCACAGGACAGGAGACGGGACGAGGACGTTGTTGAAAATTAACACTTCAGTGAGTTCGCCAAAGTTCCATTCTCCGCGTATAGTGATATATCGTGATCCCCTCAAGAGGGGAATTATCCACCTCGTGAGGCTGAGATGAAAAAAACACGCTCAGGGCTTATGGGGTTGATTGTCGGATAACAACAGAACAACATGAAATCAGAAAAATACCAGCAACATTCAAATATTAAAGCCTTACTGATCGGAATCGGTTTTTTATTGGCAATTATCCTTGCAGAAGTTATCGCTCTCCTGCGGCTTAATAACGGTCATCTGGTTTATACACTTGATGATCCTCACATCCACTTAGCTTTGGCGGAAAACATTATCCAGGGGCATTACGGAGTAAACGCAGGCGAATTTTCAGCTCCCTCATCGAGTATTCTCTGGCCTTTCCTTCTCGCGCCCTTTGCGTCTTCTCCCTTCGGTGAATACACTCCCTTATTTATAAATAGTATAGCTGCCCTGGCAACACTATTCTTTGTCTGGAAAATCCTCAGCTATTCGATCACGACCAACAGCCCACGTACAAAAACAATCATCGTGTCCGCATTTTTAATTCTGTTTACTTTAGCAACCAACGTAATCGGATTGATCTTTACCGGAATGGAGCACTCGCTCCAGGTGCTCATCGTGGCCATAATAGCGTGGGGCTTGGTTATGGAGGCAGAAGGCGGCAAGGCCGCGCCGTGGTTGGTCATCGCCATTGTTATCGGGCCGTTAGTTCGTTATGAAAATTTGGCTGTTTCTTTGCCGACTCTGCTTTTTCTTGCGGTTCGCGGACATTTTAAAACCTCAGCCATCTCATTCTTTTTAATAATCTTAATGCTGGGAGGGTTTTCCTTTTTTCTTATTCACTTAGGCTTGGGGCCATTTCCTACCTCCGTTGTGGCGAAATCAACAGTTGTAGAAAGTATGGGAAGCATTAAAGTCATGATAAAAAATCTGCGAGAGAGTTTAAACAATCCGAGAGGGCTTGTCCTCGTTTTTGGATTGTTAACCTTAGTGGGTTTTGCATCATTTTCAAAACAAAACCATAGAAAAAGGCTTCTGGCCGCGGTTACGTCATGCGCGATCGTACTGCATTTAATCGCCGGAAAATATGGATGGTATCACCGATATGAACTATATATCTGGGCTTTTTTTGTTTTGATATCCCTTTATTTAATCGGTGATACCCTTTCGGGTTTACTTGCGGAAGAAGAAAGAAAAACAAATTTAGTAAAGATCATAGCGTTAGCTTGCCTTGGAATGGCGCTCACGTGCTTTGAATATGTTCGGGGGTTAAAATCGCTGCCCGTTGCTTCTAACAACATCTATGAGCAGCAATATCAGATGCATCGTTTTGCGGTTAACTATTATGGTAAGCCGGTAGCAGTAAATGACTTAGGATATGTGGCTTATAAAAATAACAATTATGTATTGGATGTCAGGGGCTTGGGTTCGCTCGATGCTTTTCAATGTAGCAGAAAGGAGCCGAGTAGGGAATGGATGAATAAACTGGCAGGAGCGCGTAGCGTGGAACTGGTGATGATATACACAAATTGGTTCAAGGATCGTCCTGATACGTGGATCAAAATAGGTGATCTCCATTTAGGAAAACCAAAAATCACTCCTGCTGAGGATACCGTAGCCTTTTATGCCCTGAACGATCAGGCTTACAAAGAAGCCGTGGCAAAATTACGAAGTTTTGTAAAAACCTTGCCTTCCGGCGTTGAATTCGTTTATCAAAAGGAAGCTCTTGCTCAGTAAGCGCTTTTTACTGAAGCGGACATTTTCATATTAGTTATAAGGCCATCAATGATAACAGCTTCGGGAAAAATTATAGAAACGTATGCCTTGACTCAGGAAGTAACCACGAGTGAAGAAGCGGCTAAAGCAAAAGGCATTCCCCTGAAAAATGAACTGAAGACTCTCATCTTCAGCACTTCTAAAGGATTACACGCCTTGCATTTGCCTGGCAATAAAAAGGTTTCTTTACGAGCAGTAAAAAATTTCTTAAAGGTCAAGGAGGCGTATTTAGCCGAAAAAGAAAAGCTGCAAGCATTGTCGTTAACACCAGGAACGGTTTGCCCCCTCACCGCTCCCGTATGGCATCTACCCCATCTACTATCCCAGGAACTTTTAGAATTAGATTTTGTTTCCACCAATAATGGAACAAAAAAAGGATATATTATTTTTAACCCCAACATATTACTATCCGCCGCACATTTAAAAATCGGGGAATTCGCCCTTGCGTATCAAAAATTTAAACAAGGTGCATAATTACTTTGTGAAAATTCTCTTTCCGCGATAGGACTTGAGTGTATGCGGTTTAACAACGTTTGGCCGTATCGGCGCATTCTTTTTACAAAAAGATTCATGGCATCCTTGTGGCGATCCCGCCGAAACATCATATCCACCCACCTCAGTAATCCTCCCCTTACCGGCCCATTCATGGCTGAGCTTGATGTGTCCTACCGCTGTAATTGTTGCTGTGAGATGTGCCAGCGGTGGCAGGATGACCGCGCGAATGAGTTGACATTGGCTGAATACCAAAGGCTTGCCGCCGCATTCCACGCCTTGGGGGTGCACGTGGTCAGCATTGCCGGCGGAGAGCCTCTAATGCGGGATGATATTTTCGCGATCATTGACGCCTTTGCCGAATACCGTATGACGGTAAACCTCTGCACCAACGGGATGTTGCTTGAATCTTATGCCGAAGCATTATGCCGAAGCGGCGCCTTTTGTATTACCGTAAGTTTAGACGGCGCTACTGCCCATACTCATGATGAACTCCGCGGCGCTGCTGGATCCTTTTATCAGATCAAAAAGGGTATTGAACGCTTTCTGATCTGTGCCCATTCTCATCGGCCACTCCTTCGGGTCCGCATGACGATCTCAAACCGTAATACGCATGAAATACGTTTATTTTATGAACAGTGGAAGAACAGCGCAGATGACATATTATTGCAACCCATTCACTACTGTCAGGATGCCTTTTACACGGGTTTTGAAGAAGAGAGTTTACGGCTTGACCCTGACCTTCTTGAACAACAGATAAAGGGCACACCTCTTCAAACAAACGGTTACCTGAGAAAACTTATCCACAGTCTGCGACAAACCCACACCTATCCTAATGAACGCTGCTATGCCGGAGTGTTGATGGCGCGGATTGATCCCTGGGGAAATGTTTATCCCTGTCTCGAACAGCATGTGCGTATTGGCTCAGTGCGCAAACAGGACTTCCGGACCATCTGGAATTCCAGCGTATTTAACCGCGAACGTATCCGGCTTGCCTCAGAGGGAAGCTGTTGCTGCTGGTACAATAATACCGCCATGATCAGCCACTACGGAAAGACACTCTTCCATACAACGATGCCGGGATTGAGACAGTTAAGCAAAAGCCCGCTTAATGCAAAAGTAAGGGCACATTGTTGAAACGTTATTTCTAATCAGTCTTATCATCTGATTTGTTTGAGCTAAACTCTTAAAATTATAAATGGCGGAGAGCAGGACTGCGCAAAAAAATTGGCGGTACATGGTAATAGTGTTTTGCAAAAAGAAAAAGATATGTTACATTTTTAAAATCTACTAATACACAAGTACAGTTCTCCAAAAAGATTAGCGAAAAAATCTTGATTTTTTCTAAAATGAAAGGGGGTTAAAATGATTAAAAAATACATTTTGTTTATTATTATCTTCCTTTGTCTCCCCGGTCTTTGCTCATGCCAGAAAGGACCATCCCAAGAATCGAGCGGGCTTTTTATTGTTATGCAAAACAATAAATACGGATATATTGATCAAAAGGGAAACATCGTTATATCTCCGCAATTCGATGGGGCATGGAGGTTTTCAGATGGGCTTGGCATGGTAAAGATTGGTGATAAATGGGGTTACGTGAACACAAAGGGAAAATTAATCATTAACCCTCAATTTACTGAAGCAGAAAGTTTTTATGAGGGATTGGCGCGGGTCACTATCGCAAACAAATCCGGATTCATTGATAAAACCGGAAAGATAGTAATCAATCCTTCATTTGATCAGGCAGAGAGATTTTATGAAGGACTTGCAAAGGTTGAGGTGGGGGGGAAATACGGTTATATTGACAAAAAAGGAAAGCTGGTTATAAATCCCCAGTTTGATGACGCAGAGGGTTTTACTGATGGTCTTGCGCGGGTATCCTTGGGCGATAAGTGGGGATATATTGATAAGCAAGGGAAATATGTTTGGGGCCCAACGAATTGATATTACTGAAGTCGATAATGGCTTGATATTTTTTTAAGTAATTATGATTAAATCTTTTACACAGGGGTACACTATGAAAATCCTAAAATTTTTAGTCATCATTTTAGTTTGCCTGCTTATGCTTAATAACTGTGCCTGGTTTGAAAAACAATCACGGGGAACGAAAACAGGCGCTGGAGTAGGAGCGGTGGTAGGTGGTATAGCTGGTCTTATTATTGACAGCCACAATCCTTGGCGGGGCGGGATCCTTGGGGTCGCTATTGGCGCTGTGGCTGGTGGAGTGATCGGCAATATTATTGATCACTCTACCCGTGAAGCTGCCAGTAAAAACGCAACCGTCAAATATTCAAGGACTACTGAGAAGGGAACTAAGGAGGAAGTAACTGCAACACCCCGAGGAACAGAAAATAATTCTAAATTAGTAAGCGTCAAGTATGCTCGTGATGGTAAAGTAATGGGAGAAGAAATACAAAGGGTATCTTTAAAGTAATTTGTAATGGGTCCCCGGAAAAATTAGTTTTTCCTTTAAAAAAGGCGATCAAACCTCAGGTGGTTTGTAATGCGTGCTAAGATGTTGGTTTTTATACTCAACCCAGTTCAGCTCAATTTTTCCGTTTTTTTCCAATAGTTTCTCATCGTTATTTTCCTTTTCTTACAGCCAAAAAATTTATCCTTAAAAAAATATGGTCGGCAATTTATATCATTTTTTATGGCAAGTAGATACCCACGGGCTCACGCCCGTGGCACTAAAGATTAAAAGGCAGCTGCAGTTGCCCTTTATCTATCTTTTCCTGAAACTCAATGTATCTTTTTATGACTTCTTCGTTTATGCC
>Ga0068714_10003025_pt1 | contig 20499 bp, 13 predicted proteins | sample MTBNYHSulfiMetaG_FD_62988 | JGI IMG/M metagenome (GOLD analysis project Ga0068714, IMG submission 62988) | Enrichment culture microbial communities from rom New York Harbor, USA that are MTBE-degrading - MTBE-NYH (New York Harbor Sulfidogenic)... | ecosystem: Environmental > Aquatic > Marine >... | reverse complement strand
GCGGAGGCCGAGAAGTGCGCCTGGGTTTGCGACTACTACGCCGACAACGCCGAGAGCTTCCTGTCGGACCAGGAGGTGGACACCGACGCCGGGCGGAGCTTCGTCACCTTCCAGCCCCTCGGGGTGGTCCTGGCCGTCATGCCCTGGAACTTCCCCTTCTGGCAGGTCTTCCGCTTTGCCGCCCCGAACCTCATGGCCGGCAACGCGGGGCTCCTGAAGCACGCCTCCAACGTTCCCGGATGCGCCCTGGCCATCGAGGCCGTCTTTCGGGAAGCGGGGTTCCCTGCGGATCTCTTCCGGACCTTGCTGGTGCCGGGGAGCAGGGTGGAGGAGATCATCGAGAACCCCCTGGTGAGGGCCGTGACCCTCACCGGGAGCACCCCCGCCGGGAAGGCGGTGGCCCGGAAGGCTGGAGAGTTGCTGAAGAAGACGGTGCTGGAACTGGGAGGGAGCGACCCCTACGTCATCCTGGAGGACGCCGACCTGGACTCCGCCGTCGCCACCTGTACCATGGCCCGCCTGGTGAACTCAGGCCAGAGCTGCATCGCCGCCAAGCGGTTCATCGTGGTGGAGGCCATCCGGGAGGCCTTCGAGGAACGCTTCGTGGCCAGCATGGCCGCCGCGAAGATGGGAGATCCCAGGGAGGAGGACACGCTGGTGGGTCCCCAGGCCCGCACTGATCTCCGGGACGAGCTCCACGCCCAGGTGGTCAGGAGCATCGCTGCGGGAGCCCGTTGTCTCCTGGGAGGCGAGATCCCGCCGGGCCCCGGGGCCTTCTACCCCCCCACCGTCCTCACCGGCGTGCGCCCCGGAATGCCGGCCTACGACGAGGAGCTCTTCGGGCCCGTGGCGGCCGTGATCCCCGTGAAGGACGAGGCGGAGGCCCTCAGGGTGGCCAACGACACGGTGTTCGGGCTGGGGGCGGCGGTCTTCACCCGGAACCTGGAGCGGGGCACGTACATCGCCCGGGAGGAGCTGGAGGCCGGGGCCTGTTTCGTGAACGCCTTCGTCCGATCCGACCCCCGCCTCCCGTTCGGAGGGGTGAAGGAAAGCGGGTACGGCCGGGAGCTGTCCCCCTTCGGCATCCTGGAGTTCGTGAACATCAAGACGGTGTGGGTGGCATGAGCATCCTATCCCTCCCGGGGCAGCTCCATCTCCCGGACGAGGCCGCTGCCCAGGTCCAGGATCCATCCGTGGACTTCCGGGGGATCCCCGGCGCCCAGGGCCGTCCGGTACGCGGGGGAGCGCCGGACGTTCTCCACCTGGACCTCCACGTTCAGCTCCGCAAGACGGTTCAGTCTCTCCAGGTCGCCGGGAATGGCGTCCAGCTCGGTCCTGTGCCGCGCCGCCAGCTCCTTGAGGGGGCCGAGCCAGGCGCCCACCGCCCCACCCTCCACCCCGGCCAGGGCCGCCTTGGCCCCTCCGCAGCGGGTGTGGCCCGCCACCACGATGTGGCGGACCATGAGGTGCAGGACGGCGAACTCCAGGACCGACTGGAAGTTGGGATCCTCCAGGGGCGCCTGGTTGGCGATGTTCCGGTGGATGAACAGCTCTCCGGGGTGGGTCCCCAGCATGCGGTTGATGGCCATCCTGGAGTCGGAGCACCCGATGAAGAGGATGGTGGGCTTCTGCCCCTCCGCCAGCTTCCTGAAGTAGTCCGGGTCGTGCCAGAGCTGTTCCTGGACCCAGGCCCTGTTGTTGGCGAGCATGCGCTCGAACGCCGGGTCCGGCGCCCGGTGGCGCCGGCCCTTCCCACCACCTCCCCCCCCTTCGGACGCCGTCACCGCTACCTCCCCCACCCGGTCCAGCCGGGCCCCCGGACGACTCTCCCAGGCTTGGCCCCGGTGTGGGCACCGTCCCTGACGACCTGGACCCCGTTCACGAAGACGTGGGCCACTCCGGTGGCGTACTGGTGGGGCTGCTGGAAGGTGGCGTTGTCGGTGATGGTGGCAGGATCGAAGACCACCACGTCGCCGAAGTAGCCGGGCGCGAGGCGACCCCGCCGGCGGATGCCCAGGTTCTCCGCCGGGAAGGAGGTAAGGCGGCGCACCGCCTCCTCAAGGGGGACCACTCCTTCCTCCCGTACGTACTTGCCCAGGAGGCGGGCGAAGGAGCCGTAGGCCCTGGGGTGGGGATTGGACTGGAGGAAGATGCCCTCCGTGGCCGGCGCCCCCGCGTCGGAACAGAAGCTCATCCATGGTAGGGCAATCTGCTTCCGGACGTTCTCCTCCGACATCATGAAGTACACCGTGCCCACCCGACTCTCGTCCAGGGCCACCAGGTCCATGGCGGTGACCTCCGGCGGCGTTCCCCTCATCTCCGAGACCTCCGCCAGGGTCTTCCCCGTGAGGTACTTCAGGGAATCCTGCTTGAACCCCACCAGAAGGACGTCTTCCGGCCCGCCGGCGGCCAGCATGAGGTTCTCCCACTCGTCGGAGCGGGTCATCATCTCCCGGCCGATGCGAGCCCGGAGCTGCGGGTCCCGGAGGCGGGTATACCAGGCCTCGGGCCCTCCTTCCTGGGACCAGGGGGGCATGGCGGCGTCCAGCCCCGTGGCTCCCGCCGTGTAGGTGTACATGTCGGCGGTGATGCGAAGCCCCTGGGCCCGAGCCTCCTCCACCCTCCTGATGAGCTCGTCGATCTTGGGCCAGTTCTCCTCACCGGCTGCCTTCAGGTGATAGATCTCCGCCGCCACCCCCACCTCCCGGGCGATGGTGAGGAACTCCTCGAAGGCCTCCAGGAGCTGGTTCCCCTCGCTCCTCAGGTGGCTGATGTAGATGCCTCCGTACTCCCCGGCCACCCGGGCCAGGGCGATGAGCTCGGGGGTCTTGGCGAAGCTTCCCGGCGTGTAGATGAGGGCGGAGGCCACGCCCAGGGCCCCTTCCTCCATGGCCTCCCGGACCAGGTCGAGCATCCGTTCGAGCTCCTGGGGCGTGGGGTCCCGGTCGGCGAAGCCCAGCACGGCCACCCGGGGGGTCGTGGCCCCCACGAAGGAGGCCACATTGGGGGAAACGCCCCGGGCCTCCAGGAACTCCAGGTACTCGCCCAGGGTCGTCCACTCGATCTCGTACTGGATGTCCCCCTGCTGGCTCCTGGCCCACTCCTTCAGGGAGTCGGGGATGGGACCCATGGAGTCGCCCTCACCCATGACCTCCAGGGTCACCCCTTGGAGGATGTCGCTCATGGCCCGGCCGTCCTCGATCATGGTCTCGGTGGCCCAGCTCATGAGGTTGACGAATCCGGGGGACACGGCCATCCCCCCGGCGTCGATCTCCTGGCGGCCCTTTGCGCCACCAAGGTCCCCCAGAGCCACCACCGTGTCCCCTGAGATGGCCAGGTCCCCCACCACGCCGGGAGACCCGCTCCCATCGTAGAGGGTGCCCCCCCGGATCACCAGGTCGTACTCCGGCGAGGGAGCGCACCCCTGGGCCAGGGGAAGGAGGGAGAAGAGGGCGAGAAGAACGGAGAGCGAGACCCCCGCACCTACGAAGGTGACGGGGCGGTTGGGCCCGCTCTCGTGTCCGAAAGACGGCATGTCGGCCTCCAGGGCTCAAGATGGGTCCGGCCCCCGTTCGGAGGGGGGCCGGGCGTCAGGGAAGCTTCGGTGCTACCGGAAGAAGCCGGCCGGATCACTCGAAGGCGCTCGGCACGGCTTCGTACATCTCCCTCTCCACCTCCTCCGCCGAGCGCATCCGGCCGAGGTCGAGCTCTAGATCGGGCGCGGGCACGGGCTGGAGCTTCTCCCGGAGCTCGTCGATCTCCCGGGGCGAGAGGCCCATCTCCTTCATCCTCTCCTTCGTCACGACCCCGGCCCCCGGCCGGGCCCGGATCCCGTCCTCCGCCGGTTCCAGGAGCAGCGCCAGGGCCTCCAGCTCCCCCCGGCTGAAAGGCTGGGCGCAGAAGTTGTAGTCCAGCCATGCCTCGTAGCTGATGGGGGCCACCCGCTTGAGCATTCCTGCCATCACACGGGCGTACTCCTGGATCTCCCACTGGGCGTTGGGGGCGGCCCGGAGGGTCAGGAAGTGGAAGAGGTTGTGGAGATCGATCTTCCAGTACCACTGGGTATAGGTGGAAAGGGGGAGGTCGATCCGCGCCAGCTCCCGGGCCACGTCCTCCCCCACCAGCCAGGAATAGTCCCCCGCGGCCGACGCCCGGGTCCGCTCCCAGCGCTCCACCGCCTCCCGGTAGAGGGCCTTCGGAGCGGCGTCTGCATCCCGCCCTTGCATGTTCCTGGCGCTCTGGCGGGCGAAGTTCCCTGGGGCGGGCTTGTAGAAGAGGAGGGGCATGAGGGAGTAGCGCCCCGAGTACTCGTTCACCGACGCGGTCCGGTGGCGAATCCACTGGCGGGCCACGAACATGGGCATGGCGCAGTGGAACTTCAGCTCCACCATCTCGCTGGGCGTGGTGTGGTGATGGCGGCGGAGGTAGCGGATGAGGCCCCTGGTCTGGGAGACCTTCCGGGTGCCTGCGCCGTAGCTCACCCGTGCCGCCCGCTCGATGCTCTCGTCGCTCCCCATGTAGTCCACCAGGGACACGAAACCGTGGTCCAGGACGGGGAAGTACCCCCCCAGGATCTCCTCGGCCGCTGGGGTGGTGAGACGCTTCGTTTCCATGGATACCTCCTGGTCCCGGGGACGTTCTTCACAGGTCCGGCTTCTCCGGTCGCGGCGGCGGCGCGGCGGACGAAGGGGAACGGGGCGCATGGTAGGGGAAGAGAGGTGTGCCGGGCAAGGCCTGCAGGGCGGGCCCATGTTCGGCGTCCACTCCACAACGACGGTCCGCCGCGTGGCGCCCCCCTTGCCGGGAGGGCCCCGGGGCGAAAGCATGATGGGTTCGCGCCCGTCCCCCTGCCTCCCGGAGACCTGCCATGAACGAGCGAATAGCCAACGTCGGTCGGATCCACAGGAGCACCCTCGCCCTCTCCCTTCTTCTCGCTCTCCCCGGGGCGGCATGTTCCCAGGACGCAGTGGAACGGTACGTCCGGTTCGAGCTCGGAGGCGAGGTCTCCTATGGCCTGCTGGAAGGGGAAACCGTTCGGCCGATCCAGGGAGACATCTTCGAGGAGCACCGGGTCCTGACGGAAGGTCACCCCCTTTCCTCGGTCCGGCTCCTGGCGCCGGTGGTGCCCTCCAAGGTCATCGCCGTGGGCCTGAGCTACAAGAGCCACCTGGGCGACCGGGAGCCGGCCCCCTATCCCGGCCTCTTCGCCAAGTACCCCACCTCCATCGTGGGTCCCGGAGACCCCATCGTCCGGCCCCCGGATTCCCGCAACCTCCATTACGAGGGGGAGATGGTCATCGTCATCGGGAGGGAGGCCAGCCGGGTCCCCAGGGAGGAGGCGGGGGACTACGTGTTCGGGGTCACGGCGGGCAACGACGTCTCGGAGCGGGATTGGCAGCGGGACGATCTCCAGTGGTTCCGGGCCAAGGCCTCCGACACCTTCGGTCCCCTGGGCCCCGTCCTGGTCCGGGGGCTGGACCACAACGACCTCCTTCTCCAGACCCGGGTCAACGGCGAGGTCCGGCAGTCGGAGCGGACCCGGGACCTCCTCTACGACGTGGAGGAGATCGTGAGCTACGTGAGCCGCTACGTCACGCTCCTCCCGGGGGACGTGATCTTCACCGGGACCCCCGGGAGCACCATGGCCATGGATCCCGGGGACGTGGTGGAGGTGGAGCTGGAAGGGGTGGGGATCCTCCGGAACACCGTGGTGGCGGGCGGCCGGTGATGGGCGGGGAAGCCACGATGCATGACCCGGCCCGGACGGCTCACGAAGCCCGCAGCATCCAGGAGAAGCCCAACCGGACCTTTCCTCTCATCTACTCCGACCGGTACGAGGTGGACATCGGGGGCCACGTCTTCCCCACCGTGAAGTATCGCCTGGTGCTGGAAGATCTCCTGGCGCGGCACGTGGTCCGGCGGAAGGACCTCCTGGCCCCGGAGCCCGCGCCCTGGGAGGAACTGGCCCTGGTCCATTCGGCTCACTACCTGGAGGCGGTCCGCGCCGGCGCCCTCTCCCCGGCGGAGGAGATGCTGTTGGAGCTTCCGTTCAGCGCCGAGCTACGGGAGGCGGCCATCCTCTGCTGCGGTGGCACCACCCTGGCCGCCCGGAAGGCCATGGCCGACGGCATCGCCGTCCACCTGGGAGGGGGGTTTCACCACGCGTTCAGGGACCACGGAGAAGGGTTCTGCCTCCTGAACGACGTGGCGGTGGCCCTGGCGGCCCTCCTGGCGGGAGGGGAGGTGTCCCGAGCGGCGGTGGTGGACCTGGACGTGCACCAGGGCAACGGCACCGCCTCCATCTTCGCCGACGACCCCCGGGCTTTCACCTTTTCCATGCACCAGGAGAGGAACTACCCCCATTCCAAGCCCCCCGGCGATCTGGACCTCGGGCTGGAGGACGGGACGCCCGACGAGGTCTACCTGGAGGCCCTTGACGGCGCCCTGGACCTGGCGCTGGACCGACACCACCCTCAGATCGTGGTGTATCTTGCCGGGGCTGATCCCTATCGGGAGGACCAGCTGGGAGGGCTCGCCCTCAGCAAGGACGGCCTGGAGGAGAGGGACCGGATGGTCATGGAGCGGTGCCGCCGGGCAGGGGCCGGGGTTGCGGTGGTGCTCGCCGGAGGCTACGCACGGAAGACGAGGGAGACGGTGGAGATCCACAGCCGCACGGTGGAGGTGGCCCGGGAGGCATGGGAGGCGTGGGGAAGATGAGCCGTGACGGAACGGGGCGAGCCAGGACACGGTGTGAGCAAAGCCGAGGTGGAACCATGCGAGTGATCTTCCTGATCCTGGCCGGCATGGCCATGACGGCCTGTGCTGGCGCGGATGGATCCCGGGGATACACGGAGACCGACAGCGCTGGGGTCACCATCGTTGAGAACGGACGGAGCCGGATGGCCCGGGCCGAGCGATGGTCGCTGCAGGCCGTACCGGACCTGGAGATCGTTCCCGGGGAGGTCCAGGGCCCGGCCCTTTCCCAGGTGGCCGGCCTGGCGCTCCTTCACGGGGACGAAGGCCGGGTGGCCGTCCTGAACCAGGGATCTCACGAGGTGCTCCTCTTCCGGGAAGGTGGGGAGCTCCTGGCCAGGTTCGGCCGGGAGGGGGACGGCCCCGGGGAGTTCCGGCAGATCACGTCCCTGGTCCCCATGGCGGGGGACTCCATCGGGGCGTACGACGCTTCCCTGAAGGTCCTCTCGGTGTTCGACTCGCAGGGGACGCTGGGCCGTTCCGTATCCCTGGAGGAGGCGGTGGAGGGTCGGTTCCACTCCCTTCTCCTCCCCCTCCCCGGCGGCGACATGGTGTTCTTCACCGTGAGTGGCCCCGGAGTAGGATTCCGTGAGGGAGTCTTCCGGGTAAGCACCGAGTCCTTGCGCATAGGCCCCGGCGGGGAACGGCGCGCCAGCTACGGGACGTTCCCCGGTTCTGAGGTGTTCGGCGGATTCGAAGGGGCCGGCCTGGCCCTCTTCGGCACCACAACCTACGCCGCCACGGTGGGCCACCGCCTGGTGGTGGGGACGGGCGAGACCAGGGAGATCTCCTACTTCGACACGGCGGGGGCGCTGGAGCGGATCGCCCGGTGGCCCGACCACGACCGGACCATCACCCCCCAGCACGAAGAAGCCCTCTTCGAAGCGGCCGCGGCCACGGAGCCTCAGATCCCGCGGGCGACCTTGCGGGACATGTTCTCCCGGGCGCCCCGAGCCTCACGCCTCCCCCCGTATCAGGGGCTGGTGGGATCGGACGACGGGCACGTGTGGGTGGGTAGCTACCCGGGGCCCGCCCACTCCCTGCGGGGGCAACGCCCGCCCCACCGGGAATGGCTCGTGTTCGACTCGCTGGGGGTGTTGGCCGCCCGTGCGGAGACGCCGGAGGGATTCCAGCCCCACCTGGTGGCCGGATCCCAGGTCTGGGGCGTGTTCACCCACGAGGACGGGGCGGAGGTGGTGAGAGCCTATTCCTGGAGCCCGGACGCGTCCGTCACGGTCCTCTTCAGCCGGGACGAGGAGACGGTCACGGTCTTCTTCAGCCGGGACGAGGAGACGGTGGCGGTGCGGCGCATCCTGGAGGGGAGGACAGCTCCTCGGGGGTCCGAGGAGGATCCAGATGGGACGCGCCGCTCCCCGGAGGACGTGGAGGCGGACCTGGAGGCTGCCCTGAAGGAGCTGCTGAGAGGCCCCACCGCTGAGGAGCGGGAAGACGGCATCAGCTCCTGGTTCTCGGCGGAAACGGCCCACGCCCTCCTCTCCGCCCGGGTGGACAGCCAGGGGAACGCCGTAGTGGACTTCCACGACCTGGCCTCCCTCATCCCGGCGGCGTCCGCGTCCGCCGGGAGCGCCATGCTGCTGGCGCAGCTGAACGCCACGGTGTTCCAGCATCCCCCGGTCCTCTCCGTGGAATACCGGGTGGACGGCAGCTGCGACGCCTTCTGGAATTGGCTGCAGTACGACTGCCAGGTGCTGACGCGGGAGGACGCCGGGTTCCTCCTCAGCCGTCAGACCGGCCCTCCGCCTCCTCCCTCCTCCTCCTGAATTCCAGCCACGCCTGGAATCCCTCCTCGCACTCGGCGCAGTCCCTGCCCAGCTCGAAGCAGGGAGCCCCGTCGGCCTGGGCTTCCCTGCACGGCACGCCCTGGCCCGTCTCGTCGGCCCAGCTCTCCACCCATTCCTTGAACAACTGGTCTCGTGATGGCTCCATGTCTCCTCCTCCAGGAGCGATACGGAGCCCGCTCCGGCCTTGGGCCCGTGGCCGCGACCTCGGGCATCTCCGCGGGGACGGGACTCCTCCCCACCTCCGGGAAGGTAAAGGCCGGAGGCTGATTACGCACCGCCCCTGGTGGAGCTGAAGGAGGCTGGGGCGGCCCTCGCCACCGTGCCCGCCGGGCTCCCCGCTCCAGGCGGCGCCGGCGTACCCTTGGCGGACCCCCTGGTGACATTTGGCCGCCCGGGCCCCAGATTGCCGCCATGGCCGGGAACCCGGAGGAGGCCGGAAACCCGGCTTCCGGCCCCGCCCGGCGGTCCACTGGAGCCGCCGTGGCCTCGGCCCCGTGGACATGCACGCAGGCGTTCACCGCCTGCAGCCCTTCACTGGAGACTCGACATGGCGAAGTCAAAGGCCGTACCCGTGTTCGACGGACACAACGACACCCTTCTGCACCTCGCCATCAAGTCCCCGGGCTCCGAGGAGAGCTTCTTCTCGGGGAGGGATGGCCACATCGACCTCCCCAAGGCCAGGGCGGGAGGCCTGGCGGGTGGTTTCTTCGCCATGTTCGCTCCCACCCCCGGGTGGACCAAGGAGATCCGGTGGCGTAAGACGGGGCCCGAAGGACCCCAGGAGAGCGCCGGCTGGGACGTGCCCCTCGCCGCCCCCGTGCACCAGCAGAAGGCCATCAACAACGTCCTGGCCATGATGGGGGCCCTCTTCCGCCTCGAGCGCATGTCCGAGGGCAAGCTCGAAGTCGTCCGGACGGTGAAGGAGCTCCGCTCCGCCATGGACCGGGGTGTCCTGGCCGCCGTGGCCCACATGGAGGGAGCCGAAGCTCTGACGAAGGACCTGAACGGTCTCGAGGTGCTCTACCAGGCAGGGCTTCGCTCCCTTGGCATCGTCTGGAGCCGGCCCAACTTCTTCGGTCACGGGGTTCCCTTCAACTTCCCGGACTCCCCCGACATCGGCCCCGGCCTGACGGATGCCGGCAAGGATCTGGTCCGGGCCTGTAACGAGATGGGAATCCTCGTGGACCTCTCCCACCTGAACGAGAAGGGCTTCTGGGACGTGGCCTCCCTCTCGAAGGCACCCCTGGTGGCCACCCACTCCGGGGCCCACGCCCTCTGCCCCTCTCCCCGGAACCTCACCGACGACCAGCTCAAGGCCATCGGCGAATCCGGCGGCATGGTGGGAGTCAACTTCGGTAGGGGCTTCCTCCGGAAGGACGGCATGGCGGACAAGCGCACGACCGTGAGGGAGATCGCCAGGCACGTGGTCCATATCGTCGAGAAGATCGGCGTGGACCACGTGGGGCTCGGCTCCGACTTCGACGGGACCCAGGTGCCCCAGGACATGAAGGACGTGGCGGGCCTGCCCAAGCTCCTGGACGCACTCCAGGAGCTGGGGGTCAAGGGGAAGGACCTCCGGAAGGTGGCCTACCGGAACTGGATCCGGGTGCTGAAGGCCACCTGGAAGAAGTAGGGGAATGGGCCGGGTCACCTGGGGCCGCCGGCCTCCACCCACCGCGAGGGCCGGCAACGCCCCGGGCGTTGCGGAACAGCAGAAGGACGGAAAGTGCACAGCCTATCCTGCGATGATCCGAGGCCCGGGCAGCTCTCGCGCCCCGTGCGTTGGGCCCGTTATGGCGAACCCCATCCGCACAGCGGCGGCCCCTCGACCGTATTCTACCCGCAAGATCCTGCTTGACAAACAGTTGGAGCCCTGCAATCTGCCGGTCCTTCTCCTTCCACCCCACTCCCCTCCTCCCTCATCTCCGGGCGCTGCCCCCGCTCGGGACACCCCAAAGATGACAAGTGTTGCAGCGTCTCAGGTCGCTCGCGAAGTTGGGCGTGTATATGACCCCCAACATGACGAAGGACCTTACGCGCGACCGTCGCTTGTCGGTTTTGGTGTTCATGCGACCCCCAACCTGACGAGGGATGGCCGGTGCTCATGTCGAGTGTCAGTCTTGGGGGTTCCTCTGCTCAACCGGGGCCTCCCCGGGCAAGGGGAGGCTCCCGGCGGCTTGGGAAGAAGCGGAATCCGCCTTTACAGGTTGAAGCACACCGTCTTGGGCTCCGTCATCTCGTGGAGGGCGAAGCGGATGCCTTCCCGCCCCAGCCCGGAGCTCTTGATGCCCCCGAAAGGCATGGAGTCCATGCGGTAATCCGTGGAGTCGTTTACCATGACGCCTCCCGCCTCCAACCCCTCCACGGCCCGGAACGCCGAGGCCAGGCTACCGGTGAAGACCGCGGCGTGGAGGCCGAAGTCCGCGGCGTTGGACCTGCGGATCCCCTCCTCCAGGTCCCGGATCGGGTACAGGCTCACCACGGGCCCGAAGATCTCCTCGCAGTCCACCTTCACGCCCTCCGGCACCCCCGTGAGGACCGTGGGCCAATAGACGGCCCCCTCCCGGCGGTGCCCGCACTCCACCCGGGCTCCGGCCGCTACGGCCTCCTCCACCCACTCCTCCACCCGCCGGGCCTCCGCCTCGGTGATGAGGGGACCCATGTCGCAGTCCTCCTCCAGCTTCGGTCCCACCCTGTACCGGAGGGTCCGGGCCACGAAAGCCTCCCGGAAGGCCTCGAAGACCCCCTCGTGGACATAGAGGCGCTGGACTCCGATGCAGTTCTGGCCCGCGGCCCAGAAAGCTCCGGAGACGCAGCTCTCCACCGCCGCCTCCAGGTCGCAGTCCTCCAGGACGATGACGGGGGAGTTGGAGCCCAGCTCCATGCCGATCTTCTTGAGCCCCGCCTTCCGGGTGACCCGGAGGCCAGCCTCCACTCCTCCCGTGAAGGAGATCATCCGGACCCGGGGATCCGTCACCAGGGCCTCCCCCACCTCTCCACCCGGCCCCGTCACCACGTTCAGCGCCCGGGGGGGCAGGCCCGCTTCCAGGAGGAGCTCCGCCAGCTTCAAAGCCGACAGGGGGGTGACGGTGGCGGGCTTCACCACCACCCCGTTCCCGGCGGCCAGGGCCGGTCCCACCTTGTGGGCCACCAGGTTGAGGGGGTCGTTGAAGGGGGTGATGGCGCCGATGACGCCGATGGGAAAGCGGTAGAAGTACCCTCGCCGGTTCTCCGAGCCCTTCTGCTGGTCGAAGGCGATGGTCTCCCCCAGGACGCGGGTGGCCTCCTCCCCCGAAACCCGGAGGGTCTGGGTGCAGCGGTAGACCTCCTTCCTGGCCTCCCGGATGGTCTTGGAGCCCTCCCGGGCGATGACCACCGCGAACTCCTCCTTCCGGGCGTCCAGGAGATCCGCGGCCCGGCGCAGGATGAAGGAGCGCTCCCCGCTGGAGAGGCTCCGGTTCTCCCGGTACCCCTCCAGGGCCGCGGCCACGGCCCTCTCCACGTCCGCCGCCGTCCCCCGGGGCACCGTGTCCACCACCTCGCCGGTGTAGGGATCGTGGACCGGAAGGGTCTCGCTCGCGCCTACCCACTGTCCATCGATGAGCATCAGCATGAACGGAGGCTCCTCGTGTTCTCGTTCTCGTTCTGGTCCGTAGGCTCTTCAACGACGGCCACCTGCGGAAATAACCCCGCATCCGGGCCCCGTCCAGACATCGTTCGCCCATCTCTCGTTTTCGAGTTGCCCTGTCATAAGATAGGGTACCATCTCTTGACAGCGTTCCATCCTATCAAGAGCTCGGAGATGATGAGGCTCAATCGTGCAGGACGGTTCATCCGCCAGCACGGCGGGCCCGACGAGAATGCGGGCAACGGGCTCAGGTACGGCGAGGAGCGCGATGAACCTGAGGGGGGCTTCGCAGGTGATTTGTGATCCGGCCCAGGCTTCATCTCCTGCCTACAGGTGCGCCCCGGTCCAGCTCCCTGAGCACGTGAGCCATGTCCACGTCCCGGTCACCGTCGTGCCATCGCCGCCGAAGGTGCCGCTGATGCCGGGCACATCGCCGGAGGGCGGGATCGTGAACTGGCGATCGGCGATCGTCCAGCCGGGAATCGTGGACCTCGTCACGCTTCCGGACACCTTCGTAACCCCCCCACACTTGAGTCCCGAGAACGTGTATTTCATCTGCGTGACGTACTGGGCGTCGGCGCTGACGATGAAGTCGAGCGTCATGCCCTGCGTCGAGCCGCGCCACTCCCCCGTGGCAATGGGCGAGACGGCCGCCACGTTGACCGTGACCTCGGCGCTCCCGCTCCCACCATAGCTGTCGGTGGCGGTCAGGGTGATCCGGTGCGTGCCCAGCGAGAGATCGTTCCGCGTGAACGAGGTGCCCGTCCCGATCGGTCCGTCGCGGCTCGATGTCCACACCAGGGCAGCGCCTGACAGCGGCCCATCCTCGTGGTCCGTGGCGCTCCCCGTGAAGGTGATGGTTTCACCCGGGGCGAACGTGGCCCCGTGCGGCGGCGACGTGATGGTCACGACGGGGATCTGGTTCGCCACCACGTTCACCATGACTGCTGCCGCCGGCGAGCTCAGACCGTCGTTGTCCGTCACCCGGTAGGTGACCTGGAAGTCACCCGTTTCCGCATAGGTGTGGGCTCCGGGATCCTCGACGTCGGACGTGGTGCCGTCTCCGAAATCCCAAGCGTGGCTTGCGATCGTGCCATCCGGGTCGGTGGCCGTGCCGCGGAACTCCACGGCCTCGCCTACGGTGATGGTGGTGTCCTGCGATGGCTCGTCGATCACCGCGACCGGCGGCCCCAGGGTCAGGTCCACCGTGATGCTCGCCGTGGCGCCCGCGCCCCCGAACGCAACGGCGGAGATGACCGCATTTCCACTCGACACCCCCGTCACCCAGCCGTCCTGGTCCACCGTGGCCACGGAAGGGTTGAAGCTCGTCCAAGTGATGGGCACCCCCGTCAGCAGCGCGCCGCCGGCACCGGGCCGGGCCGTGAGGCGCACCCGGTTGTTGCTGCCGCTGAGGGTAGCGATCGACGGCGAGATGCCCATGGTGCCGTTGCGGTAGCCGCGATAGATGGCGCCGTGGGCGCCCGCCGCGAAGACCTCGCCGGTGGGCGCTCCCCAGACGGCGAACAGGGTGTCGTGGCTGGCGCCCCGGGCCATCTCCCAGGTGTTGACCCCATCGTGGTGGAGCACCGCGGCGCGCCCCTCCGGATCGTGGCCCGCAAGGTAGATGTCGGTGGCGGAGCTGCCCCAGATGCTCCACACCGCGATCGGTGCGTCATACACGACTTGCGTCCAGCCGGTCCCGCCGAAACGAAAGACGTTCCCATCGCAGCCGGCCGCATAGACGTTCGCCCCGGACGTGCCCCACAGGCCCAGGATGCTCCGGGTGACGCCGGTGGTCATGTCGCTCCAGGCGGTACCGTCAAAATGCATGGCGAGAGGCCAATAGGGGGAAGCGGGATGCGCGCCGATGGCCCAGACGTCGTTGCGGGCGGTTCCCCATATCCTCATCAGGCCGTTGGAGGGCGGCTTGTCCAAGGTGGTCCAGCTGGTGCCGTCGAAGTGCAGGGTGGTGCCGTCCCAGCACACCCCGAAAACGTCCCTGGGCGAGGCGCCCCACAGGCTGGGGATCATGTTGCACAGCCCGGTCGAGGCCATGCCCCACAGAGTACCGTCGTAGTGCATGATGTTCGCGACATTGCCGCCGACGTGTACGTCCTGAGCAGAGCTGCCCCAGATGCCCATGTTGAGGAAGCCGAAGAACAGGGCGGCGGTGCTCCAGGCCGTGCCATCGTAGTGCAGCACTCGCCAGTGGGAGGTGGCGAACACGTCGGTGGCCGACGTGCCCCACAGGCTCTCGATCTTCTCGGGGACACCCGACTCCAGGCGCGCCCAGAGGTTCACGCGCGGCAGGCCCGGTATCCCCACCGTGAGGGTGGCATAGTCGGCGACCCCGTCCACGTCGACCTTGATGGTGACCTGTCCGGCGCCCACGGTAGCCGCCAAGCCGGACGAGTTGACGGTCGCGATCCCCGGGATCAGGCTGGTCCAGACGGCATGAACGCCGTCCGGGGGAATGGCGCTCCCGCCGGAATCACTGGCGGCCACGTCGAACTGCCGGGTAACGCCGACGCCGGTGAGGGAGGCGCCGGCCGGGCTCAGCACCACGCTGGCCGCCTTCTGGGCCACGGTGACCGCGCTGGCGCCCGTGACGCCCTGGGTCGTTGCCGTGACGCTGGCGTTGCCGTTCGCCACCGCAGTGACGAGCCCGGCCTCGTTGACGGCGGCGACGGCCCCGTTGGACGACGCCCAGCTGAAGGTCTCGCCGGCGATGGGGTTGTCCCGGGCGTCGCGGGCGCTGGCGGCCAGATGCACGGTCCGCCCCAGCGTGGCCAGGCTTGCGGCGGCGGGAGTCACCGCCACGAAGGCCAGCTCCTGGGCGACCGTGGCGAGGGCGGAGCTGGCGATGCCGTCAGCGACCGCCGAGATGGTGGCGGTTCCGTTGGTCACGGCCAAGACCAGCCCCGTGGTGTCGACGGTGGCAACGCCGGTGGCCGAGGATGACCAGGTGAGCCGCTTGCCGGGGATGGCGTGGCCGTTGGCATCCCGGGAGACAGCCGTCAGGCGCGCGGTGTCACCCAGGGCCGTGAGCTGTACCGTCGCGGGGGCAACGACCACGGTGGTGGCCACCTGGCTCACGGTTACGGTCGCGCTCCCGCTGACACCCTGCGCGGTCGCGGTCACCACTGCGGTCCCGCCGCCCGCGGCGGTGACCACGCCGGCGCTGTCGACGGTCACGACGGTGGCGCTGGACGTGGACCAGGCGAAGGTGCCCCCCTCGACCGGGTGTCCGTTGGCATCCTGTGCGAGCGCGCTCAACGTGACGCTAGCGCCCACGGCGTTGAGGCTGGCGTTCGTCGGCGTCACGGACACCGTAGACACTTTCTGGGCGACGGTAACGGAGGCCGTCCCGGCAATCCCGTCGCTCGTGGCGGTGATGACCGCGGCACCGTTCGACACTGCGGTCACCCGGCCGGTCTGGTTCACGGAGGCGACGCCACCCGCGGACGACGACCAGGTGAACACGACGTTCGGCAGCACCTTCCCTCGGGCATCCGCCGCCTGGGCGGTGAGGCGCACGGTGTCGGCCAGGGCGGGGAGGCTTACCACGGCCGGTGTCACCACCACCGTCGCAGCGGTGGGCGGGGGTCCCTGCCCGGTGTCACATGCGAGGGAAGCGAGGCCTGCCGCGACGGTGAGGACAACTCCAGAGGACAGGGAGCGCATGGCAGCCCCTCCTTGGCGCAGATCGAACGACAATCGGTGGTCCGATCGGTCGCGTCGTCGATGGGCGTCCAGCCGCGGGCGTCGCTCGGATGGCGTGGCCGGAGGGACAACCGGCCCGGAATTCAAGCCTTTCCACCATCATAGATAGCGAGCGGCGCACCCACACGCAATCATCGGGCGAGCCAACAGGAGGAGCCCTTCCCTGAGGCCCTTCCTCCACCACCGGCTCCGCACCGCCGGCGCCGTTCGAACGGATCGCCCTTCTGATCACAGGCCTTCCGCGGTGCCACGGGCCTCCCGGGCGCCCCCACCTCAGAAAGCGATGGCGTACGCCTCCCTGCGGGGGTCAGCCCCGGTGCGGAGCGCTCCCGTTCGAGGATCCCTGAGGATGACCTGGACTCCTCCGAAGGTGGCGGCCCACCCCCCGCTCACTCTGACCTCGTGGCCCCGGGCCTGGAGCGCCTCCCGCACCGACCGGGGAACCCCGTCCTCGAGCAGGAGCGAGCCATCGGACTCGCTCCGGAAGCGAGGAGCCTCCACCGCCGCTTGAGGCGACATCCCGAACAGCATGAGGTTGTGGAAGACCTGGGTCAGGAACTGGGTCTGGCCATCGCCTCCGGGGGTGCCCAGCGTCATGCGAAGCTCGCCGGCAGCGTCCACGACCATGGCGGGGCTGAGGGTATGGAAGGGGCGCTTGCCCGGGGCGATCCGGTTTGGATGCCCCTCGGTGAGGACGAACCCCGATCCCCGGTTCTGGAGAACGATCCCCGTCTCGGGCTCCACGAGACCGGACCCCCACGACGAGAAGAGGCTCTGGATCCAGCTCACTGCGTTCCCCTGGGAATCCACCGCCATGAGGTACACGGTGTCGCCATCGCCCACCGCTCCCGAGACGGGCTCGGTGATCCCGGGCTCCACGGCGAAGGCGGCCGAGGGCTCCACCAGGGCCGCCCGGGAGGTCAGGTAGGCCGGGTCCAGGAGGCGCTCCAGGGGGAGCTCGGCGTAGGCGGGATCCGCCAGCCAGCGTCCCCGGTCGGCGAAGGCGAGCTTCTTGAGCTCCACCAGGGTGTGGAGGTAGTCGGGCGTGTTGTGCCCCCACTCGGCCAGGGGGAACTCCCGGGCCATACCGAGCTGTTGGAGCTGGGCAAACCCCTGGCTGTTGGGTGGGAAGGCGAGGATCATGAGGTCCTCCCACCGGAGAGCCAGGGGCTTCGTCCATTCGGGCCGGTGCTCCCGGAAGTCCTCCAGCGTGAGCAACCCTCCTTCCTCCTGGAGGAAGGCCACCAGGGCCCGGGCCACCGAGCCACGATAAAAACCCTCCGGCCCCTCCCGTGCCACGATTTCCAGCGTGCGGGCAAGAGCCGGGTTCCGGAGCACCCCACCGGCCGGTGGGAACTCCCCGCCCGGTCGGAAGATGGCTTTGCCCGCGTCGTTCAGCCGGTCGGAGGAGGTGGCCGCGTCCCGGTGCAGGGTTCGCGTCACCACCCACCCCTCGCGGGCAAGGGCCACGGCTGGAGCCAGCGCCTCGGCCAGGGTGATCGTGCCGAACCTCTCCAGGGCCGCGGCCCACGCCGAGACGGCGCCGGGGACCGTGACGGTGAGGGGGCCGGTGCCGGGCACGCTCTCCCGTTCCCGCTCGGCGAAGAGCTCGGGGGTGGCCAGGCGGCCGGCCCTCCCGCTTCCGTTGAGGGCGTGGACTTCGCCCGAGGCTCCATCAAGGATCAGGGCGAAGGCGTCTCCCCCCAACCCGTTCATGTGGGGACGGACCACCGCCAGGACTCCCGCCATGGTGACGGCGGCGTCCACGGCGTTGCCGCCCCGGAGAAGGACGGCGTGTCCGGCCGCCGCGGCAAGGGGGTGGCAGGCCACCACGGCACCGTTGAGCCCCGCCACGTCGGGGCGGTTCTCGGCGGGGATGCTGCGCTCCGGCGCCCGTACTTCCGCGCCTCCTTCGGCGGGGATGCTGCGCTCCGGCTCCTGCGTCTGCGCGTCTCCTCCGGAGTGTTCGGGAGACCGGCACCCTACGGCCAGCAGAAGGGTGCCGAGGACGATGGCGCGTTCGATTCCAGCACTACGCATGAATGGGCCCTCCTTCGCTCTGGCGAAACGAACCGGCGTCGAGAATGACTACCGGCGCTGGCGGGGGCAAGGGTGGAGTGAAGCGTCATCCGCGCCCCACTCCCTCTTCTCCCGCCCGCCTCTGGTGGAACCCGCCTTCTCGCCGTAGATCACCTTTTTCGCCGGTGTGTCACCAGGTTCTCCGACCCGGGGGCAGAATCAGACGGTCCATTTCAACAAGGATGCATACGCGATGAAGACCTGCGGTCCAACGATGTCAGGGAGGCTGACGCTCGTCCTCGCCCTGACCCTGGCGGCTCCGGGGGTCGGCGAAGGACAGTCGGCCTCCTATCTCGACTACCAGAGCTTCACCCGGGAGCTCCGGGCGGTCGTGGACGGATCGAGCCTCGCCACCATGGAATCCCTCGGCACCACGCTCGGCGGGAGGGACGTCTGGATGGTGAGGGTGGGCGACCCTTCGGGAAGCCCCCTGGACGAGCGTCCGGGCCTCCTGGTGGTGGGCACCCTGGAGGGTGACCACCTGGTGGGAAGCCAACTCTCCCTGGAGGCCATCCGCTACCTCACGGCCCAGGCCGAAACCGAAGCGGTGCGCTCCGCCCTCGCCCGGAATGTGTTCTACTTCTTTCCGCGGCTGAACCCCGACGGGGCCGAGGCCATGTTCGACAGGGTCCGGTGGAACCGCCGGACCAACGGGCAGCCCTGGGATGAGGACAACGACGGACGGGTGGACGAGGACGGGCCCGAGGACCTGAACGGGGACGGGCACATCACGGTGATGAGGGTCCCGGACCCGGCGGGACGCTTCATGATCGACACGGCCGATGCTCGCGCCATGAAGCGTGCCGACCCCAGCCAGGGTGAGACGGGCGCGTTCACCCTCTACTGGGAGGGGACGGACAACGACGGGGACGGGTTCATCAATGAGGACGGCCCCGGGGGGGTGGACCCCAACCGCAACTTCCAGCACGCCTACCCCTATTGGACTGGCGACGCCGGTCCCCACATGGTGAGTGAGGTGGAGACCCGGGCCCTCATGGACTTCGTCCTGGATCACCGGAACATCGCCGCCATTCTCGCCTTCGGGGAGTCGGACAACCTGGTGACCCCACCGGACGCCCGGGGTGGACTCGCTCCCGAGAAGGTCCCAAGCCTTCCGTCCTTTGCCGACGCTTCCCTGACCGATGTGTTCACGAAGGGCATCGTCCCCGCGGGCGGCGGCGCGGGGGGGATGAGAGGCGGAGGGCGGGGGGGTGGAGGCGGTTTCCTGCGAGGGGCCCAGGTGGGCCGGGACAACGATCCCAGCTCGGGGGTCCGGCCGGCCACCACCGTGGCGGCGCCGGATCAGGTCTACTTCAAGGCCGTCTCCGACGCGTACAAGCGCATCACCGGAATCGAGACCGTCCCCCTCCACCGCACGCCGGAAGGGGCATTCTTCCAGTACGGCTACTTCCAGTTCGGAGTCCCCTCGTTCAGCACTCTGGGATGGGGTTTCCCCCGGAAGGAGGCCCAGGGCCAGGCCCAAGCCCGGGGGGGCGGTGGGGCCGGGGCTCCGGGCTCCGGCGGGAATGCCGTTCCCCGGGGAGACGCGTCCCTCCTGGCGGAGTTGGACTCCGCAGGCATCGACGCCTTCGTCGAATGGACACCCTTCCGGCATCCGGAGCTGGGTGACGTGGAGATCGGTGGGTTCCTCCCCTATGCCACCCACAATCCTCCCGCCGAGCAGCTTCCCGCCCTGGGCGTGAAACAGGGGGAGTTCCTGGCGGAGCTCGCCGGCATGCTGCCCAGGGTCCGCATCGCCAGGACGGAGGTGGAGGCCCTGGGGGATGGTCTCTTCAGGATCGAGGTGGAGGCGGAGAACACCGGGTTCTTCCCTACGGCCCTGAGGCACGGGCAGACCTCCCGGTCCGTGGGACCCACCTTCCTTCAGATCCAGGTGGAGGACAACGACATCCTGTCGGGGGCCGAGAAGACGGCTTCCCTGGGCGTGCTGGCAGGGTCCGGGAGCCGGGAGAAGGTGACCTGGGTGATCCGGGGCCGGCCGGGGGCAGGGGTGGAGATCAAGCTCCACTCCCAGAAGTCCGGCCGTGAGACCGCAACCGTGACCCTCAGGTGAGGAGGCCTACCATGACGACGCTTCGACTTCTGGCGGCCGCCTCCCTGGCCGCCCTCTGCATCGCCTCGAGCCCGTTCGGCCGGCCCGAGCCTCTCACCGCTCAGGAAGGAAGGGGCTCCGACCCGCCCCACAAGCTCGATCTCACCTGGGACCGGTGGCTCTCCCACGAGGAGATGGGCCAACGCATGGGGCTCATGGCCCGAACCTGGCCCAAGTACCTCACGCTCTCCTCCATCGGGAAGAGTTACGAGGGGCGGGAGCTCTGGCTGATGACCATCAACAACCCCGATACCGGCCCCGAGCTGAGCAAGGCCGGGATGTTCATCGAGGCCGACGTCCATGGGAATGAGGTGCAGGGGAGCGAGGTCTGCCTCTACACCATCTGGTACCTCATGGAGAACTATGACCGGAACCCGGAGATCAGGCGCCTGGTGGACGAG
>Ga0068714_10003024_pt1 | contig 20505 bp, 14 predicted proteins | sample MTBNYHSulfiMetaG_FD_62988 | JGI IMG/M metagenome (GOLD analysis project Ga0068714, IMG submission 62988) | Enrichment culture microbial communities from rom New York Harbor, USA that are MTBE-degrading - MTBE-NYH (New York Harbor Sulfidogenic)... | ecosystem: Environmental > Aquatic > Marine >... | reverse complement strand
CTCGTCCGGCGGGACCTGCCCGACATGGATGGGCTGCATTTCTGTGCCGTGTTGAAGAACGACATCATCCTGCGCCGCATCCCCGTCATCTTCCTGGACGCCGGCGGGCTGCTGGAGGACGAGATCGTCGGCGGCGATTCCGGGGCGGAGGACTACCTGGCCGGTCCGCTGGACATCGACGAGCTGGACGGCCGGATCCGGCAGGTCTTCCAGGTAGGTACGCTGGGGATCAACTACCATCCCGTTTCCGGTCTGCCCGGTTACAACACGGCCTACCGAAGAATCCGCGACATCCTGGAGAGAAAGGGCTCGTTCGCCTTGTGTTTCATGGACATCCAGGGGTTCCGCCGCTTCAACCGGCGATTCGGATACGAGCAGGGGGACCGGGTTCTTTCGGCCACGGCCCGCATGGTCTCCCGCGTCCTTCAGTCCAGGCAACGCCACCTGGATTTCTTCGGGCACCTGGGTTCAGACGACTTCGTGCTGGTGACCGATGAGGAGCGGGTGGAGGATCTCTGCTCGGAACTCGTGGAGCAGTTTGAGTGGGAGATGCTGGAACTGTTCGATCCCCTTCGCCGGGAGCCGGATCCGGAGAGCCTGTTCCCGCATCTGCCGGCGTGGGGAGAGATGTTGTGGGAACGCGTGTTTCTCTCCATTGCCATTCTCACCCATGAAGGCGGGCAGCCCGGTCATGTGGCCCGGATCATGGAACAGGGAATGGACCTGCTCAGCGATGCCAAGCAGGAGCCGAAGAGCCGTTGGATACGCCAGGACCCGGTCCCCCGTGTCTCCTCGTCGCCCTGCTACTCCGGATCGACGGTTGTGGAGGAAGCCACCGGACTTCTGGCGGGCCGGTTTCCGAAACCGCCCAACGGAAGACTGTCTCAGCACGTGGATCTGTTTCACAAGATCCTCTCGAACCGGGACATGGACATGTTCTTTCAGCCCATCGTCTACGTGGGTTCGGGGGACTTGTTCGGGTACGAAGCGCTCCTGCGGGGGCCCCGGGGCACGCACTTCGAGAGTCCTGTACTCCTCTTCGCCATGGCGCGCAGGCTGGATATGGAACCGGAGCTGGACCTGCTTTGCCTGAAGACGCTCCAGGCGGCGGCCCCCGCGTGGAACTTCCGAAGGGACGACAAGATCTTCTTCAACCTCTGCCCGGAGAGTTTCTTCAGCCCGCGTTTTCAGGAGGCCCTGGACGGATTGTCCGGGGGGCTTCGACCCGAAACGATGGTGCTGGAAGTGACGCGCAAGAGGCGCATCCTGGAGTTCCCCTGCTTTCGGGCGTCGGTGGAAGCTTGTCGGAAGAAGGGGTTCCAGGTGGCCATTGATGACGCCAAGGCCGGGACCCTGAGTCTGCGCACGATCCTGGAATTGGTGCCCGATTTTATCAAGCTCGACATCTCCATTACCCGGAACATCCACCTGGACCCTTCCCGGCAAAGGCTCTTCCGCCAGTTCCGCTCCTTCTGCAGTCGCCGGAACGTGAAGCTCATCTCCGAGGGGGTGGAGCAGCCGCAGGAAAGGGATTTTCTGCTGGCCAACGGTGCCGAGCTGGCGCAAGGGTTTTTCTACGCCCTCCCGCGACCCGTGATGTGATTCCATCCCGGGGAACGCGCGGCCTTCCGGATCCTTGTGCGGTTCATTCGTCTGAGGGGAGCACCCCTTCGTCCGAGGGGATCGCAACCTCGTCTGAGGCCGGCGTCCCCCCGTCCGACGGCGCCACCCCCTCGTCCGACGCCTCGGCTGACTCGTCGCTGGGGCCCGCGTCTTCCCCCAGGGGCCCCACGGTCAGGTCCGAAGGCACGGCCTCCTCGTCCGAAGGGACGGCGTACTGCCCTGCGGGAGGGACGCCTTGGTCCGATGGGAAGGTCCCCTGGCCGGAGGGGCTGGAGGACTCGCCCAGCGGTCTCACCCCCTCACCGGACGACAGGCCCATCGGGTCGGTCAGACGGGAAACCTCGCCGGAAGCAGGGGCCACGCAGAAAAGGGCAACCGCCAAGATCAGGGTTTCGGGGACCCTGCTGCGCCGGCATCCTGGATGGCAATCCTCCAGGTCTCGGCGGTCACAGACCGGTGGAACGGTCTCAGGAAGACCGCCCCCCGCTTCTCGGGGTTCAATAGGATGGCGGAAGGCAGACGAGCGGTGGCCCGCGAGCCACGAATCTCGAAACCGGGCGCGGGGCATTTCGTCCTCCTCCTGTTCCAGGCTCCCCGCCGGCTCACTCCTCCCGGGGCGGGAACTTGAACCCGTGCTTCCCGTTCTTCTTCATGTAGAGCGAAGCACGGAACGGGCGGTGACTGCGCCGGGAGATGAAGTCGTCCAGGATCTCCGTGTGGCCGTCCCGGATGTAGTCCCGGATCTCCTCCCGTGACATCTCCCGGCCGAGAATCACCCGTGCGAGCTTGAACCCGCACCCCGAGTTACCGTTGCGGCACACGTAGGCTCGTTCCGCCTCGAGAACCGCACCTTTCTTGCAGACCGGGCATGCGCCCAACGGATCGGCATCCCGGATTTCCCCGGGATCCGGGTCGGGCGCCGCCCCTGGGGACGCCGTCCCCCGGGTCGGGAATTCCCACTGGATCTTCCCCTGCTCGCCGCGCACCAGGGAGGCGCGGAACGGCCTGCCTCGTTTGGATATGAAACCGTCCAAAACCTCGGTCCGTCCTTGCTTGAGGTAGGCCCGGATTTCCTCCGCGGAGACGGGTCGGCGGCAGAGCTGGGCAGGAAACTTGAACGTGCAACCGCTCTCCTTGTTCGCGGAGCAGCTGTATCCGTCCGAGGCGGTAAGGATTTCCCCTTCCCCGCATTGGGGGCACGGGCCGAGCGGGCTCGCGTCCTCGATCAGCTGCGGGGCTGTTCCCTCCTGCTCCTGCGCCGGCAGGACCTGCACCTGGCCCTGATCGTCCAGGACGAGCCGGGCGGAATAGCCTTTGTCATCCCGGGTGAAGAAGCCGGCCACCGGCGGTGTCTTGCCTTCCCGTAGAAGGGTCTCCACGGTGTGTCGGTCCAGGTATCTGCCCTGTTTCTCCTTCCAGATCCGAAAATCGCAGCTCTTGTCCGACAGGCCCTCGCAGGGGTAGAAGAAGCCTTCCTCCCTTACCTGCCGGGTCTTGCACACGGGGCAGGGTCCCAGGGGCGGGTCGCCCGCATACAGGGTTTCGAAATCGAAATCCTTGGCCTTTCCCACGATCTCTCGGGTGTAGCCCTGGATCTCGTTGTTGAACTCTTCCCGGGTCCTCTCGCCGCGCTCCACCTGGCGCAGGTGCTGCTCCAGCTCCCCGGTGAGTTCCGCGGAGCTGAGCCGTTCCACGTGGATCCTCTTCAGGATGTCGATGAGCCGGATGGCCTTGGGGGTGGCCGCCAGCGATTTGCCCACACGCCGTACGTAGTCCTTGCTGATCAGGTTCTCGATGATCTCGGCACGGGTGGCCGGCGTGCCCAGGCCCTTGTCCCGCATCAGTTCGGCCAGTTCGTCGTCCTCGATCTGTTTTCCCGCGTTCTCCATGAGACGGAGGAGACCGGCTTCCGAGATCCGCGGCTTGGGTTTGGCCTCTTCCTGCACGATCTCGGCCTGTTCGGTCCGGACCTCGGTCCCGTCTTCTCCCAGAGGGGGGAGGAGTTCCTCCCCCTCGATCTTCTGTTCATAAGCCGAGCGCCAGCCAGCCTCTCTCAGCATGCGCTTGCGGGTCCGGAAGCTGTGGTCGGCCACCCGGGTGATCCGTTCCAGGTTCTCCCAGACCGCTTCCGGAAAGAAGGCGGCCAGAAACCGCCGCACGATGAGGTCGTACACCCGCTGGTCTTCCTGGGGGATCTTCCGGGGGCGGAGACCCGTGGGCATGATGGCAAAATGGTCCGTGACTCCGGCGTCGTTGAACACCCGCTTGCGGTTGAGGAGCCCTTGATCCAGGAGCCTGCGAGCTGGCGTGGCATACTCCGGGACACCGGCCAAGCTTTCCAGGGCTTGCGCGACCTTGGGTTCGTAGTCTGCCGGCAGGCATCGCGAATCCGTACGGGGGTAGGTGACGAGCTTGTACCGCTCGTAGAGCCGCTGCGCGGCGTCGAGCGTTCGCCTCGCCGAGTAGCCGAACCGCCGGTGTGCCTCCCGCTGCAGGGTGGTCAGATCGAACGGGGAGGGGGCGCGCTCGCGGGAGGGCTTTCGCTCCTCCCGGGCCGTACCGGCTTGTTCGCGGATGCCCTCCAGGATCTCCTGGGCTCGCCTTTCCTCGGTGATCCAGCCGTCGCGCGTTTCCTCCGCATCCTCCTCCGGCTTCCTCCCCGGGTCGAACCACCACGCTTCGTAGGAGTGGTCCGGTGCCCGGAACACAGCCTTCACCCGCCAGTAGGGCTTGCTCTGGTGGGAGAGGATTTCCAACTCGCGCTCCACCAGCAGGGCGAGCGTGGGGGTCTGGACTCGCCCCACGGACCAGGCCCCGCGTTCCTTGCGCGTCTGGAGGCGCTTGGTTAGGGCGCGCGTGGCATTGATGCCGATCAACCAGTCGCTCTCGGCCCGGCATTCCGCCGCGCTTCCCAGGCCTTCGAACGCGGCCCCCGGCTGCAGAGCGGAAAACCCCTCGCGGATCGCTTCGGTGGTCATGGACTGCAGCCAGAGACGTTTCACGGGCTTTTCCTTGCCCACGTACCGGCAGATTTCACGAAAGATCAGTTCCCCTTCCCGGCCGGCGTCGCAGCCGTTGATCACGGACGCCACGTCCTTGCGCAGCAGAAGCTTCTTGATCTGGTTCAGGCGTGCCTTCTGGCCCGTCTTGGGTTTTTGGACGAACGGATCCGGCAGAATCGGCAGGTCCGTCAATCGCCAGCGCTTGTAGATGGGGTCGATCTCGTCCGGGGCGAGAAACTCCAGGAGGTGTCCCACGGCCCAGCTGACGATGTATCGGTCCCCTTCAAAAAAGCCCTCCTGGCTCTTGAACGCCTTGCTGCCGCCCATGGCGGCGACGATGTCCCTCGCCACGCTCGGCTTCTCGGTGAGTACGAAATCCTTCTGCCCTGTTCCCGTTTCCGGGGATGCTTTCTCGTCTTTATTTCGGGTCATGATCCCATCGGGGTGCCTGGATAGGGTTGGGGTTTCGGAGATCTGCAGGAGAGAAATCGGCATGCCGGGAAAGGCTCTTGAGCGGATGGCGGTACGAAGCCTTCTCGCGGGGGCTCCCGCGATGGATCCACAAGGGGGGGGTCAGTCCTCCGCGGTCAGCTTCTTCTCCCACGCCTCCCGGTGCTTCCGCAGCAAGTGGTCCATGGACTTGGATCCCATCGTGCAACTCTTCACGGCGGCCAGCACCCGGAGTCGCAACTCCATGGGCGCCCGTTTGTCGATGGCCACGGTCCAGTCCGGGGGCCCCGATAGGAGCAGAAACTCCACCTCCTCGATTTTTTCCAGTTCCTCCAGCAGTTCTTTTTCGATCCGTTCCGCATTCTTCAATAGCTTGTCTGATTTTACAAGCCTGAGGTGGCCCTTCTTCTTCTCTTTCACCATGAAGTTTCACTTTCTTGCGGGACCCCGGGTCCACGGGTGAAAAAAATGGATCGAAAACAGGTTTAGGTCTTGACAACAAAAACAAATTGTGTGATATATTCTACAAAAAAATGGAGGAGGCCCGTTCCGAACCGAGGATCGGCCCCCGGAAAACGCGAGGAGAAGTGCCATGGGATTGATCAAGACAATGGGCAAGTTCTGTTTCATCCAGTGCGACACGAGCGGGTGCAACAAGAAGATGGAAAACAACGACGAAAAAATGCTCCGGGACCTGGCCAAGGCCTGCGGATGGCTGAACAAGGGCGAACAGTGGACCTGCCCGTCCTGCAAGGAAAAAGCGGCGCAAAAGAGCAAAAAGAAATAGGCGTTCCGCTCCAGCTGCGGGCCCGTGTGGATCCTCTTCCGTCCCTTCGGGCGGGGGAGGTTCCCACCCCTTCTTAAATGTCATATTTTTGTTTTGTCGGAAAAAACATTCCATCGTTTCTGCGTTGCCCTCCGGTATCATGCCAGTTCCAGCCAGTTGAACCAGATGGGGTGGTTTTGTTTGTACCACGTCAGGATTTCCCGCAGGATCACCTGCTGTTCCCGGGAGATCACGTCCGGCTGGATCTTCTCGAAGTGGACCACGATCCTCTCCGAACCGAAATGCTGCAGCGCATTGGAGCATAACGTCTGCAGTTCGTTCCGTATCCTGCCCGAGTCGGAAATCTTCACCGCGCGGTCCTGGTAGTTTTCGCCTCGCAGGAACCGGTTGAGCAGCGGGTTGAACACGAGCTGACTCTCGTCCAGGGTTTCCACCATCCTCAGCGAGAAGGTGACCCACTTGTCGGCGCGGCGCGTGGTGAGACGAACGGTGACATCAAAGGTGTCCTCGGATACCTGTTTCACGCCCGGGGCGCCGGTGTACGGGTCGTCCAGCATGTATCCCGAGATGGCCATCACGCTCCACTTCTTCTCCGGGAAGAAGTCGTCGGCCCGGAGGGTGCGCTTCCTCAACGGAATGCCCGCGTTCCTGGCCAAGAGAATGTCTCCCCGGTACCGGGCTGCCGCGGTTTCGTCCATCGCCTGCCCGAAGATGTCCGAGAGCCTGCCCCGGAAATCCTCGGCATCCGGGTCCAGGTGCATGATCCTCGCTTCGCGTTCGTAACTCAGCTTGAACTGGGAGGAGAAGAGCGCCAGGGACACGTCCAGGTTCAGGATCGGGTAGAGACTGGCGGCCTGGATGGCCTCTGCGGAAGCGGCATATCCGTCCACGAGGAAGAGGTGCTTCTCGCCGTCCTTCCCCTCCCAGGTCCCCACCGAGAAGGTGGGGGCGTAGGTCCCGGATTCGGTGAAGACCTTGTATCCGGTGGGGAGCACCCAGTCGTCGTCCACCAGGTGCACGCCCAGCCGGGCCCACTGTTCCCACAAGGTGCCGATCCGCGGTTCACGGCCCTTGCCTCGCAAGGTCCAGACGTGAATGTTCCCCTCCCGAATCCCGGGATAGGTTTTCCGGATGGCATCCAGGACCTTTTCCCGGGGGGAGAAGAAGTCGATGAGGAGGGAAGCCTCCACGGCGGTATCCACCACCTCCCGGGGCAAGACCAGGTTGCCGATGTACCCCTCGTACTGATTGGTGATGGCCAGGGGCTGATTGAACACGTGCATCACCGTCATGGGGCCCGTGGGCGCCCCTTTGGCAAACCGCGACGTGTTCTCCAGGGTGTCGATGGCGGTTCCCCACACGGTGATCCCCTCGCTCTGCACCTCGTGGTGAAACTCCTCCCAGCCGTAACTCTCCTGGTTGATCATCCGTTGCACGCGCTCGTCCAGGAACTTGGCCACCTGCGGCCTGGCGTAGATCCTGCCGAACCCCAGCAGGGGGTTGGCGCCCATTTCCAGGGTCTCTCCGGCCTTGGGCATGAGCCCTTCCCCCACGCAGACCATGATCGCGTGGTTCTCCGGCAGCGAACGGGACAGGTACCAGAGGCTTTCGCTCATGGCATAGGCGGAGATGGCGTCCGCGTCCTTCTTGACCTGGTTCAGACCGTGCTTGTCCTGGTCCGCGCCCTCGCCGTACCGACCGAAAAGCTGGGTGCCCAAGGCGGTGACCGCGGCCGTCATGATCAGCTGACGTTCGGTGCCGTCGCTGACAAAGGATGTGCTCCCGTTCCAATCCGTGGCGGGCGTCTCCCCGCGAATCCAGGTGATGCGAACATCCTCGAGCCAGAGGTGGAACCTGCCGAGAATCGGACGAGTGTCGAACGCCCATTGAGCAACGAGATTCCTCCTGTCCCTGTCGTGATGGCTCATGTCCGAACCCCTCCCGCGTTTGGGTAAGGCGACCCTGCTGCAGCGCCCTCTCATCTTTACAAATCCAAAACATTTTGTAAAACTTCCCACGGACATCGAACCCAAACCCCCGAGAGCCGGGGTGCCGGTGGACCCAAGCTCGTGCAGGGACGCTCGAACCGTCCCGTACCTCGCGGTCACCCCTCATCGATCAGGAATCCTGGCATGTGTGCTCGTGCCCACTCTTCCCCCCGGCCGGGTGCACCGGACCCGGAACGCACCATCCTCTACGGACTCGCTTGCGAGTGGGAAAACGCCTTAGGGATCCTGGGTGCGAAGGAACGCGCCAGGATGCGAAGGCCCTTGTTCAGCCTCCGGGACATGACGAGCCGGTGGGGAACCTGGACCCGCCAGCGGCGGGAGATCTCGCTCAGCCGCGAATTGGTCCTTCGCCACTCCTGGGACTCGGTCCGTGAGGTCCTGCTGCACGAAACGGCGCACCAGTTGGCGGACGAGGTCCTGGGCGGCGCCGGGGAACCCCCTCACGGGCCCGTGTTTCGCAAGGCCTGCTCCATGCTTCGGGCCGATCCCGCCGCGTGCGGCAGGCGTCCGGCTCTGGACGAGCGTATCCGCGGGGAACCCGACGAGGCGGAGGACCGGGTTCTGGCCCGGGTGCGGAAACTCATGGCCCTGGCCGAAAGTCCCAACCGGCACGAGGCGGAATCCGCCATGGCCAAGGCCCATGAGATCACGGAAAAGAACCACCTGGGAATCCTGGAGCGGGACGAACCCCGATCGTTCACGAGCCTGTTCGTGGGGCGGCCCGCGCTCCGGCAGCCGCGGGAGGCGTACGCGCTTGCTCTTCTGCTGCAGGACTTCTATTTTGTTCAGGGGATCTGGGTGCCGGCCTACGTGCTGGAAAGGGGAAAGATGGGACGGGTCCTGGAGATCAGCGGTACCCGGCAGAACGTGCGGGTCGCCGCCTACGTGCACGATTTCGTCCTGCATTTCGTGGAGGGGCGCTGGGATGCGTACAACCGGGACCGGGGACTCGCCCGGCGACGGAAGACCGATTTCACCCTGGGGGTTCTGTCGGGTTTTCGAAAGAAGATGGAGGAGCCCAGCGATCCTGGGGCAGGCGGGGGCCAAACCGTCAAGGCCCTGGAACGCGCGCGCGATACCCGTCTGGACCTGTACCTGGCCCACCGGTACCCGCGCGTTTTTCGGCGCACCGTGGGCGGGGCCGTTCAGGACCCGCAGGTGCGGGAGGATGGAGAACGGGAGGGCCGAAACCTGGTCATTCACAAGGGGATCCACACCACCCTGTCCCGGGGCCGGCTGCTGGGCGAGCGCCGGGGAAGCCCGTGAATCCGGTACGGCACGGAGGCGAGTTTCCCGCGGTGCCCCGCGGCGTCCTGGCCGCCGTCGTGCGAGGGAGGGGAGATGAACGGACTGATTCTGCGATGGATCATGCTCACCGTGGCCATTGTCGTGGCCTCGTACCTGATCGGCGGGATTCGCGTGGACGGGTTTTTTGCCGCCTTTTTCGCGGCGGCGATCCTGGGGCTGCTGAACGTTTTCTTCCGCCCCGTTCTCCTGATTCTCACGCTCCCCATCAACATCCTTTCCTTCGGGCTTTTCACGTTCGTGATCAATGCCACGATGCTGAAGATGGCATCCGGCGTGATCTCCGGATTCCACGTGGACGGTTTCTGGCCGGCGGTCCTCGGGTCCCTGGTGATCAGCCTGGTGAACTGGGCCCTGGTGTCGTTCATCAACGATCAAGGCCGGGTGGAGTACCGCAGCGTCCGGGTCATCGACCTGGAAAAGAAGGACCGGCGCGGCAACCGGTGGGAGTAGCCGCCGCGAGGGGGCGCGGGCCGCTGGGCCGGGGGGCCGATGATCCCGCCGATCGGACCCCTTCCCGGCCTCGTGGGGTGCCGAAAGCAGGCCGCCCGGAGCCCCGCACGGCGCCCGGGTCTGTGGCGGCCGTATTTTCTCCAGTCAAGGGCAGCAGGAGTGCCACGGGGGCCGCTTCATGACAAGGTCGACGAACGGGGCTGCATACGACGAGAGTCGGATCACGGAGCATGACATCTACCTGTTCAAAGAGGGAAACCACTTCCGTCTCTACGAGAAGCTGGGCTCTCACCCGGGCGAGGTGCGCGGGGTGCCGGGCGCACACTTCGCCGTGTGGGCGCCCAACGCGGTGTCCGTGTCGGTCATCGGAGACTTCAACGGGTGGTGTCCCGGAGCCCATCGGCTGGATCCCAGGCGAGACGAGTCGGGGATCTGGGAAGGGTTCCTGGCCGGCGCGGAAAGGGGCGCCTGCTACAAGTACCACATCGTGTCCCGGCACGACGGGTACGAGGTGGACAAGGGCGACCCGTTCGCTCTGTTCTGGGAGGAGCCGCCCCGCACCGGGGCGCGGGTCTGGTCTCCGGAGTACGCTTGGGGAGACCAGGACTGGATGCGGGAACGCAGGGAGCGAAACGCCCTGGACCGGCCCGTCTCGGTCTACGAGGTCCACCTGGGCTCCTGGCGTCGGGCCGAGGGGAACCGCCCCCTGAGCTACCGCGAGCTGGCCGAATCCCTGGTGACCTACGTGGAGGAGATGGGGTTCACCCACGTGGAGTTCATGCCCGTGATGGAACATCCCTTCTACGGGTCCTGGGGGTACCAGACCGTGGGGTACTTCGCCCCCACGAGCCGGTACGGCGCCCCGGAGGACTTCATGTTCCTCATCGACTGCCTGCACCGCCACGGGATCGGCGTGATCCTGGACTGGGTTCCGTCCCACTTCCCCGCAGACCAGCACGGCCTGGCGTACTTCGACGGCACGCACCTGTACGAGCACGCCGACAACCGGCAGGGGTTCCACCCGGAGTGGCACAGCGCCATCTTCAACTACGGCCGGAACGAGGTGCGAAGCTTCCTCGTGAGTTCGGGCCTTTTCTGGATGGAGCGCTACCACGCGGACGGCCTGCGGATCGACGCGGTGGCCTCCATGCTCTACCTGGACTACGGGCGGCAGAACGGCGAGTGGATCCCGAACCGTTACGGCGGCCGGGAGAACGTGGACGCCATCGAGATGATCAAGCGGCTGAACCAGGCGATCTACGCCGCCTGCCCGGACGTGCAGACCATGGCCGAGGAGTCCACGGCCTGGCCCATGGTGACCCGGCCCACCTACGTGGGCGGGTTGGGGTTCGGCATGAAGTGGAACATGGGCTGGATGCACGACACCCTGGACTACTTCTCCAAGGACCCCATCTACCGGAAGTACCACACCAACCAGCTCACGTTCAGCATCTGGTACGCCTTCTCGGAGAACTTTCTGCTCCCCTTCTCCCACGACGAGGTGGTCTACGGAAAAGGTTCCATGCTGGCCAAGATGCCCGGGGATGACTGGCAGAAGTTCGCCAACCTCCGGCTGATGTACGGATACATGTACGGGCACCCGGGCAAGAAGCTGCTCTTCATGGGGGGGGAGTTCGGCCAGTGGAGCGAGTGGTACCACGAGCGGGGGCTGGACTGGAACCTGCTGGACTACCCGCTGCACCGGGGCGTCCGGCGGTGGGTGCAGGACTTGAATGGCCTGGTCCGCCGGGAGCCGGCCCTGCACGAGCTGGACTTCGATGCCGAGGGGTTCCGCTGGATCGACTTCCGGGACGCGGACAGCAGTGTCATCAGCTTCGAGCGAAACGGGAGGGGGGCGCATCGGACCGTGGTGGTGGTGTGCAACCTCACCCCGGTTCCCCGGTACGCCTACCGGATCGGGGTCCGGCGCGCGGGAACGTGGCGGGAGGTGCTCAACAGCAACGCGGAGATTTACGGGGGCACCGGGCAGGGGAACTACGGGATGACGGCGACCGAGCCGGTCCCGTTCCAGGACCACCCGCACTCCCTGTCGCTCACCCTGCCCCCCCTGTCCGCGCTCTTTCTCGTGCCGGAGGAAAGCGGCTCGGTGGAGGGGGCCGCCGCATGAGCCGCCGGCGAGAGAGCGGGATCCTGCTCCACATCACCTCGCTCCCCTCCGACCACGGGATCGGGGCCCTGGGGTTTCACGCGCGCCGCTTCGCGGACTTCCTTGCAGCGGCGGGGCAGCGCATCTGGCAGGTGCTCCCGCTGAACCCCACGGACACGGCCCTGGGCAACTCCCCGTACAGCAGTTCCTCCGCCTTTGCCTGCAACCCCCTGTTGGTCAGCTTGGAGCGGATGGTTCAAGAGGGGAGCCTTTCCCCGGAGGACCTGGGGGATGTGCCCCGTTTCCCCGCGGGCCGCGTGGACTACCCGGCCGTGACCGCCCACAAGAACGCGCTGTTCCGCAAGGCGTTTGCCCGTTTCCAGGAGCGGGAGCGGGAGGAGGCGTTTCAGACGTTCCGGCGGGACCACGCGGACTGGCTCGAGGACTACGCCCTGTTCGTGGCCTTGAAGGAACGGTTCCAAGGGGAACCCTGGAACCGCTGGCCCCGCGAACTGAGGGACCGCGACCCGGACGCCCTGGCCGCGGCCCGGGAGTCGCTGGCCCAGCGGGTGGGGTTCGAACGGTTTGTGCAGTACCTCTTTCACCGCCAGTGGGCGTCGCTCCGGGAGCACTGTGCCGGGCTGGGGGTGCGGATCTTCGGGGACCTCTCCTTCTACGTGAACCACGACAGCGCGGACGTGTGGACCCACCCGGAGTTGTTCCACCTGGACGGCGACCGGAACCCGGTGACCGTGGCCGGCGTTCCCCCGGACTACTTCAGCCGCACGGGCCAGCTCTGGGGAAACCCGGTGTACCGGTGGGACCGGCTGCAGGAGTCCGGCTACGCCTGGTGGTTCCGGCGGCTCCAGCGGAACCTGCAGCTGTTCGACCTGGTGCGGATCGACCACTTCCGGGGGTTTGCCGCCTACTGGGAGGTGCCGGCCAAGGAGAAGACGGCCATCGGCGGGGCCTGGGTTCCGGGGCCGGGCGAGAAATTCTTCCACGCATTGAAGGACCGGTTTCCCTCGCTGCCCATCGTGGCGGAAGACCTGGGCCTCATCACCCCGGACGTGCGGGAACTCATGAACCGGTTCGGCCTGCCGGGCATGAAGGTGCTCCTGTTCGCGTTCGGGGACAACCTGGCCACCAACCCGTATGTCCCCCACAACCACGTGAAGAACTGCCTGGTCTACACCGGCACGCACGACAACAACACCGTGAGGGGCTGGTTCGAGACCGAGATGGAGGCCGGGGACCGCAGCCGTATGGAACGGTACCTGGGGCGGACCATCGGAGGGGAGAACGTGGTCCGTGAGATGCTGCGTGCCGCGCTCATGTCCGTGGCCCGGATCGCCGTGCTCCCCATGCAGGACGTGCTGGGGTTGGGCCGCGAGGCCCGGATGAACACCCCGGCCGTCGCCCGGGGCAACTGGGAGTGGCAGCTCACGGCGCCCCAGCTCTCCTCCGCCGTGGCGGACGAACTCCGCGGCATGACCGAGACGTACGGCCGTGTGCCCCGTTGACCCGGTTTCGTGGATCGCTGTGCCCTGTTCACCGGAGGCGCGCCGTGATTCGCCCCCTTCAATCCGGGCCGCTGCGATCCGGCGGCCGACGGGCCCTACGTGGAGTACATCCGCCGGAGGAGCCCGTTCGACGCGGAGATCCTGGTCCGGCACCGGATGGCCGAGGTCTTCGATCGTTACGGCGCACCGACCGATCCCGCCCATGGGATCGCGGTGCACGGGTGCTCGACAGCGGGGTGTCCCCGGAGCGGGTGGAGGACGACTCGACCGGGTTCGGGAGCTTCCGCGGATCCCGGTTCACGGTTGAGGGGATCCTCCCGCGTCGCTGCGGCCGGCCGGCTGTCCCCCCTCCAGGATTCCTTGGTAGTAGGCATAGGCCCGGGCATACCGGGGTTCGCGGGGCGCGAGCGCTGCCGCCCGGCGGCAGAACTCCAGGGCTTCCTGCGTCCGCTTCTCACCTAGCAGGACGCACAGATTGTAGGCCGCCGGGGCCATGAGCGGGTCGGCCCGGAGCGCGCGGCGCAGGTGCGTTTCGGCCGCGGCCGGCTCGTTGCATTCGGCCTTGAGCAACCCCATGTTGAAATTCGCCTCCGGGTTGTCGGGCTCGAGCGAGAGAGCTTTGACCAGCGCCGCATGGGCCATGGCGTTGTCGCCCCCACGGGCATACGCCATGGAGAGGTTCACGCAAGGTGCGACCTGGGTTGGATCGAACCGGACGGCGGTCTCGTAGGCCGACACGGCCGACGCGTAATCCTGCCTGCCCAGATGGTAGTTGCCCAAGTTGTAGTGAGAGATCCACAGATCCGGCCGGGCCAGGATCGATGCCAGGTACTCTTCTGTGGCCTGGGTCACCTTCGCGCTGTCCCTTTCACTCGCCGTGAACCCTGGAATCCCGGCAAGCGCCTGGGCGGCGCGGACGCGGACCAGGCGAACCTCATCGCCCGTTGCCGCCACCAGGGCCTGAACGCCGGCCGCCGAAGGCGAGAAGCCCAGCGATCCCGCAGCGGAAGAGCGGATGAGAGGCGAGGGATCCTTCATGGCGGCAAGCAAGACGGGTCCCGTGCGTTCGTCGCCGCAAGCCCTGAGCAGGCGGATGAGCGAGTTGGCGACGATTTCGTCCCGGTCCCGCCTTGTGACGGCTTCCAGCATCTCCGGCAGCCGCGTCCAGTCGCGCTTGCGGGCGGCATCGATCAGGGCCGCCCGATGGAGGACCGGTCCCTGGTAATCGCGCGTGCGCCACGCCCGCACCCACCGGTCCGCCCACCGGGGTGTCTTGTCCTTGTGGCACCCGTTGCAGGCGTTCGGGGACCCGAACCGGACGGTGGCGGCCGGGGACGGAGGCCGCATCGAGTGATCGCTTCGGAGCATGCGCGCGAACTCGGTCGTGGGCATGTGACAGTTTACGCAGCGGCTGCCGGGGCTGTCCGGCTTGTGACGCGTGTGGGCCGCGGGATCCGCCGCATGGCCCCGGTGACACGGCAGGCAGGCTTCGTCGGCCTTGTCCGGAGCCTTGAAACGGTAGCGGCCGCTCGACGTGTGGCAGGCGGTGCAGTTGAGCCGGCCGCCGTTCACGCAGGGGCTCATCCGCCAGGTGGTGAGCGTGTAGTTCTCGCCGAGATCGCGGCCGTCGGGATAGGAGTCCGGGCTTTCCAGGGTCGCGAGGTCGAAGTGGTCGAAGAATCGTTCACCGGGAAGGTAGGCTGCGGTCAGCGGGGAGGCCTTGGCGTGGCAGGAGGAGCAGGAGTCGTTGTGCTGCTCGCTCGTGAAAGCCTTGACGCGGATGATCTTGGGGTCTGCCGGCGGCGGCGCGCCCTTCGGCAGCTCCTTGAAGAGCCGGTTGTGTTCTTCGGAAGGCCCGTGGCAGGTTTCACAGTTGATACCCGGCTCGAGCCAGGTGGTACGGTACGTATCGGTCTTGAGGTCGTAGTTCGTCGAGAGCTGACTGACATGACAGCTGTGGCAGGCCGTATGGAAGGTATAGGGCCAGTCCCTCCAGTCGACCGGGGCATCCGGCTGCCGGCCCGGGAAGTGGCGAACGCCGCTCCCGGCCATGTCGTACCACTGCTTCGCTCGGACATCGTAGGCAAGCGGCAGGGTCTGCAGGCGGCCCTTCTCCATCGGAGTCAGGAAATAGCAGACGTTCTTGCCGCCGAGCACGTGCTCGATTCTGTACCGCTTCCGGCCCCAGGGACCGCTTTCATGCACCCAACCCGCGGCGCCGGAGATGTCGGCCCTGTAACGGAACGGGCCGACGGAGATCTCCTCTCTCTGGGGGCTCAGTCTGGCTGCGGCCAGGTCCCGGGTGTAGGGTTGCATGGCCAGGCCGTGGAACGAGGTCGACCAGAGCCGGTAGAATTCCTCATGGCACTCCCTGCAGCTGCGCGAGCCGGCATAGGCCGGGTTCGAGGGGGGCGCCTGGGCCGACGATCGGGCCGGGACCGCTGCAATGGAAACGACCAGTATCCCGACGAGCAGCCCCACCATGGCAGCCTGCGACTCAGGACGAGGTCCCAAGGAGTCCTCCTTCAGGGGTTGCGATGCACGGCCGCCCGGCCCACCGGACGGGCGTTCGCCGTGATCTCCTCGTCAAACGCTTCCGCTGCGGCCCTCAACCGCCCCGCCTCCTCGGGATGCGCGCGGAAGATGTTCCGGCTTTCGGGCAGGTCCTCCCCCAAAAAATAGAGTTCCTCCACCGACCGAGTCCCCTTGCGGAGGTGAAGCTTCCACCCTTGTGCATCGCTTACGGCCTCAAGCAGGCCGGTGTCGCTGCTGTAGTAGTAGATGTAGTCGTGGGGGGAGGGCGCTTGCGGGTCCTCGAGAAGGGCGGCCAGATCCTTTCCGTCGATCTTGTGTTCCGGTTCCGAGGAGAGCCTTGCCCCTGCGTACCCGGCCAGCGTGGGCAGGAGGTCGATCGCGCCTGCCGGCCCGTGGGTTCGGCTCCCTGCCGGGATCCGGCCCGGCCAGCGGGCGATGGCCGGAACGCGCATGCCCCCCTCCCAGGTGTCGTACTTCCACCCGCGCAGGGGCAAGGCGCTCCCCGTGGGTTCCCGGAAAAGCGTTTCGGCCAGGCGCCAGGGGCCGTTGTCCGAGGTGAAGAACACCATCGTGGACTCGTCCAGCCCCCAGGCGCTCAGGGCGGCCAGGATCGTGCCCACGCTCCAGTCCACCTCCTCCACCGCGGAGGCGTACACGCCCCTGTGGTCCGGGCTCACGACCGGGTCTTCGAACGGATCGGACGAGCGGCACGGATAGTGGGGCATGTTGTGCGCCAGGTAAAGGAAGAAGGGCCGGTCCCGGTTCTCCTCGATGAACCGAACGCTCTCCTCCGTGTAGCGGGCCGTCAGGGTCGCCGGGTCCACCCCGGCTTCGATCACCTCCTCGTCCCGCATGAGGGGGAGCGGCGGAAAATCGAGCCCCAGGAGCGACAGGATGTGGTCCGGGGTCATGTCGTGGCTGTACGGCACACCGTAGTACCGGTCGAACCCCTGGCGCGTGGGAAGCAGCTCGGCGGGACGGCCCAGGTGCCACTTGCCCACGCAGGCCGTGGCGTACCCCTGCTCCTTGAGAAGGTCGGCCACGGTGACTTCCTGCGGGTTGAGCCCGGTGGTGTCGTGCGGCCAGAGGACCCCGGAGGCCATGCCCACCCGCTTGGGATAGCTGCCGGTGAGCAGGGCCGCCCGGGAAGGGGTGCAGACCGGGGCGGCATCGTAGAAGCGCGTGAACATCAGCCCCTCGGAGGCCATGCGGTCCAGGTGCGGGGTTCGGATATCCGTGGCGCCGTACACCCCCACGTCCGCATACCCCTGGTCGTCGGTAGACACGATCACGAAGTTAGGGGGCCGATCTCCGGCAGCAGGCCCCGGGGCAGGGCGCCGGTCATCCGAACAACCGGAAGCGGCGAGGAACAGCCAGAAGATGCACGCCGCCCCGGCAAACCTGCGGGAGCACCCATTTCTTTTGTTTCGAATCGGGTTGATCTCCATGCTCAAACTTCCTCGGCACGGATACGTCGCAAGAGGTACCGGCATCTGTCCAAGACCCTTTCCACCCCGGACAAGAAACCGGCGACGGTGCACCTTGTGACGAGACGGCGCGTGCGGCGTTGAGCCGGAAAGGGGGTCAAGGCCGGCCGGGGCTCGTGTCCAGAAGGACGCCGGCCGGACAGGGGCCCGATCCCGGGCAGGGGGTCCACTGCGGCGCCTCGAACGGCCCCGCGTTCGGGTCGCCGGTCCGGAAGAAATTCCCCCAGGCGCCGATCATCGCGGCGCTCAGCGCCTCGCGCCCCGCCCGGTTTGCCCCGCTCCAGCAGATGCGGAAGAGGCTCTCCGGCTCCGGCCGGAAGTTCCCGAAGAAGAACGGGACCGCGGACATGTGCCCGGACCCCAGCAGGAAGTCGAGCGGGGCGGGCTGCTCGTTCCAGGCAAAGGCGTACCGGTAGACCTCCTGGTGCGGGAGGATCCTCTGCAACAGCGCGTCGATGCTCGCGTCGAACATCACCCGTCCCAGGAGGGTCCCGGCCAGCTCGTACGCGTCCCGGTCCCCGGGGGCGATGAAGTCGGACTCGTCAAGTCCCAGGTTGTCCGGGTCCGCGGTGCGCAGGATCTCGCCGAGTTCCCTTTCGTCCAGCAGGGCGAAGCGGGGAGGCAGGATGCCGGTGAAGAGAAACATCTTGTACTCCTCCGCGTTGCTCCCGATCATGAGCGGCACCCGGTTGTACTCTCCGCGCGCGAAGCGGTCCGCGAAGTCCACGGGGATCACGGTGCCGTCGGCCAGGCGGTTTTCCTGCACCAGGAGGCCCATCTCGTTCATGCCCAGGGAGGAGAACTTCGCGGCGCAGGCCAGCAGGTGGGCCGGGGTCCGGCTCCTCCAGTAGGCGGCCGTCCAGGCGGGCCCGTTCCGGTCGATGAGCCGCCGGGCCTCGGCTTCCGTGTCCACCGAAAGGGTCTCGTCCGACAGGATAAGGCAGACCAGCATCTCCTCGGCCGACCGCTCTGCGGCCTGCATGGGGTCCGTGGTCACCGTGCCCGCGGGGCTCAAGGCCACAGCCCGGTGGAAGAGCCCCTCGGCCAGGGGGGAACCGAGCAGGGAGCACACGTTGAACGCGCCGGCCGACTCCCCGCCCACGGTCACGTTGCCCGGGTCGCCGCCGAAAGCCGCCGCGTTGTCCCGCACCCAGCGCAGGGCGTGGAGGATGTCCAGCAGGCCGTACGCCCCGGAATCGTCGAGCGGGTCGCCGGTGTCGAGGCTCGAGTGGTGGAAGAACCCCAAGGGGCCCAGCCGGAAGTTGGCCGTGACCACCACGGCCCGGGCCCGGGCGGCAAGCGCAGCCCCGTGGTACAGGCTCGTAGCGGCCTCGCCCACGCTGTTCATGCCGCCGTGGATGTAGAAGAAGACCGGGAGGCCTTCCTCCTGGGTGCGCGGCCGCCAGACGTTCAGATACAGGCAGTCCTCGGACCCCATGGGGCGGCCGAAGGTCTCCGGATCCATGCGGCCCAGGAACCCGCCCAGTTGGCTGCACGGCCCGGAGAAGCTTCCCGCGCCCCGCACCCCTTCCCAATGGTCCGGCGGGCGAGGCGCTTTCCAGCGAAGCTCGCCCTGCGGCGGTGCGGCGTACGGAATGCCGAGCCAGGCCAGGGTGTCTTCCTCCCACGCTACCCCGCGGACCATGCCCTGGGCCGTGGCGCGGAGCAACAAGGCCGCGGCCGGGTCCGGAGGCAGGGGGGGGCGCGGCCCGTCGGAGCCGTTGCAGCCCGAAAGGGCCAGAAAAACCATCAGGGCCAGGGCCGGAAAACGGACCGTCCTCCTGCAAACGTTCACTGGGGTCATGGTCACCTCGCGCGCGGATTCGTCCAGTATAGCAGTTGGCGCGAAGGTTCGACAGCCGCGAGACGCACCGGTAGAATGGAGGAACGAAATCAAGCCTGCGACCTTTCGGGAGGATCATCGGGCATGTTGTTTCGCGAGCGGTTGCTGGGGACGCTTCGGTTGGTGCGCCCCCTCTTCGACATCCCCGGGGTTCTGGTGGTCGGGTCCGAGGTGCCGAACCTGCTCGAACCCGGCGCCGCGGCGACGCTGGTCGTTTCCCAGGATGTGGACATCGGTGTCCCGGTGGATATCCACGGAAGGGTGAAGGATGTTCTTTCGGGGATAGCGGGGTTGCGCCCGGCGCGGGATGAACCGTCGGTGTGGTTGCCCGAGCCGCCGGGATTGCTGGAGGTGAACTTCCTGGGGATCGATCCTTCGCTCCGGGATGCGGGGGAGAGCCGGGTGCTGGACGATCCCGTGCTTCCCCTGATGGTCTTCGGTCCCCTTTCCCTGCTTCGGCCCGGCCCGCGTCTCGTGCTGGAGGGGATGGCGGTTCCGGTTCCCGCGCTTTCCGGGCTGCTGGTGGAGAAACTCGTGACGGAACGCAGCGGGATGAAGGGGGACCGGGACCTGTTGGTGGCCATGGGGCTCCTCCTGGTCGCGCGGGACCACGACATGGAGGAGACCGCGGTCCTCTTCCGCTCCCTCCCCGCCGAGCTGAGGCATGCCGTCCGCTCCAACCTGACGCTCCTCTCCTTGATGCAACCGGTGCGCGGTATGCCGGACCCCACGCCTCACCGACGCCTCATCGCGGACCTGCTCCGGACGCTGGAAGAGCACGGCGAGAAAGGGGAGGGTGCATGAACCCGCACCCGGCCATCCCCTCGATGCACAGGCGTGTGCGACAGGTTCGGTCACGCGCCGCGGTGCGGGCGTGGGAGTACCGCCAGCGCCACCTTGCCAAGGGGGTATGGTTTCGACTGCGCCGGCTCCTGGCGGAGGCAAGCTCGGCGTGGGAGATCCCGGAAGCAGCGTGCTCCCGGCTCATGACCGAGGGGTTTTGCCCGGAGGCCGTGGGCGAGGAACTGGAGCCCCGCAAGACCCTCCTCTTCGTTCCGGAGACGCGCCTGTCCGGAATCCCCGATCGTCGCCTGCTTCCCCTCCGTCTCGGTCCGGAGCTGCTCGCGGCCCGTCACATCGCACTGGTCCGGTTCCCGCGCCTGGATTCGCTGCGTCGATCCGCGTCTTGCGCCTCCGAGGTTTCTTGCGGGGTGCACGACCGTCCGACCCGCCGGGGATCTCCCGCGGGGCAGGGTCTTTGAGAAACCCGTAACCCCCTCCTTCAATTCCAGCGAGCCCCCCACCCACCACGACGGCCAACCCAGCCAGAAGGACGCCCCAGATCCCGACGTTGAAGGAAGACACCGACCCGTCCGCCAGG
>Ga0068714_10003022_pt1 | contig 20509 bp, 24 predicted proteins | sample MTBNYHSulfiMetaG_FD_62988 | JGI IMG/M metagenome (GOLD analysis project Ga0068714, IMG submission 62988) | Enrichment culture microbial communities from rom New York Harbor, USA that are MTBE-degrading - MTBE-NYH (New York Harbor Sulfidogenic)... | ecosystem: Environmental > Aquatic > Marine >... | reverse complement strand
CCGTAGTCTCGTCGATGGGAAGGGTCAGTTCTCGTTTCATCGGCTCACCTCGGTCGATCCGTCGGCTGCCAGCCGGACGTGCGCGCGCCGGTCCGCCCAGCATTGCACCAGGATCCCAAGCGGCAACGACGCCGGGTGGCGGTGGGCGACCTCGGCGTGGACGGCGAGGGACGTCGTCGCCCCACCGACTCCCATCGGCCCGACGCCGGTCATGTTGATCAGCTCGAGGAGTTCGCGCTCGAACGCGGCGATGGCGGGATCGGGATGGGTCGATCCGACTTCGCGCAGGATCGCCTTCTTGCCGAGCGCGAGGGCCGTGTCGGCTCCTCCGCCGATCCCGACCCCGACGATCGTCGGAGGGCAGGGCTTCCCACCGGCGGCGACAATGTGCTCGACGATCGCCTTCTTGACCCCCTTGAGCCCGACGCCGGGGGCAAGCATCTTCACGGTGCTCATGTTCTCGCTGCCGCCACCCTTGGGGAGGATGGTGACGTGGATCTCGTCCCCGTCAACGAGCTCCCAGTGGATGGAGGGCATGAATCGGCCGGTGTTGTCGCCGGGGTTGGCACCGGAAAAGGGGTCGACGGTATTCGGGCGCAGGGGGATTGCTTCGGTTGCTACGACCACGGCCCGTTCGATCCAGTGCTTGATCTCATGGAGGAACGGGCTCGCGGCGCCGAGTTCGACGAAGAAGGTCTGGGTCCCCGTGTCTTGGCACATCGGAATGCCTTCGTCTCGCGCGATCGCGATGTTGTCGAGGATCGCATCCAGCTGGGCCGCCGCCACCGGGGAGACCTCTCTCTCGCGGGCGGCGCGAAGCGCCGTGACGACGTCCTCTGGCAGGCGCGTGGCGGCGATGCGGATCGCTTCGACGAGCGCCGCCACAGCGTTCGATTCGTTCACAGGCAACCTCCTCGATGGTCAGCTTCTCTCCGGAAGACTCCTCTTCAAGACCTGGCTTTCGTACGCCTCGAGGAAGGTGGGCCGTCTGCGGTCGACGAAGCGGCCGACGACGATGTCCCCCCCCGGGATGAGGTCCGCTTCGGCCGGGTCGGCACCGTGGCGGATGACGCTGCGCTGTGCGTAGTGGCGGAGTTCGTCGATCCCCTCGCCGAGGCGGTTGCGTCGCCCGTAGTTCGTCGGACAAGGGGACACGATCTCGACGAACGTGAACCCGGGCTTGGAGATCGCCTCGACCATCGCCTCTTTGAGGCGCCGTGTGTCGAGGCTCGTCCAGCGCGCGACGTACACCGCGCCGCAGGAGGCGGCGAGATAGGGAAGGTTGAACGGGTTCTCGTAGTTGCCGTACGGGGCGGTCGTGCCACGAGCGCCGATCGGCGTCGTTGGGCCGTACTGGCCGCCGGTCATGCCGTAGTTGAAGTTGTTGACGCAGATCACGGTCATGTCGATGTTCCGTCGGGCGGCGTGGATGAAGTGGTTCCCTCCGATAGCGAAGAGGTCGCCGTCGCCGCTGAACACGACGACCTTCTTGGTCGGCTGCGCCACTGCGAGGCCGGTCGCGAACGCGATGGCGCGGCCGTGCGTCGTGTGATAGGAATCGAGGTTCAAATACCCGGCGGTCCTCCCGGTACAGCCGATCCCCGACACGACCCCGACGTCCTCCGCGTCAAGGCCGAGCTGATCGAGCGCGTAGGTGAAGCAGGAGAGGGTCGTCCCGAGGCCGCAGCCGGAGCACCAGATGTGCGGGAGTCGATCCGTCCGAAGGTACTTCTGCATCGGGTGAGGCCGGTGGCCGACGATCTCCGGTGCTGGGAGCTGCTTGGATCGCGGGCTACGAACCATCGCGGAGCACCTCCTCAATCGCTTGCAGGATCGTCTCGGGGTCGTGGATTGCGCCGCCGGCGTGCGGCACGGAACGCACCTGGGTCTTGCCGCACGCGGCCCGTTCCACCTCGAGGACGATCTGCCCGAGGTTGATCTCGGGGACGACGAACCCGGCGACCCGGTCGGCGAGCTGACGAACGATCCGCTCGGGGAACGGCCAGACCGTGATCAGTCGGAGCATGCCTACCTTCCATCCGCGATCCCGTGCGGCCTGCATCGCGCCGAGCGATGTCCTCGCGGAGATACCGTACGCGATCAGCACGACGTCTGCGCTCTCGACGTCGATCTCCTCGACGTCGAGGATCGCTTCCGCGTTTCGCGTGACCTTTTCCTTCAGCCGCGGGATGAGTTCGGATTGCGTCTGCGCGTCGATCACCGGGTAGCCGCGCTCGTCGTGCGTGAGGCCGGTCACGTGGACGCGGTGCCCGTCGCCGAAGGTCGGCATCCCTTGCGGAACGAGATCCGCACCCGGCCGGTAGAGGAGGAACTCCCCGGGGGGAGCGATCGGCTTTCGCCGCTCGACGATCTGGATCCTGTCTGGGTCGATGACTACGCGTTCGAACATGTGGCCGACGACCTCGTCGGTCATCAGGAGGACGGGAAGCCTGTATTGCTCGGCCAGGTTGAACGCCCGGATGGTCAGCTCGAACGTCTCTTGGGGCGAGGATGGGGAAAGGGCGATGACGCCATAGTCCCCGTGGGATCCCCATCGTGCCTGCATCATGTCCGCCTGACCGATGAGGGTCGGCAGGCCGGTGCTGGGCCCTCCCCTCTGGACGTCGACGACGACACACGGCGTCTCGGTCATCATCCCGAGGCCGAGGTTCTCCATCATCAGGGAGAACCCGGGCCCCGACGTCGCGGTCATCGTCTTCAGGCCGCCCCACGCGCCGCCGAGGACGGCGGCCATCGAGGAGATCTCATCCTCCATCTGGATGAACACGCCTCCCACCTGAGGGAGGCGGGCCGAGATGCGTTCGGCGATCTCCGACTGCGGCGTGATCGGGTACCCGGCAAACAGGCCGCATCCGGCGGCCATCGCCCCTTCGGCGCATGCTTCGTCACCGTTTAGGAAGTGCGTCCCGGCAAGAATGCGCTCACTCGTCATTGCGGTCCTCTTCCCTCTCGCTCCAGATCGCGAGGTCCGGGCAGATGAGCTGGCAGAAGGTGCAGTTCACGCAGGCCTGGGCGTCGATGACCCGCGGGGGGTAGTACCCCTTGGTGTTGAACTGGTCCGAGGCTTCGAGCACCTGCTTCGGGCAGAACTCGATGCAGAACCCGCATCCCTTGCACTCGTCCTCCTGCAGGTACAAGTACCCGTGCTTCGTCCTCCAGCGCTTCGTCAATGCGATCGCCATCGCGCCTCCTACAAGACCTCAAGCCGATGCGCCCGGAGCGCCTCGCGTCGGTAGTCGGGCAGGATCCTTGGTGCTGTCCGTGTCGGCCGGATCCCCGCGGCCTTCAACTCCCGCACGTAGGCGCTGACGTGCGCCAGCGAGAGTCTCTTCGGCGCGTGCGCCTTCGCCCAGGTCGCGGCGGCGATCCCCGCTCGTCGCCCGAAAACGTTGTAGTCGAGCAGCGAGTTTCCCATCAGCCGATTCTTGCCGTGCACCCCGCCCGCGACCTCTCCTCCGGCGAACAGGCCCGGCACGTCTGTCCTGCCTTCGGCGTCGATCTCGACGCCGCCGTTCTGGTAGTGGAGCGTCGGGAAGACGAGGGCGGGATCGACGGCGATGTCGATTCCGTGCCGATGCCACATCATCCACATCGCTGCGAGGCCCTTCTTGATCGTTCCTGGTCCGTGCAATGCCTCGATCATCGGCGTGTCGAGCCAGACGCCGCGGATCTGGGAAGGGGTCGTTACCCCCTTGTCCCTCCCGTAGCATTCGCGGATGATCGCGGCCGCCTCGACATCCCGAGGCTCCAGCGGGTAGACGAACGGTTCGCCGTCCGCGTTGACCGGCTCAGCGCCCTGGTTGCGAAGCTTCTCCGTCGCGAGCTGCCCGAGGATCGCTGCGGGAAACGCGACGCCGGTTGGGTGGTATTGGACCGAATCCATGTCGATGATCCTCGAGCCGGCGCGATAGGCGAGGATCAAGCCGTCGGCGGTCGCTCCGTAGTGGTTCGTTGTCGGATATCCCTGGATGTGGAGGCGTCCGAATCCGCCGGTGGCGAGGACGATCGCGTGCGCCCGGACGATGCAGTACTCCTCCGTCTCCAGGTTGAGAAGCACCGCTCCGGCTGCGTGGCCGTCGGCGTCGAGCAGCAGTTCCACCGCCGGGGCGAACTCAAGGATAGGGATGCCGAGGTTTCGCACCTCGTCGCGCAGCACGCGCATCAGCTCCATGCCGGTATAGTCCTTCGCCGAGTGCATCCGCATCCGCGACGTCCCGCCACCGTGCGCCTCGACGTATCGGCCGCCGGTCTTGTCGTAGAGTACCCCGAGCTTCTCATGCCAATCGATCATCATCGGGCCGTCGCTGACCAGCGCGCGCACCAACTCGGGCTTGTTGGTGTAGTGGCCACCGCCGAGCACGTCGAGGTAGTGGATCGCTGGCGAGTCGTCCTCCCGGTCGGCCGCCTGGATTCCCCCCTGGGCCATGATCGAGTTGCAGTCCCCGTGGCGGAGCTTGGTGACCATCAGAATGTCCGCGGTAGGGATTCCCTGCGTGTGGGCGAACAGCGCCGCGACGCTCGCTGCGCCCCCGCCGCCGAGGATGAGCACGCTCGCTTCCAGGTCGGGCTTCGCGAGGTCGATCTGCCGCGGGTTGACGAGAGGGTATGCCTCCAGGAGGTCAACGACCTCATGCGGCATCCTGGCCCCTTTCGACGGTCCGACGAGCAGGTCTCGCTTCTTGTCCTCCTTGTAGTCGGGATGCCAGTCTCGCAGGACCTCTTGCCTCGCCTCGGCGGACATCGCGGCGAGCGGCCCGTCCTGCAAACGCTGCTTCCGGGTCGCCTCGACCTTGGCGATCGATTCCCGCATCGCGGACGGATACCCGCCGATCCATTTTGCCGTCTGCTCGCCGCTCACGATCCCTCCTCGCTCTCGGTTTCGATCTCCCGCGCTGCGTACTGGGCTTTGAGTTCCACGACGCTTGCTGCCACGAGCGCGTCGAGCTGCGCTTCGTACGTCCCCGCCGCGATCTCCCTCAGGCGGGTCGTGAGGTGCTCTGGTTCGCGGGATGCCGACAAGCCGTGGAGCCGCCGCGCCATCTGGGCCATGTGGTAGTGCTTGATGTCCGCGGGGCAGCGCATCGAACACAAGCCGCATTGGATACAGTCAAATGACAGCTCCGCCACGCGCGCGATGTCCCCGCGCAGCGCCGCCTGGACGTAATCCATGACCTCGAGATCCTGCGGACAGGCTTTGGTGCACGTGTTGCAGGAGACGCAGCGAGCGATCTCGGGGTAGTGCTGCAGAAGGACATTCTCCCGAGGATCCAGGTCGTCGAGGTGGTAGGCAGCGCGCGGCGCCGGGGTGAACGGGAGCTGGGTGAGGTGCATGCCCTCTTCGACCATCTCCTGGCAGGCGAGGGCGAACTCGAGCCGATACTCCCCCTCCTTCCGGTAGACCGTTCCGCATGCGCCGCAGAAACCGGATCGGCATCCCGCGCCGCGGACGAACCGGTAGCCCGCGTATTCCATCGCGTCCATGATCGTGATCCCGGCGGGAACGTCGTACGCCTTCCCCATGATGAAGATTCGCGTCATCTTCCCTTCATCCATGCTCGGCGCCTCCCTTCGCAGTGACGTGCATCGTGGCCTCCGGCTGTGGCTGGTTTCGCAAAGCGTCAGGATCCGCCCCCAGCGCGGCGGCGAGCAGCTCGGTGAAATAGGCGATCCGCAGCGGGGGACTCTCGCCGGACCGCTTCAGAATGTCCGATGCCCGTTCGAGGTTGTGCTGACACAGCGGGCAAGCGGTCGCGATGACGTCGGCGCCGGATCGAGCGGCGGATCGAAGGACGCGCGCCGACCGTTCGAGCGAGATCTCCGGTCGATCGACGACTTGGTACGTGCCGCAGCACTCGGTCGCGAACGGGAAGCGAACCACCGATGCCCCCACCGCCTCGAACGCATCCTCCATGACCTTCGGTCTCTCGGAGTCGTCCACCGAGACGTCCTTGGGGCGGAGGAGCGTGCACCCGTAGTAGCAGGCAACGTGCAGCCCGTCAAGCGGGTTGGATGTTGCCTCAGCGAGCGCCTCCCAGCCGATCCTCCTTTGAAGCACGCCGAGGAGGTGTTCGACCTTCACCCCTCCCTTGTAGTCCTGCTCTTCGTCCATGAACGCGTTGATCTTCGCGAGGGCCTCCTTCTCGCGATCCAGCCGCCGGGCGACCCGCGCGAGGGTGTTGTAGCACATCGCGCAGAGGGTGACGAGCTCGGTCGCGCCTGTCTCCTGAACGCGGATGAGATTCCGCACCGATGCGATGTGGTGCATCAGGTCGTCCTCCGTCAACGAAAACACCGTGCCGCAGCAGTTCCAGCGGTCGAGTTCACGCAGCGGCAGTCCGAGCCGCTCCATGACGAACAAGGCGGAACGCTCGAATGGTTTCGCGCTGTCCTTCAGGCTGCATCCGGGGAAATATGGAATGGCGTTCATCGTTATCCTGTCTTCTTGCGTAGACTGGCGACGAGTGCGATCTGCGGCAGCCTCCGGATCTCCTCTCGCGTCATCCCGTCGACGGAGAGGTTGTCAAGCGCTCTGCGCAGCACGATCTGGCGGAGCGCCTCCATCAGCTTGGCGAGGTCCACGCCCTTCGGGCAACGGACTTCGCACGCGAGGCAGCTGGCGCAGACCCACATCGCATTCGACTCGAGCAGGGTTGGATCGTCGAGCTGGAGGTCGCGAACGACCTGGCTTGGGAGTCGGTCCATCTCTTCGGTCAGCGGACAGCCCGCCGAGCACATCCCACACTGATAGCAGGCGAAGACGTGCTCGCCCGAGAGCTCCTCGACCCGATCCCGCAGGTTCTCGACCGGCAAGCTCTTCGCCCTAGACATTGCGGCCCTCTTTCAGCTCCTCCCACGCGGCCCGTGCGAGCCGAACCGCCCCGGCCTCCGCCGAAGGCGAGACCCGGCTGCACCATCTCTCCGGCGGCGGGACACAGAGGGTGAGCAGCACGACCCTTCTTGGGAGGGTGTCTGCCCCGAGACGGCAAAGCGCCTCCAGCGCTGCCGGAAGCGTTCCATCGTGTCCGCAGCGGCCCTGCGCAGGTCGATCCTCCGCAGGGGCGGTGAACTCACGCCGCGTGACCGCGCCGACGGGTGAGCCGACGGACGCATCAAGGATGATCGCGCGATCGTATCCCAACAGCCGTTCCGCGAGCTGGATCCCGCCGCGGCTGCTGACGATCACCTCTGGATCGGCGGCGTCGCGACCCCGGGCGCGGACCAGTTCCGCTGCCCTCCATCCGACCCCGTCGTCCCCGGCGATCGGGTTTCCCCATCCCACAACGAGGTGCCTCATCGTTCGATCCTCTGCAGTCGCGTTCCGTCGACGCGGCGCACGTCGACGACGAGCGGCATCTGGCCCGGCATCGCGTGGGTGGCGCACGCCAGGCAGGGGTCGTAGTTGCGGAAACTCATCTCCACGAGGTTCAGGATCCCTGGGTCGACGTTGCCGTCCACGATGACGGCCCTGGCCATCTCCTTGATCGAGAGCGAGATCGCGGCGACGTTGTGCGTCGTGGCGACGATCAGGTTCACGCCGCGGAGGATCCCGCGTTCGTCGAGGTCGTAGTGGTGGATCAGCGTTCCTCTCGCGGCCTCGATCACCCCGACCCCTTCTCCGGGCGGACCCAACGGCGCGCGAAGCGCTCCGGTCATCAGCCGTTCGTCGCCTGCCAGCGCGGTCACCCGTTCTGCGGCGGAGAGCATCTCGATTAGCCGGGCCCAGTGGTAGGCAAACGTCGCGTGCACCGGTCCGCCGCCGAAGTAGTCGAGGAATGTCTCGTACTCATCCTGTGCAAGGGGGGTGCCGATCTGTCTGCAGACGTTGACGCGGGCGAGGGGGCCGACGCGGTAGATCCCGCTGTCTGCTCCGGCGACAAACCCCTTCCAGCCGATGCTCTTGAGGTAGGGGATCTTAACGTAGGTCCACGGCTCTGTCCGCTCATCGATCAGCGAAAGGATCTCGCCCGCGCCGACCTGGGCGAATTCGGAGCCATCCGGCGCGACGATCCGGACCTCTCCGTCGTAGAAGTCAATCGAGCCGGCCGGGTCGACGAGCCCCATGTAGTACGTCGGCAGGGCGAGGGATTCCTGGGACACGAAGCGTGTGAACGTCTCGTCGGCGAGCAGGCTCTTGCGGAAGATCTCGAGCGTTGCTTGCGCGAAGTCGACCATTGAAGCGGCCATCCGGAGGATCTCCGCTTGCTCCTCCTGCGTGATCCCCTTGGATTGGCCTCCCGGAATGCCGGTGACCGGGTGGATCGGGCGGCCACCGACGAGTTCGATGATCCGCTGGCCGTATCCGCGGTGCCGGATGACCTCCTTGCCCAACTCGAGGCCGACCTTGCCGATGACACCGAGGATGTTTCGTTCCTGCGGCGGTGCGTAGGGACCGACGAGGAAGTCCGGCCCCCCGAGGTAGTAGAAGTGCAGGAGATGATCCGAGAACGTGTAGGCGTTGTAGAGCAGCTCCCGAAGCTTCCTCGCGCGGAGCGGGGGAGGCGTACCGTAGCACGCGTCGAGCGCCTTCGCTGACGCGAAGTGGTGTGCCTCCGGGCAGACGCCGCAGATCCGTTCCGTGATCTGGGGCATGTCCTCTCCGCGGCGGCCGAGGCAGAACCGCTCGAATCCTCGCAACTCAGGGATCTGGAAGAACGCATCGGCCAGCCCCCCTTGTTCATCGAGGAAAAGCTCGATCCGCCCGTGCCCCTCCAGCCGGGTGATCGGGTCGATGCTAATCTGTCGGGTGATTTCGCTCATGGTACCGTCCTCCGAACAGGGATGTCGCTGCCGTGAACCGGTAGAGGGTTCCTGCGATGTCGTCCAGTTGCGCCAAGATCTCGTCTTCGACCGCGAGGTGTTCTTCACCTTCCTCCCCTGTTCCGATCAGGGAGGCGAGCGTGTTCAGCATGGCCGCGCCTTGGTCGCTTACGTTCGCCGTCGGCCCGGCGCAGCCGGTGCACGGCATGTTCGCCGCCGGGCAGACCGCGCTGCAGCCGCCGCGGGTCGCGGGGCCCATGCAGAGGAACCCCTGGTCGAGCAGGCACTTCTGCGGATCGGGTTCCAGCTCATGGGGGCGCAAGATCCGGGAAATCCTCTCCTGCCTGCGCTCCCGCGGGCACTCCTCGCATAGGTTCTTCGGCGAGGCGAACACCGTTCCAACCGGCGGGAGCTGCCCTGCGAGGAGGCGCGAGAACAGCTGGCTGACGATCTCTCGCGGCGGCGGGCACCCGGGAACAACGTAGTCCACGTCCACGACGTGTGCCAAGGGCGTGAGCGTCTCGAGGAACTCCGGGAGATGGAGGTCCCGGCCTCCAGCGTGCGAGACCTGTCGCGGCCAGATGCTCCGATCCGCGCCGTAGACCGTCTCGAACAGCTCGTCGCGCGACGCAAGGTTTGCCAGACCGATGACGCCGCCGGTGTGAGCACAGGAGCCGAACGCGACGAGAGCCTTCGCCTTGGCGCGGAGGAGCTGCGCCATATCCCGATTCTCGGAGGTCCGGATGGCCCCGTTGAACAAGACCAAGTCGATCTCACCGCTTCGATACCCGCGCAGATCGTCGTACTTTGCGTCCGCGGCGCACGGCCACAGCAGGATGTCCACCCCGGCGGCAACCTCGAGGATCTGCTCGTTCACCTCGAGCAGGGAGCAGTCGCAGCCACCGCACGAAGCGGCCCAGTAGACGGCGATCTTCGCTTTAGCCATGCTCACCTCCGCGCTCGAGCGTTGCTTGTCCGGAGACGACCGGGCTCGGTCCGAGATCCCGAATGAGCGCTGTGAACTCGGTCACTGTCCGCTGAAACTTGTTCCCCTCGCTCGCGCTGATCCACTCGAGGCGAACGCGGGCAGGATCGATCCCGATCTCGGACAGCGCCCGTTGCAGCAGCACGATCCGGCGTCTCGCCTTGTAGTTGCCGCTGACGTAGTGGCAGTCCCCTGGGTGACATCCGCCGATCAGTACGCCGTCCGCGCCTCGCTCGATGGCGCTGACGACCATCCGGGCGCCGACCCGTCCCGAGCAGTTGACGCGGATCGGGATCACGTTCGGCGGGTAGGCGAGTCGGCTGACGCCGGCCAGGTCGGCTCCAGCGTACGAGCACCAACGACAGAGGAACGCGATGATCCTAGGCTCGAATCGTCCCCGGGGGTCAGCCATCTGCGAGTGCCACCTCGATCATCTCGCGGACCTGCGAGTCCGTCAGATTCCGAAGCTGCGCCGCGCCGGTCGGGCAGGCCGAGACACACGTGCCGCACCCTTCGCAGAGGACCTCGTTGCACTCCGCGACCCCCGCCGGGCTGAGCGAGAGCGCCGAGTAGGGACACATGCCGATGCACACGCCGCAACCGCCGCAAGTCTCCTCATCGATCGAGACGACCTCGGGGGAGTGAACCAGTTTGTCGCTGGCGAGGAGGCCGATCGCCTTGGCCGCCGCGGCGCTCCCTTGCGCGACCGCCTCCGGAATGTCCTTCGGGCCTTGTCCGGCGCCTGCGACGAAGACGCCCGCGGTCAGGCTCTCGACGGGGCGAAGCTTCGGATGCGCTTCCTTGAGGAATCCGTCGCCTCCGCAACCGATCTTCAGCGCCTTGGCGAGCCCACGGGTGCTCGGATGGGGTTCGATCGCCGTCGCGAGGACGACGAGGTCGGCCTCGATCTCGATCCGTCTGCCGGAGAGCGTGTCGGCGCCCCAGACCATGACCCGATCCCCTTCACGGAATACGCGAGCCACCTTGCCTCGCAGATAGCGGATCCGCTCCCCCTCCGTTGCGTGCTGGATGAACTCCTCGTACCCCTTGCCGCCGGCGCGGATATCGATGTAGAAGACGATGGCCTCTCCGTCGGGCACGGCGTGACGGTAGAGCAGGGCGTGCTTCGCAGTGTACATGCAGCAGATCTTCGAGCAGTGCGGGTTGTGGTTCTCGGGATCGCGGGAGCCGGCGCATTGCACGAAGACGACCCGTTTGGGCGTGCGGCCGTCTGACGGCCGCCGGATCTCCCCGCCGGTGGGACCGGACGCGGAGAGGAGGCGCTCGAACTGCAGCCCGTCGATCACGTCGGGCACCTCGCCCGCCCCATACTCGCCGAGGCGGGAAAGCGGATACGGCTCGAATCCGGTCGCGACGATGATTGCCCCAACCTCCTTGGTCAGGATCTCCGGTTGCATGTCGTAGTCGATCGCCCGTGGTTCACAAACCTTGGAACACTCATCGCATCGCAGCGGTCGAAGCCCTAGGCACGTGGATTCGTCCAAGGTGTATGAGGAGGGGATCGCCTGTTGGAACGGAATGTAGATCGCCTTGCGCTCTGTGAGCCCGCGTTCGAACGCGCTCGGGGTGCTCTGGGGGCAGACCTTCTCGCACTCGCCGCACAAGTTGCACTTGTCTGGATCCACGTAGGTCGGGTTCCTTCGGATTCTCGCCGTGTAGTTCCCGACGTAGCCTGAGACCTCGAGGACTTCGCTGTAGGTCAGGAGTTCGATGTTGGGGTGACGAGCCGCTTCGACCATCTTCGGCGTCAGAATGCACGACGAGCAGTCGAGGGTCGGGAACGTCTCGGAGAGCTGGGCCATGTGCCCGCCAATCGACGCCTCCTTCTCGACAAGGATCACCGGAAACCCGCTGTCCGCGACGTCGAGCGCCGCCTGGATCCCGGTGATCCCCGCGCCGATCACGAGGCACGTTTCCGCGTGGTCGATCCGAATCGGGTCAAGGGAGTGGTTCTGCTTCACCTTCTCGACGATCGTCTTGGTGATTCGAATCGCCTTCGCGGTAGCCTCCTGCCGGTCGTGGTGAACCCAACTGCAGTGCTCCCGGATGTTTGCCATCTCGACCAGGTAAGGGTTCAGGCCGGCCTCCTCGGCGGCGCGGCGGAACGTCGGCTCGTGCATCGAGGGAGAGCAGGCGGCCACGACGACGCCGGTCAGGCGGTGCTTCTCGATCGCGTCGGCCACCTGGCGCTGTCCCGGATCGGAGCACATGTAGTCGTAGTCGGACACGCACGCGACACCTGCATGCCGGCCCAGCGCCTCGGCGACCGCGCGGGTGTCGACGGTCCGTTCGATGTTGAGGCCGCAGTGGCAGACGAAGACCCCGATCCTAGGGATTGGCACGGGTCGCCTCCTCTCCTCTTTCGAAGCCGAGGGTGAAGGCGCGTTCGTTGAGCTCCTTGGTCCTCGGCGGCACCGATGCCAGGATCGCTTCAAGCATCGCGCGACGCGACACGACGCGGCTGATCGCAGTGAACGCGCCGAGCATGACGACGTTGGCGACGATCTTGCGCCCGAGCTCCTGGGCGAGGCGCGTCGCCGGAATGGAATAGACACGGTCAACGGGCGGCGGCAGGGTCTTCATGTCGACCAGATCGCCGTCGACGATCAGCGTTCCCTCGGGGTCGAGGCCGGCGGTGTACTTCTCATAGGCCTCCTGGGACATGATGACCATCACGCCGGGTCGGTGCAGTTGAGGGAAGCCGATGGGTTGATCGGAAACGACGACGTCCGCGTTGCAGGCACCACCACGGGCTTCGGGCCCATAGGACTGCATCATCACGGCATGCTTCCCGTCGTGAATCGCGGCGGCCCTGCCTGCGATCTTCCCGGCGGATACGATGCCCTGTCCGCCAAACCCGGCAAAGCGTATTTCTGATCTCACGTCCGCGGGTCTCGAAAAATGAGACTCCCTCCTCAGACCTCGAAACTCGGCATCATGATATTATCGGTGATCCCTGCTGACAAGTCTAGAGGGGAGATCCCTTCCTCGTGAACATCTCACATATCGAGAACGCTGCCGTGCGATGACGGCTAAGTCGGTCTCGGATCGGCCGAGGGACCTCAGGCGAGTGCGGCCCGCATTAGCTCCCCGATGGACGCAGGATCCACGGCGACGTGAACCCCAGCTTCCCTTAGTGCGGCGATCTTCGCGTCGGCCGTCCCCGCTCCGCCGGTGATGATCGCTCCCGCATGTCCCATCCGGCGTCCGGGAGGAGCGCTCTGCCCGGCAACGAACGCGACAACCGGCTTCGATACGCGTTCAACGATCACGCGTGCCGCTTCCTCCTCAGCGCCTCCCCCGATCTCGCCGATCAGAACGATCCCTTCCGTCGCCGGATCCTCCTCGAAGAGGGAAATGAGATCGGGGAAGGAGAGGCCGACGATTGGGTCGCCGCCGATGCCGACGCACGTCGTCTGGCCGATCCCCAACGCGCTAAGCTGGTGGACGACCTCGTAGGTGAGGGTCCCGCTTCGGGACAGGATGCCAACCGGCCCCGGCATGTGGATGTACCCGGCCATGACGCCGAGCTTGCACTGGCCGGGGCTGATCACCCCGGGGGTATTCGGCCCAAGCAGACTCGTCCCTTTCTCGTCTACGTATCGGCGGACGGCGATCATGTCCTGTACGGGGATCCCCTCCGTGAGGCAGACGACCAGATCGAGGCCGGCCTCGGCCGCTTCGAGGATCGCATCGGCGGCGAACGCGGGGGGAACGAACAGGATCGAGGCGTTGGCGCCGGACATGGCGACCGCCTCGGACACGGTGTCGAAGACCGGCACCCCGTCCACGGTCCGACCGCCCTTCCCCGGCGTGACGCCGGCGACGATTCTCGTGCCGTACTCGCGCATCTGGTTGGAGTGAAAGCGTCCTTCGTTGCCGGTGATCCCTTGGACCACGACGCGGGTTCGATCATCGACCAAGATGCTCATCGGTCCCCCTTGCGGCGGCGGCGATCATCCCTGCCGCCTCGTGCAGATCGGACGCGGTTCGGAAGGCAAGACCGGACGACGCCAGAAGCGCTCGACCGGCTTCGACGTTGGTGCCTTCGAGCCGGATGATCACCGGGACTTGGATATCGATCGACCGCGCGGCGGCGATCACCCCTTCCGCGAGCACATCGCAGCGGAGAATTCCTCCGAAGATGTTGATGAAGACTGCTTCGACGCCCTTGTCCTCGACCAGGATCCGTACCCCCTTCTCGATCGTCTCCGCCGTGGCCGCCCCTCCGACATCGAGGAAGTTGGCCGGCCGGGCGCCGACGAGCTGAATCAGGTCCATGGTAGCCATCGCGAGTCCGGCGCCGTTCACGAGGCATCCTACGTTGCCACTAAGCTTGATGTAGTTGAGATGGGCGGCTGAGGCCTCGACCTCGAGGGGGTCCTCCTCGTGGAGGTCCCGGAGTTTCTGGATCTCAGGACGGCGGCACAGTGCGTTGTCGTCGAAGGTCAGTTTCGCGTCGAGCGCGATCGGCTCGCCGGCGTCCGTCATCGCGAGCGGGTTGATCTCGGCGAGCGTGCAGTCCTTCTCCTGATAGAGACGCACGAGAGAACGCACGATCGCGGCGACGCGGCCTGCCGTGGTCCCATCCAGGCCGAGCCGGCGCGCGAGACGGAAGGCCTGGAAGGGGCGGAGTCCGATCATCGGATCCACCCACTCCTTGCGAATGGCTTCGGGATCTTTCCTCGCGGTTTCCTCGATCTCCACCCCGCCAGCGGAGCTGCCGATGACCACCAACTGTCGCCGGGCTCGATCGAGGACGACCCCGAGGTAGATCTCGTAAGCGATGTTGGCTGCTGGCTCGACGAGCAGGGTCCTGACGATGCGGCCTCCTGGGCCGGTTTGGCGGGTCACGAGCGGAGCGCCGAGGAGCCGCGCGGCTGCGCGGCGGGCCTCGTCCGGGCTCTCGGCCCGCACGATGCCGCCTGCCTGTCCCCGACCTCCTGCGTGAATCTGCGCCTTCACGACCGCGGGGAAACCGAGCTCCGCAGCGGCTTCCGCCGCCGCTTCGGGGGTGGTTGCTGGTCGGGACGGCAGGACAGGAATGTCGTACGCGGCAAAAAGGCGCTTCGCCTGGAACTCATGGATCTGCACTCCGCAGTCCTCCTGGTCGCGTGCCCTTGAGGGGCAGAGTATGAGCAGCGCGACGGACAGATCAAGGTCGGCCTCTCGAGGCCGCCGGCCCGCAACCGTGAGGGAACCGGCCAATTGAAAACCCATTGCCGGTTGGGTAGTGTTCGGCCGTTACCCGGGGAACGCAACGGAGGGAAGATGAAGGCGGTGTTGGTTGTCGCGGACGGCCTCGGCGGTCGCCCGACTGACTGGAGCGGGCAGACGTGTCTCGAAGCGGCTGCGACCCCTCACATGGATGCGTTGGCGGCACGCGGCGCGCTGGGGCTTGTGGACCCGATAGGGCCGGGGGTTCGCCCCGGCAGTGACACGGCGCATCTCTCTCTGCTCGGGTACGACCCGCACGTCGTGTATACCGGCCGGGGCGTGTTTGAGTGTCTCGGCGTGGACATGGATGTGCGCCCGGGAGATATCTGCTTTCGCGCGAACCTCGCGACCGTTTTGGACACGGATCACGGCTTGCGGGTCGCCGACCGGCGCGCGGGGCGCATCGAGACCGGGCATGACGAACTCGAGAAAGCGCTCAATGGAATCCGATTGAAGCGGACTCCCGATATCGAAGTGATCTTCCGAGCCAGCACGCAGCATCGCGGAGCGCTCATTCTCCGAGGGCCGGGACTTTCGACGCACGTCACGGAGGCGGACAGCCACCGGGTCGACGCGCTTCTCCTCGACGTTTGCCCGACTGACTCGGATCCTGCTTCGGCGCGGACCGCGGCCGCGATCAACGATTTCACGCGGCTGAGCTACGAAGTGCTTCATGATCTTCCCCTGAATCGGCGGCGGCTGGCGGCGGGGAAGCCGCCAGCGAACATCGTCCTCGTTCGCGGCGCATCGACTCGCCCGAACCTCCCGTCGATCGAGTCGATCTACGGAGTCCGCGGCGCGGTGATCGCTGGGGGGGCGCTCTACCGCGGCGTGGCGCTGACCTGCGGGATGAAGCCGATCGACGTCCCGGGCGCGACGGGAGGGCTGGACACGGATCTCATGGCAAAAGCGCGCGCGGCGGTGGGCGTGCTTGATCGGCTGGACTACGTCTTTGTCCATGTCAAGGGGACGGACAACGCAGGCCATGATCGCAACGCGACGGCGAAGCTGCAATTCATCGAGCGGATGGACGCTGAGTTGATCGGCCCGATCGTGAGCGGGATCGATCACGGATCGACGCATCTCGCCATCACGGGGGACCACACGACGCCGATCGACTACGGCGATCACACAGTGGAGCCGGTCCCCATTGTCTATGCCGGCCCGAATGTCGTGTGCGATCGGACGTCGGCATTCGGCGAACGGGAGGCGGGTCGCGGTGGGCTGGGTCGTTGGAGCGGCCGGGTCCTTCCCATCCTGTTCGGATACTGCAACTGGGCGCCGAAATACGGATCGTAAGGAGCACGATGGAGTTCCAAGAGGTCGCGCGGTTGGTGGAGGGGGAAGTCCTCGTGCCGCCGCCGGATGGAGGCCTTCCGATCGACCGCGCCTACGCGGCGGATCTGCTGTCGGACGTTCTCGCGTTGACGGAGGAGAGCACCACGCTCATCACCGGGCAGATCAGCCCCCAGGTGATGCGGGTGGCGGAGATCCTAAGCGTCATCGCCGTGATCTTCGTACGGGGGAAACATCCCCCGGGACCGCTGGTGGAGAGCGCAGCCCGGCTTGGGATCCCGGTGGTGGTGACGAAGAAGACGATGTTCGAGACGTGCGGGTTGATGTATCAGAACGGAGTCCGGCCGTGCAGAAACCGACCGATGTTGGTTCGAACGCCGCCTTCCTCGCCGTCCACTTGATCGATGCAGGGGATGTCGAGTTCGGGGGAGCCGCGTCGGCGAAGATCAAGGGGGATTTGCGCCGTTTGGGAATCGTGGAGGCGCTCGCGCGGCGGGCCGGGATCATCGCTTTCGAGGGGGAGATGAACCTGATTCTGTACTCGAGCCACGGGGGGAGGATCACCGTCTGCGTCGATCGAGGAGCGATCGAGATCACCGTCGAGGACGACGGCCCGGGCATCGAAGACATCGATCTGGCGCTGACGCCGGGCTACTCGACCGCACCCGACTGGGCGACCGACCTCGGGTTCGGCGCGGGAATGGGGCTGAACAACATGCAGAAGAACGCGGACGGGTTCGAGATCCACTCCCACATAGGCTCGGGGACGCGGATCGTGTGCTGGATTGCAAGGGGGGAGCATGACGCTGCGTGAGATCGCGGATCGGCTGGGCTGTCAGATCCTCGCGGGGGCGCGGCGGGGGGATCGGAGGGTCACGGGAGGGTTCTGCGGAGACCTGCTGTCGAACGTGTTGGCAGCGGCGCGGCCGGGGGATCTCTGGCTCACGATTCAGCACCACGTGAACGTCGTCGGCGTGGCCCAGGTCGCCGGGCTGGCGGGGATCCTCCTCGTGGAGGGTGTGGAGCCGGCGGAGTCGGTGATCGCCAAGGCCGAGGAGCTCGACGTGGCGGTGCTGCGGTCGTCTCAATCGGCGTTCGAGCTGGCGGGCCGACTGCACAGGACGCTGTTCGCCGAACTGCGGTGAGATCGTACGTCGCGGACCTCCACATCCATACGTGCTTGTCGCCCTGCGGGGGGCTGCGCATGTCTCCGCGCGCCATCGTGGCCGCAGCCCGAGGCATGGGATTAGACCTGATCTCGGTCACGGACCACAACACGGCGGGGATGGTCGCCGAGGTCGAGCGGGCCGCACGGCGGGGGGGGATTCTGTTCCTCCCGGGGATCGAGATCCAGACACGGGAAGAGGTCCATCTGTTGGCGTATTTCGACAACGTGACCGCGTGCGAGCGCTTCGGGTCTGAGATCTATGAGTTCCTCCCGTCGACGCCGAACGATCCGGAGCTCTTCGGAGATCAAGTGGTTGTGGATGCAGACCACACGATCGTGCGCGTCGAACCGAAGCTGCTGATCAACGCGTTGCGACTCTCTTTGGAGGAGGCGGTGACGCGGATTCAGACGCGCGGCGGGCTCGCGGTGCCGGCGCACGTCGATCGCGCGCCGTACGGGCTGCTGGCGCAGCTTGGGTTCCTTCCCGAGGGACTGGATTTCGCGTTGGTCGAGGCGGACGGAGAGATGCTGCCGGAGGCGTGTCGCGGTGCGCTGCTGTGGGGATCCGACGCGCACGCCCTTGAAGAGATCGGCTCCCGGGTGAGCGTCTTCCGGATGAACGCCGTGACGGTCGAAGAGATGCGGCGGGCGGCGGGCGGCGACGGCGGTCGCTCGGTGACCGTGAAGCGGCAAGTGGACCGACCTGAGGCCGTGGCGCGATGATCCAGTCTCTCGACATGCACTTGCTCGACCTTTACCAAAACGCGCTTGCATCAGCGGCGTCGAGAATCTCCGTCTTGGTCCGGTGCGATACGAAGCACGAGCGGCTGACCTTGGCCGTCTCCGACAATGGTGATGGGATGGACGAAGCGACCCTCGCGGCGGTCGAACGGGGGCATCTCTCGGCGAACGGCGCCGGAGCCGTGGGCCTGGGGCTTCCCCTTCTCAGGCAGACCGCCGAGCATTGCGGGGGCACGTTTCGTATCGAGAGCCAGCGGGGGGGCGGGACGACGGTGACGGCTTCCTTCCACCTTGGGCACATCGACCTCCCCACGTTTGAAGACCTCGCTGAGACGCTTGTGGGGATGCTGGTGACGAGCGATGGACGCCGGGTCGACATCCGCTATGAGAGCAACAGATCGTCGTTCTGCCTGAGCACGGAGCTTCTGGCCCGGTACGCTGATGGGCTTCGTCTGAGCGATCCCGAGGTCATCGGCTTCTTGCGCGCGTACATCGCGGAGAGGATCGGGATCTGAGCATGTGCCCAGCAGGATGTCGGTGTGGCGAGAAAACGGACGAGGAGTTTAGTAAACTTGCGGCCGCGCTGGCGGGGGAGCGAAACGAGAGGACCGCGCCACGTGGACGAGAAGTGCCGGAACGCCAGTGGATCTCGGCGCAGAGGAAAGGAGAGGCTATCGGCATGAGCCTCACGTCTTGCACACCGGAGGAGAGGCGTCGTCTCGAGGAGATCATTCGTGCGGCAAAGGCCACGCCGGGACCGCTGATTCAGGTGCTCCATGAGGTGCAACGGGTTCTCGGGTACCTTCCAAGCGATGTGCTCGAGCACACAGCAGAGGCGTTGGGCATTCCGGCTTCCGAGGTCTTCGGAGTCGCAACGTTCTACAACCTCTTCCGCCTAGACCCCGTAGGGAAGCACACTGTCACGGTCTGTCTGGGGACGGCGTGCTACGTGAAGGGCGGGCGGGAAATCCTTAAGAGGTTGGAGCGGGAGCTCGGCGTCGACGAGGGGCGGACGACTGAGGACCGTCAGTTCACTCTCGATACGGCGAGGTGTTTCGGGGCATGCGGGCTTGCTCCCGTGATCACGGTGGATGGGGAGGCGTACGGTCGGCTGAGCCCGACGAAGGCGGTGGCGATTCTCGATGCGTACCGCGCTGCGCCGAGGCGGACATGAGATGTTGCGTCATTGCGTGTCCCGGGGGGCGGCGAACGACGGAGAGAGGATAGGAGGGCGGTCGCGATGAAGCTTGAAGATCTCCGGAGGATCCGCGAGAGGGCGCAGGACGAGCTGCGGCTACGGACGGGGGAGGCGCGGGTGAAGATCGTCGTCGGCATGGGAACATCCGGAATCGCCGCCGGAGCGCGGAGTGTCCTCAGTGCCTTTCTGGACGAGATCCAGAAGCGCCGGCTGACGGATGTCGTCGTCACGCAATCCGGAGAGAAGGGCTTCACGTCCAAGGAACCAGTTGTCGAGATCATCGTGCGAGATAAAGGAAGGGCCCTCTACGGCGAGATGACGCCTGAGAAGGCGCGCCGTGTGGTCGCAGAACATGTGGTCAACGGGATGGTCGTCGAGGACCTCGCGCTGGCCGTCGCCGAGGAAGAGAAGGAGTAGCTGTGGCCAGTCGGATGGATGTCCTGGTTTGCGCGGGGGGGGCGTGCATGTCCTCGCACAGCCTGGAAGTGCGGGACGCGCTGGAGCGAGAACTCCGCACGCAACGCCTCTCAGACGAAATCCGGATCATCGAGACGGGATGCATGGGCCCGTGCGAGCACGGCCCCCTCGTCCTCGTGTATCCAGAAGGCGTGCTGTATCGCAAGGTGGCGGCGGACGATGTGGCCGAGATCGTCGAGGAGCACTTCCTGAAGGGGCGCGTCGTCGAACGCTTGCTGTTTCGATCGGAGGCCGCCGATCGGATCGTCCGCGAGACACGGACGATCCCCTTCTTCGCGAAGCAGCAGAAGATCGTCCTGGGCGACTGCGGCGTCATCAATCCGGAAAGCATCGAGGAGTACATCGGTGTCGGTGGGTACGAGGCACTTGGAAAGGCGATCACGTCGATGTGTCCGAACGGGCTTATCGACGAGGTGAAAGCGTCCGGCCTCCGCGGCCGGGGGGGCGCCGGCTTTCCAACCGGCCTGAAGTGGGAATTCGTCCAGCGGGAGGCGTCGCCTCGCAAGGTCGTCGTGTGCAACGCCGACGAGGGGGATCCCGGGGCGTTCATGGATCGAGCCCTTCTTGAGGGGGACCCGCATGCGATCCTCGAAGGCATGGAGATCGCAGCGTACGCCGTGGGCGCACA
>Ga0068714_10003019_pt1 | contig 20517 bp, 14 predicted proteins | sample MTBNYHSulfiMetaG_FD_62988 | JGI IMG/M metagenome (GOLD analysis project Ga0068714, IMG submission 62988) | Enrichment culture microbial communities from rom New York Harbor, USA that are MTBE-degrading - MTBE-NYH (New York Harbor Sulfidogenic)... | ecosystem: Environmental > Aquatic > Marine >... | reverse complement strand
ATGGACCGACGTTGAAGCTCGGGGTGACGATAGACACTGCCGGTCGTTTCATCGGCCCGTCATTGTGGCAGAGGTCGGGGCCCATGGACAACCGATCAAGGCGCTTGACACTCGCTTTCGTGGCGACCATGCTCGAGCCGTGGCGACGTTGGAGCGATCGTGGTCATCGTGCTTGGCGAACCCTGCTCGCTTGCCTCGATGACGACCCTCGGCGTCGGGGGACCAGCCGATCGGGTCGTCTCCGTGTCCAGCGAAGAGGATGCGGTCAGCTGCCTGCGGCATGCGGGCAACAGCGGGTGCCCGGTGGCGTGGATCGGTTCGGGGTCGAATCTCCTCGTTCACGACCGTGGGTTCCCTGGCCTCGTGGTGCGGATCGGCCGGGGTCTGAGCAAAACGATCGTGACGGCGTCGAACGTCGTCGCTCAGGCGGGGGTCCCCCTTGCATACCTTGTAAGACTCTGCTGCCAGGAAGGACTCATTGATCTTTCTCGTTGCGCGGGAATCCCGGGGTCGCTCGGCGGCGCAATCACCATGAACGCCGGCACCAGTCGAGGGAGCATCGGCGATCTGGTCGAGTGGGTCGAGATTCTGGATCCGACTTCCTTCGCTCTCAACCGATACACCTCGAGCGAGATGGCGTTCGGCTACCGGAGTAGCCGAGTCCAGCACGAGCGCGGTATCGTCGTCAGAGCGGCGCTCCGACGTCACCACGGGACCCCTGGCGCCTGGTGGGCCCAGGCGCTTGACCAGATCCGCGAACGACGGCGTTGCCAGCCCCAGCGCTTCAAGAGTGCCGGCTGCGCATTCCGCAACCCCCCCGGGTCAGCCGCCGGAAAGCTCATCGAGGAGGCCGGCCTGGTGGGGCTGTGCGTGGGCGGGGCCATGGTGGCCCATGAGCACGCGAACTTCCTGGTCAATCGTGGTGATGCGACCTGTGGGGATTTCATCCGACTCATCCGGCTCGTCCGTCGTCACGTGTGGATGGACCAGGGCGTCCAACTCGAGCTCGAGCTCGTCCCTCTGGGATTCACGGCCGACGAGCTCGACCTGCTCAAGGGGGACCCGACATGATGCGCATCATGGTGAAAGGCCCGAGCGACCCGCTCGAGGGATCAGTGGTCCTCAGCGGAGCGAAGAACTCCGCGCTCAAGGTCCTGACCGCCTCGGTCCTCGCCACACAGCCAGTGATTCTCGACAACATCCCTCTCGACCTCGGGGACATACGCACCACTATCGCGATGCTCTGCGGTCTCGGGGGCACGGTGGAGGAAGCGCCGCCGGGGAGAGTGCGAATCACCTGGCCTACCGGCTCGCCGAAGGCAGTCGTACCCGACGTCGGCGTCTCGGTGCGGACGAGCCTGCTCTTCCTCGGCGGGTTGCTGGGTCGGGTTGGAAGGGCATCGGTTCCGCTCCCGGGCGGCTGCCCGATCGGCGAGCGCCCGTTCGACCTTCACGTCATGGCCCTCGAAGCGCTGGGAGCCCGGTGCGGTGTCGAGAGACCGGACCGGCTGACTGCGGAAGCCCGCACCCTGCGGGGAGCGCGGATCGAGTTCCCCATTCGCACCACCGGCGGCACCGAGAACGCCATGCTCGGTGCAGTCCTCGCAGAGGGGCAGACCTCGCTCTTCAACGCCCACACCCGACCCGAGGTGGGAGACCTCGCGTCGTTCCTGTGCTCTCTCGGGGCCGACGTGGCGGTCCACGGATCTGGTCGCACGGACATCACCGGAGTCAACGCGTGCGCCGGCGGCCACCACGCGGTGATCTTCGACAACATGGAGGCCATCACATACGCGGTCTGCGCCGCGATCAGCGGAGGAAGCGTGGCGATCCGCCACTTTCCTGAGGCCGACCTCGAGGTACCCATGGTCTATCTCCGAGAGGCTGGGGTGTGCTTCCGACGTCGGGGCGATCAGATGATTGTCGAGCGACCCGGTTCCCTCTGCCCTCTCGACCTGAGCACCGGCACCTATCCCGGTGTCAGCTCCGACATGCAGCCGCTCCTGGTCGCGCTCGCGACTCAAGCTGACGGTACCAGCCGCATCACCGACATCAGGTTTCGGGGTCGCTTCCAGTATCTCGAACAACTGAGCGCGCTCGGTGCCGATCTCGAGGTCGAGGGCAACACGATCGTCGTGCGCGGCCCCACCGCCCTGCGCGGGACCACCGTCCACGCGACCGACCTCAGGGGGGGCGCGGCCATGGTCGCCGCCGCGCTGGTCGCAGACGGCACGACAATCGTGGAGAACGCGGAGCAGGTCTCGCGGGGCTACTCGTCCCTGCCCGCCAAGCTCAGCCGGCTCGGTGCCCGGGTTGAAGCTGTGATGTGCTGATGGCTCGACCTACCCTCGACGTCCTGCTGTATCACGACGTGAGCGACGACGGCGGCGTTGACGCGCGGTCAAACCCCGCCTACACGACGTCCATCTCGCGCCTGGAAAGGCATCTCGAGCTCCTCCGCCGACGCGCCTACCGGTTCCTCCGCACGGACCAGTGGCTCGACCTGCGGTCGAGGAAGGAGGGCGGGACGGTTCGATGGGCGATGTTGACGTTCGACGGCCCTCACGTCGGGTGGTTCACGCATGTCGTTCCACTTCTTTGCCGGACCTCGACTCCCGCCACGTTCTTCATCACCTCCGCCTGGGTGGGAGAAGCGCATCCCTTCCCGGAGTCGCGCTCCATCCGGTGGTCGGATGTCCGAGAGCTCCTCCGTCACGACGCCGGCTCCGCTGGCGGCCTCTTCGACCTGGGCTGCCACTCCATGACCCACGCGATTCTCTCTCGCTCACCCGCCGAGACGGACGCCCTTTTCGCGCGCCGCCTCCGCACCGAAATCGTGACCTCCACCGAGATGGTCCGCACGGAGTGCCGCTCCCCGGTGCGCGCCTTCGCGCCCCCCAAGGGTCGGGGCAGCCTCGTCGACATGGCCGAGCCTCTCCGCGAAGCCCGAGTCGAAGCGGTCCGTTGGGCGTCGATGCCGGGAGCGACGAACGCCTTCGAAGCCGATCCCTTCAACCTCCAGATCCGCTACTGCGACCACCTCGACGCCGGGGACCACGGTCTCAGAAACGAGCTCCGCGGTCCAGCCGTCCGCATCCTCAGGAGCACGTACCGGCGAGCGCGGAGGGTGCTCGCCCTCCTTGCCGGGAGAGCGCGGCCATGACCCTCGAACGAGACCTGGTGCCTCAGGGAGTGAGCCCACCCACCCTCTGCACACCCAGCCGGGCCGCAGGTGAGTCGGCAATGGCAGAGCTCGTGCGATCCCTCCCGGCGACGAGCATCCAGGACGTTCTGGACCTCGGGTGCGGCGGCGGGGAGTACCGCTTCCTCTTTCCGGGCTGCACCTGGCTCGGCCTGGATCTCGAAAACAACGGCTTCCCGGCCAAGACCTCCGCGCGGCATCGTTTCGTCCTCGCAACCGCTGCGGCGCTCCCGGTTCGCTCCGAAAGTCACGACCTCGTCTGGTCGAGCTACAGCTTCGAGTACTTCTCCGATCCGCACGCGGCGCTGCAAGAGATCAGACGAGTGCTGCGCCCCGGCGGACGCGCGGTGCTGTGTGTGCCGACGGCGTGGATCAAAGCCTACGAGCTGATTGCCGCGGTTGCCCGCGGCCTCGGAGTCCGGGTCGGAGAGGTCTCCGCACAACCCGGATGTCGACCCTACCCGCCGCGACGGCTCGCCGCGATGGCATCTGCCAACGGGCTCGCTCTCGAGCGCCAGGTGACCATCTACGGTCCCCTGGTCTTGCTGTGCAAGATCATACAGTCGTGGACGCGAACAGCGCTGCACCTCGGGGCTCGCTGCGCGCGCGCCGTCGTCGGCTGGCCGGGTCATGCAGCGCTGCCGCTCTACGTCGGTCGCCGGGTCACCGCCGCTCGGGATCGTGCTGGATGGGAGCGCGAGCTCCACGCCGCGGCCGCCCAAGCCGGTTGGCGCCGGCGAGCCGGCGCCCGGCTCGTCGCGCTCGCCGCGCGTGCGGACCGGCGGTGGGCCCGGTGGCCCGTGGTCGAGTACCTTCTTCTCCTGCGGCGGCTTGAGGGATGACGGCCAACCGCCTTCTTCTCGTCACCTACTTCTTTCCCCCCTTCAACCTCACGGAGAGCCGCCGCAGCTTCACCATCGCCAGGGCGGCGAGCGCGGCCGGATGGCAGGTCGAGGTTGTGGCGCCCTGGGCGCCTGGGTTCCACTCCGATGGCGAGTTTCGGGAGTGGGGCGACGTCCTCGCATCCACCGCGGTCCGGGTCTTCCGCACCCCCCGCGGCCCGCTGGACGCGCTGGGACCCGTGCGCCGCGTTCTCGACCGCCTTCGCACCTCGACACGGCCGCTGCCGTGGCGGCTCTACAAGGTCCTGACCTTCCCGGACCCTCAGGTCTCCTGGCTCACCTTCGCACTCCCGGTGGCTCTCTGGCGCGCGGTCGCGAGACGGCCGAACGTCCTGGTCACATCCTCCTACCCCTACACGCCGCACCTGGTCGGTCTGGCTCTGGCGACGGGCTTCGGCATCCCCTGGGTGGTCGACACCCGCGATCCCTGGGCCGCGGACGACGCCGAGCAGTTTACGTCGATCGAGCCGTCGGTTACTCTGCGGAGCTGGCACAGGGCGTTGATGCGGCTGGTGGTCTCTCGCGCCACGCAGCACTGGAGCCTCACTCCCGAGATTGCTGCCGCGGTCGCCGCCCGCTTTCCGGAGGTGCCCCGTGAGCGGTTCCTGTCGGTGACCCAGGGCTACGACGAGACGCTCGCCGGCGCCGCTCGCACTCGGATCCCAGGCTCGGGCGGTGATCGCCGCCTGGTGATCGGGTACGCGGGTCGGTTTCGGGACGAGCTCACTCCCGCGGAACCGATCCTCAAGGCCCTCGCCTCGCTCCGCGAGCTCGACACCGGGTCGTACCGTAGCCTCGAGCTCCGCATGTGGGCATCGACGCGGGATCAAGCCGACCTCCTGCGCAGGGCTTCCAGCTTCGGCGTGGACGACCGCGTACGGACGCTGGCGAGTCTACCCGAGCCGGAGCTCGTCAAAGCCCTTGCGGCCTGCGACGTGCTCCTTCTGAGCAACGGAGCAGCGCCCTGGACCCGACGCCGCCTGACGACCAAGGTGTTCGTCTACCTCGCGGCGCAGCGGCCGATCCTCTCGCTCTGCGCCCGTGACAGCGCCGTCGGACGGTTCGTGTCTGACACATGCACGGGCTGGGTTGTCGACCTCGGGGATCACGAGGGGATCGCCGCCCTGCTGCGCGAGCTCGCCCTCCTTCGCGCGCGAGCCGCAGGGATACCGCACCAACCGAACCTCGACGCTCTCAGCGCGTACTCCCTGCAGCGCTCAGTCATGCCGAGGATCGGCGATCTCCTCCAGTTTGCCCGGCAGTCGTCTCGCCCGACGCCGTCAACCCCGCCGCGGTGAACAGGTGTAGGTAGCCGCGAGGCGGGAACACCCAGGCGCGGCCTCGCCACCCCGGGTCGCTTCGCGCCAGCGCAGTGTCGATGAACGCAATCGTCGCCACCCTAAACCACGTGGAAAGAAGATCCGACTCTCCGCCCGCAACCACGAGGTCGGAGTCGCCCTTGCGATACCCACGGCCGTCAGCGTAGCTCCAGAATCCTCCGTCCGCTGCCTCGAGGGGCGCGACCGCGCGCAGGACGGAGAGAAACGCGGTCCGAATCCGGCGGCGCAGGTCGCCGCTGACGAACGGACTGAGATTGGCGAGGACGGCCACCGCGTCGAGATCGTGGCACTGCGAGCCGCCGCCGGCCGGGTAGAACAGCCCGTCCGCGTGCTGGCATCGCAGGGTGCACCGGACCATCGCGCCGCAGTGGCCGGGACGACGATCGGCCGCCGCGAAGGCGTCAACGATGTGGAAGGCCGCTCCCATGCCGGCCACGTAGCGCCCGAGGTCGGTTCGACCGGCGATCCTCGACCACACCAGGCGTGCACGCGATCTCGGGCCGAGCGTCGTTCCCCACAGCCCGGTCCACCGATCCTGGAGCTTGCACAGCCAGTTGAGGTGCGCTTCGATCGGCTCCCAACCTCGTGTCTCGATCCCTTTGAGGGTGGCATGATGCCGGAGGCAGGCGATCGCCGACATCACCGCGATGCTCTCGCTCCATGCATCGCCTCTGGTGAGCGCGAAGCACCGGCGCCGGTCATACCACCTCCTCACCCCGGCAGCCGAGAGCATCGGAGCGAGAAAACCGAGCCCGTGCCTCGGCTCTGCATCGAGAAGCAGCAACGAGCCGGTGACCAGGTCGGTGAGGAGCAGGTCGTTCAGCTCGCGCTGGTGGGGAGTCCACCCGTCCGGCGCGAAGTCGACGAAGTACCCGTCGCCGCGCTGGAAACCGCGCAGGTAGTCGACGATCGCCGCCCGCTCTCGCTCGCTGATGCTCGCCAGGCGCTTCATGATCGCGAGCAACTGCACGACGTAGCAGGTCGCGAATGGATCCGGTCGGTTGGATGCACTGATTCTGAAGCGGCCGGTCTCGGCTCGCAAGCGCTCCACATGGCCGAGGACGCGCTCGTCGAACCCGGACCCGAGGTGCTGATCGAGGTCCAATCCGAGTCTCCCTACGGCAGTCGCGACCACGTGTGCGCGACAAGGAGCTGTGCCCCGGTCGAGGTCGAGAGACGACCGGAACCGTAGAAGTCACCCGGCACCACTTCGATCTCGAGCACTCGCTCGAGCAGGTCGGCGACCTCCTCGTTGCGACGGACGCAGACGGTGAGAAAGTACGCGCCGGGGTACAGGGGCAGAGCGTCGACGACGCAACGCAGAACCTCGCCCGCCCGAACCGTGTTGCTGTAGCCCTGCTGGAGGTCGGACCTACAGATGAACAGCGCTCGTCCGTCCGGATCGCGGATGGTGAAGCCGACGTCGAGCCCCACCACGTGCGGCGCGGTGCACAGATCGAGGGTGAAGCGCACCTCGAATCGCGACCCGCTCGCGAACGTCGATGCGCCCGCGCCGCTCCCGTCGACTGTCTCGATGCTGGAGAACCTGACCTCTCCGGTTCCAGAGCGGAGATCCGTGGCCGCAATCGACGACTCGGCGTGCCGGCGTGACACCGAGCTGAGATAGCGCGCCACCACGTCGGCGGGCGCCCCCTCGTCGACCAGCCTGCCGCCGTGGATGCACAAAGCCCGGTCGCAGAGGTTGACCACAGCCGGCATGTTGTGGCTCACGAACAGGACAGTCCTCTGCTCCCCTGCTACCTCTCCGAGCTTGCCCATGCACTTCCTCTGAAACGAGGCGTCTCCCACCGCAAGGACCTCGTCGACGAGGAGAATCTCGGGCTCGAGGTGGGCGGCCACGGCAAACGCCAGGCGAACGTGCATACCGCTCGAGTAGAACTTGACCGGCGTGTCGATGAACGGCTCGACCTCGGCGAACGCGACGATCTCGTCGAAATTGCGGAGGATCTCCTGGCGCCCCATGCCGAGGATAGACCCATTCAGGAAGACATTCTCCCGTCCCGTCAGCTCGGGGTGGAACCCCGTTCCAACTTCCAACAGGGAGCCGACTCTGCCATGAATCTCCGCTCGCCCTGCGGTCGGCTCTGTGATGCGAGCGAGGATCTTGAGAAGGGTGCTCTTCCCTGCTCCATTGGCCCCGATGATGCCCAGCACCTCCCCGGCGTTGACCTCGAACGAGAAGTCCTGCAGAGCGTGAACGGCTCTCCTCTGTCTCCATCTCCGTCTCTGTCCTCCGAACCACCCCAACGGTGCGCGCATCCAGCTCGAGACGAGCTCCGCCAGGGTATCGGCGGGACGGTCCTGGCCGATGAAGTACCTCTTGCAGAGACCATCGGCGCGGATGGCGAGGCTCATCGCCGGCGACCCGGTTCCTGCCGGCTCGTCCGCTCCGCGGGGGAGCAGCGGGGACTCCGGCGCGACCGGGCGGCGTCACACGACATCGGCGAACCGCCTCTCGGTGGTCCTGAAGTAGAGGCAGCCGGAGACCAGCAGCGCGCCGCCCACGAGCACGCTCGGGAGGAGGATCGGAAGCAGCGGCGCCTGAGCGCCGAAGAGCGACCAGCGAAACCCCTCGACCACGGCCGCCATCGGGTTGAGGCCGTACACCCATCCAGGAATCCCATGGTGCTCGAGGCGCTCGACCACGGTCGCGGACGGGTAGATCACGGGGGTCACGAAGATCCACGCCTGGACGAAGAACGGTGCGACATAGCGGACGTCGCGGTACTGCACGTTGAGAGCGGCCAACCAGGTTCCGGCGGCGAGAGTGACCGCCAACGCCAGCAGCAGGAACAGCGGTGCGAAAACGAGGTTGGGGCTCGGCGGAACACGATGGTAGACCATCAGGCCGAGCACCAGCGGGAAGGCGACAAGGAAGTCCACAGCGCCCGACAGCACGGCCGCGATGGGAATCACCAGCCGCGGGAAGTAGACCTTGCGCAGCATGGCCGCGGAGCCCACCACGCTCTGGGACGACTGCGTCAAGCCCAGGGCGAAGAACGTCCACGGTAGCAGGCCGGCGTAGGCGAAGAGCGGGTAGGGAACCTGGATCGCCTCCCCGCTCCACACCCGTCCGAAAAACACGGTGAAGACGACCATCATCAGCAGCGGCTGCAGCACCGCCCAGGTCGCGCCGAGGAGGGTCTGCTTGTACCGCACCTTCATGTCCCGCCAAACGAAGAAGTAGATCAGCTCGCGGTGCCGCCAGACATCGTCGAGCCGCAGCGCTCTTCGTCCCGAGGTTGGCTCGACAACCGTGACGGCACATGGGTCACGCATCATCCCTTGACCATCCCTCCGCGAGTCTGCATCAGTTCACGTCAGCGACGAGGCATACCGAGCCCTCGGGATTCTCCATTCCTGCCATCCCAACACGGGGAGCCCGTTCACCGGGGTTGCGACCACAACCGACAGCGACCGGCCCCCATGTGCTGGGAGCTCCGTCGGCACCTCGACCGATTGGATTCTAGCCCGGACTCGCCGCCACTTCACGAACCCCCACCCCACCGGCAATGCGTCGCGAGCAGAGCGTCCGAGTACGACCCAGGGGCACGGTATCCGCCGCAGTCAGGCCGACTCCTCGTCATCTCCGGCGCTCCACCTGCTCCGTCCGACTCCACACCCCGCACGCTTCGCAACTGGAGGATCTGCTATCCCACACCTTGCACCGGTCCTCTGCCCCCCTCACACCCACCCCCGCCGCCGGAAGAACAGCAGTAGCGCGCCGGCGGTGAGGGCCATCAGCAGGATCGAGAAGGGGTAGCCCCAGGCCCAGCCCAGCTCGGGCATGCTCAGGGGCCCGGCCTTGGGGTCGAAGTTCATGCCGTAGACGCCGGCGATGAAGGAGAGGGGGATGAAGATGGTGGCGATGATGGTGAGGACCTTCATGACCTCGTTCAGGCGGTTGGAGACCGCTGAAAGGTAGAGCTCGGTCAGGCTCGCCACCATCTCGCGGTAGGTCTCGATGATGTCCACGCACAGGGCGACGTGGTCGCCAACGTCGCGCAGGTAGAGCCGGGTCTCGTCATGGATCAGGGTGCTGTCGGACCGCTGCAGGCGGCCCATCACCTCGCGCAGCGGCCAGGTGGACTTGCGCAGCAGGAGCAGGTCGCGGCGCAGGACGTGGAGGGCGTTGAGGTCGCCGGGGTCCGGCTCCTCCATGATCCCCTCCTCGGCCTCCTCGATCCGCTCCCCGAGCCGCTCGAGGACCGGGAAGAGGTGGTCGACCACGGCGTCAATCAGGGCGTAGGCCAGGTAGTCCGCCGGCAGGGTGCGCAGGCGGCTGGAGTCGCCCCGCAGCCGCCCCACCACCGGGTCGAACACCGCGCTCTCCCGCTCGCGAACCGACAGCACCAGCCCCTCCTGGAGGACCAGGCTCACCTGCTCCCGTTCGAGCCCGTTCTCGCCCGGGCCGAACGAGAACAGGTCAAGGACCACGAACACGGAGTTGCCGAAGTCGTCGGTCTTGGGCCGCTGGCCGGTGTTGACCACGTCCTCCATGGCGAGGGGGTGGAGATGCAGGCGCTGCCCGATCCGTCCGATCAGCGGCGCGTCGTGCCCCACCAGGTCGAGCCAGCGAACCTCCTTCCGGTCCTCGTCCTCTGCAGCCGAGGCCAGACCCAGCTCGCCCGCCGCCTCCGCCATGTCGAGCTGTCTCTCCTCGAGGTGCCCGTGACCGTAGCGCACCAGGCGCACCCGGCCCGGGCTCGGCGGGGCGACCGCCGGCAGGGTGCCCGGCGCGGTACCCGGCGGGGTGGTGCGCTTGAACAGCCGCATGCTCCGACCTCCCTCGACCTCCGATTGTAGACCCGCTCCCGACGTTCCCGCGCCCCCGGAAATCTGTCTGCAATAATCGGTGTTGTCACGTCTGGCCACAGGCCGTCACCACCGGACTCGACCATGTCTCTCGTTGCGCTGCCGCTGACCACCGAGGAAGGGCTCCAGGCCCCCCGAGCGAAAGGCGCACCCTCGCTGCCGCGCATCCTGGTTTTGGCCCTCCTCGTCGCCTGGTCGCTCGCCGCCGGTGCCGGCGCCACGGAACCGGTGGCCCCGTTCCTGTCCGTCTTCCGGCCCGCGGACTACCACGCCCACGCCCAGACCTGGGCGGCGACCCAGGACCCTCGGGGGGTCATGTACTTCGGCAACGGCGACGGGGTACTCGAGTTCGACGGCGTCCGCTGGTCGCTGGTCCGGGTCGCGAACGAGTCCATCGTCCGCTCGCTGGCGGTCGACGCCGACGGCACCGTGTGGGTCGGCGCGGTGGGGGAGCTCGGGTTCGTCCGGCGGGACGAGTTCGGGAAGCTCGGCTACGTCTCGCTCCTCGACCGGGTGGCCGAGGGGGAACGTGACTTCACCGACGTGTGGAGGATCTTCGCCACCGACCATGGGGTCTTCTTCTGGGCCCGCGGCAGGCTCCTGCGGTGGCGTGACGGCCACTTCTCCGGCTGGCCCCTGGACAGCGCCAGGATGCCCGCGGTCGTCGCCGGCCGCCTCTACACCAACCGCCCCGGGTCCGGGCTCGAGGTGCTCGACGGCGACCGTTTCCGGCCGCTCCGCGCGGGCGCCCTCACGTCAGACCTCGACCTCGTCACGATCCTCCCTTGGGCGGAGGACACGCTGCTGCTCGGCACCCGCGACGGCCGCCTCATGCTCCTCGACGGGCTCGACCCGCTCCCGGACGGCGAGCGCGCACCCACGCCGACGCCCGGGCACCTGCGGCCCCTCGAAACCGACGCCGACGCCCTCCTGCGGGAGCACCGCCTCTACCACGGCATCCGGCTGTCGGACGGCAGGCTCGCCCTGGCCACCATGTCCGGGGGGGCCGTCGTCCTGTCCGCCGATTTCGAGGTCGACGTGCGGCTGGACCGCCACCGCGGCCTGCCCGACCTGGCGGTCTGGTACCTCCACGAGGACCGGGAGGCCGGGCTGTGGCTCGCCACCAACCGGGGGCTGGCGCGGGCCGAGCTCGGCTCGCCGCTCGCGCCGGTCCCGGAGTCCGCCGGCATCCTGGGCTCGGTCGAGGCGGTAACCCGCCACGACGGCGTCCTGTACGCCGCCACCAGCGCCGGGCTCTTCGCGGCGAGCGGGGAGCGCTTCGCCGCGGTGGATGGACCCCGACCGCCGTGCTGGGCCCTCCTCGCCTGGCCCGAGGAGGACCGCAACCGCCTCCTGGTGGGCGCCTACGACGGGGTGTGGGAGGTCGTCTCCGACGGCGCACACAAGCTGCTCGACGGTCTCAACGCCTACGTTCTCCACCGGTCCGCCGCCGACCCGACCGTGCTGCTCGTGGGTGACCCGGCCGGCCTGTTGGCCGCGAGGTTCGAAGGTGATCGGGTGACGCCGCTCGGCCGCGTCGGAGGCTTGACCGACGAGGTCCGCAGCATCGCCGAGGACCCCGCCGGCACGATCTGGCTGGGGACCCACTTCGCCGGCGTGGCACGGGTCGACCTGGACCTCACCGAGGGGGTCCCCGTCCCCCGCAGGGTCGACCGCTTCGGCCTCGATGACGGGCTGCCGAGCCTGCGCAGCGTCAAGGTCGTCCGCGGCCCCGACGGTCTCCTGTTCGCGACCCCGAGGGGTCTGGTGCAACTGGCGGCGGGCGACCGCTTCGCCCCGTCGAGATCCCTCGGCCCGGAGCTCGCTCAAGGCTCCGTCGGCGTCCTCCGCCTGGTCCCGGCCCCGGACGGCAGCTACTGGGTCAGCCGCGAGGGGCAGGCCCCCGCCGTGGCCCGGCCCCAGCCCGACGGGAGCTTCCGCCTCGAGAGCCCGGGCCTGGACCGGCTGTCTGACTCGAGGGTGCTCGACCTCTACCCCGACCTCGACGGGGTCACCTGGATCGGCACCGGCGACGGGCTGTTCCGTTTCGACACCCGGAACCCGCCCCCGCCCCGCACCCCGTTCGAGACCCTGCTCCGCCGGGCCGCGGCCGGCGAACGCGCGCTCCCCCTCGCGGGAGGGAGCGTCCCGGCCGGGGTCGTTCTCGCCGCGGCCGACGGGCCGGTGGCGTTCGAGCTCGCGGCCCCGAGCTTCGACGGCCTGGACATGACCGCGTTCCGACACCGCCTCGAGGGGCTCGAGGCGAGCTGGTCGCCGTGGTCCGCCTCCCCCCGTCAGGAGTACGCCAGCCTCCCCGCCGGGCGGTACCGATTCCGGGTCCAGGCCCGGAACGCCCACGGCGACCTCGGCCGCGAGGCGACCTTCCGGTTCGTCGTCCGCCCCCCCTGGTACCTGTCCCTCTGGGCCTGGGCCGTGTACGCCGCCGCCGCCGGGCTCGTCCTCGCCGGGGTGGTCCGCGCCCGCTCGGCGACCCTCCTGCGGCGCCAGGCCCGCCTCGAGCGCGAGGTGGCGGAGCGGACCGCCGACCTCGCGCGCCGCACCGAACGCCTGGAGCGCATCCACGGGATCATCCGCTCCGTCAACTCGGAGGTGGGCTACGACGCCCTCCTGCGCGCGGTCCTGCGCGAGGTCCGCATCGGCGCGGTCGAGGAGGCCGCGTTCCTGGTCCTCGAGCCGGCAACCCGGCGCTTCCGCCTGCGCGCGGTGGAACGTCGCACCGACCGTTCGGTGCTGGCGGGGCTCGAGCTCGAGGCGGGCGAGCTGCGGTCTCTCGTCGACCGCCACGCCCGGGAGATCCTCCCCGGGATCGTGCTCCTCCCCGCGGGGGTTGCGGGCATCGGCACGTCGGCGCTGATCATCCCGTTCTCGGTCGACGGCCGTCTCGAAGGCTGTCTGGCGCTGGCCGGGGCGCCGGTGTACGACGCCGACCGGGTCGAGCTGCTCCGCGACCTGCACGAGCACCTCCTGGCCGCGTTCCTCAAGGCCCGCCTGCTGCAGGACCTCCAGGCCGTCAGCGACCGCAAGAGCGAGATCCTGAGGATCGCGGCGCACGACTTCCGCAGCCCCCTACACGTCATCATCAGCCACCTCGAGCTGCTGGCGACGCGGCTCCACGCGGGGCGCTTCGACCCCGAGGACAGCGCGCTGCGCCTCGAGACGCTGATCCGCCGCGGGCGGCAGGCCGTCGAGCTCCTCGAGCGCCTCCTCGACCTCTCGGCCGTCGAGCGCGGCCGGGCGTCGCTCAACCGCGAGCCGTTCCACCCGGGACCGCTCCTCCAGTCCTGCGTCGAGGCGCACCGTGAGGCGGCCGCACGCAAGGGGATCGACCTGGAGCTCGACCTCCCCGCCCATCTGCCGGTCATGGTGGCGGACCGGGTCCGCGTCGGTCAGGTGGTGGACAACCTGGTCAGCAACGCGGTCAAGTTCACCAACCCGGGTGGCGAGGTACAGGTTCAGTGCGAGGCCGGCGAGCGGGAGCTGCTGGTTCGGGTCCGCGACAGCGGGCAGGGACTGGCCGAGGACGATCTCCCGCACCTGTTCCTCGGCCTGAAGCGGCTGTCCGCGGTACCCACCGGCGGCGAGACCTCGAGTGGGCTCGGGCTCGCCATCGCCAAGAGCATCGTCGACCGGCACGGCGGCCGCATCTGGGTCGAGAGCGAGGAGGGGGCCGGTGCCACGTTCGCCTTCACCCTACCGCTCTCCCCCGGCGAGCGGGCCGCCCACGGGTGACGCTACAATCCACGACATGAACGGCCGCGGGTCCGAGGAGCGCGCGCAGGCGCCTTGGCGGGGGCGTCTGCACGAGGTGATCTTCGAGGCCGACACCCGGGCCGGCCGGGCCTTCGACCTCGCCCTCATGGCCCTGATCCTGCTGAGCATCGTCGTTGTCTGCCTGGACAGCGTGGCTCACCTGCGCGAGCGGTTCGGCTTCGAGCTGCGCCTGGCGGAGTGGGTGATCACGGCCCTGTTCACGGTGGAGTACGTGCTCCGCCTGCTGTCGGTCCGCCGGCCGCTGCGCTACGCCCGGAGCTTCTTCGGCCTGGTGGACCTGCTGGCGGTGCTCCCCACCTACCTCAGCCTGGCGGTCAGCGGCGCCCAGTCGCTGCTGGTGATCCGCGCCCTGCGCCTCCTGCGCGTGTTCCGGGTGCTCAAGCTGACCCAGCTGGTGGGCGAGTCCCGGATGATCCTCGACGCCCTGCGCGCCAGCCGCGGCAAGATCCTGGTGTTCATGTTCGCCGTGCTGACCATCGTCACCGTCGTCGGCGCCACCATGTACGTGGTCGAGGGGGAAGCGAGCGGCTTCGACTCGATCCCGAGGGGAATCTACTGGGCCATCGTCACCCTCACCACGGTCGGCTTCGGCGACATCACCCCGCGCACCCCCTTCGGCCAGGCCATCGCGTCGGCGGTCATGATCCTGGGCTACGCCATCATCGCCGTGCCCACCGGCATCGTCACCGCCGAGCTGACCCGGGCACGACCGCGGCAGGTGAGCACCCAGGCATGCCCGGGCTGCGGGGCCGACGGTCACGACCCCGACGCCCGCCACTGCAAGTTCTGCGGCGCGAGGCTGTGAGGGGCTTTCAGCGGTCAGCTCTCAGCTTTCAGCTGAGCTGCTTGCAGAATCTGGCTCATGAAGTGCGGTTACGCCGGTCGTCCCGTAGGGGCGCGACATGTCGCGCCCGCGGTCGCGCGACATCATCCAGCGCAAGTGGATGATGTCAAACACTTTGCCGCACGTCGCCGGCCGTTTGCGACGCCCCTGCGGGCGCGGCATGCCGCGCCCCTGCGAAGAGCAGCAATCGCCTCCCGGCCAGCACGCAGGCTACTTCCAGCGGAACAGCTTGAGGGCGAGGACGAAGCTCGCAGCGCCCCAGACGGCGAGCACGAGCAGCTCGGACCAGGTGGCGTGGAGGGGGGCTCCGTCGTTCATCACCGCACGAAGGGCGTCGTTGAGGGCCGTCAGAGGCAGGAGCTTGATCACCGGTTGGAAGGCGTCGGGGAAACGATCCGACGAGAAGAAGGACCCCGACAGGACCCACATCGGCAGCATGACCAGGTTCATCCACCCCGACACCGCTTCGATGGTGGTCGGACGTGCCGCCACCAGCAGGCCGAGGCCGGCGAACGCGAACGCCCCCGCGAGGGAGACCGTGGTCAACGCGGCCAGCGAGCCGCGCACCTCGACCCCGAACACCAGCCAGCCGAAGCCGACGATGGCGGCGATCTCCGGGGTCAGGAACAGGAGCCGGGACAGGGCGTAGGAGGCCAGGTACTGGGAGCGGCGCATGGGGGTGACCGCGAACCGCTTGAGCAGCTTCCGGGTCCGTGCCACGACCACCGAGAAGCCGATCCCCCACATGCCGCTGCCCATCAGGTTCAGACCCACCAGGCCGGGGATCAGGAAGTCGATGTAGCGGCCCCCGGCCCCGGTCGCCGGCAGGACGTGCGTCTCCACCGGGTCGACCCGGCCGCGGGCGCGCTGGAGGGCATCGTCCACCGCGAGCCTCGCGGCGGTCCCCTCCGGACGCGTGGGGTCGAACCGGTAGGTCAGACCCGACCCGGACGCCTCCACCAGCACGTCCACCCGGCCCTTGCGCAGCGCCTCGGCGGCGGCTGGCGGGTCCAGGCGCTGGACCTCGAGGGAGGGCTCGCCGCCGAGCTCGCCCGCCATCCGGGCGACGGCCACGCCCTCGCCGGTGACCGCCACCCGCACCCGCTCCGCCGGGCGGTTGCGAAAGGCAACCCCGAGGGCCAGGGCGAGCAGGACCGGGAACACGAACACCCAGAACAGCGCCTCCGGCTCGCGCACGAACTCCAGCACCCGGACCCGCGTCAGCTCCAGCAGCGGATGGGGGCGACGGTCCGCTCGATCACTCATCCCGCCGCCTTCCATCACCGTCGCCCGCTCCTCCCCAGCAACGTCCTGCTCGCCGGGGGAGATCCCTCGTCGGCCCCTGGGGCCTCCTCGGGATGACCGGGAGGGCCTTACGGGATCATTCATCCCGCAAGGCCCTCCCGGTCATGTGCACGAACACGTCCTCGAGGGTGGCCTGGTGGGTCCTGAGCTCGGCGATACGGACACTGCGGCGGTCGAGCTCGGACAGGAGCACGGGCAGCACGCTGCCGATGTCGCGCACCGACAGCGCCAGGGTGCCGTCTCGCGCCTCCACCCTCGCGACTCCCGGCACGCCGGAAAGCTCCGCAGCCTCGAGGGCCGGCTCCGGTCGCAGCTCGATGATCTGCGAGCCACCGAGCGAAGCCACCAGCCGAGCCGGGGTGTCGAGGGCGATGACCCGGCCGTGGTCCATGATGGCCACCCGGTCGCACAGGCGCGCGGCCTCCTCCATGGAGTGGGTGGTCATCAGAACCGTTCCCCCCCGGGCGCGAAAGCTCTCCACCACCCCCCAGACCTTGAGCCGGGCCTGCGGGTCGAGCCCGGTGGTGGGCTCGTCCAAGAACAGCACCTCGGGGTCGGACACCAGGGCGCACGCCAGGGCGAGCCGCTGCCGCTGGCCGCCGGACAGCTTCCCGACCCTCGCCCGCCGCTTCTCCTCCAGCCCCACCAGGCCGATGACCACCTCGAGCGGGCGGGGACGGGGGTAGAAGCTCGCGAAGAGCCGGACCGTCTCCCGAACCGTCAGCTTGTCGGCGAGCTGGGTCTCCTGCAGCTGGACGCCGAGCCGCTGCCGCAACCTGTGGTCGGCGCCGGCGCCCCAGCGCGTCCCCAGCACCTCCACCTCGCCCCGGTCAGGGCGGGTCAAGCCCTCGAGAGTCTCCACCGTGGTCGTCTTGCCAGCGCCGTTGGGCCCCAGCAGCCCGAAGCACTCCCCGGTCATGACCTCGAGGTCGAGCCCGGCGACCGCGGTCACGCTGCCGAAGCGCTTGACCAGACCCCGGCAGCTCAGGGCGACGGTGGGGCACGACATCGGCGAAGAATAACCCGACGTGTCGGGAAACGCCCCCGATCACCCGTTCGCGAACTCGGGGCAGGTGACCGAGGCCTCGACCTCGCGGCCCCCGTCCCGGTACCGAATCTCGTCGAAGCTCAGGAGGTTGGCGATGGCGATACCGCGACCGTGACTGTCGAACACCCGGCCGGGGTCGATCCGCAGGTAGGGCGCGGGGTCGAAACCCCGGCCCTGGTCGCGGATGACGATCCGCATCCGGCTCCGGTCGCGCTCCATGCGGGCGGTCGCCACCCTCGCGGCGAAACGCTCGGTCCCGAGACGGCGACGGATCTCCTCCGACCACCGCCCGGACCGCATCAGCTCGCTCTTCTCCTCGTAGCTGATCTCGAGGTTGCCGTGCTCGACCGCGTTGATCAGCAGCTCCGACAGGCCGATCACCACCCGCTCCGGGTCGCGGCAGGCCTTGGCGAGGAAGCTGCCGAGGTCGGTCGCCTCCTCCGGCGTGCGGAACTCGAAGGTCCCGGTCCGCATCAGCCGCAGCATGCCGGCACTGGTGCGGACGTCGCGCTGCAGGATGCGGTAGCGCTCGTAGTCCTCCGCCGCAGCGCGGACCATCGAGCGCAGCACGTCGGCCTCGAAGGGTTTGGTCAGGTAGTAGTAGGCGCCGGCCCTGATCCCCTCGACCACCTCCTGGAGGTCCCCCGCGGAGGTCTCCATGATCACCGGCAGCGCGGCGAGCATCGAGTGGTTCTTGATCCGCCGCAGCAGCTCCATCCCCCCCATCCGCGGCATGATCCGGTCGAGGAGGACCACGTCGAAGTCGTCCGGGCGGCCCTCCAGCTTGGCCCAGCCCTCCGCTCCGTCTCTGGCCGTCTCGATCTCGTAGCCCCCGCTGGCGAGGTGCTCGAGGATCAGCTCGACGCTCAACGGGTCATCGTCGACCACCAGCACGCGTGGTTTGGGTCTGGCCATTGCGTCCCTCGCACCAACTATACCGTTTCTCACCCTCGAGTCCTTCCCGTTCCACCAGCGGACGAGCCGAATTCCGGTCGAGGCATGCGCTTCGGGATCGGGCTCGGGTTAGCATGGGAGCCAGGGTCACCTACCCCTCCTCCTGGAGGTCCTCCATGAGCCGTGCCCTTGCCGCCCTCACCGTTGCCGTGCTCGCGTGCCTCCCCTCCCCGCCGGCCCACGCCGACCGAGAGGTCCCGGCGGCCCTCGACGGGTGGCGCGAGTGGGCCCTGCACGGCGAGGAGCACCGACAGTGCCCGTTCTGGATGAGCGGCGGGTTCGGCTCGCCGGATCAGCACGTCTGCGCCTGGCCGCAGCGCCTCCGCCTCGACGCCGGTGCGAGCACGGGCCGGTTCGCCGTCGCTTGGACCGCCTTCGCCGACACCTGGCTGCCCCTGCCCGGTGACGCGGAGCACTGGCCGTCGGCGGTCCGCGTGGACGGCGCCCCGGCGCCGGTGGTGCTGCACGGCGCCGGCCCGGCGGTGCGGGTGGGACCGGGCCGCCACCGGGTGGAGGGGGAGCTCGCCTGGGGGCGACGACCGGAGTCCCTGCGGGTGCCGGAGCCCGTCGCCCTCGTCGACCTGACCCTCGACGGTCAGCCGGTGTTCCCACTCCAGCGGTCCGGCCCCTCCCTCTGGCTCGGCCGGGGCGAGACCGCGGCCGGAAAGGCCGACGCGCTGTCGGTCCAGGTCTACCGCAAGGTGGCCGACGGCATCCCGCCCCTGCTGGAGACACGGATCCGGCTCGACGTCTCGGGCCAGGGCCGAGAGGAGGTTCTCGGCCCGGTGATGCCCGAGGGTTTCGCTCCGACGGGCGTCGCCACCACCCTGACCACGATCCTCGAGGCGGACGGCCGCCTCCGGGTTCAGCTCCGCCCCGGCAACTGGCAGGTGGTGGTCCTCGCCCGCGGACTCCAGCCGCTCGCGACCCTCGCCGCCCGCCTCCCGGGGGGGGCCTGGCCGGCGGAGGAGGTCTGGAGCTACGAGGCTCGCCCCGGTCTCCGGGTCACCTCGGCGGTGGGCGGGCGAGCGGTCGACCCGAGCCAGGTCGACGTCCCCCCCGAGTGGGTCCAGCTGCCCGCCTTCGTCATGGGGGCGGGCTCCCACCTCGAGGTGGAGGAGCGCAGCCGCGGCCAGGCCGCCGACGACGCCAACCGCCTCACCCTGCGGCGGGAGCTCTGGCTCGACTTTGACGGGCCCGGCCTCACCGCCCGCGACTCTATCACCGGCCGCATGGTGCGGGGCTTCCGCCTCGACCTCGCCGAGCCCTTCGTCCTCGCCCGGGCCGCGGCCGACCGCCAGCCCCTCCTGGTCACCCGCGGTGAGGAGCCCGGGCTGAGCGGGGTCGAGCTCCGCGACCCCCAGGTCGACCTCTCCGCGTCGAGCCGGGTCGATCCAATGGCCGGAGGGATCCCGGTGACCGGCTGGCGGTCCCCCTTCGAGGGGGTGTCGGTCACCCTCCACCTGCCCCCAGGCCGGGAGCTGGTGGCCGCCCTCGGCGCCGACTCGAGCCCGCAGTCGTGGGTCTCCCGGTGGACCCTGCTCGACGTGTTCCTGCTCCTCGTCACCTCGATGCTCGCGTTTCGCCTCCTCGGGCGGGCCGGCGGCGGGGTCGCCTTCGCTTTCCTGGCCCTCGCCCACCACGAGTCGGCGGGGCCGTTGTGGTGCCTGCTGGTGGTCCTCGCCCTGTCCCTTCTCCACCGGGCCATCCCCCCCGGGCGGCTGGCGACGACGGTCGCCGTCGTCCGGCTGACGGCGTTCCTGGTCACCGCCCTCGTCCTCCTGCCGTTCGTCGTCCGGGAGCTGCGTCTGGCGCTGTACCCACAGCTCGAGCGGCCGGCGGTTGGGGGCTGGGAGTCGGCCACGGTGGTCGACGAGGGATTCGAGGTGGCGGCAGCCCCCCAGGAGGAGGCGCCGGCGACCGAGATGGCGCAGATGCTCGAGCGCAGTGCGAGGGGGATCGGCAGCGGACTGGCTTCGACCCCGACGACCAGGGACAAGGCCTCCCTCAAGCTCCAGCGGTACGCCGCCAGCAACGTTTTCCAGGCGGGCGGCGGCGAGCCGGCCTGGACCTGGCGCCAGGCCCGCCTGACCTGGAGCGGGCCGGTGATGCCGGAGCAGAGCGTGCGCTTGCTGGTCCTGCCCGCGTGGCTGACCCGGCTGCTCCGGCTCCTGCTGGTCGGCCTCCTCGCCCTGCTCCTCCACCGCCTGGCCCGCGCTGCGCGCGGTGAGCCGCTGCCCGCGGCCTCGGTCGCTCCTCTCCTTCTCCTGACCGCTCCCCTGCTCGCTCCCGCC
>Ga0068714_10003018_pt1 | contig 20530 bp, 15 predicted proteins | sample MTBNYHSulfiMetaG_FD_62988 | JGI IMG/M metagenome (GOLD analysis project Ga0068714, IMG submission 62988) | Enrichment culture microbial communities from rom New York Harbor, USA that are MTBE-degrading - MTBE-NYH (New York Harbor Sulfidogenic)... | ecosystem: Environmental > Aquatic > Marine >... | reverse complement strand
GGCCCGCTGGTACCTGAGGTAGGTGCAGGGGAAGGGGAAGTTCCAGCCCTTCAGGTCCCTGAAGTCCCGCGGGGGCTGAAGGAAATGGTTGGTGTGGACCAGGAGGCCCTCCTCGGGCCAGAGCAGGTGGGGCTCCACCGGGGCGGTCTCCAGGCTCACCCCCTGGGCCTGATCCCCCTCCAGCCTGGCCAGGAGGAAGTTGATCGAGTGGGCCCGGGGGGTGGCCAGAACCTTGCCCATGGCCCTGGTCAGCCGGTCCGACTCCAGGACCTTGCGGCAGATCAGGATCCAGGGCACCCCGATCCTGGGCTGGTCGGTGTTGAGGTTGTTGACCACCAGGGCCAGGCCGGCCGAGTTCAGGCCCAGCTTGGCCACCTGCCCGGCCTCGGTGAAGGTGGCCAGGGCCGGCCGGCCCTCCAGGGCGGGGAGTTTAAGCAGGACCTGGCCGCCCTTGACCCCGCTGAGCCAGTCCCAGTTCTGGGCGACCAGGGTCTCCCCCTTGGCCGTGGCCGGGGGCAGGGCCAGGATGGTGGTGCAGCCGCCCTGGGGCTCCCCCGCGCCCAGCCCGAACATCACCTCCGAGCGGGAGTTGAGGAGAAAGACGTCCTCGAACTCCAGCCCCGCCCCCTGGGCCAGGCCCTCCATCTCCTCCACCAGGTCCGGGGCGAAGCCCCGGGCCGGTCCCACAAAGGCCCCGATCCCCTGGCGCAGCTCCGGCCAGGTCCGGCCGGTCAGAAAGCCGAAGGTCTCCTCGTAGACGGCCCGGACCAGGCCGATCCGCTCCCTGGCCGTCTCGCCGTAGGCCCGGCCCCGGGCCAGGGGTTGGGGCTGGGGTAGATCTATGACCTGGACCTCGGGCATGGCGGATCTCCTTTAACCGGGACATAAGGTCGGTGGCGGGATCACCCTCTCCAGACCAGGAGGGTGGCCCGGCGGGCTAACCAGGCCTGGGCCGCCATCCCCCTCTGGCCCCCTCAACCCAAAAAGCGCCTGACCGCCTCCGAAAAGACGGCCACCCCCACCGAGAGGGCCTCCTCGTCGATGTCGAAGTAGGGGGTGTGGAGCAGGGCGGTGATCCCCTTCTCCGGGTTGCCCGAGCCGATCCGGATGATGGAGGCCGGCCTCTCCTGGGCGAAGAAGGAGAAGTCCTCGGCCCCGGTGGTGGGCTTGAGAAAGCTGACCTTCTCCTTTCCCAGGACGTCGGCCGCCGTCTGGTGGAGAAAGAGGGAGACCTCCTCGTCGTTGACGCAGGGCGGGTAGCCCTCGATGATCGTCAGCTCCGACTCCAGCCCGAAGGTGGCCGCCAGCCCGGCGCTGATCTGGTTCATCCGGCCGATGACCAGCTCCCGGACCTCCGGGGTCAGGGCCCGGATGGTGCCCTCCAGGACGGCCTCCTCGGGGATGATGTTCTCCTTGCTCCCGGCCTGGAACTTGCCCACCGTGATCACCGCCGCGTCCAGGGGATCCACGTTCCTGGCCACCACCGACTGGAGGGTGGTCACGAAGTAGGCCCCGGCCACGATGGGGTCGTTGCCCTGGTTGGGCCGTCCGCCGTGGGCCCCCTTGCCCTTGATGAGGAGCTTGAACGTGTCGGCCGAGGCGTGGCCCAGGGTGCGGTAGATGCCGATCTCCCCCACCCTCGTGTCCGGGCCCATGTGGCCGCCGATGATCCGGTCCACGTGGGGCTCCTCCAGGACCCCCCGCTCGATCATCCGCAGGGCCCCGGCTCCCCCCTCCTCGGCGGGCTGGAAGAGGAGCTTGACCTGACCCTTGAGCCGGGCCGCCTCCCCGGAGTCGAGCAGGTGCTTGGCCACCCCCAGGACGATGGCCGCGTTGGCGTCGTGCCCGCAGGCGTGCATCACCCCCTCGTTGACCGAGCAGTAGGGGACCTGGTTCAGCTCGGTGATGGGCAAAGCGTCGATATCGGCCCGGAGGGCGATGGTCGGCCCCGGAGAGCCGCATCTGATCAGCCCCACCACCCCGGTCATGTCCTCGAAGCCGTGGTGCTCCACCCCTATCTCGGCCAGGCGGGCCTTGATGGTCTCGGTGGTCCGGTGCTCCGCGTAGGCCACCTCCGGGTGCATGTGCAGGTCCCGCCGGACCTCGCTGAGCCATTTTTTCAACTCTGGATCGAGGGATATCATGTCGCCTCCGCCTTGTTTGAGAACAGGGTAGACATCTTTTGACCAGAATTGTTCCCGGGTGTCAATCCGGGGCGGTCGGGGCCGGCCCGGCCCGGGGTCGGAAAAGCCCCTTCCCCCGGCCCCCGGGGAGCCCCCGCCCGGTGATCCGGCCCCTGGAGGGCCGGGGCCGGATCCGCCGGCTTTTTTTTTAAATGGGTTTATTTTTTATAAAAACAGAGCACTCCAATCATTTCCGGCTTCAACCTCCTTTCCCCCGAAATCGCCCGCTTGGCGCTGGTTGCGAAGAGGCCAACGGTTCGGCTATGCTCTTGAATGAAATTAACCCCAGCACCCTGGCAAATCCAGGATAGACCCGGACATGAAAAGATCAGGCTGGCTGGCCGTAACCCTCCTCCCCGTCCTGACCATTGCCGGGCTGGTCTGGCTGGGCCTGGACCGGCTGGAAAGGTTCAACCGGAAGCATCTCGATCAGGCTCTGACCGTGGCCCTTGACTCCACCGCCGAGGCCCTGAGCTGGTGGGCCAAGAAGCGGCAGGAGGAGGCCCTTTCCCTGGCCAAGATCCCCGGCCTGCTGCCCCTGGTCCGGGACCAGCTCGGCCTTCCCCCCAGCCCCGAGGCCCTCGCCGGGAGCGGGTCCCTGGCCGGCCTTCGCCGCTTCCTGGGGCCCAAGCTGATCGAGCATGGCTTCCTGGACTTCCACCTGATCGGACCCCAGGGGTTCACCCTGGCCGCCCTGAGCGACCGGAGCCTGGGCCAAGAGCACCCCCTGGCCCAGGAGACCCCCGCCCTGGACCGGGTCTTCCAGGGCCGGACCGGACTGGCCGCCTCCCTCCCCGGGGAGACGGCCCCGCCCGGCGGCCCGGACCAGGCCGGGCCGGGGCGACCGGTGATGTTCGTCCTGGCCCCGGTCAGGGACCAGACCGGTCCGGTCCTGGCCGTCTTGGCCTTCAGCCTCGATCTGGGCCAGGCCTTCAGCCGGATCACCCTCTCGGGCCGCTTCGGCCTGAGCGGGGAGACCTACGCCTATGACCGCTCGGGGCGGATCATCAGCCCCACCAGGTTCGTGGACCGACCCCCGGAGACGGACCAGGGCCCGCCGCTCAGCCTCAGGCTCAAAGCCCCCGGCCCGGGCTCCACCGAGGGCCCCCCCCTGGGCCCGGTGGTCCAGCCCGGACGGGCGGGCAAGAACCTGAAAGGCTACCCGGACTACCGGGGGGTGCAAGTGGTCGGCACCTGGCGCTGGATCGAGGAGATGGGGGTGGGCCTGGCCACGGAGATGGATCTTGAAGAGGCCTACGCCGCCTATCGCGCCACCCGCTGGATCATGCTTCTCCTCTTGGGCGGTACGGTGGTCGTGTTCACGGTTCTGGTGGTCTTCCTCATCCGCTCCCGCAAGCGCTCCCTTCTCCTGGCCCAGGAGGCCTCCTCCGCCAACAGGGAGCTGTTCAGGACCGTCACCGACCTGGGGCAGACCCAAAAGGAGCTCACCGCGGCCGCCTCCTTTCCGGTCCAGTACCCCTACCCCATCCTCCGCCTGGATGACCGGGGGACCATAGTCTACGCCAACCAGGGCAGCCGCTGCGTTCTGGCGGCCTGGGGCCGGGAGCTAAAGGAGACCGCCCCCCAGGAGTGGGTGGCCCTGGCCAAGGAGACCCTGGCCTCGGGAGCCGCCAAGGAGGTGGAGCTCAGGGCCGGGGATCGGGATTACTCGATCCTCCTGGCTCCGGTTCCGGAGATGGGCCACGTCAACCTCTACGGCATCGATATCTCCGTCCGAAAAGAGGCCGAGCGCCAGCTCCGGCTGGCCGGGACGGTCTTCGAGACCACCCACGACGGGATAATCATCACCGACCCGGAGGGGAGGATCGCCGCCGTCAACCCGGCCTTCTCGGAGATAACCGGCTACCGGCCCCAGGAGGTCATCGGCCAGACCTTCCATCTCCTCTCCGGGGAGCGGAACGAGCCGGAGCTTCTCTCCCGGATCTGGTCGAGCCTCAGGGAGAAGGGCCAGTGGCAGGGCGAAACCTGGAATCGCCGCAAGAACGGCGAGGCCTACCCCGAGTGGCACACCATCAACGTGGTCAAAAACGAGACCGGGGACCTGGTTCACCTGGTGACCCTCTTTTCGGACATCACCCAGATCAAGCAGAGCCAGGAGGAGATCCGGCGGCAGGCCCACCACGACGCCCTGACCGGGCTGCCCAACCGCCTCCTCTTCAACGACCGGCTGGAGATGTCGCTCCGCCAGGCCCGGCGCCGGTCTGAGATGCTGGCCATCATCTTCCTGGATCTGGACCACTTCAAGGAGATCAACGACAGCCTGGGTCACGACTTCGGCGACCTCCTTCTCCAGGCGGTGGCCCAGAGGCTCAAGGATTCCCTCCGGGAAGAGGACACCGTGGCCCGGCTGGGAGGGGACGAGTTCATTATCCTCCTGCGCAACGTCAAGGCGGCCGGCGACGCCGAGGAGGTGGCGGTCAAGATAAACACCTCCCTGGCCGAGCCTCTCCTGATCAACGATCGCCGGCTCAAGATCACCTCCTCCCTGGGTCTGGCCTTCCATCCCCACCACGGCCAGGAGGCCGAGGAGCTGATCAAGAACGCCGACGTGGCCATGTACCAGGCCAAGAACATGGGCCGCAACAACTTCCAGGTCTTCAGCCCCGACCTGGACGCCCGAACCTCCAAGCGGCTGATAATAAAAACCAACCTTCAACGGGCCCTGGACCAGGAGGAGTTCGAGATCCACTACCAGCCCCTGGTCGCCCTCAAGGACGGTTCGGTGGTGGGGGTGGAGGCCCTCCTCAGGTGGCCGGGTGGGGACAAGCACCAGGTCCAGCCGGTCGAGTTCATCCAGGTGGCCGAGGAGACGGGCCTGATCCTCCCCTTGAGCGAGTGGGCCTTTGAAAAGATGGTCTCCCAGGTCATCGCCTGGGAGAAGCGGGGGCTGGGGGGGATATTCCTGGCGGCCAACCTGTCCCTGACCCAGTTGCTCGACCGGACCCGCCTGATCGAGGCGGCCAGGAGGGTTCTCAAGGATAAGGATCTGGACCCGGGACGGATCCGTCTGGAGATCTCGGAGAAGATCTACACCAGCCGGTTCGAGCGGATCAAGCCGGCCTTGGAGGACCTCCAGGCGCTGGGCCTGAAGGTCTCCCTGGATCATTTCGGAATCGGCGGCTCGGCCCTCCCCTTTCTCCACAAGGCCTCCCTGTCCTCCCTCAAGATGGATAAATCCCTTATCCGCGACCTGGGGCGGAGCCCGGAGGCCCTGGGCCTGGTCAAGTCGGTCATCGCCATGTCCCACAGCCTGGGGCTGGAGGTGGTGGCCGAGGGGGTGGAGAGCCGGACCCAGCTCCAGGCCCTGGCCGAGATCCAGTGCGATCAGGCCCAGGGGTTTTTGATCTCCCAACCCCTCCCGCCGGAGAAGGTGGAGGTCTTTGTGGGGAGGTTGAGCTTCTGAGGCGGTGGGGTCATCCAGGCCGCGAAGGAGATTGGTTAAACTGCCCCGCTGAGACCCCCGGCCGAACCAAAAACCGTGAGCCGGCCGACCCAAGGGCCGGCCGTCCTCCACCGGGGTGAACTGTCCTCGGGAACCTCCCGCGGGACTTGGCTTGCTCCTGCCCGGCCTGAATCTCCCTTGCATAGCGGTCTCATAAATCAGGGCCGACCCCAGACCCGCTCCCGCTTTCCCGTCTGGAACTTGCCACCTTCCAAAAGGAACGTACTCCTGAAACACCATGATAGCCTCCTGGAGGTGAGATGGTGGAAGTGCTCACTAACCCCATCATCAAAGGGGACCGATCATGGTGAAGTAACGTATAGCAAGACTTGATTGATTTAGGGCGTCTATTTGGCAGTGCCGGTCTGGGTGGGGATGGACGTTCAAAAAATAGAGTACCACATGGGCTTAAGAAGCGGTTCTGGCCTGAGCGAGACCTTTGTCTGTCCGGGTATGCCATTGTTTTTTCTGGATAGTTTGCTCAGGTTGGGGCTCAAGGTGGCCCTGGTTGCTTACGGGGCAAGGCCGACCTGCCATAACCTGCCAAAGCTCTTGAAGAGAGGTAGTTACCGATCATTGAGGTGGCCCCCTCGAAAATACTTCGGCCGGTCAGTCCCGGGGCCAAGACTGATCGTTTGGACTGCTTCAAGTTAGCCGAATACGGGGCCAAAGGGATGTTGAAACCCAGCGCCGTACCGAGTGTTGAGGAGGAGCCGGATTTCCCCCTGATTTGTCATCCGCATAAGCTGGTGGACAGCCTCAGGTGGGTCAAACAGCGGACCAAGTCGATGTTGCTTAACTCTGGTTTTAAGGAGCCTGATGGTTTAGAGCGTTAGTCCAAGAAACCATTCAGAGAACTGGAAGGAATCGGCTTTCCTGGTCAGTCTAAGAGAAGCATGGGGAGCCATCTACGGGATCTGCGGTTCTTCCAGAAGGAGTTGTTCTGGGTCAATAAGGAGGTTAAGCAGCTTGCCGAGCTTCAATGGCACCAGGCAAATTTTCTGCCTCAAGATCTATCCCCGGCGTAGGCCCGGTAACGGCTATGCCTCTCCGCCTGGATATATTCATCCCCATCCAGGTTAGACGGCCCATGGAGCTCGCCTACCACCTAGGTTTCGCCCCCATGGATAGGCAGACCTGAAAGGAAAGGCCAAGGGACGGATCATCCTCACCGGTCAGAAGGACCTCAGATTAATCCTCATCGTACCAGCCTGGACCTGGAAACGGTACTATAGGCCAGGGAGATGTATAACCATATGCTGGCCAGCTCAGGAGTGACCCCAAAGGCCATCTGTGCAGTGGCCCGGAAGCTTGCTATCATCAAGTGGCGACTGTACCTTGAGGAACGGCCCTATCGCTTAGTGGAGGAAGACAATTAATCTATTGAACAACCAATTAACCCTCAACCAATACCGGGGTAGAGCGAAAGCAGAATATCACCGTTTTTGATAAAATGGTTCAACAATACCGTACCATAAGGCACTTGGCGCTTTAAGGCGAGAATAGGAAAAGGAATATTCGACTAACCCCTTGATCAGGAGGCCTCATAAAACAACCGGATGTATTAATTACTCCCAAACTGATAACTGGCAATTTTTCTAAGCAAAAGCAAGCGCCCTCGTAGTAAGCAATTGAATGTCGCCTTGGATAGGCATTTAATATTTTCCGATAAATCGTTGATAATGATTTCTAAATTTTCGCTTAGTTTCTCTGAACTGACTAATAGATTTAATTTGCTTTATCATAATATTTAATTCTAGTTTTTTTATTTATTTTAATACATTAGAGCTCTCCATACTGATATATAGTGGTTATTAAAAATATTATTTAATTTATCTTTTTAATATATTTGTATCTCAATAAATTAAATCTTGACAAACCATTCTGGTTAATGATAAGTTAATATATACTTAATTAATTTAATTATATTGATAGCAGATGTGGACAATTGTATCTAATTTGTTATTGTGCCATGGCTAACAATTAAATTTAATTTTGTCTGGTGATCAAAATTCAAGGCTTTACGATGGAAAGACCTCTTATCGACGGCCGCTTTAAATTAATCATAATCAAAAAGAGAATTGTTTATGCCTCATAAAATTTTATTTTATAAACATATATTTTATAATCATATTTCACTTGATTTTATTGTTATTTGCACTGTCTTATTTATTGGTTTTCCTGCATTTGCACAGCCAAGAAAATCAATTTATATTAAAGTAAATATAAAACCTATGCCTCATGTTGAAAGTATATATAGTGAAATTGAAAAGGATAAATATCGTAATGGGATTTTGTATATTTTATCAAAGGATAATGGCAAAGAAACATTGATTGATTTATGTAAAAATAATAACCAATATTTGAATTTATTTGAATATAGATTAAAAAATAAATATTTAAATGAGACTATAATCTTAAGGCCTATTTATCCAGATGGCTTAGTTGCACATGATGACATATTGTTTATTCCTAATAATGTGATGCCTGAAGGTCCTGCACCTGTTATATCAGAAATAATGTTGTTAACAAAAAAATCTGATCGTTTTACTAATGAAATAAAAAAAATAGAACAAAATATGGATAAAGGCGAGTGTTTTGAAGTTAAAAGACGAATTAATTTTGTAGAAGAATATTTTTTACCTGATGGTCCAAATTCTTACTACACACTATCAAAATACAGAGCCGACATATTATATCAATACAATTCAGAAGCTGTTCTTGACAATGATAAACATAATTGCCCTTATGATCAGACAGATTTGGAAATTATTTTTAAAATTGAAGCCCATATTTTATTTAAAGAATTATCTGATAATCAAAAATATAATATATACTTACAATTTGGAAGGTCATTACAATCCATTAATCACTCAACTCGTCTTCTTTCTTCCGGAATGACGGTTCTGGATGTGATCGAATATTGTTTTTCAAAAGCCTTCAAATATCAAACTGTGAATGGATTAAAGAGCAAACAAGGCTGGTTTTTTGTTAATGAGTATGCTAACGAATTATTTAAATATAATAAATACAGAAAAGCCATGGATTTTATTTTAGAATTTTTTAAAAAAAGTGAATTTGACGCCATAAATTTAAATTATGATCAAGAAATTTGTATTATTTCTTTATTAACTATTTTTCATAAAATAATCTCTGACTATACGAATAGACTATGTTATACAGAAGAAGATTATATACAAACAATGAGATTAAATATGGCATATAAAAAATATTGGAAAAATTACAATGAGCTGCTTAATAAATGGCGGTCTTTATATTTTGGGATCGCGAAGAAAAATGAAGCTGAATTATATATTGATTTATATTTGAGCAACAAAATAATTTAATTAATAAATTAAAGGAGAAATATGATGGACATATCAATATCAAAAACAATTAGTTTTATGTTAGGACTTGGATCTGCAATATCAGGCATACTTGCTCTAGTTATAATATGTGTACCAATTATTGGTCCATTATTCATAGAAAATTATGTTCCTCCAAAATTTATTGAAAATTGGGGTGGTGTAATAATTGGATTCTATTTTGGTTCATTTATTTCTCAAATTAGTAATTTTCTAAATCAAAATAAAATATTAAAAAATAATCAAAGTCATCCACCTCCGGCAGAGCCGGAGGCTTGTGATATGGGAACCGCTCAAAGCGGTTAATCATGCGCCAACCTCAGGCGGCTTTTATTTAAACATCTTGAGTTGATCGAGCCTCTTGTCTTCCCGCTCCTGATTCTTGATGTAGTTTCGGACTACCTTCTCATCCAGACCTACGGTCGAGACATAATAACCTCTGGCCCAAAAATGCTGACCGGTGAAGTTCTTCCTCCGACCGACGTAGGTTCGGGCGATATGAATGGCCCTCTTGCCTTTGATGAAGCCGACCACTTGGGCTACTGAGATCCCCCGGAAGATGGTCGCCATGGACACCTTCCGGGGCGGCCCCCTTGATGACGAAGGCGTTGAGGACCACCGGCGGAGTGATCAGCCCGATCTCTTAGGACAATGATCATCAGCACCCCTAACCAGATGGGGTCGAACTGGAGTGCCTCGATGGCCGGAAAAAGGATCGCCATGGTCAGGATCATGATGGCGGTAATATCCATGACATGGAGCAGGACAATTTAGGCTTCGATGCTCTCGGTCAGGTTCAGAAGGATAGCCTTGAATCTATCCATTTTGCCGTCTCCTCTTTCCCCCCTCCCCCCCTATCGCCTGAATCCCGAGACCGGCCTTTTAACCCTTTTTCAGGCGCAAGAAACGGGTTGGTCCGGACCGGACCGGCCGGTAGGCTCGGCCCCAGGATGTTTCATTGACGGTTAAATAGGAGGGGGCATGACCAGGAGAGAAAATCTAGCCGTGGAGCTTCCGGTGGGCCGGGAAACCGAGATCTCATTCGATCTGATGTGGGAGACCTTCCCGGACAAGGTCCTCCTCTTGAATCGGGACCGGACGGTCGTCCGGGCCAACCGGGCCGGCCGGGCCGCCGGGGCCGGGCCGGGCCGGCGCTGCTTCGAGCTGGCCGGGCGGGAGAAGGTCTGCCCCCACTGCCGGGCCGAGGAGGCCTTGAGCAAGGGCCAGGCGGTCGCCTGGTCCGGGCCCAGCCGGGGGCGGTACTTCTGCGCCTACTGGATCCCCCTGACCCGGCCGGCCGGGTGGTACGTCCATTTTGCGGTCAACATCTCGCCTTTCGTCCGCCCCGAGCTCCTGGCCGCCTCGCCCGAGGAGCCGGGCCGGGAGGGCGACGGGGTGTGACCCGTCGGGGCCCGGCTCTTGGAAGCCCTGTCCACCCGGATATTTCACGAGTAGAGTTGGCCGCAGATGCAAGGCGCGGGACGCGAAGCCATAGTCACCCTATGGCGAGTGTCACGCAACGCAGCAGATGCGGCCAAATCGGCTTAGCCTATGGGTGGAGGCCGCCAAAGATTTCTCACCAGGCAACGGGTGCAAACTGTCACCACGAGAAACCGTCTTAAAGACAACGTAAGTAAATGAATTGCCTGTCTAAAATTTTCACCTTTTGGCGGTCTTCATGAAATATTCGGGTTAAACCTACTCGGAGGGTGCCAGCTCCAGTTTTTCCAGCAGCCGTTTGACAAACTCCAACCCGTCAGGTTGATAGGCCGGTAAAACCCAGGGCATTTTTTTCAGGGCGTAAAGGATCAAAGGCAGGCGGTCAAAGGGGATGGAGATGAGCTGGCGTCCCTCCGGAAACAGCTTGCGACGCTTCATCCCGTGGCCCAGGCCGGTTATGGAGTAGTTAAGTTCTCCGCTGAGATAGGGATAGACGAACAGCCAGGCGCAGCCGATGGCGGGGGTGTATTTGCTGACCCACATCTGCCCGGTTTGATAGCTCATGGCCCTAAGTAGGATCTCCGTCTGGGAGGCCTCAGCCAGTAGGATAAGAAGGTCCGGCTCAAAGGAGAGTTTTTGTAAGGGGGAGAAGGCCACCTGGTGCACCAAGCCCCGGCCGATTTTGGGGATGTGCTGGTAGAGGCGGCTGGCGGTCCGGGGTTCCTCGTAGATTTGCAGGCCGGCTCCGAATTCCCCGTTGATAAAAGGCTCCGGCGCCTCCGCCTGGCCCAGGACATACAATCCCGCCTCGCAGGCGTGATTTTCGACGCCGGCATAAAAGGTCTCCCCTTCCTGGGCCAGCTTGAGCATCTCGCACAGGGCCAGACCCTTCTTCAGCCTCTCCACCGTGTCCGGCGGTTTGGTCAGGAACTTGACCCCCACCGGCGGCGTTTGGAAATCGAACTTCTCCAAAATATTTAAGTTCTTATTGAGAACCATGGGAAACGATCCCCCTCTTGTCTGCCGGCTTGGCCTGAACCAAGAGCCTCTTAATCCATCTCGGCTTCCGAAAGGAACTCCAGGGGCTCTGGGGCTTCTAGAGCCCCTGGAGTCATGAGCCGTTTGTCTTTTACTTGGCGATGATGCTGCGTAGCGGGACGAGGCCCACCTTCACCGACTTGCCTTTCTGCACCTGGTCAATGCGGACCTGGTCGACCCCTTCGATATCGCCTTCACCATAGGTCAGCGGGGTGCTGCTGATCTCTCCGGTGGGCAGGTTTTTAATCTGGAAGAAGCCGTGCTTCAACACGTCGGCGGGGGTGAGTTTTTCAAAGGGCACCTTCTGCATGGCCAGCCGCAAAGCCTCGACCTGGATCATGCCTTCCAGGGCTCCGGCCTCGTACATGATGTGGGTGACTCGCTTGCCGGAGCGGTATTTATCCTGGAGGTCGCTGCAGAACTTGATCCCGGGAGTGGCCAGGTCATCCATGGGGCGGAAGCTGCCGGCGCAGACGTACCCGTCGCCCAACTCGCCCATGGCCTCGGCGAAAACCGCCGCGTGACCCGGGGCGGGCACCCCGAAGGTCATCTTGTAGGGCTGATTGGGGCCCATCCCCAACCGGACCATCTCCTTGACCGTGGGTTGGGAGCCGGGATTGATCATCACCCCCAGGGCCAGGTCGACACCCTTTTGCTTGAGCCAGGTCAGCTGGGTGGTCGGCGGGGAGGTCGGAACCAGGGGCACATACTGGGCGCCCACGAACTCATAGCCGATCTTCTCCAGATAGGCCTTCATCTCCGGAATCTCGATCGACCGGCCCATGGCGTTATCGGCCGTCAGATAAGCCACCTTGGGCTTTCTGGATTCCTTCCAACCCTCTTTAAACCAGTCGGCGATGGCCGCCAGGGAATCGGTGTAAATGGGATAGTAGGTGAAGCAGCTTTGAGGCGGCTTGAGGTAGTAGGGTCCGGTGGCCATGCTGGTGGCGCCCGTTTGATCCTCCCAGAGCCTGTCCTTGAGGGCCAGGGCGATGGGCGAGCCGGAGATTCTGGCCACCAGCATCCCCTTGGCCTTGAGCTCCTCATAAATGGACAGGGCCTTGGGCGGCTTGAGCTCGTCGTCCCGCCACAGGACCTCCAGCTTGATGTCCTCCGGGAACTTCTCCTCACGCCAGGGGGCCATTTTTTTGTTTTCGTTTACGTAGGCCACATAGTCCTCGATGGCCGCCAAGACGGCCGCCGAGTCCTCGGCAAAGGGCCCGGTTAGCGACTGAGTGCCGCCGACGTACAGGACTTTTTCAGCCTGGGCCTGGACGGGCAGCAGCATCGCGGCCGCCGTCAGGATAACCAATAAACAGGCATATATCCATTTCTGCCTAGCCATCCTTCCTCCCTCTCCGATCGTTGAACCCCTAAATGGGGGTTTCTATCCCCGCGGCTGGCCGCGAGTCCGATCTTCGCTTTCCCTTGCCATACCCCTCTGCTTGCGGCTGGGTGGCTGATTAGGCAACCCCGCCAACCCTGCCCTCCCGTTTAGGCCATTCACCCCCCTTCAATCTGTTTGTTGATGTGAAAAAGGCCATACTTGGAAATAAATCTTGATCATCTCCCAGGTGTGGTAGAGGCCCCGCGGTTCGTAAATAAGGAAGATGATGATGACCACTCCGTGAGAAATAAGGGCCAGAGAGGCCGCGGCCTGGGGAGCCACGGCGGCGGCCAGGATGGGCCCGGCCACGGTGACCAGTTCATCCAACACCTTGAGGGCCACCACGCCCATGATGGCCCCGGTTATGCTGCCCATTCCGCCAACGATCAACATCCCCAGGTACCAGACCGAGTCCATGAAGGGAAACTGCTCTATGCTGGCAAACCTGACGTAGTGAACCAGCAGCGACCCGGCCGCCCCGGCGTAGATGCAGCCGATGAAGAAGGCCTGGAGTTTGTAACTCCAAAGCCTTACGCCCATTACCTCCGCGGCCAGCTCGTTGTCCCGGATGGCGATGAAGGCCCGCCCGGCTCTGGTCCTGACGATGTTCTGGGCCGAGATCGTGGCCAAGACGACCATAACCATCACCAGATAGTAATAATTTTCTTTGGAGTTGAGCGTAATCCCGCCCAGGGTCGCCTTGGGCACCAACAGTCCGTCCGTTCCTCCGGTAAGGCTGCGCAGCTGGATGATGATCCAGATGATGATGAACTGGGCCGCGATGGTGGCCATGATCAGGTAAAATCCCTTGATCTTTAATGATGGCAGGCCGAACAGCAGACCGGCCAGGCCCGCCGCCAAGGCCGCGCAGGGCAGAGCGGCCCAAAACGGCCAGCCCAGGTGGGCGCACAAGATGGCCGAGGTATAACCGCCCACGGCCATGAAGCCCGAATGGCCGATGGAGATCTGGCCGCAGTAGCCGGTCAGGATATTCAGCCCGTGGACGCTGATAACCGCGATCCCCATGGTGGTCAGGATGGTTAGCATCCGGTCGCTTAAAAAAAACGGGCCGGCGAACAGGGCGATAAAGAGGAGGGCTATGGCTCCCCGGTGCAGCCCGGAGCCGAAAAGGGCCATGTCCTGGGTATAATTCTCGTGAAAAGTGCCGGTGCGCCCACCCACTGGCTAAACCCTTTCTATGCTGGCCAGGCCGAAGAGGCCGTGGGGCCTGAAGACTAAAACAATGATCATCACAAAAAATGGGAAAACCTGGGCCAGTCCGCCCCCGGGCAGGAGGGGATCCAGGTAGCCGGCGGCCACGTTCTCCAGCATGCCCAGGATGACGCCGGCCACAATGGCCCCTCCGATGGAGTTGACCCCCCCCAGCAGGACCACCGCGAATGCCTTGAGACCGATATTGGCCAGCTCCATGTTCGCCCCGGACACCCCTCCCAACAGGATTCCGCCGATGACGCCCACGACGCAGGCGATGATCCAGGAGAAGGCATAGACCGTGGTGGCCTTGATGCCGACGCTCTGGACCACCTGCAGGTCCTCGGCCGTGGCCCGCATGGCCAGCCCGATCTTGGTGTACTTGAAGATCAACATCAGCAGGGCCACGCAGACCACCGAAACCATCAGTCCGATCAATGACTCAGAGGGCACGGATATGGCGCCCAGGGTCATGTTTATGGTCGGCAGCAGGCCGTGGTAGGCCTTGTACTCGGCCCCCCAGAGCAGGGTCGCCAGCCCCCCCAGAACCGTGGCCAGGGCGATGGTCATCATCACCACGGCCAAGACCGGCTGCCCTATCAAGGGTCGCAGCATCAGCCGTTCGATCAGCAACCCCATCACCACGGCCACTCCGATGGAGGCCAGCAGGGCGGCCCAGATCGGCAGGTGGAAGGGAACCAAAAAGGTCCAGCCGAGATAGCCGCCGATCAGGACGAAGTGTCCCTGGGCGATGTTGAACACCTCGGAGCACTTCAAGATGATCACAAAACCGATGGCGATGAGGGCGTAGACCATGCCCTGGGCCAGTCCGGTCACGATCAACTGCAAAAAGAAGGTCATCGATCGGCTCCCTCGACAGATTGGACCCGCAGCCTCTCCCCGGCCCCGGCTCGTCCGGCCTGGGTCCCCTCCGGGGTATCCAGGAGGGCCTCGGCCTCGTCGCCGTAGATGGCCTCGATAAGGTAACGGTAACGGTCCTTGAGGAAGGTTCGGCGCAAAACCCTGGTTCTGGTCAGCTCTCCCTCGTCGGGATCGAATTCCTTGGGGAGATTGAGGTATTTTTTAACCTGGCCCTTGGCCGGCAAGGTTCGGTTGACCCGGTCAATATCCTCCCCCACCAGTTCGTAAACCTCCGGGGATTGGGCCAACTGGGCAAAGGAGTCGAAGGCCACCCGCCTTTCTCCGGCCCACAAGCTTACGTTGTTGTAATCAATAATTATGACCGCCGAGAGATAAGATTCCCCGGGCCCGGCCAGAACCCAAGCGTCTTTAATATAGGGGCTGAACCTCAACCGGTTCTCAATCAATTGGGGCGCCACCCGATGACCGCCGGGCAGCTCCAGGAGGTCTTCGGTCCGATCGATGAACAGAAGATGCCCGTCGTCCCGGACCTCCGCGGTGTCGCCGCTTTTAAACCAACCGTCCCGGAGGACTGCGGCGGTGGCCTCCCGGTCCTTGTAGTACCCCACAAAAACTCCGGGGTGGCGGTAAGTTATCTCGCCCCGGGGGCCTATCTCCAGCTCCCTTCCCGGGAGGGCCGGCCCAACTGTTTCAAAGTCAAGCTGGTCTGCTCCGGCTCCGCTGAGAGCCCCGCCCTCGGTTGTTCCGTAGATACTTTTCAGCGGAATATTGAGGGCGTGATAGAACTTCAGGACCTCGGGACCGAGCAAGGCCCCGGTGGAGTAGCAGATTCTGGCGTTCGAGAGGCCGAGGCTGCGCTTAAGGGATCTGAACAAAAGGAGATCGGCCAAACGGTAGAGGGCCTTCAACCAAAAGCCCGGCTTCCCCCGGCCGTATTTTGTCTCGGCCAGCCGATAGCCGACCGGCATCAACAGCCGGTGGGCCAGTCTTTTCAGGGCGTCCGCCCCCAGAATCCGGGTCCGGACCAAAACCGCCTGGCTCTCCCACAGCCTAGCCCCACAGACCACAATGCTGGGGTCTGTTTCCCGACTGTCCCGCTGTTGGGTTTCCGCGCTCTCGGCAAAGTTGAGGGTCCCGGAGGCCAGGAGATGGCAGCCGATCCCGATCCACTGCTCGGTGATCCAGACCGGGGGCAGATGGGGAACCAGGTTATCCTGCTCGGACCAGGGATCGAGCCGGAGGAGAGCCTCGGCACTGGCCATTAAGGTCCGGAAGGTGTGAACAGCTCCCTTGGGCGCGGCTCCGGTGGTTCCCGCGGTGTAGACGATGGCGCAGGGGTCATCCGCCCGCCCGGCCTCCAGGTTGCCCTCGAACAGCCCGGGGTGCTCGGTTTCAAAGGCTTCCCCCAGGGCCAAGACCTCACGGTATCCGATCAGGAGGTCCCCCTGGTAATGGGCCAGCCCCTTGTAGCTCCAAAAAATGGCCTTTTTCAAAAGCGGCAGCGAGTCCTTGACCTGGAGCAGCTTGTCGACCTGCTCCTGGCCCTCGACCACGGCGAATCTGGCCTCGCAGTTCTGGGCGATGGATTGAACCTCCCTGGGCGACAGATCGGGGAAAAGGCCCACCGACAAGCCGTGGTTGGCCTGGACGGCCAGGTAGGCGTAGTACCACTGGGGGGCGTTGTCCCCGATAAGGAGCAATTTGTCGCCGGGCTCAAAGCCCAGAGCCAGCAGCCCCAGGGCCCAGCGTTTGACATTGAGATAGTAATCCTGCCAGTTATACGGCTGCCAAACGCCGTAGTATTTGTGCCGCACGGCCCTCTGGCGGGGATCACAGTTTTGGGAGTTAAATTTAAGCACCTTCGGCCAGGTATCGCCTTTTTCCCGGTAGCTCGGTTCCATCGCGACTGTCATTCCTCGCCTCAGCCCGGATATTTCACGAGTCGAGTTGGCCGTAGATGCAAGGCGCGGGACACGAGGCTATAGTTGCCCTATGCCGAGTGTCTCGCAACGCAGCAGATGCGGCCAAATCGGCTCGCCCGAAGGGTGAAGAACGCCAAAGATTCCCCCCCTGGCAAAGTTTACAAACTGCCACCTCGAAAAATAGTACCTTACTCGATGTATCCATTTGAGATATTTACTAATATACCTTGATCTTTGGCGTTCTTCATGAAATATCCGGGCTAACCCAGCCACCGCTTTCTGCGCCGATAGTGCTTAACCTCGCGATAGCTCTTCTGAGAGCCGACGGCCGACAGGCCCATGTAGAATTCGCGCACGTCCTCGTTATTTTTAAGGTTCTCCGCCGGACCGCTAAGCACCACCCGGCCATTTTCCAGCACGTGGCCGTAGTGGGCGATGCTCAGCGCGGCCCGGACGTTCTGCTCCACCAGGAGGATGGCCATATTTTGATTGGCGTTGATCTTCTGGATGATGGAGTAGATCTCCTGGACCATCAACGGAGCCAGGCCGAGCGAGGGTTCGTCCAGGAGCATCAGCTTGGGCCGGGCCATCAGGGCCCGACCGATGACCAGCATCTGCTGTTCCCCTCCGGACAGATAACCGCTCATCCGCTTGCGGAGGCTCCTCATGGGGGGGAAGTAGTTTAAGACCATCTCCAGGTCCTGCCTGACCCCGGCGCGATCCTTGCGCCGGTAAGCCCCGACCATCAGGTTTTCCTCAACGCTGAGGTGTTGGAGGACCCGGCGTCCCTCCATGGCCTGACTGATGCCCAACCCGGCGATATCTTCGGGGTTCAGCCGGTCTATCCGCTTCCCCTCGAATTCGATGCTGCCGTCGGTGACTTCACCCTCTTCCGTCTTCAGCATTCCGGAGATGGCCTTTAGGGTGGTCGTCTTGCCCCCGCCATTGGCCCCCAGGAGAGTCACGATCTGACCCTCCGCCACCGAAAGCGAGACCCCCCGCAGGACCCGGATAACGTTCTTGTAGACCACTTCAATGTTATTGACTTCGAGCATCTTCCCCGTCTCGGTTTTCCATGATCCTTCAACTGGGCCCGGCGATTTACCCGGATATTTCACGAGCCGAATTGGCCGCAGATGCAAGGCGCGGGACACGAGGCTCTAGTCGCCCTATGCCGAATGTCACTTGGGCGAAGCAGATGCGGCCTTCGGCTCGGTCTATTAACTTCCAGGGGGGTGAAGAACACCAAAGATTCCCCACCTGGCAAAGGTTACAAAGTGTCATCACCCAAAAAAGCCCCTACTTCTATGTATCTATTTGAGATAGCTGTTAATTTACCTTCCTCTTCGGCGTTCTTCATGAAATATTCGGGTTATTGCTCCTGTCCCAGGTAGGCCCTGATTACCTCGGGGTTGGATTTAATCTCCTCGGGCGTGCCCTCGGCGATCTTAATTCCGAAATCAAGGACTACGATCCGGTCGGCGATGTCCATGACCACTCCCATGTCGTGCTCCACGAGAACGATGCTCCGGATTCCATCTCGCAAAACCGGCATATCCGGATAGGTGGCTCCCTGTCCTTCGAAGATATCGAGGATGAAGCGGGCAATGTCCTCTTTTTCCTCGAGATTCATCCCGGCCATGGGCTCATCCAAAAGCAGCACCTTCGGCTCAAGGGCCAAGGCCCGGCCCAGCTCGACCCTTTTTTGCATTCCGTAAGGCAGGACCCCGACCACCCTGTTCCGCATGGGCGCCATTTCCAGAAAGTCAATGATCTCCTCGACGGCCCGGCGATGCCTGATCTCCTCTTTAAGGGCCCGACCGTAAAACAGGGCGCCGCTGACGAAGCTCTGCTTCATCAGGATGTGCCGGGCGGCCATGATGTTGTCGAGGGTGCTCAGCCCGGAATACAGCTCTATATTCTGGAAAGTTCTGGCGATGCCGAGCTGGGCCAGCTTGTCGGGACGCATCCGGGTGATTCTTTGCCCATTGAAGTGAATCTCGCCTTCCTGGGGTTTGTAGAACCCGTTTATGCAATTTAAAAGAGCGGTCTTGCCGGCCCCGTTCGGCCCGATGACGGCCAGAATTTCGTTCTTCCTGACCTCCAGGCTGACCTCCTTGAGGGCGACCACCCCGCCGAATCTGAGTCGAAGGCGGTCCACCTGCAGTTGGACATATCTTTCTGCTTCCATCTTTTTCCTTGAGCTGACCCTAGAGATGGCTTGACTAGAACCTGTTTCAAAACTGCCTCAGCGTAATAATGAGGCAGTTTTGAAACAGCCTCTAGGACTTCCTAGCCGTTCTTCCCGCTGGTCCGCTTGGAGCTCCCGGACCCGCCGAACGCCTATTGATTCTTGGGAAACAGACCCGTTATCGAAGAGGAGGAACCCTTCAATGGTCTTACATTAGATGATAGACTTTTGAAGGTCAAGTCAAAAGCCGGGCCCGCAAGGGACAGCCTGACCGCCGGCGGTCGCCGGCGCCGGTCCGTCCTTATCCTGCCTTTTTGGGGAGGGCAACGAAGCGATCTTCTTGACGGGTTAATGGCAGACCGGGTTGCGGATTGAGCGGTTGTTGATAGACGGGAGGGGTAAAAAAAGGCCACCTAAACTGGTCGCCTAAAAAAGGGGCCGGCCCGGACGGCTGGCCCCTTGCCTTACCCTGGTGCCGGAGGTCGGAATCGAACCGACATGGGGCAAGCCCCGCGGGATTTTGAGTCCCGTGCGTCTACCAGTTTCACCACTCCGGCTTTGAGACCGAATGATACGGACTCATCCCCGGCCAGTCAAGCCCGCCCCGGCCGGGTCAGTTGACCTGCCGGTTGAACTCCTTGGACCCGGATCCCGGTCCCGACCGGCCCCGGTCAAAGGACCTCCCCCCGGAGCCGCCCCCCGGCCTTTTCATCTGGAAGGAGTTCCCGCCCCTGGAGCCGCCCCGGTCGCCCTCCCCGATCACGCTCTTGCCGGGTCCTCCGTCCTGCCTGGGGGGAACGAACTTCTGCCCCTTGTCCCTGGACCGGTCGCCGTCCCGGTGGTGGTAGTAGGGCGGATAGTGGCGGTGGCCCCAGTACCAGGGGTAATACCCGTACCCGTACCAGTAGGGGCCGTAGTAGTACCCCCCCCAGTAGTCGTCGTCATAGTAGTCGCGTCCCGACCGGTAGCCGTAGGTGTCGTAGGCGGCGTAATCGGTGGCGCAGCCGACCAGAAGAAGACTAAACAGTATCAGAGCCGCCGCGACAGACGCTCTTTTTGTCTTGCCGCCCATGGGCTCCTCCTTTCACCAAACCCTGCCTCATGTTAAAAGTTAATACCGGTTCGGGCTTTCCGCAAGGCCTGGGCCGGCCAGGGTTGGACGGAACAGCTGATATGGGGTTGAAACAGCCCGGGCGGAGCTGAAATGAGCCAGATGAGACGGAAGGCCCTGGAGGGCCTCAAGGCGGGCGACGTCTTCACCGTGACCAGGACCCTGACCGGGCCGGAGACCTGGGCCTTCGGCGATCTGACCAGGGACTACAACCCGGTCCACTACGATCCGGAGTTCGCCCGGGCCTCGGGCTTTTCAGGCCTGATCTGCCACGGCCTCCTGGTGGGGGGGCTGGTCTGCGAGATCGGGGGCCAGCTGGGCTGGCTGGCCACCTCC
>Ga0068714_10003017_pt1 | contig 20534 bp, 16 predicted proteins | sample MTBNYHSulfiMetaG_FD_62988 | JGI IMG/M metagenome (GOLD analysis project Ga0068714, IMG submission 62988) | Enrichment culture microbial communities from rom New York Harbor, USA that are MTBE-degrading - MTBE-NYH (New York Harbor Sulfidogenic)... | ecosystem: Environmental > Aquatic > Marine >... | reverse complement strand
ACGAGATGGCAGATCTGTAACGGGAATGAAAGGAATGAAAAGGAGATTTCTCAAAAAAACTCAAGGAATGATATGGATGGGGTAAAACTAAACCGCCTCCAATGGCATCGAATTATATCGACGTATCTGGTAACGAATTATATCGGCGTCAATATCCTTTGTCTGGTGAAGCATCTTGATGCGGTCCAGGGCGAATATCCGGACCTCGTTTCGCAGGTGGCAGAGGCCGATCAGGTAGAAGGTCCCGTTGAAGAACCAAACCCGGTATGGGTCCACCTTGCGCCGTGTCTCTTTCTTCCGGCTCATGGTGTAATAGACGATCTCGATGGTCTTGCGGTTCAGGGCCGCATCAGTCACCCGGTTGATGATCTCCTTGAATCGGCCGTAGTCCTTGTAGGGTTTGATGGCGAGATGGAGGGTCTGCTCGACATTTTCCAGGTATTTGATGGATTCCGGTGGGAGGGTGGTTTTGACTTTCTTGAGCAGGGACTCTAGTGATTCATAGAATGCGGTCTCTTTAAAGACCTTCAGCATGTCTCTGCCAAAATAAAGGGCCATCAGCTCGGTCAAGGTGAAAGGGATCGGCATCTGGTGTTTGACCGTATCCAGGAGGGACCAGAGATTCTTACCTCCAGACCGTTCGGTATAAATAGGAAAACCGGCCACCTGGAGGGCTTCGAGGTCCCGGTAAAGGGTCCGGGGGTTGCACTCCAGTTCCTCAGCCAATTCTGCCGCTGATTTTCCCTTCTTCGACGTTATCAATGTCTGGATGATTTTCCACTGCCGCCCCAACTGGTCTCCCCTGGCCATGGCAATCCTCCTGAAACAATCTATCGTCTCCTCTGTCTAGTCGCCGACCTCAGATGCCTCTGAAAAAACTCTGCGTGTCCTGCGAGCTCTGCGAGATACACTTTTGACCAATAAAACATAAAATCAATCAGTTTATCAACAGAAAATAAAATCTCCTTGCCAAAAAAATGTCAAAAAAATGCATTTTCCTGAAAAAAAGTTCCTGAGTTATGACCGTATTTGACAAAGTCGTTTGGTATCCTATCCCAAAACAGGGAAAGGAGGCACAACTCATGGACAAAATTATTGGAGATTTCCTGGAACAACTCAAGGTGGGCCGGAAACAGTCTCACAAAAACCTGGCCCTTTACCCGCTCCTGTCAAGCTACTCCATCGGCCTCGAATACCTGCTCCTGGACGAGGCCTTGAGTGAGAATCTCATTGAAGTGGTCGAGGTGAGCGAGGGAGGATCAGTGCCGGAACTCAAGGTCATGAACAAATCCGCTAAAATGGTTCTGATCCTGGACGGTGAGGAACTGGTGGGTGCCAAACAGAACCGGATCGTGAACACCACCATCCTGGTTGGTCGAAGCACCACTCTTGTGATCCCCGTGAGTTGCGTGGAACATGGGAGATGGTCGTACAACACATCAAAGTTCAATAGTCAGAACCGGATGATGTCATCCAATCTTAGGGCCATGAAGTCTGAGCAGGTCAGTTATTCGATACGGTCCAGGGGTGAATTTCGCTCAGATCAGGGGGCTATCTGGGATGGGATTGCTGAGAAGGCGAGCAGGCGGGGCGCTCATTCTCCCTCCGGGGCCATGGCGGCGATCTATGACAAGGAAAGGCCGTCCCTTGACGAATATATCAAGGATTTTCACCTGATCGATTCCCAGGTGGGGGCCATTTTCATGATCAACGGCCGGGTTGCCGGGATGGACGCCTTTGGAAGACCCGACACCTTTTCAAAGGTCTTCAGAAAGCTCCTGGAAAGCTATGCCCTGGATGCCATCGACTGGTATGAGGAAGGGAAGGGATATAGGGCCCTCAAGAGCGAGGTGACAAAATTCAGGAGGGCTGCGGATGCAGCAGGTTCAGAGGGTCAACCGGGTGTGGGATTGGGGACGGATTTCAGGATTGAATCGAGGAAGGTGACGGGTTTTGCCCTGGCTTTAGATGATCAAATTTTCCATATTTCCATCTTTGCCCGGGCAGAGGGCGGAAAGACAGATACAGCTGATTCACGAATCGAGAGGCTTTCAAGGAGAAGGTGGAATCGGGGGTAGAGGATTTACCAATCGGTTTCCATTGACTTTTTGAGACGTTAGGTATAAACAACAGCCAGCAGTATTCCCGAACCAAGTTCCTTCTTTCTACCCGCTACAGAATGAGGACTTGAAATGGTAAATGGTTGTCAAAAAGCCCCGTCACTCCAGACAAATGGAGAGCGGGGTTTTGTGCTTTTTGGCGCCGGGAAATACGAATGGTAAGCGATCTCGGATCACCGGTTGAAATAAAGTATAGGGGGTGAAGAACGGCTCGAAAACACGGTCCTGACACAACTCAGTGGCGAGAATGCAAGTCTCTGAACTCAAACAACGCCAATGCCCACAAAGGAGCACCTGGAGGTTCTAAACATGCACGACGGCTATATGGCGACAAACAACCTGATCCGGATCGTAATCGAGGGTGAATGCCTCCGAGGCTATGTCTATCAGTTCCTGAGAAACGATATCGGCCAGACTGTCCTGGACAGCATCGAGCATCTCGAAGAATCCATCGAACGCTCCCAGGCAGCGACAGACTTGGGCCAATCATTGCTCGGGGTGGTGCAGAACTAAATGGAATATATTGAGTCACCAGAAAATTATGTCAAAACTTCTGACCGCAAAGCTCTTTTCCTCGCCGGCGGGATTACGAACTGCCCTAACTGGCAATCCGGAATTGTCAATCTGCTAAAGAATTCCGACATCGCCATTTTAAACCCGAGACGAAAAAACTTCCCCATCGATAATCCAGATGCCTCAAAAGGACAAATCAAATGGGAATTTGAGCATTTGAGGAAGGCCGATATAATTCTATTTTGGTTTCCGAAAGAGTCAATATGCCCAATTGCCCTATACGAGCTCGGCGCTTGGTGTATGACAGGCACACCGCTTTTCATTGGGGTTGAAAAGCAGTATGAAAGAAGAATAGATATCGAGGAGCAGACGGCCCTCGTAAGACCAGACATTAAGATAGTATATTCTTTATATGACCTGCCAAGTCAGGTCATGGATTATCTTCAAAGAGCGTAAGACTTTAATATGGATGATAGCGACAATAAAAAAGAATGCATTCCTGCTCTTGAATGTGAATCTGCAGCTGTGCATAGCTACCTCAACATTCTTCAGTCAGTTACAAGCCGTATGGCCTCCAATTCTGCAGGGTGCAAATCCTGGTGCATAACCCTAACATCAGCCATCATAGTGGTCATGCTAAATAGTAACAAACAAGAATATGTCTTTGTTTCCGTCATCCCCGTAATAATGTTCATGCTCCTCGACTGTTATTATCTTGCAATGGAAAAGAGTTTTAGGGACAGATATAATACTTTTATCCAGAAACTCCATGCGAACCAGGCAACAAAGAGCGATTTATTCGTTGTGTCTCCTGAGGAAGCCCTAAAGAGCTCTCATCTGATTGAAAGTGCAAAATCTGTCTCTGTTTACGTCTTCTACCTGTCGCTGGTTGTGATAATCGCCGGATTGTGGCTGATCACATGAGATTATCATATCAACAAGGAGGCCTATAAAAATGGCAAGAAGAGTATTTTTCAGCTTTGACTACAGGCACGTCTGGAAGGTCAATCAGATCCGTAGCATGATAAACGTTATCGGGACCGCTGCTGCTGGATTCCAGGACGCTTCGCTATGGGAAGAGGGCAAGAAGAAAGGTGACAAGGCCATAAAAAACATGATTGACAATGCCCTGAAAAACACCTCGGTGACGGTCGTTTTCGTGACAAAGGGGACAAAGGACAGAAAATACATCAACTACGAGATTAACCAATCTCTCGAACGAGGCAATGGTCTTGTCGCTGTCCAAATCCATCATTTAAAGAACCAATCGGGCCAGACTGGCTCCGCTGGTGCGATTCCATCCCAGATTGAGGCCAATGGCTTCAAGGCATATAAATACACGAACAAAGAGGCACTCGCACGGTGGATTGAGGAAGCTGCGAAATTAGCGGGCAAATGAAGCCCTATTCCTAAACAGCGGACGAACCCATCAAAGGTTCACCGAGTTATGATAAATTTGTGAAATGGGGGGAAAGGGGAGACTTAAAATGGGAAGAAAGGCAAAGGTTAGGCTGTTTGTGTCTTATGCCCGGGCAAATAAAAACCTCGCTGATAAGTTCATGAAGAGATATAGAGAACAGGTCGAGGCATCCAAAAACTATGAATATGTTTTTTGGTGGGATGAGAATATATTGGTTGGGGAAGCGTGGCACGAAGGCATTGCTCAGGCCCTTCAGAAATGTAATCTGGGACTGATCCTGATAAGCCCTGCTCTGCTCGGATCGAGATACATTTCGGAGCATGAGCTGCCAAGTTTTGTTGGAAATGCAGCTAAGCCTTTGATCCCTGTGATGTTACAGCCGGTAGATTTTGAGCGGATGGATCTCAAGGGCCTGAAGAAATATCAAATATTCCGTCTTGAAGGAGAGAAATTCAAGGCGCCAAAATCTTACGGCGACTGTACTGGAAACCAGCGGGATCGGTTCGTGCAGATGTTGTTTCGGAACGTGGAGAAAAGACTTGATGCGTTGTTTGGCAGAAAGGGTTCTGAATAGCGCAAATTGAAGGAATGAGGCTTTTGTGGCAGACATTGATTTCAAATATCTTTTCAAGCTCAGATTGACCGTCGCCCGTTATGGCGAGATGGACAATGCCCAGTGGTGGAACACGAAGGGCGTTTTGGGACGATACGGTGGGCTCGCGCTTGGACGGGGTCTCCCCAGAACCCACTATTTTGCACAGGCCAGAATCGCCTTTATGGTAGCCAGTCAACGGTGCAGAGATATCTATTCCCACCCCGGAACCAGTACGCTCTGGGACCTGCCGCCCGACCTGGAAGATCGTTTTCAGGAAAAATGGCATGAATGGCTGGATGATCTGGATCAGTGGGTCCCATTTTTCCAGTCCATTGAAGATATTGCCGGAAAGGATTTTCTCATGCTGCTGACAGAAAGAGGCCTTCTCACGCCAGGGCAAATTGAAAAGGCCCAAAAGCTCCGCCGCTCCTCTGAAGGAAGGTCTGTCTTGATTACAGGCTGCGAGACCCTGAACGATGATGCCATCGCCCTTCTCGCTGCGGGATTTTTCAGAGGGGAGCCGGGAAAGCCAGCGGTGCCCTACACGCTTTTCAACCCCGAGCCTCAAGGGTAAAATGAACCGGCCTGCGCGAAAGCTATCAACCCGGTTCACACGCAAAGGGGCGCTCATCGAGGAGACCTATGCTGCTTTTCAACACTGGGAACTTTCCATGACGTTCAGGAAAAATATCGAAAGGATTCAAGAGGAGAACCTAATTGGCGCACCCAATGAAAAATGGCTTTACGAAATCGCGGTCACCCTCTCCAGCCGCTTTGGGGATCATCCTTTTATCGCCCCCCTCGTGCTCATGGCCCAGGGACATGTGCCCCTCTTCACGTGGAAGCCCTGTCTCCTGTGGCATGTGGGGATGATCGATGCCCTTTATTATCGATTCGTCACAGAATGGCTGTTCCCCCGGTTTCAGGAGGGCGCCTATGTGCTGAGAACCGAGGATGCCCTGGATTTTGTTAGGCATATCACGGACGGGCAGATCGCGTCGGGTGGAAAATTGTCAGAATATGGGGCTCTGCGGGCAGCCCGGGATCTGTTGAAGATGGCCTGCGACTTTGACTTGCTCGAAGGAAAAGTGAAAAGAAAATTTACCACCTACCACATTTCCCAGGAGGCATTTCTCTACATTTTGCGAGGCCTTATGGATATGGGGCTCACAACCTCCCAGGCCATTGTCTCGCCGGACTGGCGGCTCTTTCTGATGGATGCGGACGATGTGGAGCGCGAGATCCTGAGACTTCACCAGTATCAGGCCCTTCAATACCACGTTGCCGGCAGTATCGCCCAGCTTACACTTTCGAGCCCGTCGCTTGAAGCCTATGCAAAGGAGCTTGCAGCATGACCGACTGGAAAAAGCGGCTGAAAGAGGATCTGGAACCTGTTCTCCATTTGCCGGACCCACGGCCCAAGATCAGCGCCTACGACAACATGCCCTATGCCATTTTCCAGTATCCTCCGGAAGACGAGTTTGCGGTTAGGGTAGAAATCAGTTTGCTCCAGACCCGCCTGGAGCTCACGGGGAAAAAAATCACCCGGATTTCGCTGGCCGAATGCATGGCCGCTGCCCTGGCCGCCGAGGAAATCACCTGGGAAGAACTGGTCCAGCACGAAAAGTCCCTGGGCCTTGAAACAGTGATCGATACCATTCACAACGTTCTCTCCGAAAATCAGCCCCTGGACCAACTGGTACTTCAAAGGATGCCGCCCGCTCCGGACCCCACCCACGACATTGTCTTCATCATCCGGGCAGGGGCGCTTTTTCCCATTTACCGGACATCCACCCTCCTGGAGCAATTGATGGGGACCATTCAGATCCCGGCTGTGCTGTTCTACCCCGGCTTGCTGGATGGCGCAGCCGGGTTGCGCTTCATGGGGATCATGGATGCGGAGCATAATTACCGACCGAAAATCTTTTAGAGGTGTAACGCCATGCCCACGCTCATCAAGGATCTCTTTGCCAGCACCATTGACAGACACATCGAGGAAGTGATCAAAGTGGATCAGACCGACGCGGAACTGGTCCAGGAAGAGATCAGCGAATATGTTGCGACAGGCTCCATCTGCAAGAATTACCGAAACATTTTGGAGCGTTACTGGGAGACCCCCAATAAGCCGCACGAAGGGGTAGGCGTTTGGGTATCCGGGTTTTTCGGTTCAGGCAAATCCAGCTTTGCCAAAAATCTTGGCCTGGCCATTGAAAACCGGCCCCTCAAAAAGGAAGGGGCGGCCTCGCTCTTTGGAAATCAGACAGGGGACAACGCCATAAAGGTCCTGCTGACCAATATCAGCGAACACATACCCACGCAGGCCGTCATCTTCGACGTATCTACGGACCGGGGCATTCGGTCGGGCAACCAGACCCTTACCGAGATCATGTACCGCGTGTTTCTGGAACGTCTCGGATACGCAAAGGACCTGGACCTTGCGGAGCTGGAGATCACCCTTGAGGGGGAGGGTCGGCTGGAGCGCTTCAAAAACACCTTTCAAGAACTCTACGACAAGGACTGGGACCGGGAAAAGGGAAAGGTGGCCTTTGCCATTTCAAAGGCAAGCCGGGTCATGTTTGAACTGGAACCCGAGACGTATGCGGCATTTGACTCGTGGAGTCAGGGTGCCAAGAATCGAGCGGACATCACCCCGAAACTGCTGGCAGAGCGGTGTAAACTGCTGATGGAGCGGCGTCACCCTGGAAAAAGCCTTGCCTTCGTCATCGATGAGGTAGGCCAGTTCGTGGCCCGGGATGTTCAGAAGATGCTGGACTTGGCCGGGGTGGTCCAGAGCCTGGGGCGGGTAGGCCGTGGACGAATGTGGATCGTCGTGACCTCACAGGAGCGGCTCAATGAACTGGTGGGCGGATTGGATGACAGGCGTGTGGAACTGGCCCGGCTCATGGACCGGTTTCCCCAGCAGGTGCATCTGGAGCCTTCAGACATTTCCGAAGTTACCAGCAGGCGCATCCTTTCCAAGAACGCATCAGCCGAAAAGATCCTTCGGGAGCTTTTTTCGGCCCATCGGGGCAGACTCACGGAAAACACCCGTCTGAGCGCGGATATTCGGCTGCCGGAACTGACCACCGATGCCTTTGTAAACCTCTACCCCATGCTCCCCTACCAGATCGAGCTCATCATTCAGGTGGTGTCCGGTCTTCGCACCCAGGGCGGGGCTGCCCGGCATGTGGGCGGCGCCAACCGCACCATCATCAAACTGGCCCAGCAACTCCTTATCCACCCGGAAACGGCGCTGGCCCAACAGCCTATGGGGGCACTGGTCCGGCTAGACCAGATCTACGACCTGGTTTCCGGGAACATCTCCAGCGAGATTCGTGGAAAAATCGCCAGGATTGAGAAGGAAGTGGCCCACCCCCTGGCCCAGCCTGTGGCCAAGGCCATCTGTCTGCTCCAGTTTGTCAAAAGCGTTCATCGTACGGCCGAAAACATCGCGGCTGTACTCCATGAAAGCGTAGAGGCAGACTCCCGGCTGGCGGAGGTGCGGGAGGCCCTTGAGGCCCTCAAGAAATCCCACAATGTGCGCGAAGGCGACGACGGGTTCCGTATTCCCACCCCGGCCGAAGATGACTGGGAGCGGCTCCGAACGGGCCTGCCTGCGCCCAAATACGGGGAGGTAAACCGAATTCACGGCGATGTGATCAATGGTTTCTGGCAGCCCCAGCCGTCCCATACCCTCCAGGATACCAGACTGTTCAAGGCAGGCCTTACCTTGAACAGCCGACCCATCGAGGATGGAGACATCATGGCGCACATGGCGCTTGCCGAAACTGGAAAGGAATTCGACGAGCAGACCGCCCTGATGCGCAAGCGAAGCCAGAACGAGACCACGAGTATCTTCTGGGCTGTGCCCATCGATGATGCCATTGACCGGGAAACAGTGGAGATTTTCAGGTCGCGGGAGATGCTCTCCACCAAGGAGCGAAGCGCCAAGACCAGGGATGAAACCGCCCTGGTAGCCGAGGAAAAGATCCGCCTCCGTCGCCACGAGGACGAGCTCAAACGCCTGCTCCGGCAGGCCTGTTTGAATGGGTCGGTCTTCTTCAGGGGCAATGACCGGAGTCCGGACGGCAGCGTAGATACCGTCAAAAAGGCTGCGGAAGGCGTTATGGCAAAGGCCCTCCCGGATGTGTTTCACAGGTTCGGGGAGGCAGCGGCCCGGGTCAAAAAGCAGGATTTAGACAGCCTCATGACCACGGAAAACCTGCGGGGACTGACCCCGGTCTTTGCCGGCCTCGATCTGTTGCGGGACGAAGGGGGAACAGTGGTTTTCAAAACAGATGCAGACCCCCTTGCCGAGGTGTTTGACAAGATCAAGAACCGCAGCGATTATGGCGAGAACGCCAGTGGCAAGTACCTGGAAAGCGAGTTTTCAAATGAGCCCTTTGGGTGGGACTTTGATGTGGTCCGCCTCCTGACGGTCTGTCTGGTCCGCGCAGGGGCTATTGTGGCCACCAGCAAGGGCCGAAGCATCGAGTCCGCCCTCAGCGTGGACGCCAGAAACACCTTTTTAAACAACAACCTGTTTCGCCAGGCCGCTTTCCATCCAAAGGTGGGGATTGATTTCACGGAACTGATCAAGGCCAATGAAAATGTGAAAGAGGTGTTTGGAGGGGAAATTCCGGATCTCACCCAGGCCATGGCCGCGGAGACCATTCGCGAAAAGGCCGGGGACCGGGAAAAGGAGGTGCAGGACATGTACAACGTCCTGATCGCCCATCGCCTGCCCGGACCGGAGATCCTCGGGGATGCCTGCGACCTCATCCGGGCCATTCGCGCGGGGACGGAAGAGCAGGCCATCCTGTCGTTTAACAGCTCGTGCAAGGAATTGAAGGAGGCGGTCAAGCGAGCCGCCGAGCTGGCCGGCGTCCTCACAGAACCGGCCATAGCAGACATTCAGAGGGCCAAAAATGTCCTCGGGAATCTGTGGCCTTTCTTATCCAAAGAATCGGATCTGGAGGATGTCTTTCGAGACCATGCCGCTTCCCTCACGGATCTTCTGGAAAAGGAGAGCTTTTTCCGCCACCTGCCCGCCATTGATCAGCATGCGCGGGAGTTGAAAAGGGAGTACCAAAGACGATTCGACGAGGTTTCCACCCAGCGCAAAGACGCCTATTCGGGGGTCCTGGAAGATCTGAAGAAAACGCCCGGGTGGGAGAAACTCTCCCAAGAGCAGAAAGGCCTCGTCAGCGACCCCGTTGCTGCTTACGTACTCAAGGACCCGGAACCCACCACCGCCATTCCTCAGCTTCGGGCCGACTGCGATGCTGCCCCCGGACGTCTCAACCGGGCCGTTGAAGAGATGATGCACATTCTGGACGGCAACCGGATTGTCAAGGTCAGCGCCGCCAGTTTTTTTGCGGGCGGGGTAGAAACAGAAGAACAACTCGACGCGGCCTTAAAAGGCCTTCGAGAAACCTGCGAAAGCCACATCGGAGCAGGCAAAAAGGTTCTGATACAATAAGTGGCTCCCAGACAAGGCGTCTATTCAATCATAAGATAGGTTGGGTAGAGAGCAGCGAAACCCAGCACATTTCGTGAAAGAAGATTCCGAGGAAGCGCACAAGAGTTATGGACAAACCAACCCGAAATCTCATTCAAAAGGCCACCCAGGATGCTCGAAGGCTACTGGAATCCGAGTTCAGCGAGCAACTCGAAGGCATCTTCGACATTTTGCCGAATGGCCGGATCGCGCCGGAACCAGGGGAACATCTCAACCCCCGGGAACGGATCGTCCGTGAAAAGATCGTTGCCGCCATCGAACATGAAAAGGCCGGGGGTATGTCCAATGCCGAGGCCGTGGCCGGTTACCTGCGGGAGGCTTCCTATACCTGTTTGAACCGTTTCGCGGCCCTGAAGATGATGGAGGGCCAGGGGCTGTTGCAGGAGTGCGTTTCCAACGGCGAGCAATCTTCAGGGTTCCGAGAATTCTGCGGTCTGGCGCCTGGCCTGGCCGAACTCCCGGACAAGGGCTACCGGCTCTACATCGAAAGCCTGTTCGATGAACTGTCCGTGGAAATCCGGGTCCTGTTTGACCGGCAGGACACGGCCTCCCTGCTCTGGCCCCGGCGAAAGGCCTTTGAAGGGCTGCTGGATGTCCTGAACCGGAATGAACTCGCCGGGATCTGGGGCGAAGATGAAACCATCGGCTGGATCTACCAGTATTTCAACCCGATCGAAGAACGGAAAGCCATGCGGGAGGCGTCCCAGGCCCCGCGAAACAGCCGGGAGCTGGCGGTCCGTAACCAGTTCTTCACCCCGTGGTACGTGGTTGAATTTCTCGCCGACAACACCCTGGGGCGAATCTGGTATGAAATGACTAAGGGAAAGACCGGGCTGAAGGATTTCTGCCGCTATCTGGTACGCCGACCTGTGGAGATATTTCTGAAACCGGGCGAGGCCGCGCCGGTGCAAGCCGCCTCGGGTGAAAACCTTTCCCAGGAAGACTTGCTCAAACAGCCCGTCCACATCCTCTATCGTCCGCTGAAAGACCCTCGAACCATCCGGATGCTCGATCCTGCCTGCGGCTCCATGCATTTTGGGCTCTATTCCTTCGATCTGTTCGAAAGGATTTACGAAGAGTCATGGGAACTGGAACTGCGGTTGGGAGCACCCGCCTTTGTCCGTGAAGCAGGACTGAAACCGCTCACCGAAACCTACCCCGACAAAGAAGCCCTTCTGCGTGATGTGCCTCGCCTGATCATTGAACACAACATCCATGGTATTGACATCGATCCCCGAGCCGTGCAGATCGCCGGGCTTTCCCTATGGCTCCGCGCAGAGCGGAGCTGGCACAATCAGGGGGTGAAACCTGCCGACCGCCCCCGCATCACCCGTTCCAATATCGTTTGCGCTGAGCCAATGCCTGGCGAAGAGGACATGCGTCGAGAGTTCACTGCCAACCTCAAACCGCGGGTCCTGGGGCAGATCGTGGACGAGGTGTTCGAGAAGATGAAGCTCGCCGGCGAGGCGGGATCGCTCCTGAAAATAGAAGAGGAGATTAAGGAGGCCGTGGCCGCAGCGGGAAAGCAGTGGCGTGAAGGCCCGAAGCCGGAACAGCAGCTTCTTTTTCACACCATGGACGCCCCCCGACCGAAACAGCAGGAACTGCGCTTCGATGTGAAAGGGATCACCGACGAGCGGTTTTGGGATCAGGCGGAAGGCCGCATCTTGGATGCCCTGAAGGACTATGCCGAACAGGCGGAAAACGGCCGTGCGGTCCGCCGCAGGTTGTTCGCGGAAGATGCCGTCCGAGGGTTCTCCTTCATCGATCTCTGCCGAAAACGTTACGACACGGTGTTGATGAATCCGCCGTTCGGTGAAGTATCGGCTCACTTATCTGATTATTTGGCACATAAGTATCCATCATGGAATAAGAACATTCTATGTGCCTTCATCGAACAAGGCTACAAAATGTCATCACCACACGGGGCTTCTGCTGCTATTTATGATAGAACTGCGATCGTTAAGAGCACTTATGAGGATTTTCGAAAAAAAGTTCTTATAGCGGACAACCGACTGTGTAACATGGCGGACCTAGGCTGGGGAGTACTCGACGCGAATGTCGAAGTTACAACCTCTGTTTTACATCACTGGCCAGCCTCAGATAGAGGTGTTTTCATCGACGCAAGAGGAATCGATGTTGATGAAAAGGGTCTCATTATATCGAGAGCCATATCTTCATTATGTGAAGGAGTTGTTCTGGAGAACGTGTACCCTGAAAGGAGCGCATCATTCCAGAGCCTTCCAAATGCTGTTGTGGGATATGATTTCCCCGATTTCTTAATAGCCGCTTTCACAGAATATCCTTCTCTTGAGTCGGTCGGATTAAAAGCAAATCAAGGTCATGCACTTAAGGCGGATAAGCATTTTCGTCTTTGGTGGGAGATCTTGAAGCCAAGTCCTGTTGGATTCATCGCCCATATGTTTAATGGGGCAGGCTTTGCGCCCTATATAACAGCATTACGTGATTCTGTTGTTGCTCATGTTCCTCCTGAGCATCTGCCTAAAGATACCGCTACTGTAATTCGAAATCAGGAGGCGCAGTTACTTCCTGGTATTTGTTTTGGGAAGAGAGGCGAATTTTTTTGTACGCATGTTTTGCCGAAAGGTCACATTTTCACCGTAGAGGGGCAGTCAATCCCAATCAAAGAAAGGGAGAAAGCATTAGACGCACTTGCACTCCTTAATACACCGCTGGTCAGGTTATCTCTTAATAAATATTGTGGGCAGCATAAGTATTCTGGTTACGTTAATCTCTTTCCATATAGACGGTTATCAAAAATCGAAGAGTGCAGGGCGCGGGTTAAGAATTTGGTAGAGACAATTCGAGAGATTCAATGTTACGATGAAACACAATCTCTCTTTTCAACCATCCGGCCAGGCTGTGGATTGCTCGACGGAGCATTTCTTGTCAATCAATTAGTCAACTCAGCACGGAATTTGTGCTTAGAAACAGAGAGCTTTTGTCACGAGGAATCAATTAGTACCTACAAGCTGTCCGGACAAGAACGTGTTGAAATAGAAGTCTTTAGGGCAAGACAGCCTAACGCAGAGCCACCAATTGGCGACGTTGATCTGGCAACAGGGTGCAAGTGGTTTTCCGTGCATAGCGAGATATCGTTAGCTTTGGGAATTGTTCTCGGTCGCTGGGACGTCCGTATCGCCCTGGACCCGTCGCTCACCCCGAAACTGCCCGACCCCTTCGATCCGTTGCCAGTCTGCCCGCCGGGAATGCTGATCGGCCCGACCGGCCTGCCCGCCGAACCGAACGGGATTGCCAGCGAGGAATGGCTCCGGGCCAGACCGGACGCGAATACGTTGCCGCCCGAGGGATCGGTCAAGACCCCGACCATTCCTGATTCCGATTACCCGCTCTGGACATCCTGGGACGGCATTCTGGTGGATGATCCTGGTTTTGATGGGGGCCAGCTTCATAAGGAAGACATTGTCCGGCGGACGCGCGAGGTGTTGAGTGTGCTGTGGAAGGATAAGGCACAGGATATCGAACAGGAGGCGTGCGAAATTCTGGGGGTGTCGGACCTGCGAACCTATTTCCGGAAGGGGTTTTTCCCGGATCATATCAAACGGTATTCAAAGAGCCGGAGAAAGGCGCCTATCTACTGGCAGCTTTCCACGGCGTCGGGGTCCTATTCGGTCTGGCTGTATTACCACCGGTTCACCAAAGATTCCTTTTACAAACTGCTCAATGAATATGTGAATCCCAAACTTCAGTTTGAAGAACGGGAACTTCTGAGCGCCAGGCAGCAGTATGGTCAGAGCCCCACTGCGAGCCAGCGAAAGGAGATCGCGGCTCGGGAAACCTTTGTGGCGGAACTCAAGACCTTCAAGGATGAAGTGGCCCGCCTCGCTCCCCTGTGGGACCCGGATCTGAATGACGGGGTCATCATCAACTTCGCCCCCCTGTGGCGTCTGGTTCCCCAGAACCGGTCGTGGCAAAAGGAATGCAAAACGATTTGGGACAAACTGGTCAATGGGGATTATGACTGGGCACATCTGGCCATGCACCTGTGGCCGGAGCGGGTGGTTCCCAAATGCACGACCGACCGCAGTCTGGCCATTGCCCATGGATTGGACGAGGCCCTGTGGGAGGAAGATGAAGAGGGAAAATGGCATGCCAAAGGGATCTCAAAAGAGACCCTGAACGCACTGATCCAGGAGCGAACATCCGCCACGGTCAGGGCAGCGATGGAGGAACTGTTGAACGCCTCTGTTGCCAACGGCGCCAGCCGCAGAAAAACCAGGAGGAAGTCTTGATATGAACCCGTTTCATCACTATCTGGAAAAACTCCTGACCGACCGCCTCGCCAAGCGTCGTGTGGGTGTCTGGTACGATCCAAGGGCAGAGTTCCAGGCGTTTGTGGACGCTCTGCCCATATCGGGGGAGCTGGAAAAGGGCATTCGGCAGACCCTCATTGGGGATATGCCGGTGGCCCTGGCACGCTTCGATGGGTCCTTTTTCGGCATCAAGGCCGCGGTGGAGCCTCTGGTGGACGAAGACGAGCCAGTGCCCCTGCTGATCTACATTCCCGGGGCATCTCAGGACCGAAAAGGGTCGGTGCTCATGGAGCTTGAAAAGGGCGGCTCGTGCTTCGAGTGGCAACTGAAGCGGCTGGGTCGGTTCTGCCTTATGGAAAGGGGGGATTCCGACGGCGTCATTGACAAGCTGCTGGCCTCAGAGACCACTACCTATCAGGATATTGTGGGGTTCCTGACCCGGGAAGGAGGCGAGGCCCCATCCCTGCTGAAAATGATCTTCGATGGGACAAGAGACAATGCCGCCATGCTGGCCCAATGGCTGTGCGACCCCGGATCGGATGAAAAAGTCGTATCCAAGAACGCGCAATCGGAATTGTTTCTCCTTTTGGCCGGTCGGCTCGGTCTGGAACTGCCTGAGGGAATGTCCCTTGTAAAGGCCAGGGAAAAGGCGCTTCGTTACATCCTGGCGAACGAGCTCCGGGATGATCTTTCCTGCACCCCTCCCCAGACCATTTCCATGATTCCGGAACCTCAGAACAAAGACCAGCTCGCCCTGGTTCGAAAAACGGCCTCGGCCATGCGCGAAAACCACCCTGATGTCTATGTGGACACGGCCGATGCCATAGAGAAGGCCCTGTCCCTCGCGAGTCAGGCCATTGATCCTTCGGCCCTGGGCAAGGTGGATACCTTTGCATTTGAGGAAAAGGCACTTCTGAAATGGGTTGGCGAACGGATCCTGAAAGGAGAATACAAGGAATCGCTATCGCTCGTTTCCGAACGTCAGCGCAGCTTCTGGGCGGACCGGACCATCGAACGACAAGCCCAGTGGAGGGCCTGTCAGCTCATGGCCAATCTGGGGGACCGGATAAACGCAACGCGAAAGGCCCTTTCCAGGGCGGGTTCCGAGCCTTTGAACTGGGTCAATGCCTATTGCGACCAGGAAGGCTGGCACCGGGTGGACTTGGTCCAGCAGCAGTTGGAGGCCTGGGCCGCCAAAATGACGGTGGACCCGGAGGCCGAGGCGGCCCTTGAAAAGGTGCGCCAGGTCTATGAAGAACTCCTTCAAGACATGGCCGTAGGATTTATGGAGGCCCTGGATCGTTCGGGGTGGCTCGTGTCGGGCGTGCTTCAACAGACCGATGTGTATCCGAAGGTGGTGGACAAAGAAAAGACGCCTGCGGCCTATTTTCTGGTGGATGCCATGCGGTTTGCCATGGCCCATGAATTTGTGGAAATGCTTCCTGCCGCACGGGAAATGGTGGTTAAGCCTGCCGTTGCAGCCTGGCCCACTATTACGCCGGTGGGAATGGCCGCCCTGCTGCCCGGGGCCTCTGCTGGTTTCAGCCTGGCGGATTCAGGCGGAAAGCTCGCAGCCCTAATTGACAATGCCGCATTGACGGACATAAACGCCCGCCTGAAATTTCTAAAGGCCCGAATCCCGGGCATGAAGGAAATGCCCCTTGAAAAACTGCTTCAAATGTCCAGGAAACGGCTGAACGACGTGATCGCCGGGGCACCTCTGGTGGTGGTCCGTTCACAGGAAATCGATGCCCTTGGCGAGATGGCCGGGGGACTCGTGGCACGACAGGTGATGGATACCATGGTGGGCAATGTGGCCAGGGCTGTTCGGCGGCTTGCTGAGTGCGGGATCAGCCGTTTCGTGGTCACCGCGGACCATGGACACCTCTTTACCCGGAAAAAGGAAGACGCTTTCAAAACAGACCCGCCGGGCGGCAAGACCCTGGAGATCCATCGCCGCTGCTGGATCGGCCAGGGCGGGAGCACGCCGGCCGGAACGATTCGCCTTTCCGCAGGGCAGATGGGATACAACAGCGACCTGGAATTCATTTTCCCCAGGGGAATCGGCGTGTTCAAGACTGGAGGGGATCTGGGATACCACCATGGGGGACTGACCCTTCAGGAAATGATCATCCCGGTGATCAGCTTTCGCATGGGAGGGGAGAAGCCCACGATGGAACCGGGCGGGATCATATCCCTTTCAGAGGTCCCTGAAAAACTGACCAACCGGACGTTCGGGATTAAACTGGCGATGGAAGGCCTGTTCAACCAGACGCCGATTACGGTTCGACCCCTCCTGTTGAGCCAGGGCGTTATTGTCGGAAAGGCTGGCATGGCCTTGGATGCAGCGTATCAGCAGGATACCGGAAACATTGTCCTTCAACCAGGCAAACAGGCAGGGGTGGCCATGATTCTCGAAAAAGAGGACTGTGAAACGGTGCGGGTGGTCATCCAGGACCCGGCAACGGACGGGGTGCTGGCCCAATCAGATGATATTCCGGTGAAGTTGGGAACGGTGTGATGGAAGAAAGAGAGATCCAGATTGCCGAGCGGGACCTCCTGGACGACAAGGCCAATCGAGTCTTTTCCGGGCGGGTGGTGCGAAAGGACCTGGTGCGAAAGGTCAAGGTGGGCGCCAATGTGCCGGTCTTTGTCCTGGAATTCCTCCTCGGCAAGTATTGCGCCTCATCCGATGAGATGGCCATTCAAATGGGCCTTCAGGTGGTCAATAAGACCCTGGCAGAAAACTATATCGGCCCGGACGAATCCACCCGGGCCAAGAGCATGGTGAAGGAGGAGAACACCCATACCTTTATCGACAAGGTTAAGGTGCGTCTTGTGGATTCGGATTACTGGGCGGAAGTGGTCAATTTTGGGGATCGGTTCGTGCATGTGCCCACGCAATATGTGAGGGAATACGACCGTCTCCTCATGGGGGGCGTCTGGGCACAGGTGGACCTGCGCTTTGATTACGACGAGGAGAGCCGGGGCAAACACCCCTTCTGGATCGACAAGTTAGCCCCCATCCAGATTGCCACATTTGACATTGAGGAATACTGCGGGCTTCGGGTCGAATTCTCATCCGATGAATGGGTGGACCTGCTGGTGAGGAGCATGGGGTATGAAGCGGCCGAGATGGAGAGGCGATTGAAGCTGCACTTCCTCCTCCGGCTCCTGCCCCTGTGCGAACGCAATTACAATCTGGTGGAACTGGGGCCGCGCGGGACCGGCAAGAGCTTTGTCATCCAGGAAATCTCACCCTATTGCGCCCTGTTGACCGGTCCCACCACTGTGGCCAACATGTTTGGACACATGAGCGGCCGGCACAAGGGGATGGTGTCTATCTGGGATGTGGTGGGGTTTGACGAAGTGGCGGATCTTCAGAAGATGCCCAAAGAGGTCATTACCACCCTCAAAACTTACTGTGAATCGGGCACATTCCAGCGGGGCAAGGACGCGGACTCCGGAAACGCCAGCATCGTGATGTTTGGCAATACGAACCAGCCTATCGATGTGATGGTGCAGACAGGCCATCTTTTCGCTCCCATGCCGGACGTGATCCGCGATGATATGGCCTTTATTGACCGTATCCATTTCTATCTGCCCGGCTGGGAAATCCCCAAGATGCGGGTGGAGCTGTTTACCCGGCATTATGGCTTTGTAGTGGACTACCTGGCTGAGGCTCTGCGGGCCATGCGCAAATACAATTTCACAGAGGTCATCGACCAGCACTTCAGTCTCGGTTCCCACCTCAATGCCCGGGACCGGAAGGCCGTGCGAAAGACCGTCTCAGGCCTAATGAAAATCCTCTATCCTCACGCAAAGGCCACCCCGGATGAGCTGAAGGAGATCGTTGAGCTGGCCTTGGAAGGACGGCGGCGGGTAAAGGAGCAGCTCAAGAAAATGGGATCGTTTGAATATTACCATACTTCTTTCAGCTACATGGAAAAGGAGACCGGGGAAGAGCACTTTGTGGGTGCACCCGAGATGGGCGGGAGAGGTTTGATTTCGCCGGACCCCATGGCCCCCGGCACCGTTTACAGCGCATCCGTCAATTCTGAAGGCACAGTAGGCATGTACCGCATCGAGGTGAGCATGTCGCCGGGGACCGGCAAATTGAAGATGGCGGGCGGGGTTTCCGGAATCATCAAGGAATCCATTCAGCGGGCCTTTGGCTACCTGGCAGCCAAAAAAGGAGAGCTGGGCCTGGTCCGGGAAGTGGACAACTCAGATTTCCACGTGGAGGTCCTGGATCTCCTGAACAACAAGGTGCAGGGCGAGTTAGGCGTGGCCTTTTTCGTGGCCGTGTTCTCCGCCATACGGAAAAGCCCTGCCACCCCTGCCACGTTGATTATCGGCGATATGAGCATTCAGGGAAACATCAAGCCTGCCCGCTCCCTGGTGGAACCCCTCCAGGTGGCCAAGGACAACGGGGCCAAACGCGCCCTCATCCCCATCGAAAACAAACGCAATTTCCTGGATGTGGACGCCGACATCATGGAACACGTGGACCCCGTCTTCTACGGAGAACCAAGGGCCGCGGCGTTGAAAGCGTTGGCGCTGAGTTGATGTGAGAGATGGTCATGCACACCGATCTTTTTGTAGAAGCAAAACCTTGTAGGCTCCATTTATCTTCGGATGGATCGAGGGATAAGTAGAAGACGGAATTGTTCTGATTCACTTTTGATTCTTCCTGAGTGAAAGGGATCTCGTGGACAAAGAAGATGAACATTGGTGAAACATAGCCATTTGACAACGGATGCCTCCTGTGAATTAGCTACCCATTACGATCCATCCGGTGAGGTCAAATGACTCGGTTTGAGTCGAACACTCCACTGCTTTGCCTGTGCGCATGTCAGAAGGATACATTCGCACTTCGAACCCTTTCAAGATGTCAGCAAAGGCTAATGATGTAAACTGTGCTGAGCAATAGCTCCCTTTTGTGGTAGGAACATTTAGACTGCCAAAAGCTATATTGTCTAACGTGACCATAGTACCTCCTATGCGCGAAGTTCTTTCCGTTTCAAAAATCGGAAACCTTCACGTCTGGTAACAACAGCGACGTCGATTTCGCCACCGCATCCCCTGATACCCACAGTTAAACGCTGGCCTAAAATGGTTGTATTCAAGAAAAACAGAGCTAAGTCGACACAGTCTTGGAGCGGCAAGGCCTGAAGGGGGATCGGAAGTTGCAGTTTTTGAAGTGTCGTATTCAGGGCACTTTGCTGAGTTAAATTTAAACTAAGATTTGCGGTTAATAGTGTCGGCAAATTATTATCGTACCCCTGCAATAACCTATCCACCATTTCTCTTTGTCCGCCCCAAGTAAGTCCGAAAGCTCCTGAATGGTGCTCGACTGGGCGGGGTGAATTGGGAATATCGAACTGATATACTCTTCCGTATGGTTGATTATCGTCATAACCTGCTACAAGGAATGTCATCGGAGGCCCGGTATAATTTGGTGGTGGAGAAATGTTCCATTGTGATAGATAGAAGTCGCTCAGGTTTTTTGCGAAGTCTTCTATGGAGAGACGTACAGTCTGCAGTGTCGCCTCAAACTCAGGAAGAAAACTATGAGCAGTCCGCAAACCGATGGCTGCCAAGCCATAGGTTACGATACCGACGTAATCATGCGGCCTGCTAAAGCCGAATAGTTTTGTTGCGTTGTCAAAACTGACATGGATCGGGGCACCGGTTGCCGGAGTTGCGGTAAGTGTAACTCGACTTTCAGCCGAAAGAACTATCCCCTCGGGCGCTTTGATTACCATTCCTAATGACATTTCAGCCTCCTGTGTAGTTCTTTTTGGCGAACAAGCAATTCCACAGTTTCTGGATATCCTCAAAAGGAGAGAGAAATACTATCCCAAAACGAAGATCTGCGTATCACTCAAGAGCTGCATTCGGTCCCCTCAAATTCACTGAGTATACGGTCCGGCAAGGGAGCATCGAAATCGTCCGAGACCTTTATCCTTCCCTTGAGTACGCCAAACCGAATCGTGGGATGGGTATCTTCCATGCGAGAAAGACGCGCCATGGGTTTTCCCTTGTCAGAGATGATGACATCCGTTCC
>Ga0068714_10003016_pt1 | contig 20535 bp, 26 predicted proteins | sample MTBNYHSulfiMetaG_FD_62988 | JGI IMG/M metagenome (GOLD analysis project Ga0068714, IMG submission 62988) | Enrichment culture microbial communities from rom New York Harbor, USA that are MTBE-degrading - MTBE-NYH (New York Harbor Sulfidogenic)... | ecosystem: Environmental > Aquatic > Marine >... | reverse complement strand
GTAAGCGCCGTCTGCGCATCGATCAAAGCAATGATGTCGCCGCTGCCCGCCTTGTATTCCCCCTCGGCCAGCCGGGCACTTTCCTCCGCGCTGGCGACAAAAGATCGGGCCGCTTCGATGGCTTCGCCGGCTTCGACCAGATTGGAATATGCCGTCCAAACCTCCAGTTCCACCGAACGAAGCTGAGTCTGATAATCCGCCTGCGCCTGATCGGCGACTCTTCTCGTCTGCTGCACCTGATAGCCCCGTTTGAAGCCGGTAAAGAGAGGAAAAGTAAGGCTCACGCCAATGGCCCACTCATCGCGCCGCGGTGCAAATACATCATCCGCCCACCCATAGCCGAGATCGGCGTTGAGCTTCGGCCACCATTGTGCGGCGGCTTCTTCAACCGAAGCCTGCCTCGCCCTTATCTGCGCGGCTGCCGCGCGCAGCTCCGGGCGATTGCGCGTGGCCTCATCGAGCAGCCGATCGATTTGTTCGATTTCCCGGGCATGAGCATCGGAATCAATGTCGGCGATTTTAATCGATGCCGACACCTTGATTCCCATGGCTGAAGCCAGCGCACCCTCGGCAATGCGCACACCGTTTCGGGCGGAAACGAGCGACAAGTCGGCGTCCGCCTTTTCCGTTTCGGCTTTCAGCACATCCGAGCGCGGGACCAGACCGTTTTCGTAGCGGGCATTGGCCAAGCGCACGTGATAGGCGGTGTTCTTGACCGTTTCCTCGGCCACCTGAAGCAACCAGCGGGCCGCAAGCAAATCGTAGTAGGCTCGTTCGATGTTCAACGCCACATCTTGCAGCACGGCGTTGTGCAGAAACGCTCCCGATTCGAATTCAGACCTCGACCCGTCAACCCTGGCGCTACGGCCGCCGCCGTCAAACAGGAGGTAGCTCAGCCCGAAGCCGGCATCAAATACATTGCCGGCTTCAATCGATTGACCGGTCTGGATGTTCTGGAACGACAGTTGTTTTTCGCGGTTTGCGGAACTGAAAAAGTCCACCTCCGGAAGATATGCCGATCGTTCCACCCCAATCCTGGCCGCCGCCGCTTTCATGGCCTGCCAGCTGGATTGGGTGCGGGGGTTGAGCTCCACCCCGATGCGAATGCAGTCGGCAACGCTCAACAACCGCTCTTCGATCTGCGGGGGAGCACTTGTCCATTGTGGTCTTTCCGGTTCCGGCATAGTGGACGCTTCATAGGGGGTCGCAGCAGAAGACGGCGCCTGCGAGACAGTGTGGAAAGGGTCCATCGATTCGAGGTGCGTGCAGCTCAACAGAGAAAAGCAGAGCAGCATCAGTGTGAGCATAAGGGTTCGCAGCATCCGGGAATTATCCTTGATCAGTATGGAAAGCTCGCTTTTCACCCTTGCTTTTCTCCTGCGCCTGTCCGCTTGAAAGGTTTCATCAATGGCGGGCAGGAGCGACCATCGGCTCTGCTCCGTTCTTTCAGAAGCTGGAAAAATTTGATCCGCTGCTCTGGTGTAAAGACCTTGCTCTCCTCTAGAATATGGTTCACGACGGTGTCCTGCATGGTGCGCTGAAGTTCTCGAATCTTTTCCTGTTGGGCGCGGATCACTTGCGGGTCGGGAGAAGGCGCAGCCAAAAAATCGATCAGATCGAGTTGATTTGCCTCAATTTCACTGCGGATACGCCTTATCTGCGTGTGGAACCGGTCCCGCAAAGGCTCGAATCGTTTCAGCTGCTCCTCCGTCAGGTTGAGCTGCTCGTAGAGCAAGGGGCCTTCTACGGAGGGAGACGAGGGCGCATTGGCAAACGACCATCGAGAGTATGCTGCAAAGGTCAGAAAAGCGATATTGAGGACAACCGAAAACAGGATTGCCAGGGCCTTGAGGTTCTTTTTCATGGGTTTTCTCCGGCCGCCGGTGTTACCGAGGCGTAGGTCAAATAGACTGAACCCAGGGACACCGGGGGAGTGGGACTGAACCACTCGAATCCATCCAGGCTTTCTGCCTCGGCAACAGAGGTTTGACGATTCCCTGAGAGAGAAAGCTCTTTGCTCATGAACATCCCGAGCAGGCAGGCCAGGAGGACCATGGCACAGGCTGCCAGGCGCATGGGAGCTGAAAGTTCGAGAAGCCATTGAAGAGGCTGCCGAGCCAGTGGGAAGAAGGACTTCTTTTCCTTGGCAAGCGGAGCCCTCTTTCTCGCCTCTGCCATCACACGGGCGGAAAACCCCTGAGGCAGCGGAGGAACGGCAAGGCTGTCCAGAACGTCTCCCACCTGGCGGATGCGCTCGGCCTGGCTGCGGCATGACGGGCAGGCGCCGAGATGCTCATCCATCTCGCGGATGAGCTCTACCGGCATTTCCTTGTCCACGTAAGCTTGTAAACGGGAAATGACTTTTTTGCAGTTCATGGGCATCTCCTTTCAAAAGGTATAAACGAACGAGAAGGCAAAAACCCCCGGTCCAAAATCATTTTTTTCGCTTTGTTTAGAAATGGGACAATCGAGCCTGAAGGGAGGCCCCCGCACGGCTGATGAGCCGTTCAACCGCTTTGGGCGTAACGCCGAGGACCTGGGCGATTTCGGCGTAGCCCAATCCCTCATAATGTCTGAGGATCATGGCTGCCTTCTGATTGGGCGGAAGGGCATCGAGCGCTGTGCGGACCTGGCCTCTGCGCTCATTTTCGATCAGGATTTCCGTGGGGCCGAGTGACGGGTCGGGTACGTCCGGAATGTTATCGATACTGGCGGGACGTTTTTTGCGGGTGCGGTCAATGCACAGACGGGTCAGAATGCGGTAGAAATAGGTGCGAAAGGTTGCCGTGGCGCGGTAACGCGGAGCGGCTTCCAAAATCTTGAGCAAAGATTCCTGGGCAACGTCCTCGGCCTCCATCGAGTCGCCAAGAAACCGGTAGGCCATCTTCCAGGCATGGCTCTGATAACGTAGAACGAGATCGTTGAACGCATCGAGATCCCCGCCGGCAACGGCCTTCATGATCTTCTCATCGGTAGCCTCGTTCAACATCTCCCCGTTGCGCTCAAAATCCATCCCCGCCCCTCAGCTGCCGCGCTCAGGCCAAACAGCGCCGGGCTCAAACCGGTCTTATGCCGGGATTCAAACAATCCATTTCCTGTGTATGTTCTTTAAGCTAATGTAGAATAAAATCATGCAAAAAACGATGATGATCGAAAAATCCAGACCGAGCGCCATGATGTTTTTCCCCCCAATCGCGCCATGGAGAATGTCTGCGCCATAGGTCAACGGGAGCAGATAGGACAAGGGACGCAAGAACAGTGGAAGAGAGGCAATCGGGAAAAACAGTCCGCAAAGAAAAATCATCGGAAAGCGGAAAAAGTTTGAAAATGTCTGAGCTTCAAAGACTTCACTGACTGAAACCGCGATAAAGAGACCCAGAAACGTAGAGGCAATCGCGATCAGCACAACGGCCGGCAGCACAGCCACCCAGGCAACCCGGGAAAGATCGGCCAGAAACAGAGCCAAAATGATCGGGACAAAAGCATTGGCCACACCGAACAGGATTGCCCCGCTCGTTTTGGCCAACATGAGCAGCTCCAGTGGAACAGGAGCAAGCAGCAAGCGCTCGAAAGAGCGGTTCTTCTTCTCGAACGTCACCGTCACTGCCAGCATGGAGGTGCTGCCGAAAAGAATGGAAATCGCAATCACGCCTGGAAGCAGTGCAGGGATGCTTTCCATCCCTCTACCCGATTTGATGAAGAACATCCCCGTCCAGGCAGCGGGAAAGATCAGGCCCCAACTGATGTTGGGCGGCTTGAGATAATACGCCCGCATGTCCTTGAGCATAATATTCCAAAAAGCAATCCATCGTTTCACAGGCCGCCTCCAGCTTTTTCCTTTTCTTTTCTCATGGCATCCGACTCGATACCGGTAATCTCAATAAAAACTTCCTCCAGCGATGGCCTCACTCTGCGGGCCTCCATGACTTCGGCGCCCTGGTCTTCAATGAACCGTACGAGCGGACCAATGCTTATCTGCTCTGCGGACTCGACGCGAACCTGCCCCGTGGAGACCGTCCGAAAGTGAAAATGAGGAAAAGCAGCGGCCAGCTTTCCGGGCAGGTCATTTTCAGTGTTCGATACAGAAACCACCATTGCTTTTCTTTCCTGTATCGGCTGCAAGAGGTTCGCAACGTTCTCTATCCGCACAATCCGTCCCTTGACGATGAAAGCGATCCGCTCGCAGAGTCGTTCAGCCTCCTCGATGTAATGCGTGGTAAGGAAAATCGTTGTCCCGGCACGGTGAAGCTCGGCAATGAGCTGCCTGATCCGGCGAGCACTGGCCACGTCGATCCCCGTGGTAGGCTCATCCAGAAAGAGAATCCGTGGTTGGTGAATAATGCCGGCGGCAATGGTCAGCTTGCGTTTCATGCCCTTGGAGTAGCCGGCGAATTTGCGATCCGCCGCTTCCTGCAAACCAAATGTCTCGATCAATTCTTTCGCGCGGGTCCGCCGCTCTTTCTTCGCTATGCCGTATAGGGAGGCACAAAAGCAGAGATTGTCATACCCCGACAACTCCGGATATAGGTTGCTTTCATCAGGGACGATCCCGATCAAGTGCTGGGCTGCTTTAGGGTTCCTGGTACATTCCAGGCCCGCGATTCTAACGGCTCCCGAGCTCGGTCTGGCAAGCCCCGTCAAGATATTGATGGTGGTGGTTTTGCCTGCGCCATTAGGTCCAAGAAAACCGAAGAGCTCTCCCTGACGCACCTCGAAGGATATCCCGTCAACGGCTGTGATCCCGTTGAACTTCTTGGTCAATTCAGCCACTTCAATCAGTGCATCGTGAATGCGCGCTTCTGATATCGACTCCCGCTTTTTCATCCCTGCTTCCTTTAGCTTAACGACTTCACTTCAGTCCGGATGGCGGATTCGGCAAAAGGCGAGTGCGGATCAACCTGCGACACTCCTCAGGCTTTCCTTTGAGTTTTTGCGGTTGCTCGCAGCAGCACTTACACATCTCTCTTCACCTCCTTTCTGCCACAGTGGACTTCATCCGAAGCTTTTCTGCGGCAGCATCCTTCAGCGCAGGAATGCTGATCGGCAATCGCTTTCAGCCGTTCGGCCAGATCTTTTAGGGCGTCCCTTTCCACCGCATAGTGGGTCCAATAACCTCGTTTCTCCCCCTTAACCAGGCCAGCTTTTCTCAGCACCTGCAGATGCTGCGATACGGCCGCCTCGGAAATCCCCAGCCGATGGGCCAGCGCACCCACACACAGATCATGTGTCAACAGCAGGCTTAGGAGATTGAGGCGGGTTTCCTCCGCCAAAGCTTTCAAGGGGCTTAGGAGCTCCGCAGTATCCATTTATTAAGTCTCATTCATTTAAGTTAATTCTTAATTGGATGCTATCAGAGTCAACTAGCCCTGTCAAATGGATCGATTTTCGGACGCGGCATTTAGGAGCGAGAAGTGGCTCGACCGCTTCGACCCCCCCTAATTATCACCAGTCTCGGAATACTTCCGCCCAAATGTCGATTCTTCTAAAAAAATGAACAGCAGATGAAGCTCGGGTGTGCAAGAAACGAAAAGCGCTTTCTGTATTCGGTCGAGAATCTTCGGTCGAGAAGTTGCAAACTTCCTCTGCACGACTTAATTTGATGAGGCCGGATGGAAGTCTCATCCATATTGATTTGATCCCGCTCGCGTTGAAACTCTTCCGAAGAGCTCCTAGAAACGGCACCATCTCAGGCGGGAAGAGAGTCCATAGCCATACCTCCTCATGGTTCTTGGCGGAAAGCAACTGGGCATAGCCCTTCTTCCCATTCACTCCAAACCTTGTCAATCACGTAACCATTGTTATGCCAGAGTCCGATAATATGAGTTGGTGAGCTGAGCTGTAAAGGAGAGGTTGAGTCAATGAACAAACTATGGCGTTTGAAGTATCTCCTCGTGTTCGGTTTGATTGCGGCAGGCATCGGTGTTTTTGTCTCGCTTGGACCGCCAAACCTGCTGGCTAAATCCGAGACCCCGGAGTTTTGCTCTTCCTGCCATGTCATGGAGGCTGAATATGAGTCATGGTTCCACGAGGGGGCGCATCGATCGGCTCAGTGCGTGGACTGCCATCTTCCGCATCAGAATGTGGCGATGCACTACATGTGGAAGAGCATAGACGGAATGAAAGACGTCATGGTGTTCTACTCCGGGAGGGTGCCCGAGACGATTAACATTTCAGAGCACGGACAAAAGGTTCTGCAGACCAACTGCATTCGGTGCCATGAGCTTACTGTGGACAAGATTGACCAGGAAAGAAGGTGCTGGGACTGCCACCGCCGCCTGTCGCACCTGAGGAGCGGAGCCATTCTTACAGAGCCGGGACTATAATCTCTAAAAAGGGGGACACGAACATGCTGTTTGTCAGGACAAGACTTCTTTTTTCAACCGGTGTATTCATCGTATTATCGCTTGCTGCATCGGGTTGCGCTCCGGAAAAGCCGGAGCCGGTAAAAACCGTTCAGATCCCGGACGGCGAAATAGACCCGGAAATCTGGGGCAAGGCCTATCCCATAGAATACGACCTGTGGAAGCAGACCGAGATGCCGACGCCTGCGGGGAAGAGCAAGTACAAGAAGGGCTTTGATGCCGACGGGATCACCTACGACAAGCTCGCCGAATTCCCCTACATGGCGCTTCTCTTTAACGGGTGGGGATTCGGGGTGGAGTACAACGAGCCGAGGGGACATGCGTTCATGATTCGCGACCAGCTCGAGGTCGACCCCTCGCGACTCAAGTCCGGAGGGGTGTGCCTCAGCTGCAAGACCCCCTACGCTCCGAAGCTCCAACAGGAGATGGGCCCTGATTACTACAGCCTTCCGTACCTGGAGGTGCTGGACAAGATCCCGGAAAAGCACAAAAACTTGGGTGTGGCCTGCATAGACTGCCATGACAACAACGATATGTCCCTTAAGCTCTCGCGGGGCTTTACCCTGGTTTCGGCGCTGGGGGATATGGGAGTGAAGCCGGAGAGCCTCACACGTCAGCAGATGAGAACCATAGTGTGCGCCCAGTGCCACGTCACCTACAACATCCCTAAAGACAAGGATATGAAATCGGTTGGCCTGTTCTTCCCCTGGCAGGGCAGCACCCTCGGGGGCATCACCATGGAGAACATCATAAAAAAGATCCGCAGCGACGACTCCTATCGGGAATGGAAACAGTCCGTAACGGGCTTTAAGCTGGCCTTTATCCGCCACCCGGAATTCGAGCTCTTCTCCAATAACAGCGTCCATTGGAAGGCGGGGGCAGCCTGCGCCGACTGCCATATGCCCTACACTAAGGTGGGCGTCTTTAAGGTATCCGACCATCGGGTCATGAGTCCTTTGAAAGGCGACCTGAGGGCCTGCGGGCAATGCCACGCGGAGGGCTCGGAGTGGCTGAAGGAGCGGGTGATAGCCATCCAGGACAGAACCGTTTCTCTCATGCTGAGAGCCGGATACGCAACCGCCACGACCGCTAAGCTCTTTGAGACCGTCCACGCAGCGCAGGCCGAGGGCAAACCCATCGACGAACAGCTCTATAACCAGGCCAGGGACTTCTACGAGGAGGCCTTCTACCGCTCGCTCTTTATCGGGGCGGAGAATTCGGTCGGGTTCCACAATCCCCCCGAAAGCATGCGCATCCTGGGCGACTCCATAGCCTTTGCCGTAAAAGCCGAGGCATTCCTTAGACAGGCTCTGGCCAAGGCCGGCGTCGAGGTCCCCATGAAGGTCGACCTGGAGCTCAAGAAATATCTCGATGAACGGGGCAAAAAGAAGATAATGGCCGATCCTTCCTTGGAAATAAAAGATCCGATGAACCTTCAGGAAATGTTCTGATCAACAGGAGTGCGGGAAAAGAGGGATGCGTGCCGCATTCCTCTTTTTTTGCACCCGACTCGCTAACCTCCCCGCCTATCCAGCAAAATAAGTGATGATGAAAAATGCCTGCCCCTCATCCTGAGCCAGCCTTCAGCACACTCCGACTGATCGGCAATCGTTTTCAGCCGGTCGGCCAGGGATTTTTCAGGACGGTCCTTTCCACCGCATAAGGGGTCCAGTACCCGCGTTTTTCACCTATAACCAGTCCAGCACTTTCTCAGCAGCCGCAAATGCTGCGACACAGCCGCCTCGGAAATCCCCAACCATTGGGCTAGCGCTCCCACGCACAAATCATGCGTTAACAGCAGGCCGATAAGCTTCAGGCGGGTTTCATCCGCCAAAGTCTTTAAAGCACCAAGCAGCTCCACACTGTCCATTTCCTGCCAATCGTTTTGAGTATACTTTAAAATGGATGCCAGCAAACTTGGATAGTACTGTCCAAATGGCGAATTGCTTTTGACCATCAGACTCCTGGAGCTTGCCTCTTTCGACAATTTCGGTCAGTGACGGATATGGGGAGCAAAAAGGTTCCTCCGGCAAATGCTGTTCAAAAATCTATCACGGAAAAGGTATTCTAACCCGGGATAGTGCCGAGGAATGAGGAAATGCCGACCGGGGCGGGAAAAAGCCACCTGTCCCGCCCCGATTCGGTTGGTTGAAGCAAGGTTCTTTACTTCCTGGGTTCTTCGACTGCCGGCTTCACTGCCTTGGCATGCTTCTGCGCGGGAGCAATGCAACCACACCCGCATCCGCTCTGTTCCTTCTCAGCCATGGGAAGATCTTTTTTCTCGGCCATCGTTCTCACCTCCTTTCATTTGGCTCCATCTCACGCCAATTTGACTCACGCTTGCCTTATCTCGCCGGTCCATTCCCCCGCTCCGGCAAGCTCGCTTTTAAGACACTCCGGCTTCTCGTCGGTTGTCATATCCCCAGCGCCGCCTTCAACCTGCGAGATGATCACTCCGGGCAGCCGGGCTTTTCCCGGAGAGCGAATCGCTTCCCGTGGAAAGCTTCGGTGCGGTCACACTCTGCTGCGTCGGGAGCAATGCGCTCTCTGGCAATCCTGGCGGCCAGCTCCCGAATCTGTCCCTGCCGTTCAGTAGTCTCATTTTGTCTTGCCATCGCCGTTCTCCTTAAGTTGAGTGTTGAGGTACACTGATTCAGTAATTAAGCAATCTCTAATATAGTGGTCAAAAAAAAGAGAGACTACTCCCTCTTTTCAAGCTCCTCAATCCGGCACCGTACCTCGTTCAGCTCCCTCTGAAGCTCGCTTTCCCACTTCTTGAGAAGCTCAAGCTTGTCGTCGGATGCGCCAAGCTCCGCCTCGCGCACTTTCCCCGTTCCCTTGCACCCGCACGTGCAGACCTTGGAGAGCAGCTCCCGGCATTGCTCCAGTGCCTCTTCGTTCACTGCATAAGGAATCCAGTAGCCCTTTCGCTCGTTTCGTACCAGGCCGGCATGCTTGAGGATCTTGAGATGCTGGGACACGGCGGAGGGAGTAACGCCAAGCGTTTCCGCAAGCTCGTTCACCCCGAGCGGCCCCTTCTGTTTCAGAAGCTCGATGATCCGGATACGGGTCTCGACTCCAAGAATCTTGAAAAGTTCCGCCTGAGTGATTGCCATGTTCATATCCTTTAAAGTAATGTAGTAGTTACTGAAACAATAAATCAATCCGGAATCCTCGTCAAGACCTTTTTCGAGGAAAAGATTAAGAATGTTGAAAACCCTTGGCTACGGCCGGGAAGCAGACGCCGGTCCGATTCGCCCCAGGCTCAGGTCAAGGAGCAAGGATGCAATGGTGATCGAGCGCCGTGCCTGCCTGAGCTGCGAGCGGCTGGTAAGCAATGCCGCCTCGGCATCCAGTACGAAGTTGATGGCGCTGCGCCCGGACTCATATTTTAGTCGCTCATCGCGAAGCGTCTCCTCGGCCTGGCTTACCGATTCCAATATCGCCCGAACCCTTGCCCTGGCGCTATCGAGCTCGGCAAGGCGAGCTGTCCCGCATAGATCAGAGCATCCTGTGGAATCACAAGGTATTCGGCCTCTCCTGCCGGAATGAGGAGCCGGCCGAACATGCCGGGATAAAGGATCGAGCTCACCGGCAGTCCAATGCGGACCGCAACGGTTCGAATTGCGGAATCGGCTGAGGGAACGATTTCAACGAGCGGGCCGCTCATCCGCTCCCCCCGGGCATCGATTTCCACGGTATAGTGCTCCCCTATTCGGAGCCGAGCTGCATCATTTTCGCGAACGTCGGCTTCGAGCCAGAGCTCATCTCGTGCATAGAGGGTCAGAAGGGTTTTCCCGGGCACGGCAAGGTCCCCCGGTTCGGCGAATCTATCAATGACCGTCCCGTCGGCAGGGCTTCGGATCTCGGCATATCCCAGCATCACTTCCGCTTCCCGGATCGCTTCTTTTAACCGTTTAACGTCGGCGGCCGCTGCCTTGAGGCGTGCATCGGTCTTGTCGAATTCCGCGCGCGGGATGACCGCTTTCTCAAAGAGCCCCCTGTCGCGCCGGTGGTCACTCGCTGCAAGGTCCCTTTCGGCTTCGGCGCGCCGAATGGCTTCCCTTGCCTGCATCAGGCGCGACTTGATGTCGCGCTCATCACAGCGCACCAGGAGGTCACCCTTCTTTACCTGCTGGCCTGCCCGAACGGGCATGGCTACGATATGGGCGGTCACTTTGGGCGAGACAGCTATCTTGCACCTGGCCTGGATGGCTCCCACGGCTTCCATTGTGACCGGAAGCCGGGTTAGGCTCACTTCAACGGAATGGATCCCCTCGGCGCTTCGCTCTTTTACTTCGATCTTTCCCCCGGCAATCACACCCTTTCGAAAAACTCCCGAAAGCCAAAGCACCATGAGGGCGATGAGCATGACCGGTAGCAAGATCCTGATGCTCTTTCTCATAAATCGCAATGTACTCATCCCTGATCCACCTCCAGGCTGTTCCGTGCCGTGGCCGCTTCGGCCTGAAGCACGGAAGATCCGAGCGGAGCCATCCTTTGCAGAAGGGCTGCCGCGAGCGTCCCCGCGGCAAGGATGAGAGCCGCGGCAAAGATGAAAATGGCTTCAAAGCCCCATCCAGTGAGTATCTTTCCGTTGAGAAAGGTCCCGATGCCGCCGCCCACGAACATGTTGAAGGAAGCAAGGGACATGGCGGTGCCGCGCCTTGCCGGCATGAGCTGCTGTGCTGTGCCGATGAGGGTTGGCTGAATCATGATGAACCCGAATCCGAACCCGGCGAGGGAAAGAGAGAGAAGAACCGGGGAATGCCAGGCTCCCATGAGTCCCCACGAGATGGAGGCCAGAATGCCCGCAAAAAGGAGAAGCTTGTTCCCCAGTTTTTGCCTCAGTGCACCGGCTTTCCTTCCGCCCACAACCGTTGCCAGGCCGAAAAAGGTAAGGATCAAGCCAACTAGGAGGATATTGTACCCGGTTCGGGTTTCGACGAATTTTCCTGCATAGGTGAAGCTTCCGAAAACGGAAGACCCCACGAGGAAGATGATGCTGACTGTCTTCAAGAGATTGGAATTGGCAAACGCATCCCTGTATGCATCCTTGAGGTTCAGGCTGGAGACGGTTCCAGGCTGCCTCTCCAGGATTTTCAGCATGAGAAAAGCGATGACGAGCTCCGCAACCCCGTAGACCAGGTAGACCAGCCTCCATGAGCCGACATATGCCAGTGCGCCGCCAATGGCCGTAGCGGAGGCCCCGCCGAGGAACATCATGCCAAGGACTTTTCCCAGTGCGTTTTGAACCTCCTTTGGATTACTCCCGAAGCGATCCCCGATAAGGGACATGGTTACAGGAAGGATGGCAGCGGCAAAGGCGCCGTTTACCGCCCGACTGAGGCTGAGCGAGGCCAAGTCGAAGGCCACCGCGCCAAGTCCACTGAAGATGGCCGTTCCGAAGGCTGCAAGGTTGATGATCCTCGCCTTACCAAAGCGGTCGGCAAGAGGCCCGAAGAGAAGGGTGAGCAGACCGAATGGAAGCATGTACGCCGTAACGGAAAGGGCCGCCCGGCTTATGTCCAGTTGAAAGTCCTTGGCGATCTCCACAATGAGGGGGGCTGCCGCATAGTTGTCCCCATTGCACCAGAAGGCCATCATCCCCAAGACAAGTATCATTTTGCGTGTATTTGCATCTTTCATGGGAATCCTCCTTGAAAATGCGCTGAAGCCGGCAGCTTTGCCAGCCCCAACGCCTGGTTGAACACTCGCAACACTCTTTTTTGCCGTTAAGTGTAGAGTGAAATGCTAAAGGCGTGTATGATCCGAATCATATGCTTTGAAATCTTTGGATCGTTTTTGCATCTGAGGAAGGATTCGAGTCCTTACAGGAGCAGCGCATGCTGGAAAAATTCCCCTTGCTTTCCAACCTTCCCCAGCAGCATTTGATGCGCCTGGAAGCCATCTCCAGGGAGATCCAGGTCAAGAAGGGATCGGTCCTTTTTTCTCCGGGGGATGTGACGCAGGGCTTTTTTGCAGTGCTGAAGGGAGCGGTTCGGGTCTACAGGGTCTCTCTCAAGGGTAAAGAGATCACCCTCGAGATTGCGGGCGCCGGGAGTACCTTTGCAGAGGCAAGCCTTTTCTCGGATGTGTATCATTGCTCTGCGGAAGCCCTAAAGGACAGCACGGTCTATCTGATCCGAAAGGACGCATTCCTGGAGCTGATTAAGCGGGACCTCCAGTTTGCCGCCGCATGGATCCACATTCTTTCTCTCGAAGTCATTCACCACAGGCAGCGCATCGAAGAGCTTTCCATAAAGACCCCCAAGGCGCGGATCGTGAGCTACATTCTTCTCCTTGCCGAATTGCAGAACACCGCATCCGTCACCCTCCCGGTGCACAGAAAATCGATAGCAACGCTTCTCGGCATGACCCATGAAACCTTCTACCGGACGGCCAAGGAGCTTGAAAACGATGGACTGGTGCGCTTTGACGGACAGAGGATCGAAATCGTGAATCGTGCTCTGTTGGAAGAGCTCGTGGAGTGACGTCTTGCTAAGCAAGGGACTTGCCTCTGGAAAACTACAACCCGGAAGATCTCCTTCAACGCCCTGACCTTGTCCGGAATGAGATTAAAGACCAGGTAGGAAATCACCGTATCAAAGCTCATGCCCTGAAAAGGCAGGTCCTCGGCCGAAGCCTCTTGGAGGCTCACATTCTTGCGAGATGTCATTCGAAGGTTTGCTTTCGCCCGCTCCAGCATTTCAGGTGTGAGGTCAATGCCGATGACCTTTCCTCCCGCCTTCAGCATTCAACTTTTCCTTTCCGGTCCCCCAAAAGCCGTCCCGCCAACCCCACAGTCAAATAGCACGAATATATGCCTCTCACATTACATATAAATAGACAGGTAAGCTGTTGTGTGTTTTTTATTTGACATTCAGCGCGATTTGCATATTAATGTTTATTAATATGTTGCTTTATTTATTTGACCTCTGCAACGATTAAAGGCACGGGAAAGAGGGTGAGAGCCGCATCTTACCACCTACCATGACCCGTGCAACTATGGGCCGAAATCGGACCAGATCATGAAGAGCTTGCGCAAGGAATACGACATGATGGATCTGGAAGTGAAATACCTGTGGGAGCTGGTGGCCGACTCCCTGGTCCTTAATGGCGAAGAGTGTCAAGGGGAATAGGCACTACTGGGCCTCATATCACGTCAATATTCAACACCGGAAGGAGGGACGATGAAGGTCCTGCTCGTATTTAATCGCGTACCTTACGACGACACGGATGTCACGTGGAATGGATTGCGTCTTGCGGATAAGTTACTCGAAGCGGGTCAGGAGTTGAGATTATTCTTGATGAATGACTCAGTCGATATGGCCCGCGACGTCTGCAAGCCTCCGGAGAGCTATGACCAGGATCTGTCTAAAATGCTTAAGGATCTCATTTCCAGGGGTGTTCCCGTGAAGGTTTGCGGGACTTGCATGGCTCGCTGCGGAATCCACAAGAACCATCCATACTTTGAGGGAGCGGAAAAGGCCACAATGCCGGAGCTGGCACGATGGGTAGTGGAAAGCGATAGAGTAATAACATTTTGACGACCCGGAGGAAGGTGAGCCACACGGCTGCCGCACTGCGCTCCATAAAAGCTGCCGAGCCTGGTCGGTGGCCGGCATGGCGCCGAGCCAAGGAGGGAGTGAGCCATGCAACCGGCACGAGTGGAAGAGGGCATGGTGGTGATTATCGAATACACCATCACCACCACCGCCTTTGCTGGTGAAAAGTGTGCCGCGCCGCCTGCGACCTGCAGCTTTATCTTTGGTGCTGATGCTCAATACCGATCCGTTGAAGCGGCTTTGTTGAACAGATGTGCGAGAGATCGGATTCACGTTCATGTTCCGCCGGAAGAGATATACGGCAAACACGATCCGTCCTTGGTGCGTGAGCTATTCCGCTTCGATTACAAGCAGGAGCGCCTCAGAGTGGGCAAAATGAATGTCTGGTGCAATTCCTGGTCAAGGATATTCGCGACGAAGTAGTGGTAGCCGATCTCAATGATCCGAAGGCCGGCACCTCGGCAGAATTCGATATTCTGATCAAAGCTGTGCGAGAAGCCAAAAGGGTTGAGTCACCACAATCAGTTGTGCGGAACTGAGCTCCACCGCCCGCTATTGTTGTGACATTACCCTTGTCGGCCCTTGTTGTGGTCAGGGTTGGGTTGCCATTTGTTCTGGTTCCCACGCTCCTGCGTGGGAACCAGGTAACGACGCAAAGGACGCGACACATGAGGGATGTCACCGCAGCGTTTGAGCTGCACGCGGAAGCTTACGATGAATGGTGAGTGAAGTTGCCGGCATGCTGCAGCGTGCCGGGTATGTTGTGGAAGCTTTTGCATCAGCACTTTGCCGGCCGCCAGGCCGGCTCATGCACAACCATCCCGTCCCCGACCAACTGGCGGAAAACGCCGGCTTTGTGTGTATCCTCGGCAGCCGTCGGTAGCCTCCGTACTTCAGGTTCATCACGCTAATCTGCAATAAGCCGATGTTTGGCTCTTGACTTCCATTAAATTTGCATATAAATAGATGTTAATATGTTGGTTTGATAATTTGGCGCTCTGAATCCCTCCCTGCGCAACAGGAGATTTCCCATGTCAGCAAACGAGCTGTACGATTGCATCATCGTGGGCGGTGGTCCGGGCGGCGAGCGCGGTCTGCTTCGAAGCTGTCGCGCAAGTCGGGTGATTATTGATTTTAGATTGGAGATTTTTGATGGCTCATCGCGGATTAGCGTGATCGTGTCGCTCTACAGCCGTTTACCCTGAGGTATCGAAGGGCAACCCATCCGTTCGTGCTTCGATACCTCAGCACGACCCGAGTGCGTAAATCACGGTAATCCGCGATGAGCCTTTTTGATTTGAATGGGAAGAACAGCGGCGGTCTCCAGTATGAAATCAGCAATAAGCAATCTAAAATCCAAAATGGATGATTGCCCATGGAAAAGATAGCCCGAGGAAAGCCGTTAAGTGGCCTCGATGTAGCGGAAGGAAGCGAGGAGCATCTCGCGATGCAGGAGACATTGGTGCTGCAAGAGGAGCACTATCAGAGGGTCGCGTTTCTCGCCAAAAGCCTTTCTGACGAGAACCGGCTGCGGATCATCCTTTGTGTGAGCAACGGGAAAAAGTCCGTCTCAAGTATCGTCGAGGAGCTCGGTCTCTCTCAGCCCCTTGTCTCACATCACTTGAAGGAGCTCAAGCGCTCACTTCTGGTTAAGATAGAGCGTAGCGGTCCTTTCATTTACTACGAGCTCGTTGACCCGAGAATCCTCGATGTCATTCGAACCTTGAGCACCGTGGCGACGGACCTGTTGACCGCAAGGAAGACCTTTTGAGCTATGGGGGAGGTGATCAGAATCCACATGGAAGAGATACTGAAGATAGTTGGCCGCATGGATCCGGAAAAGGCGATGGAAGAGATCGCCAAAGTCTTGAAGGTTCTTTTCTCCGCCTTGGGTGAAGAGGCGCGCTCGCAATTTCTGTGGGACCTCATGGGAGAATCGAGGGGGGATAAGGTATCGAGCCTGGTCCACCTCTGACTGGCCGAATGCATGGGCGAAGGTGTCGACCCGACGCAAATGTGCCAGAGGCTGGTGGATAAGGTTGCCCAATCGAGGCAGCTCATGGCGATGACCGACCCGGATCTTCTGGTGCTTTTCGAGGACTGGTTTGAAGAATTGGAAGAGGAGATTGTCTCACTTTTGAGCGAGTATGGCCCTCTCGACCCGGCGGAGCTTGCTGAAAAAACCGGGCTTTCCCTGCGGGGAGCCACGTTTCTCCTCTCAAAGCTCAAACGCGAGGGGAAGATATAGACGCGGAGATGCGGGGACAGCCGTCACCGCGTCACCGTGTCTCCCTAACAGAACATCGTCCTTGTTTATCCGCATTCAGGAAAGGTCGCTCATCGCGGATTAGCGTGATCGGGTGACTCCACCAACGTTCGCCCTGAGGCATCGAAGGGCGAAAGGCGCCGTTCATGCTTCGATACCTCAGCACGAACGGGGTGTCTAATCCCTCTAATCCGCGATGAGCCGGAAAGGTTTGTCATGCACAAGAGAAGAACCACCTTCATAGCCTTGCTGGCGGTGCTGCTTACGGTCGGAGCCCTGTGGCTCACCAACCGCGCCGTTGCTCCCGAAGAGGCTACATGGGATGATGTCCTGGCCGAAGCGAAAGCCGGGGGCTACAAGATCATTAGAACCGAGGAGCTTTCCGAGCGCTACCTGAAAGATGCCAAAAGCCTTCTTCTTGTGGACACCCGCCAGGAGTGGGAGTACCGGACGGGGCACCTGAAGGGAGCAGTGAACTTTCCCATGGAGCCCACCGCCTGGTCGAGATGGCGCAAGGCATCGGCGCTCGAAACGCTCCTCGGACCGGATAAGGACCGCACCGTCATCTTCTACTGAGCGGGGCTCACATGAGTCCGCAGCGACTCGGCGGCCCGTGTGGCCGTAAAGCTCGGCTATAAGGATGTGTATCGCGACCCGTACGGCTACCCCGAATGGCAGGGGAGGGGAATGCCCGTTGAGAGCGCCCCGGCCGGACTCGCTCAAGCAAGTGAAGAGCCCACGGCTCCGGGACCTCTCCACGGCTGGGCCATGATCTGGACGCTTCTTGGCATCTTCGCGGGCGGTATGGCCCTGAACCTCACCCCGTGCGTCTACCCCCTGATTCCCATTACCGTCTCCTACTTTGGCGGCCAGGCCGCAAAGGGAGGAGAGGGCCAGGGAAAGCTTGTCGCACACGGTTTGTGCTACATGATGGGCCTTGCGGTTACCAACTCCGTGCTCGGGGTGGTTGCCTCACTTGCCGGCGGACTCATGGGAGCCATGCTCCAAAATCCCATCGTGCTTATTGTCGTCGCGGTGGTTCTGATCTCTTTTGCAGCCAGTCTCTTCGGACTGTGGGAAATGCGCCTTCCGAGCGGCCTCACGCAGGCAGCCGCCAAATCTTACACCGGGTATTTCGGCAGTCTCTTCATGGGCCTCACCCTCGGGGTGGTTGCAGCACCCTGCATCGGTCCTTTCGTGCTGGGGCTCCTCACCTGGGTTGCGAGCATGGGAAGCCCTTGGCTCGGGTTCCTGATCTTTTTTACCTTGAGTCTTGGCCTGGGCCTGCCCCTATTTCTGCTTGCCATGTTTTCCGGGCAGCTGGAAAAACTCCCCCGCTCGGGCGGCTGGATGATCTGGGTAAGGAAGCTCATGGGCTGGGTCCTGGTCGGAATGGCCGTACATTTCATAAGGCCTGTTCTCCCCGGCCAGTGGGGAACGATCTCTCTTGCCCTGGTCGCCCTGGCCGCGGGACTGCACCTTGGCTGGATCGACAAAAGCCAGGCCAACTTCCGGGCTTTTCCCTGGCTTAAGGGCGGAGCGGGTGTGGCATGCCTGGTTCTAGCCACCTTCCTCGTCACGTCGTGGGCGATGCAAGGCCCCGGCGTCACCTGGAAGGCCTACTCGGAGGAAGTTCTGCAAGAGGCGCGAAGCTCGAAAAAGCCGGTCATCATCGATTTCTACGCAACCTGGTGTACTCCCTGCCGGGAGCTCGAAGAGGCCACCTTCCACGATCCATCGGTAGTAAAGCAAGCGGAAAGCGACTTTGTCATGATCAAAATAGATGTGACCAAAGGCGGCAACCCGGTTCATGAGCGGTTGCTCGAACAATACCAGGTCAAGGGGGTTCCGACCATAGTGTTCTTGGACAGAAGCGGCAAGGAAAGGCGGGATCTGCGCCTGGTGGATTTCCTCCCGGCCGATCAATTCATCGGTCGTATGGCGGAGCTTGAAAAAGGCGGCAGTTAAAGAAAGGAGAAGAAAAGATGCTGAAGGTGAGATTTTTGTTGAACGAGCCCAATGGCAAGCCGTGAAAGAATTTCCTCGAGATGATGCCCAGGCTGGGCGGAAAGTACAAGGACATTGAGATCGAGGTGACCTCCAAACCCGTCGCGGAATACCAGACCGATGAGTACTTCGAGCTGGATCTTCCGGTTGCACCGGCCGTCATGGTGGGAGAGGAGATCGTGGTGGAAGGCTCCAATGTTTCACAGGACAAGGTGGAAGGGGTCATATGCCGATGCTTGGGGCTGCCCGAGCCGGAGCCTGAAAAGAAGGGAATCCTGGGTCGCCTCTTCGGGAAATAGGGTGGCCGCAATCCTTTCGATTAATCCAGGAAAAAGTTGTTTTTCCTCGAACTGCAACTTTTCCGGTTTGCCCGCCCTCCGGGCTGGGTGTCGAGTAAGCTGACCAACGAATGGAGTAAAAAACATGTCGAAGGTGAGAGTTTTCGTAAACGATCCCAAGGGGGGAACGTGAAGCCATTTTAGTCAGATTGTCCCCGGGCTGGGGGAAAAGTATGGAATTGAAGTCGAGATCATCTCCAAGTCAAAAGATGCATATCAGAGCAAGGAGTACGCACGGCTCGGATTACCGGCGGCTCCGGCCATTATGATCGGTGAGGAGGTCATCGTGCAGGGCAAGGATATTAGCGAAGAGCAGCTTGAGACGACCATCCGCCGTCATTTGGCCCAATCCGGTCAAGAGGCAAACAAGGCCTGCGGCGTTCTGTCAGGCGGGTGATCGTTCTAAAGAGTGCGGTGCCTTGCACGAGTTGATTCGTCAAACAAGCGGTTCAGCTATGCGATTCACCGATTCACCGACTTTATGATAAGCTGGCTGCATTTGGATCGAAGTGAGGGAAGGCTTTTACTAAATGAGCACTGAAATAGCGATACGCTTGGGATTTTTCTTCGGTATCTTCGTTCTGGTTGCCGTTTGCGAGGTTTTTGCCCCTCGCCGGCCTTTGACCACCTCAAAGACTAGGCGATGGTTTGCAAACCTTGTGATCATCGGCCTCAATCCGCTTTCGGTGCGCCTGGTTTTCCCGCTTCTTCCCGTGGCACTGGCTCTTCTGGCCGCCGAACATCAATGGGGACTGCTCAACAACGTCCATTTTCCCTATTGGATTGAAGTGGCCATCGGAGTGATCGCTCTGGATTTTTCCATTTACCTGCAGCATGTTCTCCACCATGCGGTCCCTGCTCTGTGGCGATTGCACATGGTACACCACGCCGATCTCGACTACGATCTGACAACCGGCCTGCGCTTCCACCCCATAGAAATTGTCGTCTCCATGGCAATCAAGCTCATGACGGTAGCGGCACTCGGGCCGCCCGCCCTGGCCGTGCTCATCTTCGAGGTGGCGCTCAACAGCACCTCCATGTTCAACCACAGCAACATCCGTATTCCCGTAGCGGTTGACCGGGTGCTTAGACTCTTTGTCGTGACACCCGACATGCACCGGGTGCATCATTCGGTGATCATCCGTGAGACCAACAGCAACTACGGCTTCAATCTCCCCTGGTGGGATCGGCTGCTTGGAACCTACAAGGACCAGCCGGACAAAGGCCATGAAGGAATGACCATCGGCCTCTCTCAATTCCGCGACCCTAAACGGCTGAGCCTGCGGTGGCTCATCATTCTCCCCTTTGTCGGAGATCCCGGTGCAGTGCCCATCAACCGTCATTGAACGTAATCTTTATCGTCGGATGCTTCCCATGGTTACGTGTGCTTAACGCTATGCATTAACAAGCGGTCAATGGGTGGTTATGTCTTGGTGAAATCACTCTGAATTATTGCGACCCCTTTTGGAATCCTTGTCGATAAGCCGGAGGCGCACGATGACAGGAAAGCAGAAGATGTGGATGTTGCTTTTTGGGATCACCGTTTTTCTTACTGTTGCCGCGAGATATGCGGCTTATTTTCCTGGCGACGTGACGACGGCCCGATTTATCCAGGGAGTTGCTCCCGCATCCTATGGCTGGGCCAAGCTCGTCACGGCAACCGCCAAATTTCCCTGGAGCCTGGCTCTGCTTGCGATTACGGTTGCGTTTTCTTGGAGGATTGCCGGCTGGCGCGCCGTTGCGGCCGCACTGTTCAGCTTTGTCGGCATGTGGATTATGGGGAAATGGCTTGGCCCTCTCCTGGCGCGACCGCGCCCCTCTGCGGAGCTCGTTTCAGTACCCGAGCAACTCTCCGGCTACTCGTTCCCCTCGATTTTTGCTCTAACTTACGCATCGACCATAGGCTTTTTGGCAGCGCTTTTTGCCAAAAAATCCGCCGGGATATGGCGCGTGGCGGCGCCCGCTTTGTGCTGCTTGCTTCTGCTGGCGGGAGG
>Ga0068714_10003012_pt1 | contig 20560 bp, 20 predicted proteins | sample MTBNYHSulfiMetaG_FD_62988 | JGI IMG/M metagenome (GOLD analysis project Ga0068714, IMG submission 62988) | Enrichment culture microbial communities from rom New York Harbor, USA that are MTBE-degrading - MTBE-NYH (New York Harbor Sulfidogenic)... | ecosystem: Environmental > Aquatic > Marine >... | reverse complement strand
CGCGCGCGACTTCAGGCGCTGTATCCTTGAGCATGGGATGATAGGAGGATTCGCCGAGGCCGTCAAGGCTCGGGGCCGCCCGCTTCAAAGCCCTTCGATATGCCGGAGAAAGGCCTCCGCGTCCACAAAGCCGACCAGTCGCTTCTCCGGCAGCGGGCGGCCCTCGGCGTCGAAGAAGAGCACCGTCGGCAGGCCGACCAGGTTGTACTTCTCGCTCAGCCGCTGGGTTTCCTCGCTCGGTTGGCTGAAGTCCAGTTTAATTGAAACGAAGTTTTCCAGCCTTCTACGCACGCGAGGGTCGGAATACGTGTAGCGATCCAGCTCCTTGCACGCGGCGCACCAGTCCGCCCAGAAATCGATCATCACAGGCTTGCCCTCCTGCCGGGCGAGGCGAAAGCCCTCCTCCTCGCTGTCAATCCACTCCGGCGATGGCAAGTCGGTCGGAGCCGCGCTGAAGAAACCCAGAGCGACCCAAAGCCCTAAGCTCATCAGGACCACGCCCGCTGCCTTGGCCGCGCGCTCTCTGGCGGAGGGACTCCTGAACGTTTTGTGGACGCCGCCCAGCAGAATGCCGGCCGCGAGCAGCAATAAGGCCGCGACGAGATGAGCGGCCGAGTCGGCCAACAACGATTTCAACACGGGGAAAGCGTCCTTGAGAAAGTACAAAGCGAACGCGAACAACACCACCGCGAAGACGCTCTTCACGCCTTCCATCCAGGAGCCGGATTTCGGCAGCCGGCTGACGGCCCCCGCAAAGGTTCCCAACACGAGAAACAGCATCCCCAGTCCAAGCGCAAAAGTGAACAGAAGCCAGAAGCCCAACCAGAGGTTCTGCGTGCCGGCCACGAAAACGAGAACCGCCCCGAGCGCAGGACCAGTGCAGGGCGCGGCGATGATGCCACCAAAAAGGCCCATCGTGAACGCCCCGGCATAGCCTTTGCCGCCGGTGCGAGCCAGCCGTTGCTGCCACGCCGCCGGCAGTTGAATCTCGAACGCCCCGAGTAGTGACGCCCCGAAGGCGATGAAAACCACGGCCACCGCCGAGGCAATCCAGCGGTTCGTCAGGAACTGGCCGAAAACCGCGCCGGTCGCCGCCGCCGCCAGGCCGAGGATCGAGTACATCGTCGCAATGCCCAGCACATAGGTCGCCGAGAGCGTGAAGGCTCCCAGCCGGCTGGTACTCCGACGCGCGCCGAACAGGCTGACCGTGATCGGGATCAGCGGGTAAACACAAGGCGTGAAGCTGGTCAGAATGCCGCCGATAAAGACAAAGAGAAACGCCCAGAACGTCCCTTGAGCCAACGCGCGCTCGAAGGCTGAATCCCCGCCCGGAGTCATCGAGGCCGACTTGAGACGTTCGAAGGAGGAAGTCGCCTTCAAAGCTTCTGTGGCGGCAGGAGCTTTATCGAGGCCCTCCCGCACGGACAACGCGGCGCTCAATGTGATTCTCTTGGGAAGGAAACAGACAGTGTCCGAGCAGCCTTGATACTGGATACCAAGCCGGATGGTTTGCGTGCCCGCCTCGACGTCCGCGGCGACCTCAAGCGGAATGTTGAACTGCTTGTCTTCCCGGTAAATCTCCTTGAGCGTTCCGTCGAAAGGATCAGTGATCGTTTCCGCCTCGGGAAACACCGGCTCTCCCGCGTCGACGCCCTGTCCCACCTCGACGCTGAAGGAAGTCATATTTCGATAGACATAGTGCTCAGGCGCGATTCGCAAGGTGATCTTCAGCTGGGAGGACTGCCCGGCCGCTACCTGCTCCGGCTCCAGGCGGACTTCCCACCGGAAAGGTTCGGCCTCAGCCGCCTCTTGCGTGCCCGGCGCAAGCGCAACGGCCAGCCATAGAAACAAAAACACCAGATCAACGCGATTACTCGTCATCCCACAGGCTCCCCGGGGGCGATCTCTCCACCGCAAAAGATGCCGGGCAAGCATTCGTGTTCCTCCATCCACAGCGACAAGGGCACGAGACTGATGCTCGAAGTTGTCATCCTGAGTCCTCCGCTTTGCTATCCACGAACACTGATGCTTAAGATTGTCATTCTGAGTCCCGATTCATCCCTTCGGCCTTGCTCAGGGCAGGCGGGACGAAGAATCTGATCCTGTGCAACAGTTCTCGCGAAGACGTCAGATTCCTCGCTCCGCTCGGAATGACAAACACGACATTCATTCCAACGTCTTTCGCCGTGCACAGTCCTAACAATTGCGCTGTCGGTATGGTTCCTGGGCGAAGGCGAATCAAGGCTCTCTTGGTCCTTTTCCTACATCTATAACACAGCGACATAAGTCCTGACTGTCATTCCGAATCCCAATTGATCGGGATCAGGAATCTGACTTTGTCACACAGCGTGTTTCTATAAGGTCAGATTCTTCGCTTCGCTCAGAATGACAGCCCAGAATCTGTCTCACACTTATGTCGCTGTGTATAAGACCAGCGGCATGGGGCCCGCTGAACGGCGTTCAGGGCCTGTGCTCGCGTTGCCGATAGAGCTCGAGGATTCTCCGGGCGACCGCCTCGACTGACAGCGAATCGGTATCGACAGCGTAATCGGCGGCAGCCTGATATTTCTCGTTTCTCTCCCTGAGCACGTCGGAGATCTCCTCAGTAAAGCTCTTGCTGCCGGTCAAGCTCGGCCGCTGGGTATCGTCCTGAATGCGCTCGGCGATGGTGCTTACCGACGCCTGAAGCCAGAATAGCACTCCGTTCTTCCTCAAGGCGGTCACATTTTCCGGCCGCAGGACACAACCGCCGCCGGTGTCCAGAATGTGCCGATCCTTCGCGGCGCACTCCCGGGTCACCTCGGTTTCCAGGTCCCTGAAGCGTTCCCAGCCCTCCGCCTCAACGATCTCGGGGATGGACCGGCCGGCCCGCTCGATGATCAAAGCGTCGAAATTCAACAGCGGCCAGCCCAACCGCTTGGCCAGCACGCGCCCGACGGCCGTCTTTCCGGTTCCGCGGTAGCCGATGAGGACGATGTTCATCTCCTACCGCTTCTCCTCCAAGGCTTTGATCACCACTTCCCGCATTACCCCCACGGGCGCTTCTTCCCCCGTCCAGAGTTCGAATTGCGCCGCCGCCTGCCAGAGAAACATTTCCACACCGGGAATGGTCCGGCCGCCCCTCGCCTTCGCCTCGCGCAGCAGCCGGGTTTCGAGAGGATTATAGACGATGTCGAACACCGTCAGCGAAGGACCGAGCAGTTCGGGCGCAAGAGGAATCTCGTCGCTCTTCGGGTGCATTCCCACCGGCGAAGCGTTAATGAGAATCCCGCACCGGGGCACCGAGCGCCGATACGAGTCTCGATCAGCCCGCACGCCTTCGACGGAAATCCTCGTTTTCTCTCTCAAGCCTTCGACCAAGGCGCTCAGCTGGTCCTCTTCAACACCGGCGATCGTCAAAGCCCCGATGGAGGCTTGTGTGGCCAATGCGAAGGCCACCGCGCGGGCCGCTCCTCCCGAACCAATCAGCAAAACCGAGGCTCCCGCCAGGTCCACTCCGGCGGCCTCCAGCGCTCGGCGAGCGCCCACGCCATCCGTGTTGTACCCAATGAGGCGGCCATCCGGCTCCCTAACCACGGTATTAACCGCCCCGATGCTTTCCGCCGTCGGATCAAGGGCATCCAGGTAGGGCAGGACGGCGCTCTTGTGGGGAATCGTGACGCTCAGCCCATGCAGTCCCAGGCCGCGCATTCCGGCCAATGCCTGCTCCACGTTCTTCACGCGAAAGGCGACGTAGACAAAGTTCAACCCTTTCCCGGCAAAGGCGGCGTTGTGCATACTCGGAGACAGCGAGTGCTCGATCGGGTCCCCGATCACGGCGCAGACTTTCGTTCCGACATCAATCCTCATTCGAGTCCCTTCCTTGCGTTCTGAGTTTCACCTTCTCTCGATAGGAACCTCAAGGCAGCGAAGCCCGCTTTCTCAGGATCCATTCTGTGGTAATGAAAGCCAGCAACAGCGGCAAGACCCAGGGCAGGGAACCGAGAAAGACCGAGCGTGATACGGTCTCCCTGCGTGCCTCGAAGTCAATCTGTGAGGGCAGCCGGGGCAGCTCGCCCGGCGGAAGGTATCGCCCGCCGGAGCGCTCAGCGATCTCCTGTAACAGCCCGACATTCTGATTCAAGCGACGATACTCCTCCTCCGGCGCGGTAACCTGGATGCGTTTCTCGTCCTGGAACCGATTGACTTCAAGGCGCAAGGTGTATGTTTCCTCCTGCTGGGGCCGAAAGGAACCTTCATAAAGCGTTGGGCTTTGAGGGCTTTGGCTGAGAAAGAGCCGTTCGACCTCGCCGGAACCGGCTCGCCGAAGCTCCACCGGCACCTGGGCGGCGGCCGACTCCACTTGCAGATTGCTGTCAATGTTGGCCCAGATGCGAACCTGTTCTCCCCGCAAGTATTGTTGTCCGTCGGTGTAGAGGCGCACTCCGCTGCTCTTCTGCCCGAGGATCAGAAAGCGGACCAGCTCCCGCCAGAAGTTGCCGAACAGCTCGGCCGGAAGCTCGCTCTCCGCCAGCGGCAGGCCATAACGCCAGAAGCTGTCGGTCGCGAGAACCATAACGCGTCCCAAACCATACGAGTGCCAGGCCAGTAACGGATGCCCCTCCTCGTCCTCCAGCAGCGTCTCGGCGCCCAGCTTCGGCGGGCCCAGCCGGTGCGACGTCTCAAGAGGGCCGAGCCGGGAAGGATCAATCTGCCGCCAGGAGGCCAGGGCGCTGCTACGCTGCCCCGCCTCGGTTAACCGGGGAAACGCGGCTTCGGTGCGGTAATCGTATTCATTGGAGAGAGAGACCGGCAACAACGGTTCCAGGGCGGCGAAAGCCTCGCCGCCCGCGCCGAACATCTCCGCTCCGCCGAGCACGAGCAGCGCCCCGCCCTGGTGATCGACCCAGTCCGTCAGCCGCTCCATCCTCTCCGCAGTCAGCGCCAGTCGTCGCTCCTCAGGCCCTTTCAGGTTCAGGTCGCACAAGACCAGCAAGTCCAGGCTCGACAGGTTCTCAAACAGGCTCTCGGCACGAGGCGCGGCCTCCAACGCTTTGCGAAGGTTCGACGCTGCCTCTTCCTCGGACTTCCCGGAAGGAACGTGCGGAGCGGCCAAGGCCCACTGCCCGTCGGGCTTTGGCCAGAGCGCCAGGATGTCCAGCCGCGGGTCTTCTTCGAGCGCCCGCCGGGCGAACTTGGTCTCCCAATGGGGCCGGCCGGAAAGGAGCGCCACGTGATAGCGGTTCTTGAGAATCGCCACGTCGGCGGATTTCTTCCACCGGGCCTGACGCACCGCCGCCAGCGGCCTGTCAGCGACGGGCAGACGAGGCTCGATGTCCACTTCAAGGCGGTACTGCCCCGTCTCGGTGAACACTTCGGCCGTGGTCCATTCGCGCCGAGTCTCGTCGGCCGGCAGAACGAGAATTTCCTCACGTAACTGCTTACCTTCGAGGCTCAGGCGAAGGTGAACCTCGACCGATTGATCCCCCTCGGCGCCTCTCTGGCTCAGGGCGACGTGGATGGGAACCGATTCTCCCGGGAAGGCATACTCGGGAACGATGAGCTCATCAATCGCCACCTCGCGGGCCGCTTCGGGAGAGCCAAGCCCGAGCGTGAACACCGGCATTTCGAGCCGGGCCGCCACGTCGAGCGGGGACTCGCCGGCGGTGTTCTGGCCGTCGCTGACCAGCAGGATAGCTTTTAGGTCGCCGGGGTCGAACTTGTCCCGCAAGCCTGCCAATGCCCGCCCCAGCTGGGTCGTCGGGGCCGACGCGGCCATCTCGCCGGGCGCTTGCACCGGCGCGAGATCGGAGGCGCGCCAGAAGCTCACTGTGAGCCGGTTCTTGCCCAGGCGCTCCAGCAGATTGCGGTCGAGGAGTCTTTGCGCCGCTTCGAGGCGAGACTCTTCCCGCGCGGTCATCGGGCCGGCCGGCAAGTTCATGCTCTCCGAGTCATCTATGAGAATGGCGAAATAGGCGGGCCTCAGCCGCCTGAGCTCGCGCCGCACGCGCGGGCCGGCCATCAAGGCGATCAGGGCCAACACAAAGACAATCCTCAGCAGCGCCAAGCCCAGCCGCATTCCGGGCGAGAGCGGCCTGTCGAGAACCCAGGCCGAGTAGGCCCAAGCGACCAGCGCAACGCTACCCGCGACGAGCAGCCAGAATGGGAACGAACCGATCATCTTTTTTTTCTATCCGGAGTGCAGAAGCGCAGCTTCTGCTGATGATCTCGCTTTGCGAAAGCTCCGCTTTCGCACTCCACATCCAGACAGCGCTTTCCGGTGTTTTGTCCGGTTCAGTGGAGCAAGCCTGACTATACTCGATGGCAACCACGCTGTCCAGAACCGCCGCCGTCAAGCATTGCCGGATGGGCCTGAGCGGAAGTTGCCCGGCGCGCGCCCGGCGTGTATGATGCTCCCGGCTTGTTGCGGAGACTTGATTGATGAAGCGAAGAAGCCCGGCCTTCATTCTGCTTACCCTTGGCTTGAGTTTATGCCTTTCGACGGCGGGGCGGGGGGAATCCTCCGAAGCGCCCGGCTCGGCAACGCCTCAACTCGTGATCCCCCGACTGGTCGGCTCGACGCAGGTCCCCCCGAGGGACGTTCTCAGCCTTCGAGAGATTCGCCAGTACCGGGCGGCGCTCGCGCCGAGAGTGTTGGCCGACCACCTGGATTTCCCGCTGATGGTGAAACCCTCCGACCCGCTCATCCGGGCGAAACTCGGCGCGCCCAGCTGCGCCTATTTCGGCAAGGACTTCAAGGTGACTCTCTCCCGGCCCTGGTGCGAGCGGGAGGCCTGGCCGGTGTTCGACTACCTCAAAGGAGAGCTGCAAAGGCAGGGCGTTGACGCGAGTAAAACCGACAGCGAAGTGGAGATCCCGCTGATCGTGTTTCTTGCCAACGCAGATGCCCTGCGCGGCCTGGTCGGCTTTTGCGGGGATGCGCCGGAAGCCGGCCGGCGGTTTGTACGTGAGCGGCTCAGCGAGCTGGAGGAGGTGGGCTTGTGGCTTCTTCGCTTCAAGCAGGCTTCGCTCAACGGCCTGCGAACGCTGGAGGAAATAGACCGGGTCGCCCTGCCGGCCGAGACGGATTCGGCTACCCGGCCCTTCGAACCGCTCGTGGCGGCCTCGGAGGGGATGACCGAGGAAGACACTCGGGCGCTGCTGGATGTTCTGGACGCCGAGGAATTTCAGCAGCTCAGCCTGCTGCGGACAGCGGAGCTCCTGGGCGGCAATCTAAGCGCAGAAGAGACCCGACAGCGATTGTCCGAGATGTCTCCCTCGGAAGCGATCACGGCGGCCGCCTACTTCGCTCGCAGCCGGCTGCAAGGCTATGCCAGCCCGGAAATGCAAATGGAAAGCCTCCTGGAGACCGGCCCTGCCGCCGACACCGTCGAGTCCTGGTTGCAGGTGGGAGATTGCAAACACTTTGCCGGGCTGACGGTGCACTACTTGAATCACGTCGTCAAACCCCTCAACCCCCGGCTGGCGCACTGGTACTTCGGCGTTCAGGTCACCCACCTGCAGGACTATCACCACGCTTACGTGAAGGCCGTCCATGTCGGCCCTGACGGTGATAGCCTCGACCTGTTTTTCTTCGACCCCACGGTCCTGGCCAACTATCCCCTGCGACGGCTCCATCCCGACAAGGTCCGCAAGCTCATCGAAGCCACCGAACGCAACGATCACTACTTTGTCCTCAAACGCTATGCCGAGGACCTGGTGCGCTCGCCTCTTGACCCGGACCTCGCCTTTGACGAGTTGGAAATCAACCTCGCCGGCGACGACGGCCGCATTGACCTGCTGCCTTTGCTGCGACGGTGAAGGGAAGTGCGCGGCGTTCTCCCAGGGATGTGTCGTGCGTCGTTGGCCGAACCAGGTCGCGGCCATTCCTTGAATCCCGGGCCGCGGGCTGTTTCACAGCGGCCCGTGGCGGAACACCCTCGCCGAGGTGATGAAGATAAACAGGGCCACTGGAATCAGATAGAGGACGCGGGTCCCTCGATCCGGCCGGCCGAGGAGATGCCAAAGGTTATCGAAATAGCCTAGGCTCTGAGGCCGGAAGATCCAGAGGTTGAAGAAGATCAGCACGCCTGCAAAGACGAGCAGCCAGAACACCTGCCTCCAGCGGACTTTTCTTCGCATCGGATTCACCCGCTTTCCCCGGTCGCATTCGAAATGCCCTAAAAGAATACTGTCCGGTGGCGGCGATTATTCAGTTTTCTTCTCTCCCGCCTCCTCAAGGCCGGTGTGTCCCTGGGATTGACACTTTCGCGCGATGGGCTTAGCATTCAACGGTGCGGCTCCAGGGTATCAAGGCATGGAGGCCCCAGCCGGCTTGGTTCTGCCCACTAGGCTTGGGGAGGACGCGAAATGGCGGGAACTGTCATTCTCGTGGTCGTCGGGATCGCCCTGGTCATCGGGCTGGGGCTGTGGCTGGTCGGCGAGCGGGGGCGGCCGATGCGCGGCTCGACCTGGCGGATGTTGCGCGCCGGCGGGCTGCGCCGCTTCTTCGACTTCAGCGGCTTGCACGGCTATGTTTACGGCCGATGGACCAACCCGTACATCCGATTGCTGCTCAAACTGGTCCCTCGCCTGTCGTCCCGGCGCAGAGAATGGCTGGCCGAGCGCTATCATGGCAAGCTGCTGACCGGCGAGCAGGCCGAGGCCATCATCAGGGTTGACCGGGACATCCCCCTGCAAGACCTCGAACAAGTGATTCCTTACAGTCGAGCGCGGAATCTAGTCCTTCAGGGGCCGCCCGACCTCGCGGTCTTTGAGTGCGCCTGCCGCCACGCGCGAGAGAATCCCTGCCAGCCGACGCAGGTTTGTCTGGTAGTCGGGCAGCCCTTTGTGGATTTTATCCTCGAGCACCACCCCAAGACCAGCCGGCGCCTGACGCAAGCGGAGGCGCTCGAGCTGCTTCACGCCGAACACGAACGGGGACACCTGCACTCCGCCTGGTTCAAGGACGCTTGCCTGGAACGTTTCTACTCGATCTGCAACTGTTGCCGCTGCTGCTGCGCTGGCATTCAGGCGATGACCCGGCTCGGGATGCCGATGCTGTCCTCTTCTGGGTACGTCGCCCGGGTGGACGAGGCGGCCTGTGCAGCGTGTGGCACCTGCGCCGAGGCCTGCCCCTTCGCGGCGATACAGGTCAACGGGCGGGCGGTGGTCAACTGGGAGTGGTGTATGGGCTGCGAGGTGTGTGTCGGTCAGTGCCCGAACAAGGCCCTCGCTCTGGTGCGGGACGAGCGGAAAGGGCTTCCGCTGGACGTCCGTCTGTTGAGCCGGAGCGGATAGGAGAACGAGGTTGTGCCGTTTACCCTGGAGAGTTACAATAGCCTTTCAGAGGGTCGCCTTCATGCTATGAAGACCGCGATGAGGGCCGATGACTGAGAGTCTATCTCCTTCGTGTGATGCCTCTCGTGATGGAGGGGAACCGATGGACGAAACAACCGGGAACGTGCTCGTCGTGGACGATAACGAGCTGGACCGAGATATGCTGCGTCTCGGCCTGGAGGCGCAAGGCCATCAGGTCGGCGTGGCCCGGGACGGCCGCGAGGCGCTGGAGCAGATTGAGAAAGAGGATTTCGACCTTATCCTTCTCGACGTCATCATGCCGCAGTTGAGCGGGCTGGAGGTCCTGAAGACCATTCGCCGCACCCGTTCGGTGACCGACTTGCCCGTTATTCTGATGACCGCCAGGGACAAGAGCGAGGAGGTGGTGGAGGCGCTCGAGCTGGGCGCCAACGATTACCTCACCAAACCTTTTGACATTCCCGTCGTCCTGGCCCGGATTCGCACCCAACTGCGCCTTCATTCGATGGAGGAAGCGCTGAAAGCGCAAAAGGACTTCTGCGAGGATCTCATCCAGAGCGGCAGCGAGATGATCATCGCGGTGGATATGGAGCGGAAAATCACTCTGTTCAACAAGGCCGCCGAGGAATCCTTCGGCTACAGCGCCGAGGAAGTGCTGGGGCGACCGGTGAGCATGCTGTACGCCGACCCGGAGCAGGGCCGGCAGGTCCACGACCACACGGTGCGCGAAAGCGCTGTCGTCGGCGAGATTCTCAACCGGAAGAAGAACGGGGAGAGCTTCCCGTCGTTGCTCCGGGCTTCGGTGCTGCGCGATAAGCGGGGCCAGCCGATTGGCCTGATGGGGCTTTCGCTCGACATTTCCGAGCAGAAAAGGCTCGAGGCGGAGCGCGAACACCTGGCCCAGCTCAAGGACCGCTTCATCGCCATCGCCAGCCATGACGTGAAACACCCGCTGACGGTCATCGCCGGCGGGGTTGCCTTCGTGCGAGAGCTGGTCCCGCCGGGGAAAACGATGACGGAGCACGCGGATCAGATGCTCGAACGGGTCTCGCGTAACGTCAACGTGATGCAGGACATCATCGCCGACTTTCTGGATTTCCATGCGCTGAAGGACGGCCGCCTGGCTCTCGAACGGGTCCCCAGCAACCTCAACGACGTTGCCCTGCAAGTCGTGGACAATGCGGCCGATTACGCTGCGAGTCGCAAGATGCATCTGGTGTTCGAACCCGAGGCGGCGTTGCCCGAAGTGAGCATGGACCCGGCGCGCGTCAGCCAGGTGGTTCGCAATTATGTCAGCAACGCCATCAAGTTCAGCCCGCACGGCTCGCGGGTGATTGTCCTCACCCGGGAAGAAGCAGAAAACGTCCTCCTGGAGGTGATAGACCATGGGCCGGGCCTGATGGAGGAAGACTTGGGAAAAGTCTTCGTCGAGTATGCGGTGCTGAGTAATCGCCCGACCGGCGGCGAAAGGAGTTCCGGCCTGGGGCTGGCGATTTGCAGGATGATGATCGATCTTCACGGGGGCGAAGTCGGCGTTCACAACAATCCCGAAGGCGGGGCGACCTTCTGGTTCCGCCTGCCGGCGGGGTGAGCCGGCCTGCCCCCGGGACTCCCGAGGTGACGGTGTTCATTTACTCTCCTCGTTACAGTGTGGACATCGGTGCGCACGTCTTTCGTACCGACAAGTACGCCAAGCTTTACCGGCGCCTGGTCGAGGAGGAGCACGTTCCGAGTTCTCTTTTCCTTGAGCCTGAGCCGTTGGCGGAAGGGGATGCCCTCCGGGTGCATACTTACGAGTATCTCAGTGATCTGCAAGGTGGGATGCACACGGCCCGGACAATGCGCTCCGAGCTGCCGCTGTCGCGCGAGATCGTGCAGGGCTTTTTCCTCAGCGCCGGCGGGACGCTCCTGGCGGGCCGGGAAGCGCTGCGCAGCGGCTGGGCGATGAATCTCAGCGGCGGCTTCCATCACGCTTTCCCGGACCATGCCGAGGGCTTCTGTTACTTGAACGACGTGGCCATCGCCGTGCAGACCCTTGTGGGTGAAGGACTCATCGAGCGCGTTCTGATCTGCGACCTGGACCTTCATCAAGGGAACGGAACAGCCTTCATCTTCCGGGACAAGCCCGAGGTGTTCACCTTCTCAATGCATCAGGAAGAGCTCTACCCGGTGAAGGAGAAGAGCGACCTGGATATCGGATTGGCCGTCAGCGTCGGCGACCGGCAGTACCTGGACCTCTTGCGGCGTCATCTGCCCGAGATCGTCGAAAGCCACCGGCCCGAGCTGATCTACTATCTTGCAGGCGTGGATCCTTACGAAGGCGACCAGCTGGGCTACCTGGGCCTGACGGCGCAGGGGCTGCGGGAGCGCGACCGCTTTGTCATCCAACAGGCGCGCCGGGCGGGAATTCCCCTCGCGGTCGTTCTGGCGGGCGGCTATGCGCTGGACGTGCGGGAAACAGTCGAGCTGCACCTGAACACGTGCCGCGAACTGCTTGACCGCCGGCAACAACCGTCACCTGCTTCGGGAAAGCGCCCGTGAACCGGGATCAGTCGAGCTCGTCTCCAGCGACCGGGCCTGAGGGCGGCTTGGAATGGCGGCAAGCGCCTTGGCCGCAGTGGGTGCGGCAGCCGCCGATTGTTTTGGACACGGTGAATTCAACCAACCGTCTTGCGCTCACGCTGGCGGTCGAACAGCAAGCGCCCGAGGGAACCCTGGTCATCGCTGAGACACAGACCGCCGGTCGGGGACGCCGGGATCGCCGATGGCATTCTCCCAAGGGACGGGCGATTTGTGCCTCCTTGATCCTGCGACCGAAGTTTGCGGCGCCCTTGGCTCAATTGCCGACCCTGCTGGCTTCGGCGGCCGCAGCCGCAGCCGTACAACACCTTTACCGGCTGCCGGCTCGGGTGAAATGGCCGAACGACATTCAGCTCAACGGGCGCAAGCTGGGCGGCATCCTCACCGAATCGGCGCTTCGCGGCCCGCGCATCGAACACCTTGTGGTGGGCATCGGCCTCAACTGTAATGTGCTCGCGGATGACTGGCCTGAGCAGCTGCGCCCCAAGGCGACCTCGCTTGCTCTGGAGCTGGGACACCCGGTCGAGCGACCGCAGCTCCTGGTCCAGATCTTGAGCATCCTCGGCCGGGATTACGCGCGCTGCCAGGCGGGAGAATACGAAGCCGCGATGCGCGGATGGCAAACGCTGAACGAAACCCTCGGTCAGCGAGTGACGCTGGAGCTTCCGACAGGGACGCTGCAGGGAAGAGCGGAGGAGCTGCTGCCCGATGGAAGCCTGCGACTTCGGCGGGAAGAGACCGGCGGGACCCTTGATATTCGTATCGGTGAGATCACCTGAGCACCGAGAGGCTCTCCCCAAGGTCAAGGCAACGTAAGTGAAATTCGCGCTGAGACGGGCTGATGTCTGCAACTTCTGATTATATAATTCTTTAGACCAACTGTTTTTGTCTAAAATGGCTTGACATATACTCAATTTAGGATATTCTTTACAGGAGATCGTAAGGGTCGGTTTGTGTGGGTATAAGACCCGTTGATCCACTATCTGGCTCTTCCTTAATACGGCTGTGCAATTCTCTTCGGAGAACAGGGAGGTACGGAAATTTCTGAATTCACTGAAATTATCGACGTCACAGCCCGAGAAATCCTGGATTCTCGGGGAAATCCGACGATTGAAGTCGAAGTGTTCCTGGCTTCCGGGGCCTCGGGACGGGCGGCTGTCCCTTCCGGCGCTTCGACCGGCGAGCACGAAGCTGTCGAGTTACGGGACGGCAACAAGAAGCGATACTTGGGCAAAGGCGTGACCAAGGCGGTCCGCAATGTCAACGAAGTCATCTATCCGGCGGTCGTCGGCCTTGATGGGTGCGCTCAGGTCGAGCTGGACCAGACCTTGATCGAGTTGGACGGCACGCCGAACAAGGGCAAGCTGGGAGCGAACGCGATTCTCGGTGTCTCTCTGGCCTGCGCGAAAGCGGCGGCTTCGGCGTGCGATCTGCCCCTGTACCGCTACATCGGGGGAGCGGGGGCGTGCACCCTGCCGGTACCGATGATGAACATTCTCAACGGGGGCAGCCATGCGGACAACAATGTGGACATCCAGGAGTTTATGATTATGCCCATCGGCGCGCCTAGCTTCTCCGAGGCGCTGCGCATGGGGGCGGAAGTGTTTCATCAGCTCAAGGCGGTGCTGAAGAGCAAGAAGCTGAACACCTCGGTCGGCGACGAAGGGGGATTCGCTCCCAACTTGGGCTCGAATGAAGAGGCGATCAAGGTCATTCTGGAGGCGATCGCGAAAGCGGGCTTCAAACCGGGCAAAGACGTCGCGATTGCCCTGGATGCGGCGGCCAGCGAGTTTTACCAGAAAAGCAAGCGGGTTTACCGCTTGGCGGCGGAGAAAAAGCCGGACAAGAAGGCCGCCGAAATGGTGAAGTATTACGAGCAGCTGGTGCAGAAGTATCCCATCGTTTCCATCGAGGACGGCCTGGATGAAAACGACTGGAGCGGGTGGAAGAAACTGACCGACGCCCTTTCCGATAAGATCCAGTTGGTCGGCGACGACATCTTTGTCACCAATACCGAGCTGCTGGGGCGGGGCATCGAAGAGGGCATCGCGAATTCGATTCTCATCAAGCTGAATCAGATCGGCACCCTGACGGAGACCCTGGAAACCATCGAGATGGCGAAGCGCGCCGGCTACACCGCGGTGATTTCCCACCGCAGCGGCGAAACCGAAGACACGACCATCGCCGACTTGGTCGTGGCGACAAACGCCGGCCAGATCAAGACCGGTTCGGCAAGTCGCACCGATCGGATTTGTAAATACAACCAGCTGTTGCGGATCGAGGAGGAACTCGGCCCGGTGGCCCACTATTCGGGAGGGGCGGCATTCTATAACCTCCCTTAGAGCGAAAGGCGAGGGGCGCATGTGTCCGTACTCGGGGGGGCGCCCGGAGGCTGTCCCCAAGGCTTCTCCGGCCATTACGGTTGCTCTGCTCGTTGCCTTGGGCGCGGTGAGCTTGCTGGCTTGTGTGATCCTGGGGGGGCGGCAGTTCGTGCTGCTGCAGTATTACGACGAGCTGCAGGCGATGGAGCAGGAGCTGGTCGTTCTAGAGCAGGAGGTTCGCCAGCTGCAACGGAAGCAGGAGACGATTCAAACCGATCCCTTCCATGCGGAGCGCGTTGCGCGCGAGGGGATGAATTATTCGGCGCCGGGCGAGGTGATTTTTCGCTTTGAATAGCCGTCGCAGGTGAGGTTCTCACACGGACCTGCGGGCGGCCGCTGTGTCGGCGCGGCTGGCTTGCGCCTGAAGGAGTCATCGGTCTTGAACAGGAACTCGGAGATTTATATCGAAAAGACGGGCGACATTCTCATCATCACCTTGTCAGGCGCTCTCAATGCGTCGCTCGGCGAGCGCCTGCTGGAAAAGCTGAAAACCCAGCTGGAGCGTGCCCGCAACGTGCTCATCGACCTGACCGATGTGGATTACCTCGACAGCGCGGGCATGGGCGCCCTGGTCTCCATCCAGATGAGCACCAAACGCAAGGGCGACCGCTGCATCCTGGCCGGGCTGCAGGGCGCTCCCCTGGAAGTGATGAAGTCGTCCCAGCTGTTGAGGATTTTCCAGGTGCAGGATTCGCGCCAGGCAGCCCTCGACGAGCTGGCGCAGTCGGAGGCGTAGCGTCTTGCCAAGCTTTCGCTCGGGAGAAGGTTGACCCGGACGAGGAACTCGGAGGAGCGGGATCGTGACGAAAAAAGACATTATTGATATCGTGTCCAGGCGAACCGGGTACAAGAAGAATCATACCAAGGACATCGTCGAAAAGGTGTTTCAAGTCTTCATGGACCGATTGGCCCGGGAGCGGCGGATGGAAATCCGCAACTTCGGCGTCTTTAAGGTCAAACGAACGCCCCGGCGCATCGGGCGCAATCCGGTTACCAAGGAAGTGGCCGACGTGCCGGCGCGTAATATTGTGCAGTTCAAAGCGGGCAAACTGATGAAGGAATGGGTGAACCATCCTGCGGCGATGGCGCAGGCTTCGCAAGCATTCCGTGAGCCGGAGTGAGAGGACCGCAATTGAACCAGGGAGTGATAGAGCGATGGTGGAATCAAAGGGAAGTATCAACGTTACCGATGGGGTGATTAAAGCTATCGTGGGTAAATGCGCCCTCGATGTGCCCGGCGTATCCTCGCTCAGCGGAACGATCTACCAGAACCTGGTCAGCTGGGGCGGCCAGTCGGAGACCAAAGGCATCGAGGTGCGGCCCGGGGATGAGGAGAACAGTAAACGGATTGACCTGCACGTCACCGTTGAAATGGGGCAGCCCGTGCCGACGGTCGCCGAGAACCTGCAGCGATCCGTGAAGGAAATGGTGGAGAAGATGACCGGCTTGGAAGTCGTCGAGGTCAATGTCTTCATCGACGACATCTGCTCGCCCTCCAGCGCTTTGTCGGAACCGGCCGAGGCCGACACGCTGTCCGCGGACCGGCCCAAGACGGGCTCGTCCTGAAGCGGGGGCGCGGGCAGGCCGGGGCGATGCGGTTTTCGCCTTGGGGCCTCGCCGGTCGCCAGGGCATCGAGGTTCCTGCCCGAAAAAATTCGCTTTGAGGGGGAAAGCGGGCCTTGCTCCGATCACTCAAAGTGGGTATCGCGCTCTGCTGTGGCGCTCCCGTAGCCTTAGCCCTGGCGGTGTACGGGGTTTTTCTCTGGCGAAGCGACCACCAGCAACTGCGCGCCATGCTGCTCGAGCACGCCAAGGTCGAGGCGGGCAAGGTGATCGAGCAATTCGACCTGCTGGAGGCCGACACGCCGGAGCGGGTTCCCCGCCATCAAGCCGACCCCGTTCTGGCGGAGTTGATCGAACCCTCCGAGGTCTTTGACTATGTGAGCATCCTGGACGGCTTCGGCCGGGTGATCGCGTACAGCAAGGAACGCGGCGCGACCGTCCTGGAGGAATCGGCCAAGGAGCGGGTTTACGCGATTGACGGTCCGCGTTACTTCGCGGACCTGAACGAGGTTTACTATCCCCTCTTCAATGAAGAAGGGAAAATCCGCACATTGCTTCGCTTGGGCGTTTCGGAGGGATACCTTCGCAGCGCTCTGTCCGCCTTTCTCTTTCACGCTTTGCCTCTCGGCCTGGTCACCCTGCTCGTCGTCGTCGGCCTGTCTTCGCTGCTGGCACAGCGGTTTCTGAGCCGAAGCCTGGGCACGCTGATCCATTCGGTGGACCGGGTCTCCGAAGGCGACTTTACCCGCCGGGTGGATACCTTCGTCGTGCGCGACGAACTCATTCCTCTGAGCAGCTCGCTTAATCGCCTGTTTGAAACCATCGAGTCGGACAAGAAACACATCCACCGGCTGAGCAGCGGGCAACGCGAGTTCGAAACCCGCATCACACGCTTCAAGAGCGAGAGCATCGAGCAGGTGCATCAGCTCAAGCAGCGCGCGAACGATCTGGACAAACAGTTGCAGATCCTGCTTCGCCGGATCTCCCAGGGTTTCATCGTTTTCGAGCCGAGCGGAAGGATCCTGACCGGCAACCCCCAGGCGCGCCGCATGCTGCGCCTGGAGCGGCGGGGGAAGGACTTCTTCCTGCCTGAGCCGGTTCTCCGCACGGTGAATCGATTGTTTCCGTCTTCGAGCACCGAGCGGGCCGAGGGGACTTTCGAGTGCGAGGATGGCGTGTTCCTGAAAACCCGGCAGTACCAGTTGCGGGCGGAGCGCCTGCCGGGGCCGAGCGGCGCACAGCCTATCCTGGCGCTTCTGGAGGACAGCACCCGGGCGGCACAAATGGAAAAGGAGAAGGCCGACTTGCGCCTGCTCCTGCGCAACACGATCTGGCCTATTCTGCAAAAGCTCCAAGACGAGCTTTTGCAGGGCGAAGCCGGCGCCGGGACCTCGGCGCAGCCACCGTCGCAGAGCGGGGAAGCCGTCGCGCCGCTGGTGACGTACTTGCATAGTCTCATGGACGATTGGGTCTATTGGGACTCGAAGAGCGGGGCGGTCGAGGGGCCGGCGACCGAGGCGGTCGACCCGCTGGAGATCCTTCGCGCGCTGCGCGTCGAGCCGCTCCAGGGGTTCTCGGACAAGATTCAGTTGCACTTGCCGCAAGAGGTGGAGCCCCTTCACGGTTCCCGGGAGGAGCTGCACCGGCTTTTTCGGGAACTGCTCCTGTTGCTTCAGCTGGCCGTTCCAGGAGAACAGGACTCGGCTATCGACCTGATTTCCGAGCCGGAAAGGCTGTGGGCCTACTTTCGCAAGAGTGCCCGGGCGCAACAGAACTGGAACGCCCCGGCCTGGCTGCAGTGCCTCGCCGGCGAGCACCCGGTCACTCAGGACAACTGGATTCATCTCAAACTCAGTATCGTGCGTTTGCTGGCCGACCTCTACGGGGCAAGAATTGTGACGGAGCTCCAGGAGCACGGCGGGCGGCAGGGTGTCGTCATTTCGCTGGAAATGCCGGTCAAACAGGCTAGAAAAACACAAGATACGACCGTGGACGACCTGATCCAACGGTTTTTTGTGGCACCAGCGTAAACAGCTTAATAGACTGATTAGTAATAACTTACATCAATCAGGGCCTTGCGAAAAGGAAGAGGACCTTGAACATCAGGCTTGACATTCTATAAGTTTAGTGTTACAAGTACAATAGATGCAATAGCCGTATTCATATTCCCTCTTAAGGAGCTCCCGGCTATGGCTACCGTGACCAAGAAGGATATTGTCAAGGAAGTAGCCCGGCTGACGGGTTATGACACCCAAAGCATTAAAGATGTCGTCCAAACGATGTTCGACTGTATGTGCGAGGGTTTGGCCAAAGAAGGGAATATCGAGATACGCAACTTCGGTATCTTCAAGGTCAAGAGCACTCCCGAGCGTCAAGCCCGCAATCCGAAGACGAGCGAGATCATTACAGTTCCTGCCAAGAAACACATTCATTTCAAGCCGGGTCAGGAGATGAAAATCCTGATTAACCAGCAGGACTCGGCAAGGTCGAAGACGCCTGCGCCGAGCGAGCCGGCGGGCTCCCTTGGGACTCCCGCCTCGAGCGCGGATTCTTCCGGCAGTCGTGGAAGTGGCTCGGGAGAATTCTGAGTTCGCCTGCCGAAGCCCCTGTTAGGGCTTTCCTGCGAGAATCCTTGGACGGCGACCATGCCTCAAACGCGCACGGCCAGCAGCGCTATCGAATGCCCTCTCTCCGGAATGGACGAGTAAAGCCATTGAAGGGGCGAAAGTTACTTCAGAAACTGCTTCGCGACGTGGAAGCGATCCTGCCGATGCCTCACGTCATCGAAAAGGTCATGACGATGACGCAGGACCCCGACGTGTCGGTCAGCGACCTTCAGCGGGTGATCACCCTGGACCAGGCCCTGACCGCCAATGTGCTCAAGCTGTGCAACTCCGCCTATTACGGTCTGCCGCGAACGGTGGGTTCGGTCAGCCAGGCGGTCACCTATCTCGGCTTTCGCACGATTCGCAATCTCGTGCTCAGCGCTTTCCTGAGCGAGGTTTACAGGGGAGGCGTGGCCGCGGGCAGCGGGGCGGGAAACAACGGCCTGTGGCGGCACTCGGTGGCGACGGCCGTGGCGGCGCAGCAGATCTGTGAGCGCCTGGGACGCCCCGACGCCCATGACCTGTCTTTTACGGGCGGGTTGCTGCACGATGTCGGCAAGACGGTGCTCCGGCGCCACGCGAAGGAGACCGTTGCGGAGATTGAAGCCCGGGCACGGCAGCAGGCCAGGCACACTGTCGAAATAGAACGGGAAGTGCTGGGTTTCGACCATGCGGCCTTGGGAGCGAAGATTGCGGATACCTGGAATTTTCCCCCGATGCTTGTGCAGGCGATCGGCTTGCACCATCATCCCGAGCAGGCGCGCGGCGACCGCTTCCTGACCCACGTGGCGCACGTGGCTAATCACTTGGCGATTACGTTCGGCGCGGGGCTCGAGGAGCCCCAGGCGGTGGAAGCGCCGTTGGCCCAGGTTTCCCTGGACGAACTGCGCCTGAAGCCCTCGGACGTAAACGAGCTGCAAGAATGCGTCGCCCTCGCTTACCCGAAAGCCAGCCCGTTCTGCGAAATGGCCGCTCCGCAGTAAGAACCCACCCCACTTACTAAGGCCTTCAGTCCCTGCAATGTAGTAAGGACTTCAGTCCTTGAATTCCAGCCGAACGAATGAATTCGTTACTACGAGGCCTCTCCGCGTAGTAAGGACTTCAGTCCCTGCAACGTAGTAAGGACTTCAGTCCTTCAAACTTAGGCTTTCTCCTGCTCTCCTCCGAGATACTGCCCCGGCAACGACTGAGGTCGTTACTACAGGTGTGCTTCCCAAGCAGGCGCTAGCCGACGCCCTTGCGGCGGCACTCCTCGCAAACGCCCGATTTCTTCTCAATGCCATACTTATAGGCCTGGTTTGCGGGCACCCGGATTGTCTGGATATTCTCGTAGAGAATCTTCCCGCAGCCGTAGCACTGAATCCGCTCGCCGCTGTCCACGTCCACCAGCGGGGGCACCGCCGTGTAGAGCCGATACTGTTGGTACCCGTAGAGGAGACAAGCGACGAGGGCGGCGATGATCAAAAGACGCCAGAAGACTTTCATGCGGTATTCCTCCCCTTGAAATCCGCCCGCGGCGCTTCCAGCCGCATTTATACCACCGGAGGAAAGCAACCCGCAAGTCGGCGACGCCGCAAGGGGACGCCCAGCCGGCCGGCCAGGCGCTCACAGGCCGCGAGATCCACGCCGGGCCATTCCACGACGCTGACCCGGGTGTCCAGGCCGGCGTTCACGCAAGCCTGGACAAACTGCACGACCGCATACCAGGCGTCACTCCCGTAATGGGGGCGGCACAGATGCTGGTAGGTTTCCGCCTCGGGCGCATTGAGGCTGACCGAGACCCGGTCAATCCGGTGGGCCAGGTCCTCGGTGATGTCGCACTGGTTGATCAGATTGCCTTGGCCGTTCGTGTTCAGGCGAATGTGCGCAGCGCCGCGTTGGCGAAGGAAATCGGCCACCTCGAGCAGGACATCCATCCGGCAGGTCGGCTCGCCGTAGCCGCAGAAGACAATCTCCTCGTAGTCCTCGAGGCGGTGGGCCTCGATGGCCTCCAGCACCTGTCCCAGCTGCGGCTCCTCGTCGAGTTGCAGTTGGTGTCCCTTGAGCTCGCGTTGCTGAAACCGCACGCAGAATCGGCAGCGGTTCGAGCAGCGGTTGGTGATATTGAGATACAGCGAGTCGCGGATCGGATAG
>Ga0068714_10003011_pt1 | contig 20566 bp, 18 predicted proteins | sample MTBNYHSulfiMetaG_FD_62988 | JGI IMG/M metagenome (GOLD analysis project Ga0068714, IMG submission 62988) | Enrichment culture microbial communities from rom New York Harbor, USA that are MTBE-degrading - MTBE-NYH (New York Harbor Sulfidogenic)... | ecosystem: Environmental > Aquatic > Marine >... | reverse complement strand
CGCGCAGGCGCACAGCCGGACTCACGTTCGAGCGGGTTGTAGCCTCCATCGCCGACGTGCGCGGTGGCCCCGCCGTCGATGTGGGCGGAAGCGGTTTCGGGGTCCCGCTGGCGGCGAACGGCGTGGCGACGTTGCGGCTCACGTACAAGTAACGAGCGACGCACGGTGCTAGACTGACCGGGGGTCTATCCGGGCGGAGGGACGAATGCAGCGCGATTCTGAGGCGACGACACGCGACTTCCTTCTGGAGTCGTGGCTCGAGTTCGCCGAGGCGATAGAGGACCATCCCGAGATCAAGGGTCTGCTGTTCGACTCGGTGACAGGCCTTCCCACCACGCCGCTGCTCTTCCCGCGTGTTCGCATGCTGCTCGAGGAGCGCGGCGAGGTCTCTTTGCTCGCCCTCAACGTGGTCAGGTACTCCAAGATCGAAGAGATATTCGGCTGGCGGGTCTTCGACGACGTCATGCGCGAGGTAGCGGGCGCCCTCGAGACGATCGCGGGAAGCGTGCTGCGTGACTCCGACATCATCGCCGAACTCATGATCTCGGGTAACGCGTTCGTGGTCGTGCTCTCGCCTCCGCGTAACAGCCTGCGCATCGAACCGGCGGCCCGGCAGCTGATCGTCCATAAGGTCGAGACGAGCATCCGTTCGCTGCTCGAGGAGCGGATGGACCCCGCGCTCTTCAAGAAATTCGGCTGCTACGTGGGTGCGTCGACGGTGACCTACGACGAGAACACCCGGCTCGAGCGTCTCGTACACGAGGGTCTGGAGCGCGCGCTTGCGGACTCGGGTACGCGCGAAGCGCGCGATGCCGAGGAGCGCACAGTCAAGCTCCGCGAGATCATCGACTCCGGTTCGGTAACCACGCTCGTGCACCCGCTGTTCGACCTCGAGACCATGGACGTCATCGGTTACGAGGCGCTCTCGCGCGGTCCGGCTGACAGCGAGTTCGAGAGGCCCGACAAGCTGTTCCGTGTCGCGTACGACGCAGATCTCGTGGTCCGGCTCGAGCGGTTGTGCCGCCGCAAGGCGCTCGAAGCCGCCATGGACCTGACCGAGGGTCACCTCCTGTTCATGAACATCGAGCCTGAATCGATCGGCGACCCGGACCTGCGCGAGGTGCTGACCTCGCGACGCCTGTCCGACGCGGGGGTCACGCCAGACCGGATCGTGCTCGAGATCACCGAGAGGACCGCCATCTGCGACTTCGAGGCGTTCCGCTCGACGTTGGAGTACTTACGCGCGCTGGGCTTCCACTGCGCCATCGACGACGCGGGTGCCGGGTACGGCTCGCTCCAATGCCTTGCCGAGGTCCGGCCCGACTGGCTCAAGATAGACATCTCTCTGGTGCGCGGGTGCGACGGCGATGGCATCCGCTCACAGCTCATCAGCAGTCTTGTGAGCTTCGCCGACACAGTCGGGGTCAGTCTCGTGGCCGAGGGGATAGAGACGGTGGACGAGCTGCACACGCTGCGCGAACTCGGTGTCCGGTACGGGCAGGGGTTCCTGTTCACCGAGCCGGTCGCTCCCTTCCCGGACGTTTCGGCCTACGAGGCGCTCAGAGACCTCTAGCGGTGCCGGCCGGCACCGGACGGGTCATTGCCGGCGCGCGGCCCCTACCCATGCGAACCGCTTATAGATACCATCACCGTGTCGGGGCCTGGCATGCGGGACTGCGCGGGTCGTGGCACCGAACAGAACGAAGGAGGCGTAGTCCATGGAGCGCGTCCGGTTGACGCAGCTATCGTCGAAGGCCGGTTGAGCTGCGAAGTGGGGTCCGTCGGACCTCAAGGCCGTACTCGACAAGCTGGTACCGGGCGAATCCGAGCAGTTGATGGTCGGATTCGAGACCGCCGATGACGCCGCGGTGTATCGCCTGGGCGACCAGGCGGTTCTGCTCACGGTCGACTTCTTCACGCCCATGGTCGACGACCCGTACGACTTCGGCCGCATCACCGCGGCCAATGCGCTGTCCGACGTCTACGCGATGGGTGGCAAGCCGCTGACGGCAATGAACCTGCTGGCGTGGCCGTGCGCGATGGACCCCGAGATGATCGCTGAGGTCTTGCGAGGTGGGGCAGACACGTGCGCGCTCGCGGGCGTGGTGATCGTGGGCGGGCATACTATCGACGACAAGGAGCCCAAGTACGGTCTGTCGATCATGGGCGTCGCCGATCCGGACGCCGTTGTGCGCAACGTGGGCGCGCTGGATGGCGACGTGCTCGTGCTCACGAAGCGTGTCGGCGTGGGCGTGCTCAATACCGCGCTCAAGAACGGGTTCGAGACCGAAGACTCGCTGCGCCAGGTCATCGAATCGATGGCGCGGCTGAACCGAGCGGCGTGCGAGGCGATGGTTGAGGTCGGGGTGCACGCGGCCACCGACGTCACAGGATTCGGCCTGGTCGGCCACTTGCACGAGATGGCGCTGGGCAGCGGCGTGAGCGCCCGCATCGACATGCACGCCGTCCCGGTCTTCGAAGGCGCTCTGGACTACTCGGGCCAAGGAGTCCGACCCGGGCGGACCGCCGACGTGATCGAAGCGATGGACCCGCACGTGGATTGGGGACCGGCAGACGACGCCTGGAAGGGCGTGCTCGCCGACCCGCAGACCAGCGGCGGCCTGCTCATGGCGGTTGCGGCCGAGCGCCTCGACGACCTGCTCGGTGCGCTCGAGAAACGGGCCGAAGAAGCGTTCGTGCTCGGGCGGATCACCAGCGGCACGCCCGGGCACATCGACATCGAGTGAGTTATGCCGAAGCCCACCGCGCAGGCCGGCGACGGTTCCTCGGCACAGGAGAAGGGAGTCCCGAACGTGTCAAAGCGCGTATTCATCACGAGTGACCGCATAGGCGCAGGCGACGACGAGCTCGGCCGGCGACTGATGCACAACCTCATCTACTCGCTCGCGCGCAACGCAGACAGACCGGCGGCCGTGATGTTCATGAACGCAGGCGTGCGTCTGTGCTGCGAGGGTTCCGAGTCGCTCCACGACCTGCGCCTGCTCGCCGACAATGGCGTGGCGATCAAGGCGTGCGGAACGTGTCTGGACTTCCTGGGCCTCAAGGATGCGCTGGCTGTGGGCGAGGTCGGCACGATGCCGGACACGGTAGCCGCGCTCATGGGCGCCGACGACATCGTGACGGTGGCGTAGGTCTCTCGCCGACCGCGGCGGACCGCCACAGCTCGGGTACAATAGCCGCCATGGACACTCAAGCCCGTTTGCGGCGGCTCCCTCAGGTCGACGAGGCGCTCAAGCACCCGCTTCTTGCCGAGGAAGTCGCGTCCCACCCTCGCCGCCTGGTGATCGAGGCGCTCCGCGAGGCCGTCGACGAAACGCGCGCCCGCGTGCTTGCCGAACCCGATTTCGACTTCGACGCCGGTGACGTCATAGCGGCGGCGAAGGCGCGGGTGGCGCTCAAGGCGCGGCGGTCTCTTCGGCCGGTTGTGAACGCGACGGGGATCATCGTGCACACCAACCTGGGCCGCTCGATCCTGTCCCAGGCGGCCGCGGCGGCGGTACACGAGGTCGCCACGGGCTACTCGACGCTCGAGTACGACATCGGCAGCGGTGAGCGCGGCTCACGTCACGTGCACTGCGAGCGGCTGATATGCTCGCTTACCGGCGCGGAGGCGGCCATGGCCGTCAACAACAACGCCGCCGCCGTGATGCTCGGCATCGCGGCGCTCGCCCGCGGCGGCGAGGCGATCGTCTCGCGGGGTCAGCTCGTCGAGATCGGCGGGTCGTTCCGCATCCCCGACGTGATGGCGGAGTCAGGCGCGACCATGGTCGAGGTCGGCACCACCAACAAGACCCACTTGCGCGACTACGAGAAGGCCATCACCCAGAACACCCGCCTGCTGCTCAAGGTGCACACGTCGAACTACCGGGTGGTCGGGTTTGCCGAGGAGGTCTCGCTCGACGCGCTCGTGGAGCTCGGCGCGGCGCACGGCATCCCTGTGTTCGAGGACCAGGGCTCCGGCGTGCTGATCGACCTGCGCGAGCATGGGCTTCCCTACGAGCCCACCGTCGGCGAGGCGATCGAGAAGGGCGCCACGCTCGTGTCGTGCTCGGGGGACAAGCTGCTGGGCGGACCGCAGGCCGGCATCCTGGCCGGCCGGGCCGACGTGATCGCGCGCCTCAAGAAACACCCGATGGCGCGCGCGTTGCGCCTGGACAAGATGACGCTCGCGGCTCTCGAGGTCACGCTCCGCGCCTACCTCGACCCCGAACGCGCGCTACGCGAGGTCCCCACGCTCGCCATGCTCACCACCCCTGCCGAGGAGATCGAGACGAGGGCGCGCGCCTTGATGGCCGAAGTCTCCGAGCGCACGGACGCCTACAAGCTTCGTGTCCGCCCTGACGTCTCCCGCTCCGGCGGCGGTGCTTTGCCCATGGCCGACATCCCGACTTTCGTGCTGGAAATCGAGCCCGTGAGCATCACAGTGGTCGAGCTCGAGCACCGGCTGCGCACTGGCGAGCCCGCCGTGATCGCACGGATCGCCGAGGACCGGCTGCTGATCGACCCGCGAACGCTACGCGAGGCCGACGAGTGTGTCGTCGCCGGCGCCCTTGTAGCGGCGGCTGGGGAGTAGTCGCTCATGCCGTCGCTCGTCTTGGGCACTGCGGGGCACATCGACCACGGCAAGTCCGCGCTCATCAAGGCGCTCACCGGCACCGATCCCGATCGACTGGCCGAAGAGAAGGAGCGCGGGATCACCATCGAGCTTGGTTTCGCCCGGCTCCAGCTTCCCAGCGGGCGCAGTATGGGCGTCGTGGACGTGCCGGGACACGAGCGTTTCGTGCGCCACATGGTGGCTGGAGCCACCGGCATCGACGTGGTGCTGCTTGTGGTGGCGGCCGATGACGGCATCATGCCGCAGACGCGCGAGCACCTCGCGATCATCGACCTGCTCGGCATCGAGCGCGGGGTCGTGGCGCTCACCAAAGCCGATCTGGTCGAACCCGACTGGCTCGAGCTCGTGCGTGACGAGGTCGCGGCGCTGCTCGCGGGCACGAGCATCGAAGGCGCGCCGGTCGTCGCCGTCTCCTCGGTGACCGGTACCGGGCTCGATGAGCTGCGGGCCGCCTTGGACGAGGTGGCCGCCGAGGCACCGTCACGCCAGGCCTCCCTGCCCATGCGCCTTCCCGTGGACCGGGTGTTCACCATTGCTGGTGCCGGCACGGTGGTGACCGGCACGATGTGGTCGGGCTCGGCGCGCAAGGACGACCCGGTGCAGCTCTACCCGGCGGGCAAGTCGGCGCGAGTCAGGGGCGTGCAGGTTCACGGCGAGCACGTCGCCTCAGCCAGTGCGGGGCAACGCGTGGCGATCAACATCGCCGGCATCGAGAAGCATGAGATCTCGCGTGGCGACATCGTTGCCGCCCCCGGGTCTCTCGAGGTCACCGAGCGCTTCGACGCACGCTTCACCTACCTGGGCATTCCCGGCGTCGACAAGGTGTTCGAGACCGGCACGCGCGTGCACGTGCACCATGGAACGCGCGAGGTCCTGGGCAGGGTACTGCTCATGGAGGCCGACCAGCTCGCGCCGGGCCAGACGGGGTTCGCGCAGGTGCGGCTCGAAGAGCCGATCGCCCCCAGGTACTCGGACCGGTTCATCGTGCGCTCGTACTCGCCCACCTACACGATCGGCGGCGGAGTCATCCTCGACGTGTTGCCCCCACGCCGCACGCCGCTCGCGCCGCACGAGCGCGAGCTGCTCGAGTCCCTGGACGCCGGTGACGTCGCAGGCGCCGCTGTGGGGTTGCTCGAGGCCAGAGCGGTCCCCATGACATCCGCGCACGTCGCGGCCGACCTCGGCGTGCCGCGTGCCGAGGTGGCAGACGCGCTGAACGCTGCCGATCTGTCGCGGCTGAAGGTGGGTGGCGACACGTACTACGTGAGCGGGGCCGCATCCGCGGCGCTGCTTCAGTCCATCGAAACCGAGCTGCGCGCGTTCCACCAAGCCGAGCCGACCGCCCCCGGCATCGCCACCGCCGCGCTGCGGGACCGCGTGAACCGCCGGCTGGACGCCAGGGTCTTCGACGCGCTGCTCGAACGAGCTGCCGAGGCAGGCGTGGCGTCCGTCGCGGGCGGCATCGTGAGCCATCCCGAAGCGGCCGTCACAGCGCGATCCACCGAGTCCGCCGCGGTGGATGCGCTGCGCCAAGCACTCAGGGAGGACGGGCTCGCCCCCGAGACCACCGACGCCCTCGCACGAGAGAGCGGCGTTGACATGGATGTCGCCCGGCGTGCGCTGCGCAAGCTGGCCGACGACGGCGAGATCGTGCGCGTGGCCTCCGACCTGCACTTCTCGCGGGAGGCACTGGATGAGGCACGTCGCCGCATCGAAGAGCACCTGCGTTCCCGTCCCGAGGGTGCGACCGCTGCGGGGTTGCGCGATGCGCTCGGGGTGTCTCGCAAGTACGCGATCCCGCTGCTGGAGTACTTCGACGCCGGCGGCCTCACTAAACGAGAGGGCGACGTGCGCGTGCTGCGCGCGAAATGACGCGAGCGGGGGGCGCGTGCGAGCGGCTAGGCGGTGCCTTCTCCGCCTGTCGAGCTCGGTCGCGGCATCCTCGGCAAGGTGATGGTGAAAACCGCCCCGGTCCCGATGTCGCGGTTGGCGACCGCTACCGTGCCGCCGTGCAGCTCCACCAGACCCTTCACGATCGCCAGTCCCAGGCCGCTTCCTCCCGACTCGGCCGGACGCGGGCCCTGCGCACGGTAGAAGCGATCAAAGACCCGGTCCAGGGCGTCTTCGGGGATGCCCGGGCCGTCGTCGGCGATGGTCATGACCGCCGAGGGTCCCGCCGCGCCACACGTGATCTCGATCCGCCCCCCGTCGTCGGTGTGCGCGATCGCGTTGCGCACGATGTTGAGCATCGCCTGTTCGAGCAGATCGGGATCGCCGCTGACCCACGTCCCGCTGTTGCACGTTGTCGCGATCACCCGGTCACCGAGGGTCTTGGCCCGAGCGGCCACCTCGGTTGTAAGGACTGCAAGGTCCAGCGGCTGGAACTCACGTCCCACGCCCGCGCGCATGCGCGCAAGCGATAGCAGGTCGTCGAGGATCCGGGCCATCCGGCGGACCTCCTCATCGATGATGCGGAGGGCTTCTTCCTTCTCCTCTTCGGTCGTTGCCGGGTGCTCGATCAGGCCGAGGTTGCCCCGCATCACGGCGACGGGCGTCCGCAGCTCGTGCGACGCGTCGGCGATGAAACGGCGCTGCTCCGCGAAGGCCTCCTCGATGCGGTGGAGCATCTCGTTGAGCGAGGCGGCGAGCGTGCCGAGCTCGTCGGACGGGCCTGCGTAGTGGATGCGTTCTCCGAGAGAGGAGTGGGTGACCCGCGCAGCCGTTCGGGCCATCTCTGTGAGCGGCGCAAGACTGGTCCGCGCAGCCCAACGTGAGATGACGGCACCTACGAGAACGACGGCCAGCCCCGCTCCCAGCAAGGACAGCCCGAGGGTGCGAGCGAACGAGGCAAGCTGTGCGGTCGGGTATGCCGCCTGGAAGACGGCCACGGTGTTGCCTTCCGAGTCGAAGACCGGAGCGGTGATCGCTCGGTACTCGATGCCCTCGTACTCCAGGTCGTCGAATCCTCGCACCGTTGTGTCGACGTCGAGCAGCCGGTCGTTGCCCGGAGCGTCCTCGAGCCTCAATTCGGTGTTGGACAAGATGCGGCCCGACGACAAGCGCACCAGCAGGATCGTCGAGCGCTCTTGGCCGCCACCCGTGCGGCGCGACAGGTAGGCGCGTGAAGCCTGTGCCAGGTCCCGTTCGTCGGTGCCGTCGATGGGCGTGAGGGCGGCGGAGTATGCGTCTACTTCGCGCAGGAGTGACTGGTCCAAGTCGGCCCGGGCAGCTCGCACGACGCTCACGTACGCGACCAACGAAACGACGATCACGCCGGCGGCGAGCACGAGGGTGACGGTCGCCGCGACGCGGCCGGACGCGCTGAGACGTCTACGACCTGACACGGTAGCCCGCCCCGCGCACCGTTTCTATGAATGAGGGTTCGCCTCGGCGGTCGAGTTTGCGCCGCAGGTATCCAACGTAGACGTCGACCACGTTGGAGCCCGTGTCGAAGTCGAATCCCCACACAGCGTCCAGTATCTGCTGGCGAGAGAGTACCTGGTCGGGGTGGCGGAGCAGGTACTCGAGCAACGAGAACTCCCGAGAGGGAAGATCGACGGCCCGGTCTCCTCGGCGAGCTACCCGTGAACGGGTGTCGAGCACGACGTCGCCTATCTGCAGCGTGCGCGCGGTGCGCTGGCCCGAACGGGCGCCGGCACGCACGCGAGCGGCCAGCTCGGCGAAGGGGAAGGGCTTGACGATGTAATCGTCTGCGCCGGCGTCGAGCAGGTCGACCTTGTCGTCGACCTCACCGAGCGCGCTCACCACGATCACCGGCACGTCGGGGTCGGCCCGTCGTACCGCTCGAAGCACGTCACGCCCGCTACCGTCCGGCAGCACGAGGTCGAGCAAGATGAGATCGTACTCGCGCGTGGCCGCCAGCGCGGTGCCTTCAGCGGAGGTGGCGGCTCGCTCAACGGTGTGTCCCTCGGCCGTCAGTCCCTTGACCACGAAGGAGGCGACGCGGTCCTCATCTTCAACGAGGAGTATCCTCACACGGCTTCACTCCACTCGAGCCACGTCGGTCGGATCGGTCATGACGAGCCGGCCGACGCGTCGGGTCGGCCGTCTCATTCTGGAATGATTCCCCAATCACGCCGTCGCGGTCGTCGTGGGCTTCGCCGTCCTCGTCGTGCCCGTCATCATCATCGTCATCGTCCCTGACGCCGGGTCTCACGACCTCACGGTCGTCGCCCTCGTCATCATCGTCCTCATCAGCGCTTTCGCGGTCCGGCTCGTCGTGTGACTTATCCGGCGCGGGTTCGGCCGAAGGCGTGGGGCCGGGCGTTGGGCCGGGCGCGGGGCGCTGTGCGGTGTTCGGCTGAGGCGAGGTGCCTGCGACGGGGGGCGCGCCGGAGGGTGAGGTGGCGTTCGCGTCGGGCGGGGGCGGCTCGGCGGCCTGGGTCTCGTCGGCAGCTGCCTGCGCTCCTGCGTATGGGCTGGCCATCACCGATCGGTCCGGCGCGACTACGCCCGTGTCCACGGTGCGCTCCGTGATCACCTCGGGCACGTCTTGGCTCGATGCACGGCCGGCGGTGCCCGCGCTCATCGCCACGGCCACCGACGCCACGAACACCGTGACGGTGGCTGCGGCCAAAGTCAGCGCGCGCCGAGACACGCGCGTCGTTCCTTCCGGAGAGTGGGTCGCGACCTCATCAGTCGTCATCATCGTCGTCATCGTCATCGTCGGGGCCGCCGGGCCCGTGGCATGCCGTGCAGGTAGCACTAGCATAGCCGCTCGGATGACATGTGGCGCACGAGAAGCTGCGATACGTGTGCTCTTCTAGCTGCGGGTGTGAGAATGTGGCGCTCGAGAAGGGTTTGGTGGGCGTGTGACACGACACACACGATGTCCCGTAGTGGTTCGCCGGGGCGGTGTGGCACGAGGCACACGTCGCCGAGGAGGGGTGCTCGAACGACCAGCTCGACCCGACCGTATGGCATGTGGTGCAGGTCGCGGCCGAGTGGCCCGACGGCTTCGCATGGCACGTGGTGCAGGTGGCCGAGGAGCCCGGGTGTGAGAACGACCAGCTCGTCCTGCTGGCGTGACAGGTGGTACAGGTCCCGCCGAAGTGACGTGCGGGCGCAGTGTGGCACGCGGTGCACTTGGTGGCGCTGGAGTGCGTGAACTTCCAGGTGGTCCCGGTGGCGTGGCAGCTCGAACACTGTCCTGCCCTGTGCCGCGCCGGCGCGGTGTGGCACGAGGTGCATGTCGAGCCCGATCCAGGGTGCGAGAACGCCCACGACGAACCGGTTGCGTGGCAGCTCGTGCACGTTGCGGTCGCGTGCTTGGCAGGACGTGCGTGACACGAGGTGCAGTTCGAGCCGGACCCGGGATGCGAGAACGCCCACGAGCTCCGGGACGCATGGCAGTTCAGGCACGCTTGCGTCGAGTGCCCGCTCGGACGCTCGTGACAGCTCGCGCAGCTTGTGGCGGACGAGTGGGTGAAACGCCACGTGCCTGTCGAGTGGCATCCGGAGCACTGGCCGCTACGGTGCTTGGCCGGGCGCGTGTGGCAGGAGGTGCAGGTAGAGGAGGAACCAGGGTGCGAGAAGGTCCACGACTCACCGGGCGTAAGGTGGCAAGTCTCGCAGGTGCCCGCGCGGTGTTCTGCCGGACGCGTGTGGCAGGTCTCGCACGAATCGGTGGCGGCGTGGGTGGTTGACCAACTCACACCCCGGTCGGTATGGCATGACTCGCAGTCGAAATCGCCGGCTTGCGGGTGGTCCTCGGCTTGCTCGTGGCAATCGAGACACGACCCTTCGGCAGGGTGGTCGAAGACCCACTCGGCTGCAGGCGCGTGGCAGGTGGTGCACAGGTCGGTACGACCCTCGTGGTCCTCGGCCGGCTCGTGGCAGTCGGAGCATGCGGTCGCGGCCATGTCGTGGCAGCTGTCGCACGCGACGGGCAAGTGGCCTTCAAGGTTCGCTTCGCCTTCGCCCACCGTTGCCACCCGTGCCGACTCGCGATCGGCCCACGCTGCCGGGTCCAAGATGCCGGCCTCGTCCAGCGCCTCGGCGGTGACCCGGTGTCCGGCGTCCGCGTGACACTCGACGCACTCGCGGTCGGCCGCGTGCGCTTCATGGGAGAAGCCGTCCCGATCGCTGCGGATGTCCTCGTGGCACGTCACGCACCGCTCGTTGGGGACCTCGGGCGGTTCCGCAACAGGGAACACCGGGTCTTCGGCAACGTGCGCCCAGACCTCTTTGAGCGCGACCATCTTGTGAGCGAGGCGCTCCATGTTGCCGTCGCCCACATGGCATGCGATGCAGTCGACGCTGGCGTGGGCGCCTTCCGACCACGCGTTGTAGTACGGCTGCATCTCGTGGCACGTGGAACAGAAGATCGACTGGTCGGTCGCCCGTGCGGCGCCGAGTGCGGTGAGCAGGAACACGACCGCCACGACGAAGATGACGATCGCGGCTGACCTCTTGTGAGCCAGGACCCAGGAGCGAACCGGAGCCATGTGCGAGCCTTCCGTTGGGACGAAGGTATCTGCTCTGAGTCTCGGCTCCGTGCATGAGCGGGTCCTGAGAATGCGATGAGAAGCGTCTTATTTGTTCTGAGCGGGTATTTCGCCGTTCGGGCGCAATCAGGCCGGCGCCGGGGGCGCGTTGACAGTCATCCGCGACCCCCGGACAATACGCCGATGGAGGCGGATGGGGCCTGGTGGCTCCCGCGGTCTTCAAAACCGTAGTGGGGCGTGAAGAGCGTCCCGGGTGTGTTCGATTCGCACGCGCCTCCGCCACACCCGTACCTGCCCAGGACCCCGGACGCTTCCGGGGTCCTCGCGGCATCTCGCGGCTACTGCAGCCCCTTGAGCATCGGGAAGAACTCGGCGTCGAGCGCCTCGTAGGCGACATTGTTGAGATGCGAGTCGTCTGCGGCCAGCGCAAGGCCCTTGGAAAGCGCTCCGTCGTGGCCGACCAGTATCGAGTACTGGTCGAAGACCACGACGTTGTCGTTCGTGGCGGCCAGTGCCTCCAGTTCGGCGTTGTAGCGCTGGTGCAGCGTGACGAGCGCCGGTGTGGTCTGCGCGCGGACCTTCGGTAAGGCGTTACCGAGCACGAGGGTGACATCACGACCGGACACGGCGTCCACCACGGTCCGCGCGTAGCCCACGCTCTCGGCAAGAGCAGGGCCCACATCGGCCTCGGTATCCGCGTAGAAGTCCTCGAAACACAGCTTGAAGAAGACGACGGTGCCGTCAGGCACCTCGGCGATCTCGGCCGCGGCTGTGGTACCGATCTCGGGCGGGGAGGGCAGGTCCTGGTAGTACAAGACGAAGCCGTCGCGCAGTACCGGGCTCTCCCAGTCCCAGCCCCAGTGGGCGAACCAGCCCTCCATGACCGAGCGCCCCATCATGAGCACCTCGGTGCCGTGCCCGTGCGCGTCGCCGGGTCCCGGCTCGTCGCCGGCTTGCTGGGCCGGCTGCTCCGAGTCGGTCGTTTCGACGGCTTCGGGCTGCACGTTGAGCCAGTCAGGCGGCTCTTCGCCCTCAAGTGGGATGCACCCCGTCGTGGCGACGGCGAACGCCGCCACGAGCACCAGCGCGCCAAAGACCGCGCACACGCGGCGCACTACCGCTCGCCGTACGAACCGCCTCACCCGTGCCTGGTCGCGACCCACACGCCTCACCCCTTCGCTGCTTTCACCACATCATACGCAGCCAGCGCCCGCTCGCGGGCCACGGCATGGTCTACGACCGGCCGAGGATATGTCGTCCCCGGCCGCACCCCGGCAGCACGTAGTGCGTCGCTCGGGGCCTCGTGCGGCGCGTGTATCCACCGCGTCGGCAGCCCCGCGAGCTCGGGGACCCACCGGCGCACGTAGGAGCCGTCCGGGTCGAACTTGGTGCCCTGGAGCACTGGGTTGAAGATGCGGAAGTACGGCGAGGCGTCGGCGCCCGAGCCGGCCACCCACTGCCAGTTGAAGGCGTTTAGGGCCGCGTCGGCATCGGCGAGCAGGTCCCAGAAGTGCCTCTCACCCGCTTGCCAGCCGACGAGAAGGTCCTTGGCCAGGAACGAGCCCACGATCATGCGCGCCCGGTTGTGCATCCAGCCCGTCTCGGCAAGCTGGCGCATACCCGCGTCCACCATCGGGTAGCCGGTGTGGCCTGCCCGCCATGCGGCAAGACCAGCGGGGTCGTCCTGCCACGGCATGGCGGCGAACTCGGCTCGCAAGGGCACTTCAGGCAAGGTGGGCGCGTCCGCGAGTACGTGGTAGGCGAACTCGCGCCACGCGATCTGCCGAACAAACGCGTCCGCCGCGGCCCGCGCAGCGGAGCGTTCGGGTTGGCCCAGGAGCGCCGTATTGACGGCGTGAACGACCCGGCGCACGGAGATCTCGCCGTTGGTGAGGTACGGGGAAAGCTGGGACGTACCGTCCAGGTCCACCCGGTCGTGCGCACCAGGGTAGCCGGCAAGTGTTCCGCCGACGAACCGGGCGAGCCGTTGCGCGGCGGCGGGTTCGCTCGGGTCCCAGTGGGCGCCGATGTCGGGCGCTGTCGCCGGCGTCGCGGGCAGGTCCGCGCCCGACGGCCACCGCTCCGGGGCAGCGATACGCTCCGGTGCGGGCTGCGGGTTCTCGGGACGCACCTGCTCCAGCCAGCTGCGGTGAAACGGCGTGAACACCCGGTAGGCGCCCCCGGCGCGGGTGCGAAGGGCGTCCGGCGTGACCACCAGGGCCCCTTCGCGGACCGCGAGCTTCACGCCGGACGCCGCGAGCGCGTCGCTCGCGTGTGCCTCTGCCGCCATGCCGGCCGGCGTCCACTCGCGTGAGCACACGACGAGCGACGCGCCGCACTCGGCAGCGAGGCGCGAGAGCGTCTCGCTCGCCGAGCCTTCGCACACGACGAGGCGCGAGCCGCGCGCGCGAAGCGAGGCGTCCAGCGATCGCAGCGAGGCCGCCAGCCACGCGCGGCGGCTCGCGCCGGGCGCCTCCGGCGCCCCGGCCTCCGCTGCCACGTACACCGGGACCACCGAGCGCGCCTCGGCGCACGCGTCGAGCAGCGCCGCGTTGTCGGTCAGCCGAAGGTCGCCGCGGAACCACATGATGGCGGTCTCATGCATGCGCGCGTCTCCTCGGCAGGTTGTGCGTCGGGTAGATCGCTTGTCGTGGCGGTGCGGAACGATGGTGCTGGTGTCATTGCACGCGTGTACCCTGCTGCTCGGGGTATATCTTTCCAGGGACGGGCCTGGCCGGACAACCATTGGGGGCACGATGCCCGAGATCATCACGCAACGGGTGCCGCTGGGCATCAGCGCGTGCGTGTACCAGTGTCCGGTGCGCTACAACGGCAAGGCGTTCGACGCGCTTGCCACCCTGGGACGGGAACGGCAGGATTTTGCGTTCACGCCCGTGTGTCCCGAGTGCATGGCGGGTCTCGGGGTGCCCCGCATGCCGATCCACCTGTCGGGCCCGGGTTCCGAGGTCCTTGCAAGCCGCGCCAAGGTGAAGGACCGTCGTGGGCGCGACGTCACCCAGGAGCTCGTCGAGGGCAGCCGCGTGTGCCTCGAGACCCTGAAGCGCGCCGGCGTACGCGCGATGGTCGTCAAGGAGGCATCTCCGAGCTGCGGCGTGTACAAGGCGCGTGTAGGCAAGAAGCGAAACGAACAGGTCGAGGGCAGCGGGGTCTTCGGCGCGATGCTGCTGGAGACCGGCTGGTTCCTGATACCGGATGTCGCGCTGGCCAACCCGCTGCTGTGGTGGGACTGGCGCCGCCGATTGCACGCGTGGTTGTGGCTCGCAGACCGTGAGATATCCTCGGCACGCGACCTGTACGACGCGTGGCACGTGCTCAAGTTCATCGTGCAGGAGACCGACCGTCCGCTCGCCGATGCCATGGGCCGCCGTCTCGCGGCGCTCCCTAAGCGTCCTGCGAAAAGCGAACTCGAGCAGATCCGCCGCGATATCCTTCAGGCGCTGCGCAAGCCGTCGACCAAGCCACGCATCAGGCAGGCGATGTGGAAGACGTACGTGCACCACAAGAAGCGCGGCACGCTGGACGGCGTGGACCTGCACGACCTGACCGTGAACTCACCGGAGGTGCGCGATAACCTCATGAACGTGGTCGAGGAGCTGACCAAGCTCGAGCGCATCAGCTTCGAAAACGACCTGCTCTTCGCCACCAGCCCGGTGATCCGCCGCGACTCGCGGCGCGTGAAGGCGCGCGAAGCGGACAAGGAGGCCTGAAGACCCATGGACGCCATGGACTGCATCATGTCCCGACGCTCGATACGCAGGTACACGGGCGAGCGGGTCGCACCGGAGCTGATCGAGCGGATACTGCACGCCGCGATGGCAGCCCCGTCGGCCGGCAACCAGCAACCCTGGCGCTTCGTGGTGCTCACCGAGCGCGATGCGCTCGACCGTGCCGCCACCACCACCCCGTACGGCAAGATGCTGCGTGAGGCCGCGTTCGCGCTCGTGGTATGCGCCGATACCCGCGAGCTGAAGCACCCCACCATGTGGCAGCAGGACTGCTCGGCGGCTGCCCAGAACGCGCTGCTCGCGGCGCACGCCCAAGGTCTGGGCGGCGTGTGGCTCGGCTTCTGGCCCAAGATGGAGCGTGTCGAACCGCTGAAGGCCGAGCTCGGCCTGCCCGAGGGCGTCGAGCCAATGGCGGTACTCGCCTTCGGACATCCCGCCGAGGACAAGCCGCGCTCCGAGCGCTACACGCCCGAGTTCGTGCACTACGAGCTCTGGTAGGACGGCGTGTTGCTCGCCGCCGAGAACGTGCGCTACAGCGTCGAGTCCGACGAGGGTGTCCTGCGCATCCTGGACGGTGTCGACTTCGAGCTGTCCTCAGGCCAGATCGTGGATGTTGTCGGGCCTTCGGGGAGCGGGAAGACCACGTTGTTGCGTGCGTTGGCGCAGCTTCTGCCCGGTGCCGACGGGGCGTTGCGCTTGGAGGGTCGCTCCTCGGCAGATATCGGGCCGGTGCAGTGGCGCCTCAGGGTCTCGCTGTTGCCACAGATCACCTCGCTCGTGGCCGGCACTGTGCGCTCGAACCTTGTGCTCCCGTGGTCGCTGAAGGTGCGCTCCGCCGAGTCCCCACCTCCCGAGCACGTGTTGCGCGATGCGCTGGACGGCGTGGGGCTCGAGCGGGTCGACCTGGACCGCGACGCCGCGAAGCTTTCGGTCGGGCAGGCTGCCCGCGTCGCGCTGCTCCGCGTCACGCTCACCGAGCCCCGCGTGCTGCTTCTCGACGAGCCGGACGCGAACCTCGACGAGGACTCCGCCGCCCGTGTCGCCCAGATGACGCGGGAGTTCGCCCAACGCGGCGGGGGCGTGGTGCGCGTGCGGCACCACCGCTCCGACGAACTCGCATCGCGCCGCCTTCGTCTCGAGCACGGACACCTGGGGGAGGTGGGCGCGTGAGCACGGACCCGGCGACCGGTGTGGTGACCATCGGGTGGGTGCAGCTCGTGCTGGCCACAGGGCTCGTGGTGCTCGTGGGAGCGCTGTCGTGGCGCTTGCACCTGGGTCTCGAGAAGGACCTCGCGGTCGCGACGGTCCGCACGTACGCGCAGCTGTTCTTGCTCGGGTTCGTGTTGCGCTGGGTCTTCGGCGTGGACAGCGCGGCACTGGTCATCGGCATCATGTTGCTCATGATCGGGATGGCAGCGGTCACCATCCTGCAACGAGCGCCCGACGCCCCACGGGGAATCTTAGGCAGCTCGTTCGTCTCGATGCTCGTGACGGGCTTCAGCGTCACGTTCATCGTGACGGCGCTGATCGTGCGGGTGGAACCGTGGTACGCGCCGCGGTACGTGATCCCGATCGCGGGCATGGTGCTCGGCAACTCCATGAACGGCATCGCGCTGGCACTGGAGCGCACCTACGCCGATCTCGATGCGCGATGTGGACAGATCCTGGCACTGACCGCGCTGGGCGCCACGCCGTGGGAGGCGGGGGGCGAATCGGTGCGCACCGGCATCCGCGCGGGCCTGATACCCACCATCAACTCGATGGCCACCGTGGGCGTTGTGTTCATCCCTGGCATGATGACTGGGCAGATCATCGCCGGAGCGGACCCGATCGACGCCACGGCGTACCAGATCGTGGTGATGCTCATGGTGTCGGCGGCAACCGCGATCGGCGCCGTGCTCACCGTCCTGCTCTCGTTCCGCAAGCGCTTCACCGACGACGGCGTCTACATGGAGAGGGGGTTGCGCTCTTCAAGGTGACCACGTCGGCCTCGTCGGTGGGGCCTCGCCGTTCGCGTCGGCGCTTTACTCTGCGGCCGCAGCCCCGTACCATAGCGAGCGCGGACGCCCGGCCTGACCACACTCCCCCACGCCTGGGGCGCGCGTCTGCAAGTCGGCCAGCCGGGGAGACCGATGACGAGTTTCGAGCTCTACCTCAAACGCAACGCCAAGAAGTTCGACACGTACCTTGCGACCTTCTTCGGCGATGGCACGCACCCCGACATGAAGCGCTACCTGTACGGTCTGGTCTCCGAGTTCACCGCGAACGCCGGCAAACGGCACCGGCCGCTGATCTGCCTGCTGGCGTGCGAAGCGGTCGGAGGCGACCCCGAGAAGGCATGGCCGTCGGCGGCTGCGATCGAGCACTTCCACACCGCGGCGCTGATCCACGACGACATCGAGGACAGCTCGCTCACCCGCCGCGACGAGCCGTGCCTGCACGTGCGCGAAGGGGAGGGGCTGGCCATCAACGCAGGCGACCTTGCGCTCGCGCTCGTGTGCGGCACCGTCGTTGACGACCCGGGTCTCGAAGACCCCGTCAAGCTGCGCGTTCTCGCTGAGCTCGTAGCGATGACCACGCGCACCATCGAGGGCCAGGCGCTCGATATCGGGTGGGCACGCGACGACCGGTTCGACCTGAGCGTCGACGACTACTTGGCGATGGCCACCCACAAGACAGCCTTCTACTCGGGCGGTGTGCCGCTGGCGGTGGGCGCGATCATCGGCGGCGGCAGCGAGGAGCAGATCGCGCAGCTGCGCTCCTTCGGCATGGCGGCGGGCCTGGCGTTCCAGATCCAAGACGACGTGCTCAACCTCGTCGGCACCAAGGAAGCCACCAAGAAGGACTACCGGTCCGACATCACAGAGGGCAAACGCACGCTCGTGGCAATCCACGCGCTGCAGCACGCTGAGAGTAGCGACCGGCACCGGCTGCTGGAGATCCTGTCGGGCCGCACGACCGATCCGGCCGAGCTCGACGAGGCTGTGGACATCATGCGGCGCTCCCGGTCCATCGAGTTTGCCGAGGACTACGCGCGGTCGCTGATCCTGGACGCGAAAGAGGCCCTCGACTCGGCGCTGCCGTCTTCGGGCGCGAAGAAGCTACTGATGTCGATGGCGGACTTCTTCGTCAAGCGGAGTTCGTAACCGCCCGCACCGTCACGCTGCGGCTGCCGTGCCATCTGCCGGCCCCACGTTCTACCCCACGAGCGCGGCGTCGGCGTACATGGACCACTCGCTTGACGGGTAGCGCTGGGTGAACACCGAGTACGTCTGGCGCGCTTCCACCGGCATCCCGCGGTGCAGGAACACGTGCGCGAGGCGGAACAAGGCGCGTTCGGCCTCCTTGCTTTGGGGATGAAGTGTGATGACCTCTCGGTACGCTGTGTCGGCGACATCGAAGTCTCGAACGCTCTCGGCCATCGAGCCCACGATCTGCAGCGTGTGCGGGCCCAGCGGCAAGCGTGCGTTCCTGCCGTGGGCGAGCTGCCGGAACACGCCCACAATCTCGGAGCGCCGCTCGTTGCGGTACAGCAGAGCAACGGCCTGGTCCAGGTCCGCGGCCAGCTCGACGAGGTCCGCCCCGGGCGTCAGGACCGCCGCATGCACCTTGTGCAGCAGCCAGTCGGGGTTGTCCGGGTCTTGGTGAGCGAGCTCGTCGAACTTGGATGCCGCATCGCGCACTGCGCCGGACATGAGCAGGCCGGTGGCTTCCTCGGCGAGGTAGTCACGCGATGCGTCGCGCACCGAGCCCCACGTGAGCCCGAGCACCGCGCCGAGCACGAGCCCGCCCACGTGCGCCCAGTACGCCACGCCGTCTCCGCCCTGAAGCGCGATCAGTCCTCGGCCGAGTTGCTCTGCGAAGTAGAGGGCGACGCCGACAAGCGCGGGGATGCGCACGATTCCCCACGGTTTCTTGCCCACGAACAGCAGCCCCGACCACAGGTACCCCACCGACAGGCGGTTTCCGTGCAGCCGGATCGCTACCAGGCCGATCACCGCGGCGATCGCGCCCGAGGCGCCGATCAGCGGGATCGAGACTTCGTCGGGCACGAAGATGGCGGTGACGATCAGGTGCGTGAGCGCCGCCGCTAGGCCGCCTGCGAAGTAGACCACGGTGTAGCGCACCTTGCCGATGGCGTCTTCGAGCACGGAGCCGAACAGCCACAAGAACAGCATGTTGAAGAAGATGTGGAACACGTCCCCGTGCAAGAACATGTATGTGAACCACGTGTAGAGGCCGTGGACCGTGGGCGTGAACCCCAGGTAAGCCGCGATCTGTTGGACGTTGAATGCGGTCACCGCATAGATAGAGACGTTCGCACCGATCAGCGTGATGGTGACCCAGGGCGTGCCGACGAAGCGCCGGTCGATCCGCAACGGCAAGAACTGCGGGACCAGCGCGATCAGGAAGAGCACGAACACGATGTACACGGGGGCAGGCCTCCCTCAAGAGGCATACTCGGCGCATTCGGGTATCCTCTTGACCGTATGCGCCACGTCAGCGTCAGGAGTCAGCGATGTCTATGCGATCGATCCCCGTCTCTGACGGAATCAGCTGGGTAGGGGCCATCGACTGGAACCTGCGGGACTTCCACGGTTACGAGACGCCGCGAGGCACCACCTACAATGCATACCTCGTGCAGGGCTCGGAGATGACCGCACTCGTCGACACGGTGAAGTCGCCGTTCGTCGACGAGTTGCTGTCGCGCGTGTCCACGCTCGTGGACCCGGCCGAGGTCGACCTTATCGTAGTCAATCACGTCGAGCCCGACCACAACAGCGGCCTGCGTGCCGTCATGGACGCGATGCCCAGCGCGCGCGTGGTCGCCTCGAGTTCGGGGGTGCGCGGCGTCGCGGAGTACCATGACGGGCTCGAGGTCGAGGCGGTCGGCCCCACCGACGTCATCGACCTGGGGGGTAAGACGCTGCAGTTCATGCCCGCGCCGATGGTGCACTGGCCCGACTCGATGTTCACCTGGGTCGCCGAGTCCAAGACGCTCTTGCCCAACGACGCGTTCGGCCAGCACATGGCGTCTTCGGAGCGCTTCGCCGACGAGGTGGGCATCGACTTCGCCCTCGACGAGCTGGCCGAGTACTACGCCAACATCCTCATGCCGCTGGGCACGCAGGTCGCCAAGGCCGTGGACAAGCTGGCCCAGGCGGGCTGGTCGCCCGAGATCATCGCTCCCTCGCACGGCGTGATCTGGCGCGGCGAGGCGCTCACAGCCGCCCTCGACGCGTACGGGCGGCTGACCTCGGGCCAGACCTCCGAGAAGATCATCGTCGCGTTCTCGACCATGTGGGACTCCACCAAGCTGCTGGCCGATGCGATCGCCGACGGCATCGCCGCCGAAGGCGTGGACGTGCACGTCTACGACCTGGCCGTCACGCCTATCGCGCAGGTGACCTACGAGCTGCTCGAGGCGCGCGCTCTGCTCCTCGGCTCACCCACGCTGCACCACGGCATGCTCTTCCGCGTGGCCGGCTACCTCCAGTACCTGTCCGGCCTCAAGCCGTCGGGCAAGATTGCAGGGACGTTCGGCTCGTTCGGCTGGAGTTCGGGCGCGACCAAGCAGATGTCCGACCAGCTCGAGGCGATCGGCTTCGAGCTGCCCTTCGAGCCCTACACGCAGAAGTACAGACCCACTGCCCAGGAGCTGTCTGCGGCACGCGAATGGGGCGCCCAGTTCGCCCGAGCCGTACGCGAGCGCTAGC
>Ga0068714_10003010_pt1 | contig 20581 bp, 13 predicted proteins | sample MTBNYHSulfiMetaG_FD_62988 | JGI IMG/M metagenome (GOLD analysis project Ga0068714, IMG submission 62988) | Enrichment culture microbial communities from rom New York Harbor, USA that are MTBE-degrading - MTBE-NYH (New York Harbor Sulfidogenic)... | ecosystem: Environmental > Aquatic > Marine >... | reverse complement strand
TACACATATGGAAATATATATATTAATTGTTGTTATTAACAGATCATATAATTGGAGATATTAATTTTTCATTTACCCTCCAGTTTATTATAAGTTATGACTGATTTAAATGAAAAAAAAAATAAATTGTTCGCTTCATCATCAAAAAACAATGAGGTTAAAATTTTTGATGAACTATTCAACAAATATTGCGATAAACTATTCCGGTTTTCTTTTTCATTATTAAAAAATGAAGAGGATTCAAGAGAAATTGTTCAGGAAACCTTTTGCAAAATATGGGATAAACGAAAAGAGATAGACAAATCCAGGTCAATTGAATCATTTATTTTTACCATTTCCTATCATTTGGTAATTGATAAGCTGCGTCTGCGGTTAAAAGATCAAAAATATCGAAAATTTTTAAAACAATACTTCTCACAAAATTCCAGTCAGCAAATTATCCACATGGATTATGACACCCTTAGAAAAAAGATCGATATTGCTGTCGGAGAACTTCCGGCAAAACGTAAGCATATTTATCTTCTGAGCCGTGAAAAAGAATTATCACATAAAGAAATTGCAGTCTTACTAAATATTAAGGTAAAAACAGTTGAGAACCAAATTAATCTTGCACTCAGACACATAAAATCCAGATTGGGAAAAGACTTTATACCGGCACTTCTTTTTTTATCTCTTTTCGGGTAAAAAACAATCTATCGGATATTGAATTTTAAATAAGGAAAGCCCTTTTTAAGCATAAATCTAAGACTATCATTCAAATTTTTATTTATCTGATCATTAAGAAAAAATAAAAAAACATTTATCTTTTTAGGGGAATACTCAAAACACTTCGTATAATATGAAAATGCAAAATACATTTAGCATAGTTTTTAATAGTAATTTAGATTCAAGATGATACTGTTTCAAAAAGTGTGTCTCAAGAATTTTTTTTAAAAGATTAAACTGTAAGCAATACCAGAATAAAAAATATCATCTTTACTATATGTCCCTTAAGATCTTGACACGTTCATTAAGGGACTGAAGATAAAAAAGAGAATCAAATATGAAAGTTAATCACAGAGAATAGTGTCCAGTCAGGCTCCATTAAATGATAAATAAATTGAACAGATCAGTATATATTCGACACAAACTAAAAATAATAAATTCAAAAAATGGAGTTAAGTAAAATACTGGATGCACTTGGATAACAATTTGGTAAACAATAACATATCTGTCAAAGTAATTAAATTTGTATATTTAATTTTAATGTCTGCAAACAATGAAAAAACAATTTAACCGTCGCCGTTTCGTCAAAGATGCCGGATTAACTTCAGCCGGCTTATTATTGACTTCTCATGCATTAGATTCTGTAAAAATCAATTCTGAAACTTTATCATCATATTCAGAAATTGATTCTCCATCGGATAAAAAAGAAAAATTATTAAGTGATGGCCTGTGTAATGCTTCCGTTTCTATTCACGCATACCAGCTCCTCAGTTTAGTCTGCATAGCAGGTGGTGCTGAATGTCCTTTAATAGAGAACGGAAAAGCAAAAAAAATACTTGACCTTATCAAGGTTGATCCAACCGTAGCAATCAGGCTCGAATCTGATGCAGACAGGATACCACGTTACACTAAAATCAAAACGGATGATCTGGCTTCTCCAAATGCTCAGGAAGTATTTAACCGTAAGCGTGATCTTGACGTATTTCAAAGACTCGGACTTGTTCCAGGTGATACAAGGCGTGCCAGGTATATTTTTCAATTGCTCTTTAATCGCATTGAAACTCCTGTTAATATTTGTGCATATAATACTGAGGGATGGGAAGGCTGTAAATTAGCCTACAGCGGAGCCTATGAAAGTTTAAGGGTAAAAGGATGGCACTCAATAGTTTTTCAGCGGTCCGAGCAGGAGAAAAAGGAGTATCGGCTGCGAAATAATGAAGATATTAAAACCAGTAAAAAGCTTTACGTCAGACCACATCATTTAATGTGTTTAAGTTGCATGTATAATGGTGGTAAAGGATTACAATCACCAAACGCCAGCAACTCACTTTATGAAATATTACAACGAATCAAAAATGAGCCTGACATACCGATCACATTGGTTGAATTAACCGGCATGGCATGCGAATCCTGCGATGGCTTTTATCCGCCAACCGGACGATGTACTCATTCATGCGGATTAATAAGAGATTATAAGAAAGATCTGGGAGTATTCCAAAAACTGGGCAAGATGCCTGGAGCAACAATGAAGGCAAAAGATCTATTTGAACTTCTCTTTGTAAGGATACCTTCAACACATGAAATATGTGCTTTCGAAGATGGAATTGTAAGGTCTCAGGAGTGGACAATATGTGGTGGTCCTGACGGAAGTCCCGGATATGCTAATACAAGACTTACCGGCATTTTTTAATGTTAATTATAGAGTACACAAAAAAATAAGTTTATCTTATGAACCATATAAAAGGTTTATCGAATAAGAAAGATAATATTTTATAGTATTAAAGGTCAAATAGCACAGAACCCGATTAATCGGGTAATCAGACTCACTAAATAATCAGAATGAGAAAATGATTTACACCAGTTCTTTTTTTACTTTTTGGCCAATAGAAAAATAACCAGTCAGTTTTCACCGCTTTAAATTATGTTGTTCCTCTAAGAAATAATTTGCTCTTGTTAAATCGAACTTGTATTTGCTGACTGAGAGAAAATTGAAAAATCATTAACTTTTTTTGGGGGGCACTTCAAACTGATACGTAATATGTATGGAAAATTTTTAACAAATAAGTATAGTTAGTTCTACTCAAGATTTACTTTTACGATTAAAGAAGAACTCCTTCTAAGGAGGATCATTATAATATATATCAGAATAAAAAAATGAACAATGAAGGTAACATAGAAACAATTTTACAAAAATATTTTACAAACGAAAGTAATCGAGATGAACTGAATAAGGCGATGAACCTCTTTTCCGATCCTTTTCATAATCTAATGTTGCAGCCTATACTTTACGAGCAGTGGAAGATTATTGAAAAGAAGACAGATATCTATCCCGGACTGAAAGACCCTGAAGCCATTCTTGATACAATCCATCACCGTATCAACCTTAAAAATGCAGAACAACCAAAGAACCTTCTTAAAAAGTCTCTCCTTAATGTCTTAAAAATTGCGGCCATTTTGGTTATCGGATTTTTGACAGGGATACAGGTAAATAATTTTCAAAAAAATGAAACTGTCTGGTGTACATTTACTTCACCAAAAGGCTCAATCTCACAAATGGTGCTGCCTGATAGTACAATGGTATATATCAACTCCGGTTCTGAACTAAGATATCCCATTGACAATGACCATAAAATTCGTGAAGTTTTCCTTACCGGTGAGGCATGGTTTAATGTTACACAAAATAAAAAGCAGCCTTTTCTGGTGCATACACCGGGATATGATGTACAGGTTTTAGGCACGCAGTTTAACGTAAAAGCCTATCCATATGAAAATGAAATTATAACTACCTTAGAGGAGGGGAGACTCTGGATTATTTCTTTGACTAAAGAAAAAATGAACCAATCCCAAATGCTCTGTTCGGGGCAGCAATTAATTTACAATGTAAAAAACGAATTAGCCAGTATCCGTGAAGTTAATCCGCGCATCTATACTTCATGGAAAGACAATAAACTCATATTTATTAACATGGAGTTAAAAGAATTGATTGTATTGCTTGAACGTAAATATGGAGTTGATATAGAAGTGCTCAATACCGAATTGTTGGACTACCATTACGATGGTACTATCAAAAATGAAACTATACTTGAAGTTCTTGACCTACTTAGTGAAACTCTGCCTATAAGCTATAAAATTGAAGAGCAAAAGGTAATAATAGTGAAAAACAAATAAAATGAGTATTGACTATAACTTAACTATTGGCAAGTCAACTTGCTTCTGATGATAAAAACGAAACCGGCAGATGCGGCCACACCCGCCGGTTTGAATTTTTAGCAAATAGTACGACACCTATCGTACTACTAATACTTAAATTAAATTAAATCTTACAAAAGTATGAAAAATTTTAAAACGAAAATTTTCATTAAATTACTGGAAAATAAAAAAAATTTCCGGATTATGAAATTAACACTAATTTTTTTAATTGCCTGTTTTGTTCAGGTTTCTGCAACGGTTTACTCACAGAATACCAAATTTACCTTTGATGTTAAAAACAAACGGGTAGTGGAAATCTTAAGGGAAATTGAAGACCAAAGCGATTTTAGGTTCTTCTATCAGCGCGAACAGGTAGACGTCGAAAGGAAAACAGATTTGAATATTACAGACAAAACTGTGGAATATATTCTGACAAAACTTTTCGAAGGTAAGGGAATTGAATTTGACGTACGTGAAGATAAACTTATTCTCCTCAAACCTGTTGGAACTGACCTCAAAAAGCTTGATCCGTGGATTCAAACCCATCAACAGCGAATTATTTCGGGTAAAGTAACCGATGAAAGGAATCAGCCACTTCCCGGAGTTACGGTTTTGGTAAAAGGGACCACACACGGAACGGTTACTAATGTCGATGGGGAATATACACTTACTAATGTTCCTGACGATGCCATAATAATATTTTCTTTTGTAGGGATGGAGACACGGGAAATAAATCTTGAAGCCGATAATATTTATAATGTCACACTATCACAAAGTGCGATAAACCTCGATGAGGTTGTAGTAATCGGCTATGGAACAGCTATCAGAAGAGATCTTACAGGTTCAGTTTCAAGAGTGGAGAGTGGAAGCATAAGAGAACTGGCACCCACTCAGTTAACTGAAACTTTAGCAGGTACGGTGGCAGGACTTTATTCAGTTCAGTCATCTTCAGCAGCAGGTGGAGGTTCATTGGAGATCAGAGGCCCTTCATCATTGACTGCCTCAACCTCTCCCTTAATTGTAGTTGACGGAGCAATATTTCATGGTAGTATCAGCGAGATAAATCCTGCTGATATTGAAAGTATGGATATATTGAAAGATGCAAGTTCAGCTGCTGTTTATGGATCAAAGGCAGCTGCAGGTGTTATTATTGTAACAACGAAAAGAGGAGAAATAGGAAAACCTACTATCAATTTTTCTGCAAGAGGAGGTGTATCTGTGACAACGCATGACATATATCCTTACGGTTTGGACCCTGATGGTGATCCTGAAGATTACCTTACAATGCACAGAGATGTTTTAAGACAAAATTTTCCTACCCGTCCTTATTATTACTTTTTTAAACCTGAGGATCTCCCGGGTGATATAAGTATCGATGAATGGATGAATTACAGTGCTAATCCTGCAAGTAATCCTATGGATGAATGGATGGGTAGAATAAATATGTACCCTATTGAAATTGAAAATTATAAAGCAGGAAAAATTACAAATTTCTATAAGGAGATAATAAATCCCGGTATAAGGCAGGATTATAATTTAAGCGCCGGAGGTGCAACTGAAAACTTAAATTATTACTGGTCTATAGGTTATCTTGATAATGAAGGCATTGTCACAGGCGACAAATTTAACACAATACGTTCAAGGGTAAATATTGACCTAAAAGTCACTGAATGGCTTAACGTCGGAACTAACACTCAGTTTGCCTTACGGGATCATACTGCCGTACCAGCCAGCGTTGGAGGTTTGGGGTTAATGAGTCCATATGGATCAATATGGAACGAAGATGGTAAATTGAGAAAATACCCAAACGATTATTCGCTTGTAGGCAATCCCTTAGCGAATTATTACGAACAGGATCAGTATTATAAAATTAATACTCTTTTTGCCAACCTTTTTGCACAGTTTGAACTTCCGTTTGGATTTAATTACAGGATATCATTTAATCCGACATTTAGTTTTACAAAACAATATAATTTTTGGTCAGATTATATTTCTGGTGTAGGAGGGAAAGGAGAGAGAAATGACTCTTCATTATCAGAATGGATGCTGGATAATTTATTGAAATGGAACAAAGAATTTAATATACATAAGTTTGATCTTACGCTTTTAGCAAGTGCTGAAACAAATTACAGCTGGTGGTCAACACACTATAATTCTCAATTTGCCCCAAGTGAAAACCTTATATTTCATGCATTGCAATTTGGTGCTCTACCCGGCTTGAAAGATAATGATGAGAAAAGTACAGGTGATGCCCTTATGGCACGATTAAATTATACGCTGTTAGACAAATATTTATTTACAGGATCCATCAGAAGGGACGGGTACTCTGCTTTTGGGCAGAAAAATCCTCATGCAACTTTCCCGGCTCTGGCATTTGCATGGAAAATAAGTGAAGAATCATTTTTAAATATTTCCTGGTTAAGCCGGCTGAAACTAAGATTATCATGGGGAATTAACGGGAACCGGGAGATTGGTAAATATTCTGCACTGGCACAATTAGGATCAGAATTGGGGTGGAATACTGAGGGCCTTGAGTCAGGTGTATATAATACAACCTTGGCTAATCCCAATTTAATGTGGGAAGAAACCGAATCATACAATATCGGACTGGATATGGGATTGCTGAATAACCGGATCGATATAAGCATTGACGCTTACGATGCCACAACCTATAATCTGCTGTTAAATCGACAACTTCCCGCTATCACAGGATTTACCAACATCATGTCAAACCTTGGTAAACTTGGCAACAAGGGAATTGAGTCTACAATAAACACGGTCAATATAAATACTAATAATCTTAATTGGAGATCACAACTGGTATTCTCCCTAAATAGAAATAAAATTATAGAACTCTGGGGAGACTATGGAAATTACAGATTATTAGGAGAAGATCATACAGGTGAGCTACCAGACTTTCAAAACCGGTATTTCCCGGGTTATTCACGTGACATCATATGGGATTATGATGTCACAGGAGTCTGGCAATTAGATAAAACAGAGGAAGCAGCTGCTTACAAATTGGTACCGGGTGATTATAAAGCAGTTGATGTAATTGAGGATAATAATTATAGACAGTTGGATGATAAAAAATTCATAGGATACAGAACACCCCAATATCGCATAGGATTGAAAAATGATTTTACTTTTCTTAAAAACTTCACTGCATCAGTATTTATTCGTGCTGATATGAACTATCTGGCACCAATGGGTTTTCTTACCGGGGATCAGTCAACCTATGACAGACGCAATGTATGGGGGCTTGGTTATTGGTCACCTGAGAATCCTACAAACGATTATCAAAGATACGCCTTCCCTAATAATTTATCAAAATATGAAGGAGGTATAACTATTTATAAACCCAATGGATTCGTCAGAGTACAGGACATTTCTTTATCCTATAATTTACCTTCTACAGCAGCACGATATCTGCTACTAAACAGTATGCGAATATTTGCTAATATCCGAAATCTGTTCACTTTTACAAATTATCCAGGATTTGATCCTGAATCAGGAATGGCTCCGATGCCGAAAACTTTCACATTAGGAGTGGATTTATCTTTATAATTGAAATTGATAAAAATTAAATTAAAATTAAAGAACATGAAACGAATAATAGAAATAATATTTATATCACTAATTCTTCTTCAGGTATCCTGCTCAGACGATTTTTTGAAACCCGAACCTCTTTCTTTCTTCGCTCCTGAAAATATTTATGTGAATAGAGAAGGATTAGAAGCAGCTTTAGTTACAGTCAGAAAAGATTTAAAGGTTGAATTTTATGGCCCCGGTAATACTCAGGGAGCTATAGCCGGTACCGACGAAGGCGGCTGTGCCTGGTTGGGGCAATGGAGCACAGTAACACCATCAGGTGGTGGTAATGTTGCTGTTGGCTTGATAAATAATATTTATGGGTACATAAAAAACACAAATGTCATAATTTCCAGAATAGATGAAATTGAATGGGACAATCAGGAAGATAGAAATACTATATTGGCGGAGGCTCTTTTTTATCGCTCCTATTGGTATTACCGGTTAGTACATACATATGGTGATGTGCCATTTATTGGTTATGAACTGACAAATGCAAAACTTGATTTCTATTCACATTCTTCCTGGACGATACTCGACAAGATACAGTCCGATATGGAATTTGCAGTAGAATGGTTACCTGAAATTCCCAAACCGGATAGAAGTCGTCCTTCAAAATATGCCGCATTACATCTTTTAGCGAAGATATGCCTTGCCAATACAAATTTTGATAAAGCAATAGAGGCTGCAACTGAAGTTATTAACGGGCCATTTGCTCTAATGACAGGACGATTCGGTTCCGATAAGGACGATCAATGGCGCAATGTCTATTGGGATCTTCATCGTCCCTGGAATAAGGCTCTCGCGGAGAACACCGAAGCAATATTTATTACGCTCGATCGGGATGAAGCACCTGAAGGTGCAAAGACCATAGGTACTTACACTATGAGGGCATATATTTGTACATGGTGGAATTCAAGAGTAAAAGACAGCCGGGGTCTGATGGGATGCAGAACACGTAATCCCGACGGCAGTAATACTGCAGCATATGATACGTTGGGCAGGGGCAATCCCAATGTAACCTCAACTCCATGGTTTACATATCATGTTTGGACTGAGGGTGGTTACAATTATACTAACACTCCTGATCTGAGGAGAGCTGATTGTAATTGGCTCGATAAACATGAATTTTTATATAATGAACCAACATCTCCGGACTATGGCAAACCAATTAATCCAAATTACTTTTCGAATCTTTCGGATACTTTAATATGCCTATTCCCTGCCTTTTGGGCTAAAACCTATTATCCTCATGAACCAACATATACGCTTCATCCAATGGGAGGTCGTTCCGATTGGTATGTGTTCCGCCTGGCCGAAACATATCTTATCAGAGCAGAAGCATATTATTGGAAGGGGCAGCAGGGTCTTGCTGCAACTGACATAAATATGGTACGGGAGCGTTCAAATGCCCTACCCGTTTCAGCTGGGAATATTGATATTGATTATATTTTTGATGAGCGCGCCCGTGAATTGTGGATTGAAGAAATGCGAAAAAATGAAATGGTAAGAGCATCCAGGATTATGGCAAAACTAAATAAAAATGGTTATAGCCTGGAGAATTTAAGTGAAAACAATTGGTATTATGACAGGGTCATGTCCCTTGTTCATTGGTATACAGTCGGGGATATGGGATATGGAAAATTTGACCTTTCCCCACACAATGTTTATCATCCAATATATGTAAATGTTATAACAGCAAACACAATGGGTGTGATAAATCAAAATAAAGGATATGTAGGTGCTGAGAATAATGTTCCTCCCTTAAATACTATTGAAAAGGAAGAGTGGGAACAATAATAACTAATGTGGTTTAAAAATGAAACTATTTAAGAATGATTTTTCACAATGTGTTGCCTGGAAGTATATCTGATATGGATAATATTGCATCAGCTTTGGAAAAAATTAAAAATAACAGTGACAAAATAAAAGAAAAAGTTCAGTTATGAGACGAATATATTTATTATCATTTTCCATTTTTATATTTACAGGGTTAATTAGTTATGCTTCTGAGCAAAATAACACCCATGATTGGAAAGCAGGAACTTCAAGAGTTATAATTACCCCGGAACAAAACATGTGGATGGCCGGGTATGGACGAGGTCGTCCTTCAGAAGGAACATTACATGATCTGTGGGCTAAAGCTCTTGCACTTGAAGACGCAGACGGTAACCGAGGAGTTTTGGTTACCACTGATATATTGGGATTTTCAAAATGTGTTTCAGACAGGATCAGAGACCGGCTTAAAGAGAAATATGATTTACCAAGATCCAGGATTATTCTGAACAGTTCGCATACTCACACCGGACCGGTACTAAAAGATGCATTATATGATCTCTATCCATTGAATGAAGAAGAGTTGAAAAAAATAGATTACTATTCCGGCATTCTTGAGAACAAAATTGTTGCATTGGTCGGGGAAGCGCTCAGTTCCATGAAACCGGTAAAAGTCTATTCAAACAATGGAGTAGTCCGTTTCCAGATAAACAGAAGAAATAATAATGAAGCCCTGGTAACAAAGCAAACAAACATAGACTTAAAAGGACCTAATGATTATGCTGTTCCTGTGATTAAAGTGGAAAATCAGGAAGGCAATCTTCTTGCCGTTGCCTTTGGATATGCTTGCCATCCAACTGTTTTAAGTTTTTATAACTGGTCAGGAGACTATCCGGGTTTTGCACAGTTGGAACTGGAAAAACTACATCCGGGAGTGACAGCAATGTTTTTTCAGGGAGGGGGTGCCGATATGAATCCTGTGCCACGACGTTCAGTTGAACTGGCGCAGCAATACGGAAGGGAACTTGCAGCAGCTGTTGACCGCGTTTTGAAAGAGGAGATGAAAGAGTTATCTCCGCGGCTGGTAACTGCCTACGATGAAATTGAACTGTCGTTGACAGGTTTGCCTGATGCAGAAACATTGTCAGAGATGTCAAAAAATGCTTCCGGATATCCAAAAAGATGGGCCGGCCGTTTACTCGATAAATTAAACAGAGGGGAATCATTGATGACGTCATATCCCTATCCTGTTCAATTGTGGCAAATCGGAGAGCAAAAAATTGTTACCCTGGGAGGGGAATTAGTTATCGATTATGCCATACGGCTGAAACAAATATTCGGTCAGGATTTGTTCGTATTAGGATACAGCAATGATGTTATGTCATACATCCCATCTGCACGTATTTTAAGAGAAGGAGGGTATGAAGGTATTTCATCTCAAATTGTATATGGATTGCCGGGAACCTGGGAGCCAGGTATTGAAATAAAAATCATACAAAAGGTTCTGGATTTGGCAAATGAAAATGGAATTATGATCCCTCAATCCAGTTTAGTACAAGGAGTAAGGTAAATTTTCCCGGAACAGGAAATCTGACTTGTATAAGGAAGGATCAACAAAACATCTGATAAAAACTAATTAGAAAATTACGGATGAGATGTAATCCATTTTGAATAAAAAATACTTATCAATTCAAATTTTATAAAAAATTATTTCCATTACCGGAATAAAAAATTATTGGAAAAAATCAATTTAAATATTTACAATAAATAAATCTTTCATCATGAAAATACACAAATTATTATTAAAGAGTATTATAATATTTTGTATCTCTTTTTTGCTGATATTCAATAGCACTAAACTTTTTGCTCAACAAATAAAAACAGAAGAAACATGGAACCAGAAAGACTTTTATCCAATTTTGCCCTGGGACTTTATAGAATCCGGAGATTCAATTCAATATATATCTGATTGTAACTTTTCTCTGGCAGGTTTTCTCCAACCAGCCGATATATATAGGGCAGAAAAACATGGTTTAAAAGCAATTGTACATGCAATAAATGTTTTAAGCATTTACGGTGCGAACAAACCTCGTAATTACCATCGTGAATTGCCAGCTGAGGAAATTGATGCTGAAGTAAAAATGTTAATTGAAATTGCAGGTGAAAGTGATGCAATTATGGGGTACTATATTATGGATGAACCCTGGGCACTAGATTTCGGATGGTTAGGAAAAGCAGTGGACGCAGTAAAAAAGTATGCCCCGGGTAAACTTGCCTATATTAATCTTTTGCCAAGTTATGCACCTCCAAAAGCTCTTGGTAGTGAAATTTATACCGAATACCTTGAGCGATATGTCAATGAAGTTAATCCTCAATTTATAAGTTATGATAATTATATGGTGCAATATTCAATGGATTTGACAAATGAAAAAAAAGATGGTTATATAGATGTAAATTATTTTTCAGACCTGCTTGATATAAGAAAAATAGCATTAAAATATAATTTACCCTATTGGAATATAATTTCATCAAATCAGATACGGGAATACACAACAATTCCTTCTTTATCAAATATGCTACTTCAGGCATATACATCATTAGCTGCCGGGTTTGATGGAATATCCTGGTATAAGTATACTCAACAGCAACAAGGGAATAAAGGTTATAGTCCAATGGATTATAATAAAAGAAAAACTCCTACCTGGTATTATTTAAAGGAGGTAAACAGACAAATTTCAATTTTAGGCCCCTTTATAAATACCCTGACGTCTACCGGGGTTTATTTTACATCTCCGGCAATAGACAAGTCCTTCCCTGTTTTGCCTGGAGAAATAACCAATTCTTTAAAATGTGAAAGTCCCTTGATGGTGGGTGAGTTTGTTACTGAGGATGACAATAAATATGTAATGGTGGTTAATATTAACCTTGACCGTACAGTTAATTTTACATTTTCGACAAAAAATGGGAAAGAGAATTGTTATTTATTTTCTCTTTCTGAGAGTGATATAGCCTCACCAGTTTTCGAAGAAATAGATATTAATAATCATAACAACGATTACTGGCTTATAGCAGGAGGAGGTATTTTAATAAAAATTGGAGATTAAAATTCTTTCTTATAACGTTTTTACGATTGTTGCATTAGAGGCAAGTTGAATATGAATGAATTCATATAAAAATTTGGACTATAAATAATTAAAAATTATGGAGAAAACAATTGACCGGAGAAAATTCTTTAAAAATTCTGCACTCTCGGCAACAGGCATTATTTTAGGAAGCCATCTTTCAGGGCTGGCCGTACCAGAGACTAACCCTCTCTCTTATTCTTCTGTTTTTTATAAAAATCTTATGAGGGAGGTTTATAAATACCGTAAGATTGATTCCCATAACCACGTTGGAGTTGGCATAGTAGCAGACTTCGACACATCACTATGGGTCAATGGACAGATTGATATTGCAAACAGACTGGGAATAGACAAACTTGTAGTTTCCAGACCCATACCCGCAGGAGGCAAAGATACTCCTGAGGAGGTCAGAAAATGTAATGATGTTATCCTGGAAGCTATGAAACAATACCCTGACAGGTATTTAGGAGAGGTATTCATAAATCCCCTATACCAAAAAGAATCACTCGAAGAGATAGACAGGTGTATTGACAATGGAATGATTGCATTAAAATTTTATAACCAGGTAAAAATTAATTCTCCCTTATTTTATCCAATTATTGAAAAGTTTATTGATTTAAAAATGGTAATGATGGGTCATGCCCATTGCGGACTTGGAGTTGGAGGTTACAGGACAAAATATGGTAATTTTCAGCCTAATGCATCAATTCCTGAAGATTTTGCCGAGGCAGCAAAAAGATATCCCGAAGCAATGTTCCAGTATGCCCATACCGGCGGCGGAGGTGACTGGGAACATGCATGCAAAGTACTCAGGGACTGTCCGAATGTTTATGTAGATCTGTCGGGAAGTAATAATGAAGGCAACATGGTGGATTTTGCACTTAAATATCTTGGTGAGGACAGATTGTTATTTGGTACTGACATTTCGTATTACCAGGGTGTCGGGGTTATTCTATCTGCAAATTTAACCGACAACCAAAGGAGGAAGATATTTATTGATAATTTTAATAACATATTAAGAAAGGCAGGTAACCATGTTGATTGATATTAACGCTAACGTTGGTCACTGGCCATTCCAGCAAATGAAATATAATACTTGTAAAACTCTCATGGAAAGATAAAATCGCTTTCGGTACTCATTCACCGATTCTTGATTATGTCACAGGCATGTTACGCATTGAAGCATTGAGGGAAGATGAAGCTGATGATTCTACAAAGAATCTTATACGATCGGGAAATGCCAAAGAATTCTTAAAAATATGACAATACATCCAATCAAAAAAGGCATCTCAATAATTCAAGACTATAAAAAAGACATGAATGTATTATTCATAAATTCATTAATATTTAAAAATGAATAACTCAAGATATCAACATTATATCAGTTTGTTTGTGGCCATAATCATGATGGTTTTGCTATTTATAACCCAGGTGACGGCAGTAAAACCTTACAATCCTGAATTAAAGAAAGTACCCCTTTCGTCATATGTTCACCAAAATAATATTACCAGGAATCAACAATTAATAGAATTGAACTGGAGTCCAAATCATAAGGGATTCAATATAAAATCCAGGGGTGATAGTCCGATAGCCTTAGAAGGATTGGGGGGTACTGTAGAAATAAATGGACAAACATACTATCTCGAGGATGCAAAAATTATATCAGCACCAGTTATAACACAGGATAAGGGACAGACGGAAGGCAGATTATCATTAGGTGAAATTAATTGTCTGTGGATTTGGGAAGTAACATATAACAACAAAGAGTTTGAAGTTACTGCAACAATACAAAATACAGGTAATGAACCCCTGACTATAGGTAGATGGGATGTCATTAATGTATCGAAGAATCGGAAAGGAATATTTAAGGCTGGTGAAAATCCTGACAATGTTCGATTTTTCAGATGGCGTCCATGGGATATGCGAGTCGAGATTCTAAACTGTGAGAATGGTCAACATTCATCCGATAATATTTGTCTATTGTATGATCCTATCTCAAAACAAACGTTTATGTCTGCGTTCATTTCAATGAACAGGATGCATTGCCGCCATAACTTACACTATTCTCATATCAATGGAATAGAAGAATATACGGCTACTTGCAGTTTTGGAAATTATGAATTACCACCCGGTAAAAAACTGGTTTCTGAAAAACTCCGTTTTTCCTTCCATACTAATCCATATGATGCACTGGAGGGATGGGCCGACCTTATCTATAGTATAAAAAAACCTGTTTTTGAGGACCTGCCCCCCGTTTGCCTTTCAAGTGGTGCATGGTTTGATTCGTGGAACGAATATGAAGGCTCCTATTCAAAAGTGGCATTAGAAAATGCACGAGCACTCAGAAATAAGCTTAAAGGATTTGATATTGATATTTTTCGTGTCAGTACATTTACCTCATTAAAAAAAGGTATCCCTGGCAACTGGTTAGAAGCAAGTGAACGCCATTTTACTTTTACTAATGGTTTTGAAAATTTTCTTAATGAATTACAAAAATTGGGATTTAAACCCGGAGTCTGGGTAGCCCCCTTTTGGTTTTGTGGTGAAGCGAATGGTGTACTGGAAGAAAATTATGAAAACCTCCTTCGTGATTGTAACGGCGATCCTATGACCTATCCACTGAACTGGGGACACCTGACTGACACTACCTATTTGTCAAGATTACATAAATATTTTCTTGATGGTACACATCCGAAAACCTTTAAATTTATTAAAAAAGTTTTCGACCATTACCGGAATATTGGCGTTCGTTTTTATATGCTTGATTTTCTTCAGGTACCCGGGAATAGTTGCTTATTTGATCCCACACAAACTCCATTGCAGGCCGCAGACAATATTCTTAAGCTGATTCGCAAAACTGCTGGAAATGACACACATCTTCAAACCGCCGTTTCTTCCACTCCGGCATATTGCGGACTCATTGACGCGGCAAGAGTAGGACGAGATTTCGGAGAAGGTCGGCCGCTTCAAGGAGCACCGTTAAGTGATTGGGGTAATGCTACATATATCCTCCATGATAATCATTATGCCAACTTACATTATCTTCTCCAAAATACTGCAGCTTCATATTTTACACATCGTAAGCTATATCTGAACGATTTAAATTTACTTTCTATTGATAAGCCAGTTCCTTTAGATCATGCCAGGATTGCAACTACAATTTTTGGCTTGTGTGGTAGTCCCTTCATGTTGGGCGATGATATGCGCAGAATAGATGATGAACGTTTAAATATGATTAAATTATGCTTGCCCAGAACACAAGACTGGCCGGTTCCAACTGACTTGTTCGAGCATGTTTATCCTAATGACTATTCCCGCTACCTGAAGCTTGCCGTGGAGAAACCATGGGGGTCCTATCAGTTGCTGGCGATATTTAATAATGATGAAACGGCATATAATGCTGAAATTGATTTTGCCGGACTGAACCTTGATGAGAAAAAACCTTATCGAATATATGAATTTTGGGAAGAAAAATATTGCGGAACTTACAGAAAACAATTCAAATATATCATTCCTCCTAATTCATGTTGCTTATTCCGCATATCAGAAGCCCGGGAATATCCCTGGTTGCTTTCTACAGACATGCACATACAACAAGGTGCACTGGAAGTAGAAACAATAAGGTGGGATGAGAAAAAGATGTGCCTTTCCGGAACGATGACTCGTCCTGCTGGTGAAGTAGGGAACTTATTTTTCCTGATGCCAAGAAAAATGCGTGTAGTAAACGTTGAGGGATTGTGGCTGATGAAAGAACTGGAAGATATGAATGTAATAATTCGTAAAGAAATCAGGTTCACTAAGGATCATGAAGATTTTGAAATTTTTTTCGAGCCCTGGGAAAGAAAATATGTCCCGGGACATTTGATGCCAAATGCGACCGAAGAAGAGTGGTTGGATTATATTAAAGACAAACGGGGACAAATGGATACAAGAGTATATAAATAGGATTTGTCCTTATTAAAAAATCAATATTATTGTATATAAAATACGGAATGCCGAAAACTTTTAAGAACTACAAAATTTAAGTAAATAATTTATAAGATCAAAAATAATGAAATCTAAATTGGTTAATAATCTTTTTCAGATGGTCAAAATGGCTGTTTTTATAATTTTTCTTACTAACTGTTCAGGTAATTTATCAGACAGATTGGAAAAAGGGCTTTTAGGTTATTGGCCCTTAAAGAATAATGCAAATGATAACTCAGGCAATAGAAGAGATGGTCTTGAGAGAGGTAATCTTAAATACGGGATTACCGGCCCTGAAAGAATTGCAGGTTCAGCAACCGGTTTCAACGGGTTAAATTCATTTCTTGAAATTCCTGCTGATAAATTGTCCGGTCTCGGTAAAGAGGATTTCAGCATCTCTGCCTGGATTAACACCAGTAATAAAAATGAAGATGTGCCGGGAGATATAGTGAGCAAATATGATCCTGTTAATCACAGAGGATTTCAACTCAGCATTAAAACCAATGCAGTAACAACCAGCCAGACAAATGCACTACAGATTAATTTTGGTATTGATAATGACAAGATTTCAGAATGGATTGACTGCAGCAGGCCTGATAATGCAGTTTGTGCCTTTTCAATGACCAGTTTTCAGGGAAGTCTCTATGCAGGTACTTGTGAGGCAGGGAAGGACGAATCAGGTAATGTGCACAGATATGATACTGCAAATCAATGGATTGACTATGGATCACCGGATAAGTCAAACAGCGTATGGGCTCTTGCTGTATATGAAGATAATCTCTATGCAGGAACTGCTAAATACCATCTTGCCGGTTCGGCACTAACTGAGTCTGAGAATCCCAATAAGGGTGGCAGGATTTTTAGATATTCCGGTGAGAAAAACTGGGTCAGTTGCGGAAAATTATCGGACTCTGAAGCTATAGGGGGATTAATGGTATACAAAGGATCTTTATATGCTTCTTCATTATATCATCCTGCCGGCTTTTATCGCTATGAGGGGGATTCAACATGGACTGACTGTGGCACACCCGGTGGTAAAAGGGTGATTGCTCTTGGTATCTACAACGGATATATTTATGCCACGAGCTATGATGGTGGCTATGTTTACAGGTATGACGGCAATTCATGGACCAATTGCGGTCAGCCGGGCAATAGCACTCAGACATATTCGTTCGCTATTTATCAGGGACGACTGTATGTAGGAGCCTGGCCAACTGGACGGGTTTACCGGTTTGAAGATATCAATGATTGGACCGATATGGGAAGATTGGGAAATGAACTTGAAGTAATGGGTATGCTTGTTCATAACGGCCGGTTAGTTGCAGGCACGTTGCCTCTATCTGAAATCTATTCTTACCAAGGGGATACGGTGTGGGCCAAAATCACAAGACTTGATCATACACCTGATGTTAGATTCCTGAGAGCATGGATAATGGCAGAACATGATGGTAGGATTTTCTGCAGCACTTTACCATCAGGGAAAATTTATTCCTGTGAATTTGGTAAAAGCGTACTCAGCGATAATCCTGTTACCCCTGGCTGGCATCATATTGCAGCCGTCAGGTCAACAGACCATCTAATCTTGTATTTAGACGGAAAAGAGCTTGCACGGTCAGGACATTTTAATCCTGAGTTATACAATTTGACCAATGATGAGCCTCTTCGGATTGGATTTGGTCCAAATGACTATTTTAATGGCTCTATGACTGAAGTCAGATTTTATAATCGTTCATTAAATCCCGAGGAGGTATCATCGTTGTCAGAATATATAAATTAGCACTATTGGGTACTTTAATTAAAAAATAGTTCTTTGAAACTCTTTATTCATCGCACATACAGTGTTTTTATCGAGCGTGGCGATTTAAACTGACAAATAAGATTATAGCTTTACGAAGAGCTATAGTCAATGAATCAAGTCAAATACATTTTCGCTCAACTTACGGAATTTTCACCTTGTCAGGTATTTGACCGTATTGTAGTTAAATATCCGGGAATAAGCGTGTTAGATCCTTCACATGCTGGAATCAAATGCTTTATATGGTATTTGGTCAACTTACATCCAGAGATAGCATGTGAAACTTAATGCTTAGTATAGAAGCGTACAATGTTAAAACTTCCATTCCAGGTTTCCTCTATATTTCCAATGCTTAAATTCACGATGTTAAAATTCAAATTTATTGTACTATCATTGCATACTGCCTTGTAGCCAATGTTGGGTATGAACTTAAAATTGATCGCCCAATATACGAAATTTTATAGATTCTAAGCATTTTTCTACTCGACAAAACACCTGTAAGAGAGATACTTACTAAGTGCAATTACCAAAATATCAAAGAACAAAAAAATAAACAATTACTAAAAGTGGGTTTTAAGAGCCCACTACTGAACCAAAATATATTATAACAGCAAAATGGAAAAAATAAAATTTTGGAGGTTATTTACAAATCTATCTGTTGTTACATCGGCTTTGATTGTTTTATCATCTTGCCAGGCAACAAGCCCATCTGATAAAAACAAAAAAGAAAGCAGGCCCGATATTTTATTTCTATTGGCTGATGACTGGTCATGGCCATATGCCAGTATATATACAGAAAGCGATGATGTTATTAAAACACCAAATTTTGATTTAATAGCTAAAAAAGGAATCTTGTTCAATAATGCCTTTGCAGCAGCTCCTTCATGTAGTCCGTCCCGGGCAGCCATTCTGACAGGGCAGTATCCCCATCGCCTTGAGGAAGCAGCTAGCTTATATGGTAGTTTCCCAAAAAAATTTCCGGTCTACACGGAAATATTGAGCAAGGTAGGATATAAAGTTGGTTTTACCAGAAAAGGATGGTCTCCTGGTAATTATGAAGTAAGTGGATGGGATCATAATCCGGCAGGAATCAGATATCTAAACTTTGAAACGTTTATTAATGAACTTGCAGATGACACTCCGTTCTGTTTTTGGTTTGGGAGCACGGATCCGCATCGACCATATGAAAAGAATTCCGGTATTCAGTCAGGGATGGATCCGTTAAAAGTTCATGTTCCAGATTTTTTGCCTGATAATATGGTTGTAAGAAACGATATGTTAGATTATTACACCAGAATTGAGAGATTCGACAAGGAGGCAGGGGAAATACTTGAAATACTAAAAAAATCAGGGAGATCCGGAAATACTATTATAGTAATATCAGGAGATAATGGCATGCCATTCCCTCGTGCAAAAGCAACCATATATGACGGAGGAACCAGGGTCCCTTTGGCTATATCCTGGGGAAGTAAGATTTCCAAGGGACGGATCAATGATGATTTTATTAACTTAATGGATTTAGCTCCTACCTTTTTGGAAGCTGCCGGAATTAAAATCCCTCCTGAAATGACAGGCCATAGCTTATTGCCATTATTGAAGAGCGAAGAAAAAACAGAGATTACCCGGGACAAGGTTTTTCTGGAACGCGAACGACATTCTGTAACCAGAGAAGGAAAAGAGGGATACCCGTCCTGGTCCGATAGTATCGAAAATTTTTTAGGTGTGGGTTATCCATCCAGAGCTGTCCGTACGAAAAACTATTTATATATCAGAAATCTAAAACCTGACCGATGGCCTGCCTCCTCTGAAGATCCTTTCTCCGGGAAACCTTTTCAAGGTGCTGACATAGACGCATCACCAACACTGAGTTTTTTGCTGGAAAAACAAAAAAGCATACCATTCAGATATTTCTATTATACGCTTGCATATGATAAAAGGCCGTATGAGGAGCTATATGACTTAAAGCAAGATCCCTGCCAGTTAATAAATGTTGCAGATCGGTTTGAATACAATGATACGCTTCAAAAATACCGGACTATTTTGAATGATTGGATGATAAATACTAATGATCCCAGAACTACCGAAAATGCAAAATTTGATGAATATCCTTATTACGGTTCGATAATAAAGGATATATTCAAATAACTAAAAGAAAAGGAAATTGAATCAGAGAGCTTAATAAATAGCAATTCCATTAATAGCAGTCAAATTTGTATCTTACGGATAATTCAAGTAATTTTTAAAAATAATAATCAAATAATAATGAATGTCAAATGTTATATTTTATCATTTATAATTTTAATCGCAACTTGCTTTTATCAGAATAAATTATTTGCTCAGCCGTTGAGCAGCGACCAATGGAATGCAACCGACGCCCTGGGCCGTAAATTAATAACTTATGAAGAAGTTGGAGAACAAAAAAAAAATAAGTTTGTTG
>Ga0068714_10003008_pt1 | contig 20588 bp, 21 predicted proteins | sample MTBNYHSulfiMetaG_FD_62988 | JGI IMG/M metagenome (GOLD analysis project Ga0068714, IMG submission 62988) | Enrichment culture microbial communities from rom New York Harbor, USA that are MTBE-degrading - MTBE-NYH (New York Harbor Sulfidogenic)... | ecosystem: Environmental > Aquatic > Marine >... | reverse complement strand
AACTGTTTTGGGGTCATGTGTTGGTCCTTTCCGATGTCCCGAACGTTGTTATGAGCCACTCGTTGTCCCATCAGTCTTCGGCATGGTCTCGATGAGAGCTCGCAGCACCGTATTCACTGATTCGGAGGTTGTGAAGACTTCTGCACATCAGGATCAAGAGCAACCGTCACGCTCTCCTTCCCTCCGAGCAGTATGATCACCGGCCACAGCAACTTTGATGACGAATGCTATATCACTTGGTGAAGAAATACGGAAAATCTTTTTGGAATGAAAGCCGGAGAGGCAGCCCAGTCATGTGACAAAAGACGGGGCAAAGCAGATATACGAGGATTGATGATCAGAATAGAACCGCTGCGTTTATCTGTGCTCTTGACACAAAAAAAGCCGGAGCTTTTCATCACTCCGGCTGACGCTCATTTTCAAATGTCTAAGGTAAAACTTCGAGTTAGAGCTTTGTCACGTTAGTCGCCTGTGGCCCTTTGTTGCCTCTTTCTTCGACGAAGCTCACACGCTCACCCTCGCTCAGGGACTTGAAACCTTCGCCCTGAATGGCTGTGTGATGAACAAAGACATCATGTCCACTGTCAGCCTCGATAAAGCCATAACCCTTGCTGTCATTAAACCATTTTACTTGACCTTCCGCCATTTTCTTAAACCTTTCTTTGATTTGGTATTTTCTTCTACTGCTTTTTTGGTGCGGTACTCGGAGTTACCCTGAAACCGCATCATCGTACTGGCGAAAGATCGATTTCCTGCATAACTCAAAATAGCGTACTCAACTAGCACGAACTAAGCATAACCGCGAAGATGAAAAAGACAAGGCCAAATCACGATGAAATCGAAATTAAGGACGGGTAAAGCAATATGGCTCTGATTTTGACTTCATCACTACTTCCGGGGCAACGGGCTGAAGAATTTCCATCCTTTAGCTTATGGACTGAAGTCGGCCCTTCTCCGCGCATCAATGGAACAGCTTCGAGCTGGATATTTCGAGGTGCGAACTGAGGCTGCGTCTCCGTGGGTTCCCAAACGGCGCTTGGGAACAAGTGAATGCAACCTTAGGCTACCGGAACACGTGTTACTTTCAGCTCAGCTGAAGAAGTTGAGATCTTTGGGAAAGGCAGCCATATTGGGCTTCATTGCTTTGCCCAGCCAGGCGATGGTTTCGCCCAAATTGCGCATGTTGCTCAATCCTTCGTCGTCTGCTTTCACCGCGCCTTTTTCCAGGCCTATGCCGACATTCCAATACGTGGAGCCGGGGACGATCATTTGCGACATCAGGAACATGTGGTTGATGGTGTCAAAAACATGGGTTGCGCCGGCCCGCCGCACCGCCACAACAGCGGCCCCGATTTTTCCGGCAAAAGCGCGGCCGTTGGCCAAAGCAACCAGCCCCGAACGATCCAACAGGGCCTTGATCTCGGCACTGACATCTGTAAAGTAGGTCGGCGATCCGATAATTAAAGCATCAGCTTGAAGCATTTTCTCCATGACCCCATTGAACCTGTCATTGTCAACGGAGCAGCGCAAGTCCTTGTTTTCGAAACATTTGAAGCAGGCGGTGCAGCCGCGGATCTTTTTGCCTCCGACCTGAATGAGCTCAGTATTCCAGCCGGCTTTTTCCAGCGGCTCAAGTACGTGGCTCAGAAGCGCTTCGGTGTTGCCGCCCTTCCTCGGGCTTCCATTCACAGCTAACGCGTACATGTCCAAACTCCTTTAGAAGTGGAATAGAGGCTCTGTCCTTCCCCATAGGCTAGTAAGAATACCTCACGGCAGGTATCAAGCAAAGAGTTTTCACTTTGGACAACAAAACAGGGACAACTCAACTCTTGCCACCGCCCTGCCCTTTGTGCAGAATTGAGCACGGCTGCGCAATGACCGACATGGTTGCACGATCACCCTGATTATTACTGGAGGTAGCACAATGAACCCTATAGGCGATGACATTCCTAAAATCACAACATCCAATACCAAGAAAGAGATGATCGAGGCGTACAACAAGCTGCGGAAAGCTTTGGAGATTCAGGCGCAAACCGAGCTCAAGCCGGTAAAAGCCAAGGAGGAGAGGGAGCGCCGAGAAGTCGTAGAAGCGGCCGACGCGCTCACCACCGAAAAAGTGATCAAAGCGGTGAACGAATTGAAGAGCGAGACCGGCAAAGCGTTGACCGATATTGCCGCCAAGCTTGAGGAAGAAACCGAGCGCTATAATAAAATGAGAAGAGCCATAGAGATCAAGGAAAAGGAGCTGGAGGAGCTCTTCGAAATAGAAAGATCCGCTTTCGCTCTGGCCGCCCTTCTGGAAGCGCAGAAGCAGCAAAAGCAGGTATTTGAAAATGAGATGACGCGACGCAAAGAGCTGCTTGAAACGGAGATCAACCAGACCCGAACCGACTGGGAAACAGAAAAGAAACGGCACGGCGATGCATTGAAGGAGCAAAAAGAACAGGAGGAAAAAAGAAGGCGGCGCGAACAGGAAGAATACCAATACAGCTTCGAGCGGGAAAAAGAACTGAAGATCAACCAGCTCACCGATCAGATCAGTAAACTTGATAAAGAACTGCAGGGAAAACGGGAGGAGTTCGATAAGCACACCAGAGACAAGGAAAGCGAGCTCAAGGAGCGGGAACAGGCGGTGGCTGAGCGTGAAAAGCTGATGGATGCTCTGCAGGCGCGCGTGGACGGCTTCCCAAAGGAGCTTGAACGAGAGCTCGACAAAGCGGTCAAGGAGGTGACCTCAAAGCTCTCCTCCGAAGCAGCCAAGAACGAACAGCTGCTCGTGCGCGGCTTCGAGGGAGAGAAAAACGTCCTACAGGCCAGGATCGAGGCACTCGAACAAATGGTCGCTTCGCAGAAAAAACAGATCGAAAAACTGACCGAGCAATTGGACGGCGCCTACGGTAAAGTACAGGATATTGCGGTGAAAGCTGTGGCCGGCTCCAGCAGGCAGAGCGCCGTCCCAATGTCAATGAAGCCGCTTTCTAACGAACAGGAATGAATAAAACAGAAATGCAAAGAGCAGCAACAAAGGTACAGCAAGGCTTGCCGGTACGGATGAATCTTTCAGCACTCCGGTATGAACGATGTCATCGTAGTCATAGATGCCGTCATGGTTGTCGCGATAAGCAGAATAGTGTACCTTCCCCCCAGCAACCTTCACTACCAAAAATGTGCTGGGGGCTCCGGTGTCGGCTCGCCCACGGGCGTGACCCGAGTCCAACTGCCAGACTCCGTCTATTTGAACAGCGCTGTAGTTGTGGGTATGACCGCAAAAGTAGGCCACTACGGCGTTTCTTTTCAACAGTGACCAGAATCGGTCGCGGTTAGCAGGATAAGCGTTAAGACTGTCGCTCATATGCCTTTCCCGGCCGTTGTCGGCATCCGGCTGAGGAAGCGCCGGCTCATGGCCGAACACAAAGATGTGCTGCTGCTTGGTGGCTGCCAGGTCATTTTCCAGCCAGTCGAAGAGATGATCCGGAATATCGCCCTTCGTGGCGGAGTCGCCGTCCATATCGCAATATTCGTTCAATATGACGAAATGAGCATTATCGAAATCAAAAGAGAACGTTGTTTCCGGGCAGCCCGTTGGACCAGGGTTGACAATATCCGGAGGCACGTTGACCCCATTTAGGTCATAATTATAGTTTCTCAGCCATTCCAGGTTCTGACCTCTATAGGATTCATAACGTTGGCCCGGGAGCTCATGATTGCCCACGACCGGATACCACTGATAATCGGCACCGAGGAGACTCTCAATGGTCCATTTCGTGCCTTCCGGCGGATCGATATCGCCAGGGCTGATCATAAAGGCTCCGGCACCCCGTTCTCTGAGTGCCAGCACCACACCCAAAAAATAATCCCGATGATTATAAACACCTGCACCGGTATAGTTCCTCTGGTCGCTTGTGACGGAAAAAGAAAAGTCCGCCCAAGCAGGGATGCCGGTCAGCAATTCTACCAATAATACCGCAAAAATGACAGAACTGCATCGTCTCATCGCCCCCGGTGCACCTTCATCCAGCTGGCTTCTCGGCTTCATTATAATCACCTGTTTCAACCATATGTTTCAGCAATCAGGCCGAGCCTGTTTACTCCACGCTCATGCTCCATGCTGTTCACCCCCGCCACTCGGTATCATCGACCGTAGTCTTGAAATCAGCTTCGATAACGCGCGGAAGCGGCTGGTCTTCCACCGCTTCAAGATCTCTGGGCGAAGGCTTGCCCATGAAGACGATGCCCTTCCTTGGGCATTTTTTCACCGCCTTTTCCAGCTGATCCATGAAGTCAGTACAGTAACTGGCATAATCTATTGCCGGCAAGTTTTCTTCAAATGTGAACAGACTGCAGAAGCGGGAACAGGCCCTGCACCCGATGCAGCCGACCTTGCAGACAATTTTGACCTCTTCGCCAATGTCCTTGTTTGAACAGGTCACCGCGAGCATTTGCTCGTACTTGAACGGAATCATGCTGATGATATTCCTCGGGCACGCTCTGGCACAAGCGCCGCAGCCGACGCACTTGTTGTAGTCCACAGTCGCCAATCCGTCGATGATGTCGATCGCATTGAAATCGCAGGCTCGTGCGCAATCGCCAAATCCCAGGCAGCCGTATGTGCAGCCCTGAACTCCAGCAACCAGATTGGCCGCCGTGCAGCTGGCTTCTCCGCGGTACTCGGAGCGGAAAAGCCGATCGCCATAGTGGGCTCCACAATGCACGATGGGACGATAGGGCCACGATTGGGCGACTTCCACCCCCATAATTTCGGCCACAGCAGCCGCACACCTGTTGCCTCCCACACTGCATTTGTCGACCGGGGCACGGCCGGTGACCACGGCCTCGGCATAGTCGCTGCACCCGACATAACCGCAGCCGCCGCAGTTGGCTCCCGGCAAAACATCGATAACAGCTTCCACCCGGCTGTCGACCTGCACTTGAAAGGCCCGATTCGCCCAGCCCAAAATATACGACATAGCCACCGCCATTCCTACCAGAGTAGCAGCAGCAAGAGTTACAGTTACCCAGATCAAAATGGAGCCTCCCCTTTGTTACCGCATACAGGAATTCAGGAGCATTAAATCAAATTCTTATACAAGGCTTTTCTTCACTCTTCGGCGCTTTGGGTGTGCTCGACCGCTGCCGGCGTCAAGGCGCTCTTCAAACCCGAATCGACCCCGGTAAATCCCATGAAAGCCATTGCCAGAATGCTCGCAACAATCAAAGTAATGCCGGCTCCCTTGAGTGGCTTGGGAATGTCACACAGCTCCAGCTCTTCACGAATACCGGCCATAATGGTGATGGCGATGGTAAAGCCGATCCCGCCGAAAACAGCCAATGTCAACGCTCTGCCGATGTCCCAGGCGTCCGCCGGATTATCCACTCCCACGATGCGGCTGAAAATGATCAAACAGGCGAAGAGTATGGCGCAATTGGTGGTTATTAAAGGCAGGAAAACACCAAAAGAACGATACAGCGACGGGTAGAACCTGCGCACATACATTTCAACAAACTGAACCGAAGAAGCGATGGCAAAAATATACACGATGTAGCTCAAGACAGTCAGATCGACCTGGGCCGCAGATGCAGCGGGCATGAAAAAGCCCGCAGCCCATTTCGATACAGGCGCCCCCGGCTTCAACATAAAAGTGGTGATCGTCCAGCTCAAGAAAGCCGCAATGGAGATGACAAAAGTCACCGCAAAGCCCATCCCGATGGCCATGTCGATCCTTCGCGAAACGCCGATAAAGGGACAAATCCCGACAAAATAATAGAGGACGAAGTTATTGATCAGCGCCGCCCCAAGAGCGATCAAAATGATGTCGGTCAGGTAATGCATTGCCGCTACTCGCTCGTTTGGCCGGCTTTCTCAGATCGGCGCAGTTGAATCCAATTGACCGCTCCCAGCAGCAGCCCCAAAGTCATGAAGGCGCCGGGAGGCAGGATCATGATGATCCAGTTGGGCCAAACCGTCGGCAAAACTTGAATGCCGAACAGCTGGCCGGTCCCCAGCACCTCTCGAACAGCGGCAATGCTGGCCAGAGCCAGGGCGAATCCGCCGGCCTGTCCCAGGGCATCCGCAGCCGCCGTAAACATCGACTGTCTTGAAGCGCACACCTCACAGCGGCAGATGATGATGCAGTTGACGATGATCAGTGGAATGTAAGGACCCAGAGTCTTACTCATGTTGTACATGTATGCGGCTAGAAAGCGATCGGTGATGGTCACAAATGTAGCGATGATCAGTGTAAAAATCACGATGCGCAGATGCGGTTTGAGCAGGTGGCGAATCATGCTGGTGACGATATTAGCGCAAAACAGCACAAAGGCGACCGCTCCCGCCATGGTCAGGGCTGCTTTCAGCCCGTTGGTCACCGCCAGAGTCGGACAGAGTCCCAGCAGCTGACGATAGACAGGGTTTTCCGGCAGAATGCCTTGAATGAATCGTTCCGCTGGAGTTGGTGCAACCGGCATGGCATCAGTCCTTTGCATTCCTGGCCAGCGCAGCCAGTGGGCCGCGCAGATCCTCCACGGTGGTATTTACTATCCGGGTGACGCTTCGCGATGAGATGGTAGCACCCGTTATAGCGTCGATCTGGTTTGGTCTTTTGGCTCCACTTTTGATCACTTCAACCGGCTGGGCCGTTTTAATTTCGGCAAACTGACTGCGCCAGTCCACCGTGGTGATTTTGTTGCCAAGACCCGGAGTCTCCTTCTGATCGAGCACGAAAATGCCCGTGATCGCATCGACGGAGGGGCTGAAGCCGATCAGCAACTCTACTTTGTCTGCATATCCCTGTCCGGCCGCCTTGGCAACCCAGCCGGCCAGGTTGCCCTCAGGATGCCTGGCTTCATAAACAGTATAGAGTAGCTCTCGCCCCTGCTTCTTTACCGAAATGGTACGGGCACTTGAAGTCAAAGCTCTTTCCTGCCTGGCCGGATCTTCCGCTCGGGCAGAGCCCAGTATGATTTCTGGAATTCGGTGGCGGGTCTCGTTGGCTTTGTTTTGTTCGATTCTGGGTCCCAGCCTGAGATGTACAACCGCCAGTGAAGCACCGAAAAAAAGTGCCAGCATCAGCACCAGCCAGGCTTGAAGAATATAGTTATGCTTGAGACGCTCCAGAGCGCTTGAAGCAATTGGGTCAAGAGGCGGCAGCGGCTTCATGTTTCCGTTCGTTCCTGCTCAGTGCACCGCTCCAAGAGGTCGCGGTACAGTCCAATGATTGATCAAGGGCGTCACTCCATTCATCAGGAGAATGGCAAACATGACTCCTTCCGGGTAACCGCTGAAAAGTCTCAGGACCATGACGAAAAAACCCACTCCAGCACCGAAGATGAATTTGCCTTTCGGGGTCAGAGGGCTTGTCACGGGGTCGGTGGCAATAAAAAAAGCGCCGAACAGCAGTGATCCGCCCAGCAGGTGGTGCAGCATCGTCCAGTTTGATTCGGGTTGCAGCAGGTTAGCCATGCCGGCCAAAATTGCAGCAGCGAAAATGACCCCAAATGGTATTTCCCACGAAGCCGTGCGTCGCAAGCAAAGGTAGAGCCCTCCTATAAGAGAGGCTATCGCACTGGTTTCGCCCAACGAGCCATTGGTCATCCCCCAGAAGAGAGAGCTGACAGAAGCGACCGCTCCCGTTTGCTTAAAGGCCTCCATCGGAGTGGCACGGGTAATCGCGTCCACAGAGCTCTGCACAGCTTCGTAACCGGGCGCGCCCATGACCGATGCGAAGGAGATCATGACAAACGCCCGGCCGACCATGGCAGGGTTAAAGATATTCATGCCCAGGCCGCCAAAAACCACTTTGCCGAGGCCTATCGCAACCAGCGATGCAATCACCCCAACATACCAGGGGGCCGTGCCGGGAAGCGACAGCGCTAAAATGACGCCGGTCACCGCAGCTGAAAGGTCGTGAAGAGTCGGAGCTTTGTTGCGCATTTTCACGAACAGGATTTCGGCCACAAGGCAGCCAATTATGCAAATTGCAAGCTGCTTGACGGCATACCAGCGGAACACGAATACAGCCATGAAGACGGCTGGAGCAAGTCCCAGCAGCACGTCTCGCATCATGTTGCGGGTGGTTAGATGGGTGCCCGGCAAATGAGGAGATGGAGAGACATGGATTATAACAGCACCCTGGGCCTGTTGCGCTTCCATTTTCTTCCCGCTGTATGGTTTTTCAAGAAAACTCTACTCGGTTCGGCTCTTCCTAACGCCGGAGTCGTAGAGCCAGCCGGCTCTGCTACCAGCAATTCTCATTTTAGACGGCAGACATGGTGTAGGATGGGTGCAGCGATAGCGCAACCCATCATTGATGAAGCTTTTGGTGGGTTGCAGCGCGAAAAGACTGCGCCTCCACCCAACCTACGGCAAACCGCCAGAGTCCAGAATGAGAATTGCTGCTCTGCTACTTCTTTTGATCGGCCAAAAACATGGTCTTTCCTGTGCGCACGAGTTGCACCAAAGGTATGTTGGCCGGGCAAATGTATGCACAGCATCCACATTCAAAGCATGCCATCACGCTGTATCTTCGAGTCAAATCCAGATTCTTGTGTCGGGCCGCCAGAGCCAGCCGCGTCGGCACAAGATTCATGGGGCACACATCCACGCAGCGCCCGCAACGAATGCAAGTGGTTTCCTCCGCCTTGCGGACCTCGTCATGGGTGAGAATGGTCAATCCGCTGGTGCCCTTGGTAACCGGCGTGTCCAGACTTTGAAAAGAGAACCCCATCATCGGCCCGCCGGCAATCATGCGCGCTGCATCCGGGGTCATTCCGCCGCAAAAATCGATCAGCTCACCAAAGCTGATGCCAATCGGCACCAGAAGATTCTTGGGATGGACAACCCCGCCCCCGGTGACGCTCACAACGCGATGGGTCAACGGTCTACCGCGCAAAACCGCACGTGCCACCGCAGCAGCGGTTGCAACGTTGCTCACCACAACTCCCACGTCCAACGGCAAACCGCCGAGCGGCACAATTCGCTGTAAGACCGCCTGGATCAACTGCTTTTCGCTTCCCTGCGGGTACTTCGTTTTGAGCACGGCAATTCGGATGTTCGTTCCGGCTGCCGCCCTGCCCATGGATTCTACGGCACCGGGCTTGTTGTCCTCAATACCGATAATAATCTCTTTGGCCCCGGTCGAGATCCCGGCTAGCAGCGCGCCCGTTAAGATCGGCTCGGGCGCCTCAAGCATTAACCGGTAATCGGGAGTGAGATACGGCTCACACTCGCAGCCGTTGATCATGAGTGTGTCAACCGGTTTTTTGTCATTTGGCATGAGCTTCACATGGGTGGGAAATGCCGCACCACCCAACCCGACAATGCCGGAGTTGAGTATTGCCGTTGAGATCTCCCCGGCTGTGTACTTCTCAAGCCCGTTGCGGGGCCACTCTCCGCCAAACATCTCCTTTCGGAGAGCCTCACCGTCAAGCTGCTCCACCTCGGACTTAATAGCGACGGCTCGCACATGGCGGCCGTTGGGCAATGTCGTTACCACCGACTTTTGTACAATGCCCGATATCGGAGTGTGCAAAGGTGCCGAAATAAAACCGCCGGCTTCAGCTATCTTTTCGGCGAAAGTCACCCGCTGTTTTGGCTTGACTATGACTTCGCACTGCGCTCCGGCACTCTGCAACAAAGGTAAAACCACTCTTTGCGGAGAGGGCACAACTTCGATGGCCGCATCGGCGGAGATCTCTTTTCTTTCCGGTGGATGAATACCGCGAGCGAAGCTGCCTCTACCTGGAAAACCCTTCAACCCGGATCTCAAACTTCTTCCTCATTGGTCGACGCATTATGCGGAATCGTCGTAGGACATCGCTCCCGGTCGAGGCAGTGTACCGCCTTCATGAAGCCACTCTGTCCTCCGTGTCGCAGGCTTAGGGCTGGATAGAGGCGGAGCAATTCCTACTAAATTGGTAAGAATTTAATAAACCCAAAGGCACTGTTGAATCAAGAGAATTTATATCGTTTATGTGCGCTATATTGACGATTCAGCCGATGATCGCTTGCATAACCGCTTCAAGCTCCCATCAAAGCTTTAAGGCGTACGGCCCGTCTTGTCAACTCGGCGCAAATCCTAACCTGCACACCGTCGCCGGAGATTTTCGCTGACCACGCGGTGGAAGGGGAGCTGGTTGGTGATTAAGTTCGTTGGTGACAGTGAATGACAAATCGAGGAGGAGAAGTTATGGCACTTTATCTGGTACAACACGGCAAAAGTTTACCCAAAGAAAAGGATCCGGACAAGGGCCTCTCGCCGGAAGGGATCTCCGAGGTGCAGCGTATCGCAGGGGTTGCCGGAGGTTATGGAGTGAAGGTTGCCATCATCAAGCACAGCGGAAAGAAAAGAGCCCGGCAGACTGCGGAGATTCTTGCCGATACGCTGCATGCTGCAGGCGGCCTTCACGCGACCAGCGGGCTGGACCCGCTGGATGATGTGACTAAAATTGCGGGTAAGCTCAACAGTCAGGAGGAAGTCATGCTGGTGGGCCATTTGCCGTTTATGGAAAGACTTGCTTCGTATCTTACCTGCGGCTCTACGGAAAAGACCGTGTTCAAATTCCAGAACGGAGGTATAGTTTGTTTGGATCAGGACCCGCAAAGCCGTTCCTGGTTTATCAAGTGGGCTCTCATGCCGAGTATCGCGTAGCCCTGCCTAACCCATAAAAAATGAAACAAAGGAAACGGGGTTTGAAAAATCCTGCCACACAGGGTGCAGCCGAAAGCTGCTACTTCGAGGGTCCGTCTCTCCAAGCAAAACTTGGCTCATTGCTGTTTCTTACCTCCATTTTTTTCTCGAACTTCTTCTCCAGGATTGTCCCGTCTCCTTTAATGCCAACTATTGAGAAGGACCTCGGACTCAGCCATAGTGAAGCGGGATCGCTTTTTCTTATAATCGCCGTCGGCTACTTCGTCACCTTAACCGGCTCAGGGCTTGTATCGTCGCGCCTTACACACCGAAAGACCATTATTTTGTCGACGATATTGATGGGATTGGCCTACCTTGCCACCTCCTTGTGCAAGAACATGATCGGAATGAGCGCCGGCCTGCTGGTTGTCGGAATGGCAACCGGACTCTATCTTCCTTCCGGCATTGCAACTTTGACCTCATTGGTTTCCTTTCAACATTGGGGAAAAGCGATCGCCGTGCACGAGCTTGCTCCCAATCTCGCTTTTGTACTGGCGCCATTAGTGGCGGAAGCTCTCTTACGATGGTTTTCCTGGCGTGCCGTGCTGGCGCTCGTTGGAGCGAGCTCGTTGTTCATCGGGACTGCTTTTGCGCTGTTCGGACGGGGAGGCAATTTCCACGGACAAGCCCCTGCTTTGAAATCGTTGCGGGTGCTTTGCCGGCAGCAGGATTTGTGGATCATGATGGTTTTGTTCAGCCTTGGCATTGCCGGAACTATGGGATTGTATGCAATGCTGCCCCTCTATCTGACGAGCGAACGAGGGATGGATCTGGCTTGGACCAACAGCATTGTTGCCGTTTCACGGATCGCTCCGATTTTTGTGGCGCTGCTGAGCGGCTGGGTGGCCGACCGGTTCGGTACTGAGAGAGCCATGAAATATGCTCTTCTTTGTACCGGATTTTCGACAATTTTGCTGGGGATCGTTCCAGGCTGGTGGATTGTATTTGTTCTTTTTCTTCAACCCATGCTGGCGGTTTGCTTTTTCCCACCGGCTTTGGCCGCTCTCTCTTCAATCGGTCCGGCAGGCGCGCGCAATGTGGTGGTCTCCTTCACTATACCTTTATCTTTCCTGGTGGGCGCCGGCGCCATTCCTACCCTGATAGGTGTGGCAGGGAACGCCGGGTCGTTTGCTACAGGCATCGCGCTTACGGGAACGCTCATGTCAGTCGGGGCGGTGCTCACCCGTTATCTGAGTTTGCCCCGGCAGAAGAAAGACGAAGAGAAGCCATGTGTGACATTGACTGCATCAAAGAATACCTGAAAGACCCTGTGCTGATTTTTCTGGTGCTGTTGCTGGCCGGCGTTCTTGCTGCCTTTATTAGAGGCGTCACGAGCTACCCGCTAGGGTGGATGGTGCTTACGGTAATGATCGGGCTGCGCGTTGTCCACCTTAGAAGACAACAAAGAAAGCAATAGAGTACCCGTTCCTATGGGGCGCTCCTGGAGGGTGAGACATGAAAGAATGGAAAAGGACTTCTGTGTTACTGGCAGTTTTAGTACTCTGTTCCTGCATTCCCGCTCTGCCTACCCGTGGGATTGAACTGGATAAGATCAAAATGCCTGAAGGATTCAAGATCGAGCTCTATACGGACGGTCTACCCAACGCTCGTTCAATGGCTTTGGGCGAACAAGGGGTGCTTTTTGTCGGTACTCGAACGGAAGGAAAAGTCTATGCCGTCGTGGATCGGAACAACGACAGGAAAGCCGATGAGGTGATCACCATCGCTCAGGGCCTGAATATGCCCAACGGGGTGGCCTACCGAGACGGGGCACTGTATGTATCCGAAGTAAGCCGAGTGCTGCGCTTCGTTGACATTGAAAAGCAGCTCAAGTCGCCTTCCGAGCCGCATGTCGTCAACGCGTCCTTTCCTTCCGACAAGAGCCACGGCTGGAAGTATATCGCCTTCGGGCCCGATGGGATGCTGTATGTCCCGGTTGGTGCACCCTGCAACATTTGTGAATCGAATGATCCGCGCTATGCCTCCATCATGCGCATGCAGCCGGACGGCAGCCGGCTTGAGATCTTTGCTCGCGGCATACGCAATACCGTAGGTTTCGATTGGCACCCGCAGACAAAAGAGTTGTGGCTCACCAACAATGGTCGGGACTGGATGGGAGACGACTTGCCTCCCGATACTCTGCACCGGGCTCCCGAGAAAGGTCTTCACTTTGGATTTCCTTACTGCCACGCGGGCGACATCCCGGACCCGGAGTTTGGCAATAGACGTAGCTGCAAGGAATTCGCGCTCCCGGCAATCAATCTGGGTCCTCATGTGGCTGCTCTGGGAATGAAATTCTATACGGGAGACATGTTTCCCGAAGAATACCGAAATCAGATCTTCATCGCTGAACATGGCTCATGGAACCGCTCGGTGCCGATCGGCTACAGGATAACTCTGGTCCGCCTGCAGGGACAGAAAGCGATCAGTTATGAAGTTTTTGCCGAAGGCTGGCTGCAGGGGCTCAAAGCGTGGGGACGACCGGTCGACATACTGCAGATGCCGGATGGAGCCCTTTTGGTGTCGGACGACCGAGCCGGCGCCATATACCGGATCAGTTATGAAAAATAGGTGTCGTCTCCGTTTTGCTCAGTTTTTCTGATCGCGAGGCAGTATGAGCAACAAAGACCAACAGCAGTTTTCCGCAGTTCTGGATGCCCTTCGAAAGATCGCGGCGGAAATCAGATCGCTCGAAGCCGAAGCCCGTAAAGCCGTGCTCGAATCAAACGACACCGCCGTGTACCGTAAAAAGCTGAACGAAAAGACATTGCTTCTGATGGACCTGCCGGAGACCTTGGAGCCGCTACTGGAAGGACTGGAAAGAAAGGCTGCCGAGGAGATTCGGGCAGAAGCAGCCACATTCGCCAAAAGAGCGGAGCCGGCACTGAGCCTGTCCAGCTCTTTTTACATGTCCGCTCTTCTATACCCGGCAGACTATAAAGAAGGTGAGAAAAACGACCTGGAAAAATTTATAGAGCGTCTTCAGGTTAGATACCATAGGCCCGATCCCAGCTGACATCTTCCCTCATTGCATCTATACGTATTAAGCCCGAGAACCTTTCAAGGAAAGCTTGAGGGCTGTCGAACGATCAGTTTTGCCGCGTGGAGGCCGCTGTATGCTGCGCGTAGGAAGCTCTCGCCTGCGCGTGTGCAAGCTCCGGGAGCAGAATGGGTGCACGCTCGATCTTCTCTTGACTTAAAAAGACACCCAAGAAAACGAGAGCGCAGGCAATGTATTGGCTGCCCGTCAACTGTTCCCCAAGGATCGCCCATCCCAGCATGACGGTAAAGACGGGAATGAGATTGACGAAGGCGGCGGCCTGATTTGCGGCAATGCGGCTCACTCCGTAATTGTACAACCCATAGGCTCCAAACGTTACGAAAACCCCTAGGAAAAGGATGCTCAGGAGAGGAGTGGCATCGAAATGAGTGGGGAGGCTGGAAGGCCTGAGCAACAGGAATGGCAGAAAGAAAAGACTGCCGGCCAATGCCTGTAATGCGGTAAGAAAAAGCGGCCGATAACGCTCACTGAGCCGTTTTAGAGCGATTATATAACCGGTGGCACAGCCCATCGCAATGAACTGCAGAAGGTTCCCCAGGGCGGGATCGGGGGAGCTCTGCGAAGGCTCGCTACCCAAGCTGAGCCAACAAACACCCAAAACGGCGAGAACAAAGCCGGAGAGCGTCCTTCTGCTGATGGTCTCACGCAGGAAAATACGGGCAGCGATGGCAACCATGAGCGGCAGTATGGCAGTGATCATTCCCGCCTGTGATGCAGTCGTGTTTTGAATGGCTTTGGCTTCGAAAATAAAATAAAGACATGGCTCGCAAAGGAGCATAAATAAGATGTATTTCAGGTCCCCCACCCGATAAGTATTGCCTCTCAATTTCCCGATCAATAACAGGAAGCAAAGGACGGCCACAATCATGCGCCCGAAAACGACAAAAAAAGGATCGTAGACGTTGACTGCCAGCTTCACGGCGATAAATGAGACGGCCCACAGTACCATGGCCAGGGAGAGACTGACGACGGGAAGCCAATCTGATTTTGTCCGGAACATAATTTTCATCACCTGCGATTTTTGTCGAATGTCACCAGCCTCAGGACATATCATCCTTTGGCGAAGAAGAAAACGCCATAACAGTCAACAAGGATGAAATAAAACTCTCGACAAAACCTGAACCCGTTGAAGAATCCTGAGTCAGATGTTAATTTCGAGCACGCAAGTTATGCTCAAAAGTCCAGCAAGGAGGATGTTGACCGCATGAGTACCGAACCAAACAAAGTGATTTATTCCATGATCGGTGTAAGTAAATACTATGACAAGAAACCGGTCCTGAAAGACATTTATCTTTCTTATTTCTACGGAGCCAAAATCGGCGTAATCGGACTTAATGGATCAGGCAAAAGCTCTCTGCTGCGCATTTTGGCCGGAGTCGATAAGGATTTTAACGGCAAAACCGTTCTTTCTCCCGGTCATTCGGTCGGTTTTTTGGAGCAGGAGCCACGCCTCGATGAGACCAAAACCGTGCGACAAGTCGTCGAAGAGGCGATGCAGGAAGTGGTGGACCTGCTTCAGCAATTCAATCTGATCAATGAAAAATTCGCTGAACCCATGAGCGATGATGAGATGAATAGCCTGATCGAGCAACAGGGCGAGGTACAGGAGAAACTTGACGCCCTGGACGCATGGAACCTTGATTCGCGCCTGGAGATGGCGATGGATGCGTTGCGCTGTCCACCCGGCGATACTCCAGTCCGGGTTCTCTCCGGTGGAGAAAAGCGACGGGTAGCCTTGTGCAAGTTGTTGCTGCAGCAGCCGGATATCCTCTTGCTGGATGAACCGACCAACCACCTGGATGCCGAATCGGTTGCCTGGCTCGAACACCATCTGCAGCGCTATCCGGGTACTATCATTGCCGTTACCCACGACCGCTATTTCCTCGATAATGTTGCGGGCTGGATACTGGAATTGGACCGGGGGCAGGGGATTCCCTGGCAAGGGAATTACAGCTCGTGGCTGGAACAGAAGCAAAACCGCCTGAAAAACGAGGAAAAGGCTGAAAGCGAGCGGCAAAAGACTCTACAAAGAGAGCTGGAATGGGTCAGAATGTCCCCCAGGGGAAGACACGCCAAATCGAAAGCGAGGATCAGCTCCTATGAAGAGCTTTTGGCGCAAGAGAGCGAAAAGCGCGCCAAGGATCTGGAAATCTATATACCGCCCGGACCGCGCCTTGGCAAATCAGTCATAGAAGCCAGGCAGGTAAGCAAGGCCTATGGCGACAGGTTACTGGTTGACGAAATGTCGTTCGTCATGCCGCCCGGCGCCATCATTGGAGTCATCGGCCCCAATGGCGCGGGTAAGACTACTTTATTCAAGATGATCACCGGCCAGGAAGCACCCGATTCGGGAGAATTTCGCATCGGCGAGAGCGTCAGATTGGCCTATGTGGAACAAGACCGGGACATTCTGGATTCCGACAAAAGCATATGGGAAGCAATCTCCGACGGTCAGGACAAGATCCAGCTTGGGAGTCGGGAGGTTAATTCCCGCGCCTATGTGGCACGTTTCAATTTCTCCGGCACTGATCAGCAGAAGAAAGTGAACATGCTTTCCGGCGGCGAAAGAAACCGCGTTCACCTGGCGCGCATGCTGAAAAAAGGTGCCAATGTGCTGCTGCTCGACGAACCAACCAACGACCTTGACGTAAACACTATGCGCGCGCTGGAGGATGCGTTGCTCAATTTTGCCGGATGTGCGGTGGTGATCAGCCACGACCGCTGGTTTCTGGATCGTATCGCAACTCACATCCTCGCTTTCGAGGGAGACAGCAGCGTGGTCTTGTTTGACGGCAACTACAGCGAATATGAGGCGAACCGGAAAGCGCGGCTCGGGGCTGCCGCCGATCAGCCGCATCGGATCAAATACCGTCCCCTGACCAGGGCATGAGGATTGGAGCGATTTTTTTCGATTCTAACACTAGGGCACAAGGATTCCCCCAAGATAAAGGAACAGACAGTTGGCTGGTACTGTTGCACCTGTTCAAGGTTGAAAAGTTGCTTTATGTTTCTGCTTAAGAGCTGGTTGTGAAACGATGATGGCTTCCAAAAGCGAGGATGAAAAATGACGCAATCCAACAATGAGGTGCTAACCAATGCGCTTTTGGAGATACTTGACAATCAGCTGCGAGCTTTCGATCCTCCGGAGACGAAAGAGACCTACAACCGACTGGTTGCTGAAGGCTATCCCGAAGAGCAGGCGCGCATCTTGCTTGCCACCGCAATCTGGATGGAAATTAACATGATGATGAAAGAGATGGAGCCATTCAACCGCAAGAGATTTGTCGCCACGCTTCTGGAGCTCCCTGACAGTCTGCCTTTAGAGATGAGGACCAGGTCATGGTAGCAAGGCTCCTGCCCGTACAAACGGTCCGCAATAACTTCGGTTCGCCTGCTGTAAACCCCTTGAAGGCGCACATCAAGAGATGCCGGCGATGTTCACCAGAGCCTTCTGGCATTGACCGATGGGAAGCCCAGTCGCGAAATCTTTGCGGCCGTTGCAGCGATGTCATAAGGAATAAATCTGACGTCAAGCAAACGGGCGGCACTGTCCCAAATGACGTATTTGGCATTATTGTTTCCGTCTCTGGGCTGACCGACACTACCGACATTGATGATGTATTTTCGGTCTTCCTTGAGAAGCCTCGCTCCTTCTGACAACGCGGCTCTGTCCACTGCTTCTTCACCAATCTGGACGATTTCAAGGTCGTGGGTGTGGCCGACGAAGCAAATCTTCTCTTCCAAAGTCACCATTAACCGGTGCAGTTGAGATCGATTGAGCTCGAACAGGTAGGTTGTGATCGAGGCGGGGGGAGCTCCGTGCACGCATCGGCATTGCTCCTTCACCATGGAGGCATTCAAACGGCGCAAATAATCAAAGCTGTTCGAAGAGATGAGAGCGCCTGTAATCAGCAGTGATTTCCGCGCCACAGGGTTAAACCAATCCAGATAAACCGAGTCAACCAGCCCTAGCTCGTGATTGCCCATGACGCCCTGAATGTCTCTTTGCCGAATAAGCTCGATCACAGCTTCCGGATCAGGACCATATCCAATATTGTCACCCAGGCAAAGGACCTGCTCAATATTGGACTGGTCGATATCCTTCAAAACCTCTTCCAAAGCTTCAAGGTTGCCATGCACGTCAGAGATGATTGCCACTCTCATTTATCTCATGCCATTCCGCCTGGGATAACGACGAATTGATTGCGAGATCCGAGTAAATGCAGCTTTAGCTTCGGCCACAAACGATTTTACGAGTCGCTCGTCTTTTCTGCCGTCAGATCCCTCAACACCCGTATGAACGTCCACTCCCGCCGGCCTGACCTGCATTATGGCATCGCGAACATTGCCCGGGTTAAGCCCGCCAGCCAGGATCACCGGCCGTCGGGATACCTCGACAATGCCGCGGCTGATATCCCAGTTGTGGATTTTACCGGTTGCACCGCTGGCACCGGTCACTGGATCGTACGTGTCTGTGATAAAAGCGTCCACAAAAGGCGAATAAGCATGCAAGTCAGCCAAAAGATCAGACAGATTCTCCTCCCGAACAATGAGACTTTTGATAACAACCATTTGCGGATCGATTCTTCTCAGCCTGGCAACAGAAGCTGCCGAAGGCTGTGAGTGAAGCTGAACCCGCCTCACACCAAGCGCTGCGGAAAGCTCTCTGATCTCCTCTGCATCTTCAATATAGGTGATCAACAGTGCCGCAACATGGGGCGGCAAACAAGCTATGATGGCCGCCGTTTCCTTTTCGGAAATATCCTCGGCATGGATCGAAAGACGCAGTGGGAAGCCGATCTGGTGCACCCCTGCTGCGGCTATCATTTGCGCTTCCGCAAGATCTCTTATCCCAGCGATCTGGATAATCTCTTTCATATTGACCGACAAAACAGCCTACGCAGTGAGCTGATCAATTTTGCTCATCATTGTGGATTACCTGGAGCACCTGATCAATCTGCTTCGTCTTCTGTAACAGCTCTTCCGAGGCCGTCTTGGCAAGCATTGCTTTGCGCTTTAATTCCATCAGTCTGGCTAAGGAATCAAAAAGTTTGTCAAAAGCGAGGCCCACATTCAGATCCTCATTCATACTCCTCTCAAAGTCAGGCAGCAATCCTGCGAGCAAGCGGCGTGCCGTTCCATTTTCTTTAGCAGAGTCTGAATGCGTAGTGAGCTCTTTTATCATTCCTTTCAGGATGTCGAGTTTGTTGCTTGTCTGCTGCAGGTTTTTGCGGGTGAGGTTCATCTTCTTTCGATGATGTCCGTAAATCAAATAGAAACGAATTTGCGCCGCACTGTACCCATCATTTAGAAGGTCTTCGGGGTAGATGATGTTGCCGCGGCTCTTGGACATTTTTTTTCCGTCCACCAGCAGATGCTCCCCGTGCAGCCAATAGCGGGAAAACTCCTTGCCCGAGACAGCCTCAATTACAGCAATATTATAATCGTGATGCCTGTATATATTGTCGATTCCTCCGCAGGCTATGTCTATCTGGTAACCGAGGTGCTTGGTTATCATTGCCGGGTCCTGGATATTCCATGAGGGCCTTCCTCTGCCGATTTCCGTATCCCAATAAAGCTGATCCCCATCTTTGTAGCCGTGCCATAGGATGAAATCGCCGAGATTCCACCTTCTTCCCGGGTAAGTATCTCTTTTAAAACGCTTTTTTTCTTTCGGCCATTGTTTCATATCGAGGCGGAAGAGCTTACCGAATCCCTTAAATTTGAGCGGATCATAAAACACATCATTGGCGTGCCGATAGGCATAGCCCTTTTCCAGCAATTTCTTGATCAGTTCAACGGCTTGATCGACCGATGTAGATGATCGGGGAATGAAATCGGGAAGCTTTATTTTCAACAACACCGCATCATCAAGAAACTGCTGCGCTATTGAATCGGTGAGCTCCTTGACTTCGGCCCCCTCTTTTTCTGCTTCGGCTATGGCCTTGTCTTCCACATCGGTGAAGTTGATCACCCGCTCGACACGATAGTCAAGAAATTCCAAATACCGCTGCAGAACGTCTTCCCAGAGAAAACTGCGGTAGTTGCCGACATGGGGTCTTCTGTAGATCGAGGGTCCACAAGTGAACATCTTGACTTGCCCATCGTTTCGAGGCTTAAAAGACTCTACTTTTCTGGACATGGTATTGTTTAATTTGAGCATCTGATCTTAGTCCTTCCCCTCATAACTGAACTTGTTTTTTGTTGCGGAAGTAATGGAGATGATTCTTATTGACGGGCTCCGCGGCCCGCGCACGCGTCTCAATCTTTCGCTCTCCCCAATCTAACCATGTCGTCGTGCACGGTAAAGCGAATTTGGAGCTGAGTTGCCGACCTAAAATCTTCGCTTCGATCCTACTACCCCTACCGTCACTGCTCATGGCCAGGTCAGATGTATTTCTCCACCCAAGCTGCCAGTACTGAGCCTACATATAGAGAATCATCACGATTTGAAAGTAGATGGTCGGCACCGTCTAGGGAAATAAAACTTTTTGGATATCGTGCTGTTCGAAAGATCTTGACAGCATTTTCTACACTTACAGTGTAATCATCGGGGGAATGGAACAACAGTAGTGGCCTATTCAGAGCCTTTATTGTCTCTTCCATGCGAACCCGTTGCAGATCGTCCAGAAATTGTTTTCTGATACGGAATTCTCTACCCGCAAGAGTGAATTGTGCTTCACCCTTTTTTTCGATCTGCTCTTGCGTATTCCCCAGGAATCGGGTCAAGTCGGATGGATCGGCAGGCGCGGCAATGGTTGCTACAGCTTTGCAGTATCCGATTTGAGCCGCCGCATGCAACACCGCAGCTCCTCCAAGCGAATGGCCTATCAATAGCTTCG
>Ga0068714_10003007_pt1 | contig 20588 bp, 22 predicted proteins | sample MTBNYHSulfiMetaG_FD_62988 | JGI IMG/M metagenome (GOLD analysis project Ga0068714, IMG submission 62988) | Enrichment culture microbial communities from rom New York Harbor, USA that are MTBE-degrading - MTBE-NYH (New York Harbor Sulfidogenic)... | ecosystem: Environmental > Aquatic > Marine >... | reverse complement strand
GACAGGGTATGGTGGTGCCGGGCCGTCAGCCGCAGGGATGCGGCTGTCGAGCGTACAGGGATGTATTCACAGCGTGCCCGGCACCGCCATACCCTGTCTGGGCTTGGTTTGCGGGTGGGGCGAGTAGTTACCCTATGTCTAAAAACCAATCCTTCTCTCGCCGAGCCGCAAAGCCCGCCAAGAAAATCCGTTTTTCTTTGCGTGCCTGGCGTCTTGGCGAGAGACACTTATTGGTTGTCCTGGGAGCGCATCGATCCCGTCTGCTCCCCGGCCACGCGACGGTACAACAGCAACGCCTGCAGCAGGTTCCAGAACAGCACGGCACTGCTCGCCAGCCAGGCGATACCCGGAAGCAGCGGCGGCAACCATCCGCTGAGCGCAGCCAGCAACAGCAGCAGGGCCGCCAGGTGCAGGCGCAGTTGCCAACGCGCCATGCGCTCGGGGATAACCTGCTTCATGTTGGGTATGCTGCCCTGCCACTGGGCCGCCTGCTGCAGCCGGTTGTTCAGGTGCAGCCAGACGAGGAAGGGGACGATCTTGTAGAGCATGCCGTTGACCGCCGAGAGGGCGAAACCGGCCAGGAACAGCACCCCTGCCGCCAGTTCCAGGGCGACCAGCGGATAGAGGCGGTTCGCCAGCCAGGCGAGCACGGCGAGGAGCAGTGCCGCCATCGCCAGGCGCCAGAAATCGAGGGTAACGTCGGCCAGGCGGCGGCGACGCCGGCGCTGCAGGAGCAGGGTCTGCAGGGCAAAACCCGCCAGGGCGGCCGCGATCAGCCCGGAGAGCAGCGGCTCTGCGACAGGCCACGGCAGCAGCGACCAGAGTAGCAGCAGCGCCGCGAGCGCCGGCACCAGGGCCCGCCGCAGCCAGCGCGGGTACTCCGGGGTGATCTGGAACATCGGCACGACCTGGTAGGCGACGCCGATGATCAGCAGGCCGACCCAGCCCACCGCACCCCAGCCGATGTGCAGGCGGGTCAGCGGGTGGGCCAGGGGCAACTGCCAGCCGAAACGCCACAGCAGGTAGAGGGCGATGGAGAAGGCCACCAGCAGCGCCAGCAGGGCAAGCGCCATCGCCGGCACCGTGGCGTGCCGCGAGGTGGTGCGCAGCAGGGCGCGCCCGCCGACCAGCTCAGTGCCCGCCGCCGCAAGGCCGAGCAGCGTCGCCCCGACCTGCAGGCCGGCAGGCCAGCCGAGCCCCATCCCCAGCACCAGACTTGCCGTGCCGAGGCTCCACAGCAGATAGAGCAGCAGGCTGACCGGCCTCGCGCCGGCTACCGGCACCCCCATCAGCACCGGCAGCAGCTGTTGTATGGCGCCGAGCATGCAACTGCCGAGAAAGCCGAGCGTAATGAGGTGAGTGAGCGCCAACATCGCCGGGCTCCAGCGGCTGGCAAAGAGTTCCGGGCCGTTGAAGACCAGGATGAGGCCGGCGGCGAAGAGGTAGAGGGGGGCGGTGAGAAAGTAGCGCAGGGGCACCGACAGCGGCGGGGTCTGGCTCAGGGAGAGGGCGGTATAGCTCATCGCCTCACTCGCGCCACGGCTGCAGCGCGGCGGCGGCCTCCCGGGCGGCGCGCGCGGCATCGGGCTCGCTGCGGCGCCAGATGAAGACCTCGCAGGCCACCGCCTCGCCCTGCCGGGTGTCGGCCTCGAACCCCTGCTCCGCAAGGTGGCCGTAGAGGTGGCACGGCTTCATGCGGTGGCGCAGCCGCAGGTAGGCCCCCTCGGGCAGCGACTGCAGCGCCGCCAGGGCGCGCACCAGCGGTTCCGGGGCCTCCAGTTCGCTGACATCCAGCAGCCGCTCCCGCTCCATCTCAGCCCTCCCCGCCGAGCTCCTGCATCTTCGACAGGAGTGCGGGTTGTTGCTCCCCGAGGATGCGATCGCTCATCGGATAGAGGATCTGCTCCTCCTTGGCGTTGTGCTGCTGCATCAATACCAGCAGGGTCTCCGAGGCGCCGAGGTAGTCATCGGCCTGCTGCGCCTCGACCGCCCGGTCCATCTGGCCGAAGAGCTGGCGCATCTGTTCGTGCTCGTGGCGCATCACCGCGGTCGGCCCCATGCTGCTGCCGGAGGCCTCCTCGAAGGCGGGGAACAGCACCTCCTCTTCCATCGCGAAATGGTGCTGCATCCCCTCCATGAAGCGGCGGTTGGCGGCGCTCGCGGCGGCCCAGTCGCCGCCGTCGACCGCGGCCTCGGCGGCGGCAAAGAGCTCGTCGCAACGATGGTGGTCATCGCTCATGTAGTGGCTGAATGTGGTCATGGCGTTCTCCTGGCGTTTGTTATGGGTATTGCATCGCCACGGGCGGCCCCGCTCCGGGGCGACAGGGTCACGCAGCCCTGTCAGGTTTCGCTGATGCGGTCGAAATAGCGGGCGCGATAGAGCAGGCGCCGGGGCTGGCCGGGGAGATCGTTGAAGCCGTCGCGGGTGTGCAGCACGTTGTTGCAGAGCAGGCCCATGCCCGAATCGAGGCGGGCGCGGAAGATATAGGGATTGTCGCTGCCGAGGATCCGCTCGAGTGCGGCGAGGGCGGCGGCGGTCTGCGCGTCGTCCTTCCACTCGATGTTGCGCTTGCGTGCGGTGTAGCGCATGTGCAGCGAACCGCTCGCCGGATGGATGGAGAAGACCGGCCCGACCGAGGGGCCGCGCTCGCCGCCCTCGCCGTCCTTGCCGGGCGGGATGGTCATGACATCCGGGGCCATCAGGGTGTGGATGTAGCGGGGGTCCTCGTCGCGCAGCTGCAGGTAGGCGATCTCGTGGTCCAGCAGCTGGTTTTCGCCCCCCTCCGCCGCCGGCTGCACGCAGTGCAGCAGCATGCCGCGGATCTGCTGCTCGCCGGTGTTGTAGTAGCCGTCGCAGTGCCAGTTGATCGGCCGGTTGGTATAGGGGATGTAGCGCGGATGCTCCCCCTCCGGGTTGACCGTGATCGAGGTCAGCCCGTCGTCGTCGGCCAGCAGGTTGCTGTCGAGACGGCGCAGGCCGAAGCGCGCGGCAAGGGCGGTGAGCGGCGCCTTGTCCGGGTTGTCGCCCAGCCCGCTGCGGTAGATCGCCATGTTGGTCTTGCGCAAGCGCGCCAGCAGCGCCTGGTACTCCGCGGCGGTGAGCTGTGCCGGATCGGCGATATCGACGATGAGCTCGGCGGCAGTCGCGGGATAGCCGGCCAGCTTGGCCTCGCGCCACGCCTGGTAGGCCGCCTCGTTCTCCGGCAGGAAGGGGGAAGGGTTCGTCATGGCGCCATTATATCGATGGGAAGCATCAGATACGAGATTCGAGGGTAAAGATTCGAGGAATGGGGAAGAGATACGAGATTCGAGGGCAAAGAGGCGAGGGAAGGTGCTCGCTGCGCTCGCAATCTTGATATACACGTGCGCGCAGCGCACTCAACCCCTCGTATCTCGCATCTTTTTATCTCGTATCTGCTTCTTTACCCCTCGTATCTCGCCTCTTTTATCTCGTCTCTGTCTTTAATACGTCCCGCACACGCTCCAGCCTGCTGCGCACCTCGGCGCCGAGGGCGTTGAGCTCATCGCGCCCGACCAGGCCGAGGACCGCTGCCGGGTCCATGAAACCGACGACGTTGCGGCCCTCCTCCTCCTCGCGCACGATCACGTTGCAGGGGAGCAGCAGGCCGATGTCCGGCTCGGCATCGATGGCCTGGCTGGCCAGCTGCGGGTTGCAGGCGCCGAGGATCTTGTAGGGGCGCTTGTCGAGGCCGAGCTTGGCCTTGAGGGTGGCCTTGACGTCGATCTCGGTCAGCACGCCGAAGCCTTCGCCCTTAAGCGCCTCGGTAACGCGGCTCACCGCATCGTCGAAATTCCCGTTCACTGTCACTGTAAAGCCGTACATGTTCACTCCTTCTTGTCCATTGTGAGACCGGGCAGGTGATTCACCGGTATGCGGGGAGAGCGGCGGGATGCGGATGCTAGCGCCCACCCGGCCACCGCCGCGATGGATTCAATCATGCGGGCGGGGTCGGGGCTTATCAAGCCAGGCGATTGGAGCTCCCGCACCGGGCCGCCCCGACTCTTCAGCAGGGTGGGTGCGGGGTGGGGATCGGCCGGGCAAGCCCGCCCGATTCGGGGAAACGTCTCCTCAGCGCCGGTATCCCGGCCCATAGTAGCGCCGCGGACTATGGTAGGGGCCAGGGCCATACATCATTCCCGGCCCGTACCCCGGCCCATAACGGTGCATCTCGCGCCACTGCTCCTCCCAGCGCTGACGCTCCTCTTCACTCATCTGGCCGCCATAGCCGGGACCATACTGCATGCCGGGGCCCATCATCCCGGGACCCATCATCGGACCGCCGTAGCCGGGGCCCATCTGCTGGCCGCCATAGCCGGGACCATACTGCATGCCGGGTCCCATCATCCCGGGGCCCATCATCGGCCCGCCGTAGCCGGGGCCCATCATCGGACCGCCGTAGCCGGGGCCCATCATCGGGCCGCCGTAGCCGGGACCCATCATCGGACCGCCGTAACCGGGGCCCATCATCGGGCCGCCGTAGCCGGGGCCGTACATCATCCCAGGACCGTAGCCCTGGCCGTATCCCGGGCCATAAGGCGGGGCCGCCGGGGCCTCCTCGTCCGTTTCGGCGGCATGGGCCGACAACACGGACAGGCCAAGGACAACGGCGACAACCCTCTTGAGCATCGTTCTTTTCATCGCACATAACCTCCAGAGGCTAGTGGAATGGCAGGGACGGCTCGAAGCGTACACTTTGCCTTTCGCCGCGTTGCCGGCGGGAATGCCGGCGCATACAGGGACAATAGTGGAGCCGGCAGGAGAGTCAACCCGAGCGCAGCGAGCACCTTCCCTCGCCTCTCGTATCCTGTATCTCGTATCTGCCTTATCAGCCGCCGCGCATGGCACGCTGGTCGGTGACATGCCACGACTGGTAGGCCTCGTCGGGCCATTTGGACATGAACCAGGCGATGATGTCATCGATCTGCGCCTCGCTCAGCTTCCCCCGCCAGGCGGGCATCTTGCCCTGGCCGCCCGGGCTGCCGTTGGCAATCACATACTTCAGCATCATTCCGGGATGGTGCCAGGCGTGGCCGCTGCCGTTGAGCGGCGGCGCCGGGAACATCCCGTCGGGGTACCGCTGGCGCCAGTTCGGCGCCCCTTCGCCGTTCACGCCGTGACACTCGGCGCAGTTTTGCTGATAGAGCCTGCCGCCACGCGTAACCTGCGCAAAATCGATATCGCGAACAGCGACACGCTGTACCGCAGCCTGGGCGGCCTGCCCCACGGGGGAACCACCCTCCTGTCCGCAGCCACCCAGCAGTGCGGCGGTGCCGATGACCATCATCCAGCGTTTAACCATGATTTATCTCCCGATCCCCGGCAGCGGTGTGCCCCGCGGGCATACCGCGCCGTTCAATTGTGCAAACAGATCAGCCGCTCCTGCCGTTGCAGGAGGGCGCAAGAAACGAACCGGCTAGCCGATTCGGGGAGGGGGGTGGTCGGTGAAGAGGGTAATGGAGGTGTACGCCTGCCCGGCAAGCGGGGTGTAGCCCGGCGGGTCGGGCTGTGGCAGTGGTAGCAGGAACATGACCGCGATGCCCGCCGGAAAGTGGCCGCATCCGGCGCAGTCCTGGCACTGCGTGCCGCAGTGGCTCCCTGTATCGCAGGGATGAGCGGATGGGTGGGCGTTCGGCGACTCAGCGCCGTGCATCCCGTGGTGCTCCATGGCGCAGGGCATCGGTGCATCGGCAGGCGCCAGACGCGCATGCCCCTGCAGCGGCAGAAGCAGCAGCGGGAGGACGAGCAGCAGGGTCGCCAATGTCGGGGGTCGTCGGGTCATGCTCAGTCAGTAAATCCGCTAATCGGTTTGGTGTCAAACGTCGCTGCACCAATTGCGACCGCCGAAATGGGGAGAAGTTGCATGAGCGTAGGATGCGGTGAGCCGTGCGAACCGCACCGATCGTGACCGATATCGGGAGTGCCCGTTATGGGCGCGACCGATGCGGTTCGTGCCTCACCACATCCTACTCTCTGTGGCAAAATCCCGCCGGGATTCACAGCGCCATTTTGTCGACGATACGCTCGGCTAGGGCGGCGATGGTACGCGAGGGGTTGAGCCCGAGCGCCTGCGGCAGGATCGCCCCGTCGGCCACATAGAGGCCGGGATAGCCGAACACCTCGCCGCGCTCGTCGACCACCCCCTGCTCGGGGCCGTCCGCCATGGCGCAGCCGCCCAGCGGGTGGGGGGTGATCAGGTTCTTGAGCACCGTCCAGGTGGGCGGGATGAAGGGGGTGCCGCCGGTGGCGCGGCTCAGCTCCCGGTGCAGGGCGACCATCGCGTCCATGGTTCGCTCCGAGCGGCGGATATCCCAGTCGAGCATCAGCTGCCGGCGCCAGGGGGCATACCAGGGACGCCCGAGGTAGAAGCGGCCGTCCGCCGCGTCCACCGCCTGGCCGAACCAGAGCATCACGTTGTCCAGCGGGTCGCGCTTGCGCACCCGCAGCCCCAGCGCGTTGAACAGCAGGCCGAAACGCGAGCGCAGCGGCCGCCAGCTCTTTTTCAGCCGCTCCTCCAGGAAATTGCCGAGCAGGTCGGGAAAGCCGCCGTCCTCGACAAACAGCTGCTGCTCGAGGAAACCGCCGTCGAGCAGATCGACAGCGCAGCTGATGGTCGGTCCCTGGCTGGCGGAGACCTTCCGCGGGTGCCACGAGGGCGTGACGAAATCGCCGTTTGGGCTCCAGCCGTGGCCCAGCCGCCGGCTCAGGGCCGGCAGTGTCTTGTATTGGTCGCGGCAGCGCAGCAGCAGTTCGGTGGAGCCGAGCGAACCGGCCGCCAGGATCACCCGGGCGGCGCTCGCGTGGCCGCGGATCCGGCGGCCGTTTTCGAGGCGTTCGAAATCGACCCGGTAACCGCCGCCCTCGAGCGGGGTGATGCGCCGCGCGATGTGCAGCGGACGCACCTCGGCGCCGTGACTCTCGGCCTGGGGAATGTAGTTCAGATCCAGGGTATTCTTCGCCCGCACCTGGCAGCCTGCATCGCAGTTGCCGCAGTGGACACAGGTGCCCTGCTGCCGGCCCTGTTCGTTGATCCATGGTTTCGAGCGCTTGTCGTTGAACGGGTCGTCCAGGCCGTAGTGCCACTCCGGGTCGAAATTGACCGCCAGTTCCACTGCGCGAAAGCGCGCGCCGAGGCCGAGCGCTTCGGCCGCATCGCGCACCAGTGCAAAGCGCCTGGTCTGCTGGTTCTGCGGGATGGTCTGCACCCCGAGCATCCGCCCCACCCGCTCGTAGTAGGGCAGCATCTCCTCGTAGCTAATCGCCTCCGGCCAGCCTTGTGCAAAACGCTCCTTCGGCGGCACGATGGAGACGCTGGCATAGAGCAGCGAACCGCCGCCGACACCGGCGCCGCGTGCCACCGCCATGTCGTCGAAAAACTGGACGTCGGTCCAGCCGTTGAAGCATTCGGGACAGCGCTCGTCCCAGACCCAGGCATCCTCCGGCCCGCGCGGGTAATCTTCCACCTGCCAGCGCCGCCCCCGTTCCAGCACCAGCACCCGCTGTCCCCTCTCCGCCAGGCGGCAGGCAGCGACCGCGCCGCCGAAACCGCTGCCGATCACGATCACATCGAAACTGTGTGGCATGGACGTTCCCTCGTGTTTGTTCAGAAATTCTTATCACGAAGCCCATGACGTGAACTTCGTGTGCTTCGTGGTGAAAGCTTTTGTCTTCAGTGATTGCGGATACCTATCGGCGCCTCCAGCAGCCTGGGTGTGAGGGGCTGTCCGTCCGGTTCGAACCAGGGCGCCGTCTTCGGTCCCTGCGGTACGAAGCGCCAGCGCTTCGGCACCCTGTCGACGCCGATGGGGTAGATGGTCAGCCCCTGCTCGTCGATGTGCAGCCGCAGAAAGCTCTTGTAGTCGGCCACCCGCAAGGCGGAGAGCGCGGCGGTACGGTTGAGGCCCAGCAGCCGGTTGGTCAGCAGCAGGTAGAGCCCCATCAGCAGGCCGCCGACCAGGGCGCCGCCCGCCAGCATCTCGAGGATGAACAGGCCGGTCAGCGCAAGGCCCTGTTCCTGCATCGGCAACACCTCCAGGTTGAGGACCGCGAAACCCCAGATCAGCGCAATATTCAGCAGCAGGTGGGCCAGACCGTGGATGGCGCCGACCAGATAGCGTGTCCCCTTGCGGCAGGCTGGCGCTTCGACGAAGGCACCCATGCCGAGCACGATGAGGAGGAAGAAGACCACGTTGACCGGACTGTAGGCGAGCAGTCCGAGAAAGCGCATCCCCGCCTCGGCGGCGCCGGAGAGGCTGAACGGCAGCCGGCTCAACTGGGCCATGAAACTCTCGTGCCCGCCGGCGAGGGCAACCGAGGCGCTCTGCAGCAGCCAGGCGTAGAGCAGGTAGATCCCGCCGAGCAGGAGGGAGAAGCCGGGGTTGCGCAGCGGAAAGAGAAGGTTGCCCCACAGCAGCGCAGCCGACTTTCGCTCTTCGGGAAAGCACTTTTTCCGCCGGTAGCGCGTCTCCTGCCGCGGCTCGCTCCGCTGCAGCGCCTCGGGCAGGTTGTGCGTGCCGTGGAGGAAGGCGCCGCCGCCGCCCGCAGTGATGAACTGGCGCTCGCCGCCCTCCTGCTCATAGCGGCAGTAGTGATGGAGGTCACCGGCGATTACCACCGCCAGGGTGGCGCCATGCTCGCGGATCACCTGCTCCTCCAGGTAGTGCAGGTTGCGAAGGGCGTCGCGGTCGCCCAGCTCGGCGTAGACCCAGCCCGGTTCCGGCGTGCACAGGATCACCCGGTCGCCCGGCGCCATCTCCGCGGCCTTGCGGTTGAAGTAGGCCTTCTGCGGGCCGTCGATATCCGACTCCAGTTGCACGTCCACGCCCCACAGCCACCAGTTGTGCGGCAGCCTGATGGCGAAATAGCTGCGCGACTGGCGGGTGCGCCAGCCGCCGATCCAGCGCTTCTGGCAGAACAGGCGGGTAAAGCTGGTCAGGCCGTCATACCAGTCGTGGTTCCCCGGGATGGCATAGAGCGCGGGCGCCTGTCCCTCATCCTCCACCCACGGCAGGGCCGACTCGTAGGGACCTTTGAGGCGATCGCGGTACTGATCGCGACTGGCCACCGGATAGACCTCGTCGCCGCCGAAAATCAGCAGCCGTCCGCGGGGCAGCGGCTCGCCGCGCCACCCTTCGGGCGCGAGCTGTTCGGCACCCAGCAGGCGCGCCACGCTGTAGCCCGAGTTCCAGCCATCACCGAGATCGGCGGCGTAATCGAACCAGAGCTCGCCGCTGCTGCCGTAGTCGTGCTCATCCTCATGATTGAGCACCGCCTGCAGTTCACGCTTGTCGGCGTAGGCGCCGAAGATGGAGGAGAGAAACACCTTGGCGGCGGTCTGCAGCAGCAGACGCGGATCGAACCAGTTGACCATCGGGCGCGGGGTGAAACCGATCTCCTCGACCGTTGCCGCTTTCGGCCGTTCCCTGTTGGCGTCTCTCATCTCCCTTCCCTCACCGGCGGTGATGCCGGTAACTGTCCCACAGCTCGCCTATGAAAAAGCGCCCGAAACGTCCCAGGGTGGCAGCCTTCTCCCCCAGTGAACCGGCATTGGTGACCTCCATGCTCGCCACCAGGCGCGCCAGTTCGGCCACGCCCAGGGTCAGCACCCCGGCGGCGATGGGCCTGTGGCTGCTGTCGCTCCCTTCGTAGAGCCGGGTGAAGAGGGTGGTGGTATCGCGCCACAGATCAAAGCCTGGGTCGTCCCGCACCACCTTGTGCCCGGAGAGGAAATACTCCCTTCCGGCATGTACAAAACCGAGTTGGTAGATCATCGCTTTGCTGCGCGGTGAACCATCCGGGGCGAAGAGATTGAAGCTACCGCGGTGGCACTCGATGGCGTTGCCGAACGGCGTGTAATCGATGCTGCCTCCCAGGGAACCGGCATGCGCGGGATCGGCGATGAAGGCCTGCATGTCGTCGATGGTAACGCGCGCGTGCATCGCAAGGGATCCACCGGCACTGCGTCCCAGCAGCTCACCCTGGAGGTAATCGGACTCGCCGCGCCCCAGCGCGCCGGCCATGGTTTCGCGAAAACGGAGCCCTGCTGCCTGCCCTTTCATCAACCACCTCCCTGTTCTGGTTCATCGCATGCGTGCATCCCCGACTGCGTGCGCGCCCGTGCGGCACGCCGCGTCGATAGCGCTCATCGTTTCAGGATATGGCAAAGCAGGGGGGGAGCGGCTGATGAGGCACCGCGCAGTGACGTGATTCCCTCTTTTCATCGGTATGCTCTCCCTGCATGCGCCTTGTCGTTATACGGCCTATCTTATCGGGCTCGCCGGGGTTTGACCATACCCTGCAGCGAGCCGTTATTTCCCGCTGGGACCGAGGTATTCGGGGAACGGGAAAGTCCGCCCCTAAAGGCCGTAACGCTTGACCTTGTACCACAGCGCCCGCTCGCTGATCTCCAGCAGGCGGGCCGCCGCAGACTTGTTGTTGTCGCACTGCTGCAGGGCACGTTCGATTAACCGTTTTTCCAGCGCCTCCACCTGCTCCTTCAGTGCAGAGGAAGCGGGGAGTTCAGGCTCCGGCGGCGGCACATCGCCCTTGAGCGCGGCAGGTTTTGCAATCTCCGCCGGGAAATAGTCCGCGGTGATCTCATCGCACTGGCACAGCACCGTGGCCCGTTCAATCAGGTTCTCCAGTTCGCGTACATTGCCGGGCCAGGAGTAGGCCTGCAGAGACGCCATGGTCTGCGGGTTGAGGCGCGGAATTTTGCGCCCCAGCTCCGAGGCGTATTTGCGCAGGAAGTGCTCGGCCAGCAGGGGGATATCCTCCTTGCGCTCCTGCAGCAGGGGCACATCGATGCGCACCACGTTGAGCCGGAAATAGAGGTCCTGGCGCAGCCGCCCATCCGCCACCGCCTGCTGCGGGTCCCGGTTGGTCGCGGCCACGATTCGCAGGTCGACCGGGGTCGAGACGTTCGAGCCGAGCCGCTCCACCGTACCCTCCTGGATCACCCGCAGCAGCTTGGCCTGCAGGGCGAGCGGCATCTCGGTGATCTCGTCTAGAAATATCGTGCCGCCGCTGGAGAGTTCGCACTTGCCCACGCGGTCGCGGGTGGCGCCGGTGAAGGCCCCTTTCTGGTGGCCGAACAGCTCGCTCTCCAGCAGCTCCTCGGGGATCGCTGCGCAGTTGATCGGCACGAACAGGCCGCTGCGCCCCGAGGCGCTATGCAGCGCCCTCGCCACCAGCTCCTTGCCGGTGCCGGTCTCGCCGACGATGAAGACATTGCTGCGCGCAGGGGCCACCTGCTGCACCATCTGATAGAGGCTTTGCATCTTCTCGCTGACGCCGATGAACTCCCCCCAGCCCTTCGAGATCTCGTCGCGCAGGTAACGGTTTTCCCGCTGCACGACGCTCATTGCCAGTGCACGCGACACCGCCAGCTCCACGGTCTCGATTTCGAACGGCCGGATGATGTAATCCGAGGCGCCGCACTTCATCGCCTCGACCGCGGTCTCGATGGTGCCGTAGGCGGTCAGCACGATCACCGGGGTCTCCTCGCCGCGCTCGCGCAGCTTGCGCAGCAGCTCGATACCGTCCATGCGCGGCATCCGCAGGTCGGTGAGCACAAGGTCAAACGGTGTCGTGTCGAGCGCGGCAAGGGCCTCGACTCCGTCGCCGGCCTGCGCCACCTCGTGGCCCATGTTCTTCAGCGACAATTCGAGGATGCGACGCATCTTCGCTTCATCGTCCACTACGAGTATTCGTTTCACATCCATTGCGTCAAAACCGTCACTCTGTTGCAAACCGGATATTGAATGCCGCGCCACCCCAGCGGCTCTCGCTCACGCCGATCTCGCCGCCGTGAACCTGCACGATCTGCTGCACGATGGTCAGGCCAAGACCGATGCCCCCCTCGCGGCGGCTGAAAAAGGGATCGAAGATCCGTTCGCGCAGCTCGGGAGGGACCCCGGGACCGTCATCGGCGACACTCAGCCACAGCGCCCCCGCTTCCCGATGGGTGCTCACCGCCACCTTGCCGCCATCGGGGACGAACAGCAGGGCGTTGAGCACCAGGTTGAGCAGTACCTGCATCATCTGTTCGCGATCGCAGTTGAACACCGCATCTTTCGCATCGAACTCCCGCAGCAGCTGCACGCCACCCTTTTCGGCCTTCGATTCCAGCAGGTTGAGTACATTGTCGATGATCGTGTGCAGATCGTGCGCCTTGAAATCGGGCGGATTGGGCCGGGCGCACTCCAACAGCATGGAGACCAGCCGGTTAAGCCTTTCGGTCTCGCTAATGATAAAACCGATCAGCTCCCGCTCCTTCTCCCCCAGCCCCGACTGGCGCTCGAGCAGTTGCGCGGAGCTGCGCACGATGCCCAGCGGGGTGCGCACCTCATGGGCCATGGTGGCTGCCATCTCGCCCACTACGGCGAGCTTGCCGGCGCGCACCAGCTGCTCGCGCGAGCGCTCCAGCGCCTCGATCATCTCCACATAGGCGTGGTGCAGCTCCCACACCTCTGAAATGGTTGTCTCCGGCACCTGCGGCACCGCCTCGTCACCCTGGCGGAAGCGACGGGTGAACTCGGTCAGCCCCATGATCGGCTGCGCGATCCGCCCGGCAAGCCTCGAGGAGATCCACACGCCCGCGCCCAGGGTCAGCAGCAACACCGCCAGCATCGCCCACATCAGGCGCCACACCGGCTGGAACGAGACACTGGTCGGTTCGACCATCAGGATGCGCCAGCCGAGCCCCTTGAAGTGCTGATAGCCCCGGGAGGCGGCGACCCCGACCAGCAGGGTGTCGTCGCCCAGCTCGCTCCCCTCATGGACATAGGATGAGGCCGCGGGTGCCGGAAGGATCCACTGTTTCCGCTCCGAGCCGAGCCGTTCGCGCAGCCCCTTCGAGGCACCTATCACATAGCCGCCGGCGTCCAGCAGCAATACACCGCGCGGTTCATCGGCGACCGCCTCGTCGAGCAGGTCCAGCACCGCGCCCCAGTCGAGCAGGGCGTAGAGGGTGCCGATCTCCCCGCTGCCGAAGGCATTGGGGATCGAGCTGCGCAGCACTACCGCACCGGCCTGCACCTCGAGCCCCGAGGCGATCATCACCCCCTCCAGCCCGGTGCCGTGCACCTTGTGCCATTCGCCGATCACCGGCTCCATCGCACCGATGCGCCCCGGATCGCTCGCTGCGACGATACGCCCCGTGGTGTCGGCGCATAGCAGCGCCTGGTATACCGTGCCCTGGCCGGCCTGCAGATCGAAGAGAAAGTGCGACAGGCGCTTGTCCAGATCGTTGACGCGGATGTCCTGCATCACCTCGAGCTGTCGCCAGACCCGCACGTTCTCCAGCTGGGAAAAGAGGAAGGTGTCGATGCGCTGCATTACGGCGCCGGCACCGAAATGGAGATTGTTGGCGATCTCCGACTCCAGCGCGCGGCGGAACTCGTAGAAGGAGATCCCGCCGGTCACCAGGATGGCGCCGAGCAACATCGAGAAAAGGGTGCGCGAAAGGGCGCTGCGAATCGTCACTGGTCTAACCTGTCTCCACTTGAATAACGGTTTATCGCCGCAGGCACCTCAAAAACAGACCCTTTTACGCGCGTGCCGCAGCTTCTGCCGAGGCTGGCAATTTCCCACCATCCCCGTTAAAGTCCCTCGAGCCACCATTGACCCAGCCAACCGTGAAGACAAGACGACAAACACCCTTATCCGACAGGGCATCCCGGCGATGCGTTGTTCCTGTGCATTCTAATGGCTTGGCTGCGCCGCCGCCATTCGCTACGCTGCGCCGCCTTCTGCCAAGGCGCACCGTGCTGCTCGTTTGTACCGCCCTGTCACTGCTGTTCGGCAGCGTTTCGGCAACGGCAGAAGCACTGCAGCCGCTCCCCTACCAGCTGGGGCAAGGACTCTATTTTCCGCAGCAGGGACTGAGGATTGGCGGCTATACCAGCATCCACTATATCGATCTCGAACAACACCCCACCACACTGAACGTCAATGATCTGAGCCTGTTCCTGACCAAGGAGCTCACTGCCCGCTGGAGTTTCTTCGCCGAGATGGAGATCGACGATGCGCTGACGATTACCGCCGATGACACCAGCAGCCGCAATGCCAATTTCGACCTCGAACGCCTCTATCTCGATTACCGCGCCCACCAGTCCGCAACGCTGAGGCTCGGCAGGTTCCTCACCCCGGTAGGCCAGTGGAACCTGATTCATGCGGACCCCCTGGTCTGGACCGTCTCGCGCCCCCTGGCCACCGGTGCCGCCTTCTCCCGCCATGCCACCGGCGCGATGGTATACGGCAGCATTCATGCCGGCAGGGGTGATCTGGATTACTGGCTGTTCCGGGACGACAACGAACACCTCAACCCTTTCGATGCCGAAGAGCTGGCCTTCGATCCGGATGGCGCAAGCCTCGAGTTGCATAACAATTTCAGGCACGCCACGGGGGCGCGCCTGCTCTTCCACATGCTCGACGAGTGGGTGACCATCGGTGCATCCTACCTCAGCTATGAGCTGGAGCAGCCCCATCACCACTACCAGCTCGGCGGACTCGATTTCACCTGGTCGAGCCGCTATGTCGACCTCAGCGGCGAGGCGATCTACCGCCGGGCGGAGGATAACGCGATAGCCGATGAACGGGGCGGCTATCTCCAGGCGGTCATCCCGCTGCCCCACGACCTCTACCTGGTGGGACGCCGCGAGAGCTACAGGACCTCGACCCTCGAGGAGGTGACGACGCTCGACACGCTGGGAATCAACTACCGGCCGCAGCCAGCCATCGCCTTCAAGCTGGAGTACAACCGGGGGAGCAATAACGACCTGGTATCGCCCGACGGCTGGCTCGCTTCATTCGGGGTGCTGTTCTGAGCCATGGCGCGCAAGCACCCACTCCTGTTCGCCGTGCTCGCAAGCTGCTGCAGCCTCTGGCTGTGGACGGGAGATGCCAGGGCGCAGGAGCAGATTGCCGTTATCGTCTCCAGCAGTGAGCCCGGCATCAACTTCGATGTTGCCACGCTGCGCAGCATCTATCTGAAGAAGATCTACCTCAGCGCGCAGGGCCAGAGCCTCATCCCGGTCAACCTGTCACCGGCCCATCCGCTGCGACAGGCCTTCTCCGGCTCCATCTTCCACATGAGCGATGCGCAACTGCGCAGCTACTGGAACCGGCGCTACTTCCAGGGCATCAGCCCGCCCTATGTCCTCGGTTCGCAACAGGCGGTGGTCCGTTTCGTCGCCAGCACGCCGGGGGCAATCGGCTACGTCCTGCCCTGCTATCTCGAACCCGGCGTGCGCCAGGTCCTGCTGCTGACCCTGCCCTTCCCCATCGCCGGGGAAGAGGATATGCAGTGCCCCCCTGCCCCCGGCTCCTGACCCCGGCCGGGTAAACCCGCCACAAATCGTGCAGACAATTTTTGCGCACTGCAATTTTCGCAGTGCCGCAGAAAGGGTGTCTGCCGCAAACATTTCCTTTAAATTCATCGCGCTACGAATATGGCACGGTTATCGCAACTGCTGTGGTACGAACCACTGCAGGAAGAACCGATGCCTTGTTGCCCGACCGTTACCGATAGCGACCCCTGCGTCCTGGACGAGGTCAGGCCGTTGCTGGCGGAGCGGCAGCCCGCCCTCTCCCTGCAGCTCGTCCCCCCCGAACACGAGGAGCGCCCCGATGTCGAACAGTTCATTCATGAGGTGTACCGCCGCGCCTACGGTGCGGATATCCAGCCGCACTACCCGAACCTGCTCAGCTTCCGCGCCGGCAACTGCCAGCATGCCGCCGTCGGTTACCGCGACGGCAGCGACCTTCCGCTCTTTTCCGAACAGTACCTGCCGCAGCCGGCGGATGAAATGATCGCCGCGTACATCGGCAAGCGGATCGCCCGCGACACCCTGGTCGAGGTGGGCAATCTCGCCATCGCCGACAGCGGCGAGGCACGCCGGGTCATCGCCGCGGTAACGTTCTACCTCTACCAGCAGGGTTACCGCTGGGTCCTGTTCACCGCCGTGAAGCCGCTGTTCAACGCCTTTCGCCGCCTGGGCCTGAATCCTATCCAGCTGGCTCAGGCCGATGCCGCACGCCTGCCTGACAAGGGAGAGAGCTGGGGCAGTTATTACGCCGCACGGCCGGTGGTCTGTGTCGGCAACATTGAATCCGGTTACCGCAAACTCGGCCGGCATGCCCTCTCCTCCCAGCCGTCTCTCCATGCGCTGTTCCGCGAGGTCTCGCAGCAGGCGGAACTTGCCGGCGCACCGTCCTATTCCCTGTACGGAGGTATGAAATGAAACGCATCCTCGAACGCATCCGCCTTCATGCCTCGCAGCGTCCGCAACAGCTGGCGCTGGAGGACACCCGCAGCAGCCTGACCTATCAGGCGTTGCAGCAGGAGATAGACGCCCTGGCAGAGCATGTGGCCGGGGAGCGGGTGGCACTGCTGATGGGCAACAGTTGCGCCTGGGCAGTTGTGGATCTGGCGATTCAGCAGCGCCAGGCCGCCGCCATACCCATCCCGCCCTTCTTCAGCGATGCCCAGATGCTGCACCTGATCACCGATGCCGAGCCCGACCTGGTGGTCACCGATCAGCCGGAACGGCTGGAGGCGCTGCTGCATATCTCCCCCTCGGCACGCCTCGAGGTTGCGCAGAAAAAGATCGCCCTGTTCCGGCTGCCCCTCGTGCCGATGCGGGAGCTGCCGGCCAATACCGCCAAGATCACCTACACCTCCGGCACCACCGGCCAGCCCAAGGGCGTGTGCCTTTCCGGCGAGGCCATCGCCGAGGTGAGCATCGCGCTCGGCAGTGCGGTCGAGGCCGACATCGGAGATCGCACCCTCTCGGTGTTGCCGCTTGCAACCTTGCTGGAGAATATCGGCGGTATCTATGCCCCGCTCTACCACGGCAGCAGCGCCGCACTTCCAGACCTGGCCAGCTGCGGTTTCACCGGCTCCAGCGAGGTCCAGCCGAAAAAACTGATCGCCGCCTTCAGGCGCTTCAAGCCCACCACCACCATCCTGGTGCCGCAACTGCTCACCCTGCTGGTGGACGCGGCGGCGATGGGCGCAGCGCTGCCCGCCTCGCTGCGCTTCATGGCGGTCGGGGGTGCGCCCTGCTCGGGCGCGCTCATCGAGCGCGCCCGTCGCCTGGGGATGCCGGTCTATCAGGGCTACGGCCTCTCCGAGGCGGCCTCCGTGATCAGCCTCAACCGCCCAGGTGAGGAGCATGCCGGCAGCGTCGGACGGCCCCTGCCGCATGCGCGGGTCCGCATCGCAAAAGATGGCGAGATCGTCGTCGGCGGCAAGCTGTTCGGCGGCTACCTCAACGGTGCAACGCTCGTCCGCGACGAGTGGCCGACCGGCGATCTGGGTTATCTGGACGAGGCGGGCTACCTGTATATCACGGGGCGCAAAAAGACCGCCTTTGCCACCGCTTACGGCCGCAAGGTTTCCCCCGAATGGGTCGAAACGGAGCTGACCAGCAACCGCACCCTGCTGCAGGCTGCGGTCTTCGGCGATGCCCGTCCCTACACCGTGGCGCTGCTGGTCCCACACCCTGCCGCGACATCGACCCAGATCAGCGCAGCGGTTGCCGCCGCCAATGCCCGTCTTCCCGATTACGCCCGTATCAAGGCCTGGTCCCTGGCCGATGCGCCCTTTAGCACGCACAACGGACTGGCCCGCGCACCGGGCAGTCTCGACCGTGAGGCGATCGCCCTGCGTTACGCCGTCGAACTCGAATCGCTTTACACAGGAACGATGCAACATGTCGCAATATGAACGGCTCGTACGCGAAACCGAAGCGGGCAGGAGTGACTTTCTCGCGATCCCGGTACTGCAACGGGCGCTGCGCGGCGAGGTCTCGCACGACGAATACCTCGCCTTTCTCGGGCAGGCCTATCACCACGTGCGCCATACGGTGCCGCTGCTGATGGGCTTCGGTTACCACCTGCCGGAACGCCTGCAGTGGATGCAGGCGGCAGTGGCCGAATATATCGAGGAGGAGAAGGGGCACGAAGAGTGGATCCTCGACGATATCCACGCCTGCGGCGCCGATGCCGAGGCGGTGCGTCGGGGCACGCCGCTTCCGGCCACCGAGCTGATGGTCGCCTATGCCCATGATGTGATCCGCCGGCGCAACCCCATCGGCTTCTTCGGCATGGTATTTGTCCTCGAGGGGACCAGCGCGGCGCTCGCCACCCGTGCCGCCGACGCTATCGAACGTCAACTCGGCCTGCCGAAGAGCGCGTTCCGCTACCTCACCTCTCACGGCTCCCTCGATCAGGAACACGTGGCGTTTTACGAAACCCTGATCAACCGGCTCGACGACGAGGATGACCAGAAAACCCTGATCCATTGCGCCAACATGTTCTACCAGCTCTACGGTGACATTTTTCGCGCCATCGCCACGACGAACCCGCAATGAAGGAAATGACCATGCCCGGCCTCACCCACCTGCTCCGCACCACGTTGTTGCTGTGTCTTTTCGCCATACCGGCGCACGCCGCTCAGGACGACCTGCAACAGCAGCTGCTGCCGCTCCAGCAACAGTGGGCGTTTATCAACTACCAGCTCCCCGAGAGCAAAAAAGAGGAGGCCTTCACCGCGCTGGAGGAAAAGGCGCAGGCCCTGGCCGAGCGCCATGCCGATCGCGCGGAACCGAAACTGTGGCAGGCGATTATCATCAGCACCCACGCCGGCGTCCGCGGCGGCCTCGGCGCACTCGGCATGGTCAAAAAGGCGCGCGAGCTGCTGCTGCAGGCCGAGACCATCGACGCGGAGGTCATGGACGGCTCGATCTACACCTCGCTTGGCAGCCTCTACTACCAGGTCCCGGGCTGGCCGCTCGGCTTTGGCGACGATGACAAGGCCCGCTCCCTGCTGCTCGAGGCGTTGCAGCGCAATCCCAACGGCATCGATCCCAACTACTTCTACGGCGACTTTCTCTACCGCAACGGCGAAACGGAGGCGGCGCTTGCCGCGCTGAACAAGGCCCTGCAGGCACCGGCCCGTCCCGATCGTCCGCTTGCTGACGCGGGACGGCGCGAAGAGATCCGCACCCTTATCGCCAAAATACAAACCAACGGCTAATCCCATTACGAGGAGAGCAAGATGAATCTCAACGGCAAACGCGTACTCATCACCGGTGCGGCCGGCGGCATCGGCAGCAAACTGGTAACCCTGATGGCAGAGTGCGGCGCCCGGCTCTGTCTGGTCAACCGCGGCAGCGCATCGATCGCCAGCCTCGAGCGGCGCATGCAGGGTCTGCCGACTGAGGCTTTCGTCGTGCAGGCCGACATCACCATCGCGGAAGAGCGCCGTGAGGCGGTGCGCAGGATGCAGGAGGCCTATGGCGGTGTCGACGTACTGATCAATCTCGCCGGCACGCTCGACTTCAAGTTCTTCAGCGAGGCGAGCAGCGAGATGATCCCACGCCTGCTGCAGGTCAACCTGGAGGCGCCGATGCAACTGACCCACGAGGTGCTGCCCGGCATGATCGCCCAGGGCAGCGGCCAGATCGTGAACATCGGCTCGATGTTCGGCAGCATCGGCTTTCCCGGCTTCGCCACCTATTCGGCCAGCAAGTTCGCCCTGCGCGGCTTCTCCCAGGCCCTGCGTCGCGAGCTCGACGGCACCGGTGTCGGCGTCACCTACGTCTCGCCACGGGCGGTCAGGACCCCGTTCAATCCCGAGGTGGTCCAAGTGATGGCCGAGAAGGGGATGATGCGCATGGACGAGGCCGACTGGGTCGCCTCGCGCATCGTCACCGCTATCGAGAAGGACAAGGACGAGGCATACCTCGGCTTCCCCGAGAGCCTGTTCGCCCGCATCAACGCGATCCTGCCGCGAATTGTCGATCGGGCGCTGAAAAAGGAGCTTCCCTCGCTGCTCGCCTTCACCCGCGGGGCGTGAGGCAGAGCGCGCCCCTTCCATTTCCAAAACGACAACCGTGGAGAGAACAACAATGCGTCATTGCTTACTGGGGGGAGTGCTGCTGTGCGCAGCGCTTCCTGCACACGCCGTCGACTGGTCGGACTGGTATGTGCTTGGTGCCGTCAGCCAATCCCGGGCTGAACTGGACAGGCCGGCGCTCGACGCCACCCTGGCAAGCAACGGCGCCAGCGGCCTCAGCTCCGGCGATACGGGAACCAGCAACCAGTGGCGCGTGCAACTCGGTTACACCTTCAGCCCCTACCTGTCCGTCGAGGGCGGATACATCGACCTTGGCAAGGCCGAATACGATGCCACCTTCAGCGGCGGCAGGGCACTGGTCGAATGGCAATCGGGCGGCATCGACCTGGCGGCGCTCGGCACCCTGGAGCTGGACCACGGCTTTGCGGTGCTCGGCAAGGTCGGCATCATCTCGACCAGGACCACCTCGAGCTGGAGCAGCGTCGGCCTGAGCGGCCTGCCTGTCGGCGATGTGGACAAGAGCCAGACCCGTCCCTTCTTCGGCATCGGTGCCAGCTACGGGGTCACACCCAACAGCAGCGTGCGCCTGGAGTACGAACGGTTCAACGACATCGGTGACGCGGGACTCACCGGCAACGCCGACATCAACACCTTCTCGCTGGGTGCGAGCTACCAGTTCTGAACCGGGGCGTGAGGGCGTGAGGG
>Ga0068714_10003005_pt1 | contig 20596 bp, 18 predicted proteins | sample MTBNYHSulfiMetaG_FD_62988 | JGI IMG/M metagenome (GOLD analysis project Ga0068714, IMG submission 62988) | Enrichment culture microbial communities from rom New York Harbor, USA that are MTBE-degrading - MTBE-NYH (New York Harbor Sulfidogenic)... | ecosystem: Environmental > Aquatic > Marine >... | reverse complement strand
TGGTCATCTTGGCCATACCCTATTCCTCCTCCTTCTCTTCTTTTTTCCCCTGTGCCTCTTGACCGGCGGCCTTGATTTCATCGGCGAGCTCCTCCCGCTGCTGCTTGAGGTAAGTCGGAAGTTCCGCGTAGGCATGGTCGAACATCTGCAGAGGGTCGGTGAATTCCTTCATCAGGTTTTCAGCCCGCTCCACTGCGGACTTGATCTCTTCCAGGATTTTTCCCTCCAGTTCCTCCATCTTCCCGTCAGAAAGAAGCCCCTTGTCCTTGAGGTACTTCTGAAACCGCGCGATCGGATCGCGCTTTTTCCACTCCTCCACCTCTTCTTCCTTCCGGTACCTCTTCGGATCATCGGCGGTGGTGTGCACCTGTATCCGGTACGTAACGTTTTCGATCATGGAAGGGCCATCCCCCTTCCTAGCCCGATCGACGGCCTCTTTTGCCGCGGCATAGACGGCCAGAACGTCGTTTCCGTCCACCTGGATGCCGGGCATGCCGTATGCGAGAGCTTTCTGTGCAATGGTTTTCGATCTGGTCTGCTTTTCCCTCGGAACCGAAATGGCCCACTGGTTGTTCTGGCACACGAAAACGACGGGACACTGATAAACTCCGGCAAAGTTCATTCCTTCGTGGAAGTCCCCCTCGGAGGTTCCCCCGTCCCCGAAAAAGGTCATGGCCACGTCCTGTTTTTTCCTGTACTTCATCCCCCAACCGATTCCCACTGCATGGGGAATCTGGCTCGACACCGGCACGGCGACAGGCATGTTGTTTTTCGCTTTTCCCCCCCCTTCTCCCTCATTGGCCACCATGGCTCCTTCGCTGTAGCCTCCGAAGACGAGGATTACGCTTTCCATGGGCCTTCCCCTCCAGATCTCTGCCGCCGTCTCCCGGAAAGAAGGTACGAACCAGTCTGAAGAACTCAATGCCGCCACCGCCCCGAGCTGTGAAGCCTCCTGGCCCGTGATGGGAGCGAAGGTTCCAATCCGGCCCTGCCGTTGAAGGGCAAGCAAACGCTCGTCGAACTTGCGGCCCAGAACCATGAACCGATAGAGCTTTAAGAGAAGGTCTTCAGGAATCTCGGGTTCCAAGTCCTTGTCAAGTTCTCCTTTCTCGTTCAGGATGGAGAGGTACTCCACGGTGAGCGGCAAATCCAGCTTTTTTCTAGGCATCGCAAAACCCCCTTTAAAATCAGTAATCAGTGATCAGTGAATCAGTAGTTTTCCCAGTACTTCGGCCATCCGTAGTAGTCGTGTAGAACGACCTGGTACGCTTCTGTCATTGGCACGGCCGGATTGTACTCGGGACCGTTCCTGATCATTTCCCTTGAGAGAGCCACCCCCAATCTGTCCCTCACCCGGTCCACCCATTCGACACAGGTAAGGCTTACACAGACCTGCCTGCCCGGCAGCCAGTTCCGCGCGTCCACGATCGCGTAGCGCAGCTTCCAGGCCTTTATGTCGGCCAGGAAATCGGCCACGTGCCCGATGTCTCCGTCGGTGGCCGCAATGGTTCCTCCTATCATCTCCTTGACCGAGAAGACATGAGTCTCTTCCTGTTCCCCGCTCGCAGTAGCGCTTTCTCGTTTCGCAACCGGGATGGCTGTGGGATTTTCCGTCATTCCGATCTTGTCCTCTTCAAGCCAGTAATGCGAAATTCCATAATAGTCGAACCACATGATTTCGTATTGACGGGAGACCGGTGCATGCTCTTCGAGAGACGGAGATGCTTTCACCTGTTCTCTGGTCAACTTCAAAGGCAGACGCCTTTCGGAAAAATCCGGCTCTTTCACCTTGGACGGCGGCAAGAGCACTTTCCTGCCCGGAAGCAACTTCCTTGTGTCACCTACCAGGTACCGTATGTTCCAGCCGCGATCATCGACAAGAAAATCCTTGCACCGGCCCAGTTCGCCGTCCCCCGCCTGCAGCACGAAACCTATGAGCTGGCCTGTTTCGATAAGCATGGCTCTCTCTCCTGATTCCCGTTTGAGCCCAATCTATTTCGGCATTTAGGACTGGTAAATACACAGAATCCTGTATCTTGTTCCAGGAGAAAAGGTATATGTGGAGAAAAGACGGCACAAGACGCAAGAAAGAGACTGGTCTCCCGGGTGGGATGCCTGATTTGAATTGCGGCCTTTATCGCACATCGCAGATCACATATCACACATCGTTCTTTTCCTTGCTCCTTGCGCCGCGTGCCGGTTTGTTCTCACATCCCACATAGCACATCAGAGGCCGCATATCCATGTTTTGCCGATTGCTGATCACTGATTTTTCTAAGTGACTTTTCCCGGGCACGGTGGTATGGAAGCGGGAAAAATCGGCAAAGCGGGAATCTCATTAAGGAGGCCTCTGTATGCACGAGAAGAAGAATTGGTTTCTTTTCGCCGTCGTCGCAGCTTTTCTTCTTTTTCCGGTTTTCGAGATCTCCGGCAGTGACATGGTCGAGGAAATGTTGATCGACAACCGCGGCTACAAGTCGGACAGGAAAGGGCCTGTTCCGTTCAGCCACCAGGCTCACGCCGAGGATTACGGCTTCACATGTGATGAATGCCACCATGTTTACAAAAGCGGAAAGAATGTGTGGGAGGAAGGTGACGAAGTCCAGAAGTGCAGCGCATGCCATGACCCTGTGGAGAGCAAAGGGAATACGAAAAAGTTGCAGATTGCGTTTCACGGAAACTGCAGGGACTGCCACAAGGAATCGGGGTCAAGCGACGCTCCGTACAAAACGTGTTACGGCTGCCACAAGAAGGAGTAATCAGTGAGTCAGTAACCAGTGTAGGAGGGAACTCCCGCTCCCAATGTACGATAATTGATCTGCGATATGAGAAAAAGACAGGCACAAGGCCACCCTTTGCGCCCTGATCCTTGTGCCTTGTGTGTGACCGCCTACCGGCTTTTCCGGCTGTTCAGGATCGCTTCGATGTTCTGTTCCGCCCAGTGGTCAACCCTGCGTTCCTTTTCCACATACTCGATCAGTTTCTCCGACATGTGAATATCCTTTTTAAGGGCCTCCAGAGTTTTCAGCCCTGCATCCTTGGGCCTCATTGGGTTGACATATACAACGCCGTCCTTTTCACCGAAACCTTTTGACCTGAGAACCCGCGATGCGCCGCTCGGACTGAGCACGAGCAACCCACGACGTTCCGGATCGCGGTGTTTCTGTGAAAGAATGTACTCGAAGGCGACGAGATTCATCCCATCCTCCAGGGGTGTGACGAACATGGCGTCTACTTCCTTCATGAATCGATAGTTCTGCGGCACCGGTACTCCCTGGTTCAAGTAGACGATCGCTTCCTCGCCCAGACCGCGATTCAGCCTTCCCACCTCTCTGTCCATCAGATTCTGGAGCTTGACGTAGTCAGGATTTCCGGACCTGCTCGGCGCGGTCACCTGATAAAAACGAGCCGCTTTGTCCTGTTCCTTCAACCCGCCCAGGGCTCTGGAAAAAATCTCCAGTCTCTCCAGAAGACCTTTCGTGTAGTCGCATCGCTCGAGGCCTCCGCAAATAATCCGGCCCTCTTTTCTGTCCCTTGCGATTTTTTCATAGAGGCTTTCACCGTTTACCAAATGATCAAGTTTTTTGCCTGGCGACACCTCTCGAAGGATCCTGTCCACATCCAGGCCTATGGGAAGGGCGCCGATAGTGGTAACCCCATCCAGATAGCTTATTTCGTAACAACCGCCGGCCACCCGGATATTCACGGGAAACCATTCTTCCAGAGCCTCCAGAAAATTGTCACAATACTCCTTTGTGTGAAACCCGATGAAATCGTTGGCAAGCATGCCCCAGGTGATCTTCTGGAGCACGGTCTCCATGCTCTCGCCGAAAGGGTCGTATATCCGGGACTGCACCCTCCTCCTCTTGTCCTGGCGGATGAGTCCCTGGATTTCGTGAATATTGTAGAAAGGGGTGTGCATGAACTGTCCCACATGAATCTTCTTTCTTTCCCTTTCCGAATACCCCTCTTCAAAGAGCAGGGCCTTGTAAAGTTCGGAAATCTGCATGAGGTGGTAATCCTGGTTCCATACGACGAAATCACCCTCTCTTCCAATGCCGCGCTGGACCTCGTCGGAGACAGTGTTCGCAAACGTCACCGCGCTGCTCGTGTACTGGATGAAGTCGTTCTTTTCAAACTCCGGCCTTGGGAAGGCACTCGTCTTCTGGTAGAACAGGGGGGGTCTCGTCAAATGCATGAGGGGCCAGAGAAAACCATTGGCGAACTTGCTGTAGTAACTGTGCATGTGCGTGGTGTCGAAAAAAACAAACCGCATGTAGAAGTCATAGTCTCTGTAGCGAAAGTGCATCCTTCGGTCAGGCTCGATAGTGATGTGGGGAAATCTTTCGGGAGAATGCTTCTCCTTCGCCATCGCTTCAAAAAGGTCCGAGTAATGTCCTCTTGCCACATCGAAATCCTGATCCCCCATGGAAGCCCCGATCCAGGTCGGATTCCATTTTCCGGGCTTAAGAAGCCCGGCCATGGCCTGCACAAGCCCTCCTTCTCCGAACTTGGGAGGATCGGGCGGCACACCCTGCTTCAGGCACTCATAGGCATTGGAAAGGAAATCCCCGGAAAAACTGAAAGGCCCCCGATTCGAAACGATGATGAGATTGCTCATATCGACTCCTCCTCCTTATTCGAGAGTCTTCCACTCGGACATGATGAACTGTCCCTTGCGCACGATTCCCTCTCCTTCTATCAGTTTGCCTTCCAGAAACCCCAGGGTTTCGTTCGTGAAAGGGTTGACTCCCTGTCGGCGAAGTTTGAACTCTCCCTCAGGCGCCAGCAGTACGAGCCCCTGGTGCTCGCTCTTGGTGCCCTTAAAGAGGAGTTTTCTTGTCACTCGCCCGCGAAGCTTCATAGTCTCAACCAACAACAGTTCAACCGTCCTGGACAGGATCGATAGGATTAACATAGTTTCTTTATCGATCACCTTGGGTGCTTGGCACTCTGCGTTGCTTCAAGTTGTCTTTTCCTAAATCACAATCGTGTCTATCCGGTTATCCTGTCAAGGTATTCTTGTCCGGAGGCTAATTATCGCGAGAAGGGCTTGCAAAAGTAAATCAGGTAAGTCATGTAAATCAGGTAAGTCATGTATTAACCTAACAGGGAAACCCTCTTTTCCAGCCTTCGGTTGCTTTCCTCCCGGCAATGAACTATATCCATTTCGGGTTGCTGTTTCGGCCCCGGATATTGTTGGCGGCTTCGTAAAAAGTCAGAAAATGCTCTTTTCTGTCATTCCCGCGAAGGCTGGAATCCAGTCTTTTCAAGGACTTCTGGACTCCCGTCTTCGCGGGAGTGACGACTCTCGGGACTTTTTACCGTGGCCGTCAATATTGATTGCTAGTTTTTCGATGCATCAGTCCCGGTTCAGGGATCGATGTATGTCAACTGCCGGTGATCGAGAAAGGAAATAAATGGAAAGTTCTCGCGTGAAAAAGATGTTCGAATCCATTGCTCCTTCCTACGATTTCCAGAACACCTTTCTTTCTCTGGGAAGAGACATTCACTGGAGGAAAACGCTCGCGAGGCACATCTCCCCTGGAAAGGAGGCTCTGGTCCTTGACGCCGCGACCGGCACGGGAGAGCTCTGCTTCGAAATCTGCAGACAGCGGCCGTGGGTCCACGTGGTCGGCTTCGACTTTTCGCCACGGATGCTGGGTATTGCCAAAGACAAGCTGGAGTCGAGAGATCTCAGCAAACGCGCCTCCCTCGTATTGGGCGACGGACGACTGATGCCTGTAAAGGACAAATCCGTCGATGTTGTTACCACGGCCTTTGGAATACGCAACATCAGGGAAAGACAACAAGTCCTCGTTGAATTCATGCGCGTATTGAAGGATGGTGGACAACTGCTTGTCATGGAGTTCGCCTTTCCGAACCAACGGCTTCTGAAAGCGCTTTATCGTTTCTATTTCGAGCGCATCCTGCCCCCGCTGGGGAACTGGATATCCCGGACGAATTATGCCTATACCTACTTGGTCCAATCGGTTAATGAGTTCCCTGACGAAAAAGGTTTTTGCGCCGAGATCGAAGCCGCAGGTTTCATTGTTAATAGGCCGGAAGACCTAACTTTCGGCATTGCTAAGATATTCGAAGCATTCAAGCCTTCCGAATCAAAGTAGGCTACCGGCTGTGCAGCCGACGCAAATGAATCAACCGTCCGTCCTGGACCGTAGCCACCAAAGCGACCACCCTGCCCGGAGTGCCGGCAGGCTGATCCCTTTTCCCCACGAGCAGGTGAACGGCCCGAGCTTTGCGAATCTCCGCGAAGCGCGACATGTTTCCTTTCGCAGCCTCCGCAGGGAATGCCACGTCAAACGCCCGGGTGCCGAAACTCGAAACGGCCGACTCCCTTGCCGTCGACTCGAGAATTTCCGCCACCTCAGAGGGCACCGCTTCGCTGACCCTTTTCACTGCACCCAGACTCCGCTGAAGGTTCGTGCCGATGCGAGCCGATTTCTCCCTGCGCAGCATTCTCGTCCCTTTCACGTTCTGATGCTCGCGAAAAGCCTTCCTGAAGGTCTTCGCCCGGACGATTGCATGGGAAACATAGGACACGGCATGAATCGACGGGTCTCCGAGCAAGTGAAATTGCACGAGTGTCTTTAGGTCTACCGGGTCGAGATGGGTATAAGCTTGTGCAAACCGATGGCGCGCCCTTAACGCCGCATCCCCGAGAGAAGCCCCGTCCAGCACCTCGTTGAGGAAATACTGGCAGATCAAGTCCGCCTGGCCGTTCCCTTCGCTGGGACCGTAGGCGACAGTGGAACTGCCGAAGTATCCGTACGCGCCGTCGCGCAGATAAGTGCTGCAGATCCCGGGCTGCTTCTCGCTGTCGGCAGGATCGTAGAGCTCGGCTCCGTAACAGCACTCCGCGGCGATCACGGTCCCGTTCATGACTTTCCTGACGAGCCGCTTCGTAGAATGGGCCACAGGGTAGCTGTCACCCCGCTGCCCGTAGAAATTGGGGTCGCTGGGCGCGCCGTGGCAGTTGATGAAATGGACTCTCCGTCCCAGTTGCGCTGCGGTCCACGCCGGGCCCTTGGGCGGCGATGTGGCCATGGCGTCTGCGGCGCCGAAAATTTTGTTCAGGCTGAGGGCCGTAGATTCTTTCCAGACTTCTGCGGTCACGCTGAAATACTTCCGGTATTCCGACCGGGTTTTTGTCTTGTGGCGGGCTGCGGTTCCGAGAAGCGAAACGAGATAGGCCGGGTCGGCGGTGCCGACGAGGTCGGGAAGACGCCCCACCACCCGGGTGGGCCCGACGAACTTGCGCGGATCACTGCTGTAGGGCGCATCACAGGCATAGGGGATATCGCTCGGGACCACCTCGTCCTCGTCGCCCTCGGGATCATAGACCGGATTTCGAAGATCCTGGTGAGGAAAAATGTCAGGAGCCCCCAGGATCATCAGGTAATCCGGCCGGTACGCCTGACACACGGCATCTACCGCAGTTTTGACCTGTTTTTGCTCGTCCTTTTCCGTGACCGGCCGCCCGGACGCGGCACGCATGTCATCGCCGGAATCTAGGGCAACAACCTTGGTCTCAAGTCCGCGCTTCCTGTCCGCCGCAGCGAGACGGAAAAGCGCATCCTCCACCCGGTGCATGGCCGCCCCGTACTTCTCCCTCAAGGCGCTCATGTTCGTGACGATGACTTTGTCGGCCTGCATTGCCTTTCCTCCTATCGCAAAAGAAACCCGGCATTCTTCAGCGATATGCCGGGCTCAATCACCTTCTTTCATGCCCCGCCTTTGACCAGGAGGTGAACGCCGATATTGCTTGAGTTTTTCGATGACCTCAGCCATTTCTGCTTCCGGGAGAAGAGTCGGATTCCCAAGGGCCTTCGCTTGACAGTAAACCCTAGCCAGGTACTCCACGATCTCGGCCACGGTGAACGCGCCGGACAGGCTGTCCCCTACGGCGACCATCCCGTGATTGGCCATCAGCACGGCATTGAAGTCCTCCAGCGCCCTTGCCACACTTAGTGCGAGTTTCCTGGAACCGAAAGTTGCGTAGGGAGCAAGGGGGATCTTTTTCCCTGAAAAGCCGACGAGGTAGTGAAAGGCGGGGATTTCCAAACCGAGACTTGCGATGGTAGTGGCGTAGATCGAGTGGGTGTGCACCACGGCTTGAACGTCGCTGCGCTCTTGGTAAAGGGCAAGGTGGAGAGGCAACTCCGACGAAGCCTTTGCCCTCCCCTCCACCGTTTTTCCCTCCATGGTGACGACGACGACTTGAGACGGTTTCATCTCGAAATAATCTATTGCGCTGGGGCTGATGGCTATCAGACCCTGCCTGCGGTCAGCGGCACTGAGGTTGCCTCCCGTGGCGACTGTAAGACCGGAAGTCGCCAGTCTCTTCCCGAACCGGACAATGTCACTTCGTTGTTTGACCAACCGCATCCCAAGCTTCCTCTGACTTTCTCAAATACCATCCGACGGAATGAGATGTCAAACCCTCTCCCCTCTTCCGGCTATGGGACGCGAAGAACGGATCAAAGGCACGTTGGCTCCCCATCTTCCGTGCGTCGTGCGCCTTGTGCCTTGGTCCCAATCCTTCGATTCCCGGCATTGCATCTTGCGGCCAGGATGGATCAACCATTGAAGCATCAATTTCGGAAAGACTGAGGTCTTCTGGGGGGAAGGGTTCGTCGGCTCGGCAGGGGTCTCTGCCGAAAGCTGCCGGCCCGGGCTCGCTCAATGACCTGCTTCTGACTTGGATCCAGGCTGCTGAAGAGAAACACTCCTACGATCTCGTCGTCGTCATCGAAAACCAAGCTGTAGTTCACCTTTGAAAGAATTCTTCCGAGTCCGTCTTCGAAAGGCAATTCGTCGAATACAACCGAAATCTTTTCCTGAAGCAATGCTTCGCCGGCTTTGAACCAGATACCTGTCTCGTTCTCTATCTTCTCGGTCACCACGCCAAGCGGGGACTCCCTTAAATGTGCGGAAAAAGTCTCACCCTCGATCTCGATGGACAGGTCTTGACCCCAGACGGTGCCCGCGCCGCCAAAAAAGAGTGATACGACGAAAAACGCGACGACTGCAAAAGGACTGCCCATTTCAACTCCTCAATGTGATCGTTGGCTTACATTTAAAGTATAACACCCAAACTTCCGAAAGTCCATCCCTTGCATCTTGACCGGCTGTTGCATTTTGGCCACCCTTTTTGTGGGAATTATTCCACACTTCCGTGCAGACTAATCGCGCAATCAACCATCCCATTTTCAGAGGTTCAGCGATGATGGTTTCACAAAAAACGGGGCGTGACTGGAGGTGAACAGAGGCGGATCCCGTCTCAGAATCGAGGCGATGACAGGGTGTCTCCTGAACTCCTTGTCGAGAAAGTTCCTCACCAGAGGCCTTCCCCATCCCGAAGGGTGAACGAAATCCGTGTATAGGGAAAGGTCGCCTTCATAAAACGGCTTCACCTCGAAGTGCCCCACATCCGGTCCGTGGATAGGCATGTTGAACACGGCCAGATTCAGAAAATCGATGCACGACCCGTGCCTCACCGTAAAAGCGAGAGTGCGCCTCGCTCTTTCAAGAGTTTCCGCAGGGGTCCCGAAAAGAAGATAGACATAGGCACCGATCCCTGCCCTCTCCAGGTTTCTCAGAACGCGGGATGCGGTTTCGAGGTCGACACCCTTTTTCATTTCGTCGAGCACGTCCTGATCCCCTGATTCCAGCCCGAGTTTCAGCATGACGCAACCGGATCGCTTGAGGGCATGACAGAAGTCGACTTCAGCCAGGTGCGGGGTGATTCTCACGAATCCATACCAGGGAATGCCGAGTCCGCCTTCGGCTATCTTCCTCAGAAGCGACGGGCTCATCGCGTTGTCCAGGAAATGCACGAGCACCGGCTTCATCTTGTCTGCGAGCGACCTCACCTCTCGCAGCGCTTCCGCGGCAGGGACCGCTACGTATGGCCCGCCTTCGGCCCTCTCGGGGCAGAAGGAGCACCGTTGCCAGTAGCATCCCGAAGAGGCGCTGTAAGGAAGAATGGCTCCTGGGGCAAAATATTCCCCCACGGGCAAGGAAGTATAATCAGGCATGTACCACCGGCCCTCTTCCTTTTTGCCCAGCAGGGAAACAAGGGGGTTTTCCCCCGGTCCTGCGACCAGGTCATCCACGAGACCGCGGAACGGGTTTTTCCAGCCGGGTCTCTTAATCCACGAAGTGACGAGTCCGCCGCCCAGCACGATCCGGGCACCGGGATGCTCCTGTTTCGCGAGCCCGATCATGGAAAACGCTGAGAGAGCCTGGCTCAGGAAGTTCAGGGAAACGCCTATGACCCCGGGACTCCCTTTTGCAAGGATACTTCGAAGCCTCTCCCTCATGTAAGTGCAGAAGGGGCTGCTTTCGGGGTTCTCGGCAGCCCGAACCAGGTTCCCGCTCCTGATGGGTGACAGGCCGCCGTCGGAATAGTTGACGAGGCTGACGCGCCCCGCGCTCCCACTGCTCGATTTTTCGATCAGCCGGTTTACATCGAGCACCGCTCTTCTGTAGCGATCCGCATTGCCGTATCCCTCCGGCGCTCTCAGTGATCGCAGGTGGACGGGCAATTGACGATATGCCCGGGAGGTCCACGTGTCCGAGGCGGCAGGAGGCTTTGCGAGAAGGGAGAGGATCCCTTCCAGATTGGCGTCCAGGACTTCACCCGGTAGCCCGTGCCGGTTCAACGCCCCCGCAAGCCTGGCCACACCGGCCGGGGGCTCGCAAGGCTTCGCAACCGGAGGATGGATAAGGACCACGGAGCGCTCGCCCCTGACTCTGAAGCGCGAGACTTGTGTTCGATCCCTATATGAAGTGCCGTCCGTCACTCCGAGTTTTCCATGGCAGGTCTAGCGCTCCGGTTCGTTTCTACCAGATTCAGCAATCGGGATCAAGGCCGCGACGGCTCTCGTTCTCGGCTCCCCACCTTTTCTCGCCTTCGACCGAGTCATTGACGGACCGTATCACCTGAAGGGCATTGATTGCTGATCACTGGATCACCGGTTTTTCTTGAGGAGTTCGGCAAGGGCTGAAAAAGGTTTGTGGGTCATGTCCGCTTCTTTTTCGTTCCCCGGTCCTGCCTCTCCGGCCGCCTCGTAGTCAAGATACCGGCGATGCTCGTTCTCGTGACAATAGATGCAAAGGTTTTCCCAATTGCTTCCGTCGGCCGGATTGTTTGAGTGGTTATGATCCTTGTGATGCACAGTCAGCAGATGAACGTTCATATTGGTGAATTCTCGCCCGCACCGCGCGCAAACCCAGGGGTGAATTCTCAATGACTGCTCCCGGTATCCCTTCAGGCTCTCTGCCTCAGCCTGCCTTGCCCGGGCAACTATCCGGTCCATTTCTTCCCGGCTGATTTTTCCCCTCATCGGCTTGTTACGCCCCACACCCCTTCCAGCCATTGCCAAGATGCCTCCTCATTAATGTGTGATATGCGATGTGCGCAATACACGACAGGCGCTCTGCGATGTGGGGTAAACCGGCATATCAAATCGCACATCCCGGCATTGAGGACGGTCTTTCCTCTCCGCCTTGAGCCTTGCCCCTCGCCGGCTTTCTCGCACATCGCAGACCGCATATCCCGCATCACCGACTCGCTGATCACCGGCCACTGATTACCTGTTTTTTTAAGGCCCCGGCGCACAATACCTCATGCTTATGCCGCAAGATTGAACCACGCCCCCTCCGCTCTGGGAGGTCGCGCAACCTGTCACCGCGACTAAGGCTAACATCAACAGACACATAAGAAGTTTCACCATCACGCTTCCCTCCGTTGGTCATGACATGGTCTCAGTGAATCGGATCCTCCTTTCAGCCAATGGACTCGGTCCGCCCTGAGGATCCTTGCCGGGATATCATCCTTCCACCTGGAAAACACCCCGGATTTTTCTCTCCCCTTCCTCCCGATCGACCGATTTTATCCGGGCAGCAGACCCACCCGGGCCCGGCATGCCTGCCCTTTGACAGTAAATATAAACACGAATCAGCGAAAACTGAAAGCTGAATGCCTAACCACCAGATTATGCCGCTCTCCAGTTTTCACGGTTTCATTTGAGAGAGAGAAGGAGTCTAAGGTGTTCCGAGCAGAAAAATACATGGTTTTGTGTATGGACAGGGGAAGACGAAAGTTTGTATCCTGCTCTGCAAGATAGAAGCTATTTCAGTGAAAAGGAGGTAAGGCAATGGCAAACTGCGGCAACATGAAAAAAGGGGATGTTTACGTGTGCAAGACCTGCGGTCTCGAACTTCAGGTTTCGAAGACCTGCACGTGCGGCTCATCGGGAGAGGGTTGTTCGGTTCCTCTTCAGTGCTGCGGCAAAGACATGGTCAAGAAGTAGCCTTTTTTGCGGAATTCCCGGGGGAAAAGCCGACGACGTCTCTCACCGCTCCTCGATTTTTTTGTCTGTTGCGCGCCGGCGGGAGGAGCACGCAGTCGGCCTATCCCATTTGGTCGCTGCGCTTCCTACATTATCCAGTTCCTGTTCTCCTTGATCCTCTCTTCTACAACTCGTCTGAGCCATTCCTCCAGACCCCTTGCCATGTAGAAGCGGGGAAAGAGCAAGTCGTCGTCAGGTGAGATCAATCTATCATGGACCGCAATCTCAGCCAGCCGGGTTCCGGGATAGATCCTGATCCCCAGCGTGATTTTCAAGGCGCTGAGACCTAGGTCGCTGACAAAGTCCAGGCTTTGTTCCACTGAATGTCTCGTCTCTCCCGGTGCCCCCAGCAACAGAAAGCCCATGGTGGAGATCCCCTGATCTGAAAGCATCCCGACGGCCCGGCGCACATGCTTCGCTGTGAAGCGCTTGTTCATGGCTTTGAGGATTTCGTCGCATCCGCTTTCGAAACCCAGGCTCACTTCCCTGCATCCGGCCTTTGCCATCGACCTGACAAGTTTTTTGTCCACGCTGCCCGGATAAAGAATGCAGCGCCACGCTATGCGATACGGCGGCTCCGCGAGGGCGGCGCACAAGCTCTCGGCATACGAAGGCGGGAGATTGAAAGTGTTGTCCACGAATTGGAAGCGCCGGTACCCACTTTCGACCCACCGGCCGAGCCACTGTGCAATCGACTCGGGAGTTCGCCTGCGAATCAGATTTCCCTCGATCCTTTCCGTGGAACAATAACTGCATTTCATGGGGCATCCGCGCCGCGTCTGAACAGGGACCCAGAAGTCCTCTCCCTCGTATGCGGCAGTGGAAAACAGGGCCGGGTCCGGAAGAGAGAGCATGTCCAAGCGGCCTGCAAAGCCTCTTTTTCCCTGAAGCCCCCGACCTCGGAGGTAGAGGCCGGGTAAGTCGGCAAGAGATTTGCCTTTCTCCATCTGATCCAGCAGCAACGGAAAAGCGGTTTCACCTTCCCCCTGAATCCCCATGTCCGCACCTAGATACTCAAGCGCGCTCCCGGGAAACAGACTGTATCCTGCCCCGCCGAGCACAACGGGCGCTCCCGTCAATTCCCTGCACCACGTCACTACCTCCCTTGCCTGCTCAAGGAGGAATCGCGGAACGGCCATGTTCTGGTCATCTATGTTCCTCACGGATATCCCGATGAGGTCAGGCTCGAACGTGCCCAGGGTTTTTCTTAGAACCTGCGGCGGGTCATCGCACGCCAGCAGGTCGAGAAACTCCACTCTGTGACCGGCTTCGAGAGTCGCCTGGGCCACGCTCGCGACACCGAGAGGAAAGGTCGGGAGGTTGATTCTCTCCGTGTTTGCAGAGATCAGCAGGACTTTCATAGCTTCCATTTTACATGGACAACGAGCATTGAACAATCACATTGTTAATTGACAGGGGTTTACTCCTTGCGCCGGGCGTGCTACTCCTTGCCAAGATTCCACCGTAGTGCCTGTCAAGAACAATGGAGGAGACTTATGGGCATCGTCTATCCTGTCATCGTCGTACCGGGCATCACGGCAACCTGTCTCAACGATGAGTATCCTCTGCCGCCGGAACCTGTGTGGAGAGTTCTCGAAAAGCAATATGACAGGATTGTTCTTCACCCGAACGATCTCCGGTATGAAGCACAGGAACCGTCCCGTTTGATGCCGGGGCAGATATTTGAAGTCGCATACAAGGAGTTGATCGAGGAACTGCGGTATAACCTCAGAACGAGAGAGGATGAGCCGGTTCCGGTTTACCCCTTCAGCTACGACTGGCGAATGCCGCTCGAAACCGTCGAGACCGAGCTCGAAAGGTTCGTGGAGGAAGTAATAAGGCGCACCATTCTGCTCCGCCATTATCACAAGGCGGGATACGGGGAAAATCCGAAGGTCAACCTTGTAGGTCATTCCATGGGCGGTCTCGTAATCACGGGCTATCTCCAACGGAAAGGCACGAAGGCCCCCGTGCACAGGGTAGCCACCCTTGCGACCCCATATCAGGGATCTTTCGAAGCTGTTATCCAAATAACCACGGGGACTGCCCTCCTTGGCACGTCTTCGCCCAGTTCCCGACAGCGGGAAGCGGCAAGGATGACTCCGGCTCTTTATCATCTCTTGCCAAGTTTCAGAAACTGCATAGAGGCCGATCAGGACATTCCTGACTCTCTTTTTGACCCTCTGGCTTGGCAACCGAGCGTGGTGGAATCGATATCGGAGTTTATCCGCTTGAATGGTCTGCCCACCAGACACCGCAAGGAAGATGCAAGAGCTCTCTTCTCAGGCCTGCTTGCACAAGCTGCGAGACACCGGGAGAGAATCAACGGCTTCACTTTGGCAAGAGCAGGATTGAAACAGGAGGATTGGCTGGCCGTTGTCGGGGTCGATGCGGAAACCAGGGTCCGCCTGAAAATCGTAAAGCGGGGCGCGTCGCCCGGTTTCGCTCTGTCTTCTAGGGATCGCGAGAACAAGTGGATCAGGGAAAAGGATCCTCTTCTTCGCAGAATCACGGGGGATGGAACCGTTCCCTTCGAGGGAGCCGTCCCTCTCTTCCTGAAAGAAGAAAGTCTCGTTTGCGTCACGGCCGAAGACTACGGGTACTGGGAGGTCCAGGACAAGGCGTTCAGCAGGCTTGCGGGCTTTCACGGCATCTTCCCCAACATGGATATGCTTCACCGTCTGCTCGTACGCTTCTTTACGGGCCGCCCGGATGTGCATGGGAATACCTGGGGTCGCCGGGTGCCCGGTGTGGAGACCTGGCAACCCCCAATCAAATTGCGGGAGATAGAAAGCTGACCCCTTTACCGGTCATTGATTCTCTGCGGACGAATCGAGGCCTGGAGCAAAGTCGGAGAGAAGGCGCTCGTATACGGGACGACGAAAAGGGGCCGCCAGGTCGAGGAGCCTGCTCCGCTCTATCCATTCATACGCCACAAATTCGATGCCGTCCGGTTTGACGGCATCAGGAGCCCCACGAAACCTGCAAAGAAACCATTTCTGGACCTGCCCTCTTCCAACCTTCTCGTTTCGATACGGTTCGGGCAACTCGTAAGCAAGCCAGTCAGCGCATTCCGCCAAAACTGCAAAATATCCGGGAAGGAGTCCGGTTTCTTCCTCAACTTCTCTTTCAAGGGCACGCACCGGCTCTTCGCCACGGCGAAGTCCCCCCTGCGGCATCTGCCATGCCTCCCTGGCGGCGTCGGCTCTCCTCAGGACCAACACCCTGCCGGCCGCATCGAAGAGCATCGCTCCTACGCCGGCTCGAAAATAATCCGTTTGTTCTCCGTCTTGTCGCGGTGGCACCAACTCTTTCACTTCTCCAGCCTTTTCATCGTCTAAAACAGCCCCTTTTCTTGGACTGTTACGGTTCATTTTTTCAACATGCCGAGTATCTCATCGTTTTGGGGGAATCGGCCTGCTTTGTGCTTGGAGAAAACTATATCCCCATCCACGACCACGTCGAAAACACCGTTCTTTCCTTTGATCAGCTCTGCATTGACCCCGAGACGGTCGGATATTGCGGCCGCCAAACTGGTGGCCTGGGGCAGGAAATTTCACGGAACGCAGTATGTAATGGATATTTTCATGGGAATGTCCTCCTTTGTTTTATGACTTATCGATCGCGCGAAAAGGCCTTTCCGCATTTCCGGGGGCACTACGCCCCTCCTCTTTGGAATCGATACTCTAATATCCCAGCAAATCAATCCCGATGTCAATACGCGCCGGCCCTCGCGCCCCAAAGCCGGCGCTGGACAAATCCCGCATCGGGCATCATCTCCGAATGGAGAAAGATGAGCGACCGCCTCCCTTCCGCTCAATCGGCGCCTCGGCAAGAAGTCCCATTTTCATGCCATTTCGACCCCGGTGAAAGTCGGGAGGGAAATCTTGAAGCGCTAACACCTTGAAAACGGGAAGATTTCTCCCTGCTGTCGAAACGAGGGATTCACGCTTCACGACTTTTACCGTGAAAACAATTATTTGATGACAAATGAAAAACGATATGCAATGATGGCAACCACGAGAAAAGGTGGTTTAGAATAACCGAAAGCCAAAGAGAGGAGAGTCGATGAACATTTACGTAGGGAACATGTCTTACACCGTGACGGAAGAGGAATTGCGGAAGGCTTTTGAGGCTTTCGGGCAGGTCACCTCGGTTTCCATCATCAGAGACAAGTTCAGCAATCAGTCCAAAGGGTTCGGATTTGTTGAAATGCCCTCCAAAGAGGAGGCTCAGGCCGCCATCAGTTCGATGAACGGCAAGGATCTCAAGGGTCGGGCGTTGAACGTGAACGAGGCGCGTCCCCGTTCAGACGACCGCCGCGGCGGAGGCGGAAGGGGGGCAGGCGGGAGACCCCGCTATTAGTTTGCAACCCTTGGACGGATAAACCTCACCTTATCCGTTTCAAGGCGTCGGAAGGGGATTCCGGGAAGAGAGTTTGCTTAGGTGATTCGGCAATCAAGGTTCTGATCTCCGAGGATTCGCCAGTCACGACGAGGACCTCGCTTTCATAGAAGTCTTTCTCGACTCTTCCCGAAAGTCTCCCTTCCCCGACGGCCTTTCTCACGAATTCGTGGTTCGGCAGAGCGACAAAAAGGCGATCGTTACCGTCAAGCCTGTATTCTGCAATGACGTAGAAATCCCCCAAATCCCAGGGCGAGTGTATTTTTATGTTCAGGAAGTTCCTTTCCCCCATTTTCGAAACATACATCTTGCCCAGTATTTTTTCGTCGGGATTTTCCCGTCCTGAGATAGCAAAGCTCATCCACCCGTCAATCGACTGACCGATAAAGAGCAGGGGATAGTCCTTTTGCCCCCACGCGCCAGCAAGGCGTTTGTCAGCCGAATGTACGGCGCCGGACCCGACTGGATTCACCCATAGGGGTGAAGGCGCGCAGGAACACAGTAGAAGCAGCGACACAGCCAAACACAAAGCTACGTTCCTGGAAAGCATTTCTCCCCCTTTGAATTATATGCTTCGGGCTGTCACCATTCCTCACGATGCGTGTTCGGCCTTAAGGCGAAAACTCCGAACACCGGCCGTCGTCAAAGCGACTATGACGAGTCCGGGACTGAAGCACTGGAAACTGAAAAGCGGCAGCCAAGTCAGCCTAACAAGCGTTGGAAATAAAGCAAGCCTTTTGTTTCGCCCCCTCCATCATCCAGACGTGGGGAAAGGGGGCGGAGCTGACGCGGCATCGAAGGAGAACGTTCTGACTTGTTTTCCGGCTTGACCTGCGGGTATACTCGACCCCTGAAAACCATCCTCGGTGCGGGCTGTGAGAGCCGTCTCCGGCCGGGGAAAAATGAAAGGGGAGGGAAACAATGGCTCCATGGGAAAAATATCTGATTGAACACAAAGAGCGCTTCATGAATGAATTGTTCGACTTCCTTCGAATTCCCAGTGTTTCAGCTCTGGCGGAACATGCCGACGACGTCGCTCGGGCCGCGCGGTGGGTAGAGGAACGGCTGAAGGCGGCTGGAATCGAATCCGTTACGGTTATGCCGACGGGCGGTCATCCTGTAGTCTACGGCGAGTGGCTCCATGCGCCGGGGAAGCCCACCATACTTGTTTACGGGCATTTCGACACGCAGCCCGTGGACCCCGTCGAGCTGTGGGACAGTCCTCCTTTCGAACCGACGATCAGGGGGAACCGCATTTACGCCCGCGGGGTGAGCGACGACAAGGGCAACATGTTCATTCCCATCATCGTGGCCGAGGCCATCTTGAAAACCGGCGCAAGCCTGCCCGTGAATCTCAAGTTTCTCTTCGAGGGTCAGGAAGAAATCGGAAGCCCCCAGTTGCCTGAATTCATCTCCGCGAACAAGCAGCTTCTAAGGTGCGACATGGTCCTGAGCAGCGACGGAGCCCAGTGGGCCGAAGACCAGCCCATGGTGGTCCTCGGCACTCGAGGCCTTGCCGCCCTTTTCATCGACATCCGGGGGCCGGGCCATGATCTGCACTCCGGCACCTACGGCGGAACCATCGCCAACCCGGTCCACGCGTTGGTGCATATTCTCGACACCTTGCACGATCACGAAGGAAGGATCACCGTCGACGGCTTCTACGACGACGTGCGCCCCATCACCGATGAAATTCGTGCGAAACTGGCGGAACTGCCCTACGACGAGGCGCAATATCTTGAGGAGACAGGATCGCCCCGCACCTTCGGCGAACCGGGATACACGACCTACGAGCGGGCAGGCCTTCGCCCCACTCTCGAGATCAACGGCCTGTACGGCGGTTTCCAGGGAGAAGGGCTGAAGACCGTTCTTCCCGCCGCTGCGCACGCCAAAATTTCCTGCAGGCTTGTTGCCGATCAGGACCCCGGCAAGATTATCGACCTTCTGGTGCGCCACGTCGAGAAGGTCGCACCCAAGGAAGTCAAGGCAGCTGTAACCGGAAACCCCAGCGGAGCGATTCCTTATCTCATCCCCCCCGATTATGCCGGTCTGAAAACTGCCTCGGCGGTACTCAAGGACATTTACGGCAAAGAGCCGTATCGGGTTTACATGGGAGGAAGTATCCCCACAAACGCCCTCTTTCTAGAACACCTCGGCGCCTATACGATCGTGTTCGCCTTCGGCCAACTGGATGAACTCCAGCATTCACCAAACGAGTTCCTCAGGATCTCGGGCTACGAAAAGGGGCAGAAGGCTTACGGGCATCTTTTCCAGCGACTGGGAAAAGAATAATCTTCAGGCCTGAGTTTTTTAAATAGCTTGCTTTTTGCAAAAAAAGGGTTACACTACAAGAAATTCATGGGAGCTCACCCTGTGGGTGGGCTCCTTGCGTTCTTGAGGAAAATCTTGCTGTCGGGCATTCTGCCGCGGGGACGCAGGATGCAGTACAGCTTGACCAAGTCTCTGAAAGACAAGAGAGACAAATATTTTTGGGGGTATGGGGATTAATGGGAAAAAGATTCAATGAAAGTGCAGAAAACGATTTCTTGGTGGCAAAACAAGCCGATTCTCCTTTCGGCGAAGCTGTCGAGAACGCCGAAGGCAGCGGGTCCTTCATGGAATTGTACGAAGAGAGCCTGAAGAGCATTCAGGAGGGCAAAGTCGTAACAGGCGAGATAGTCGAAATCGGAGAGGAATTTGTCCTCGTCGACATCGGGTATAAGTCGGAAGGGCAGATTCGTCTTTCCGAGTTCATAAATATGGACGGCCGTGTGACGGCCAAGGTGGGCGACAAGGTGGATGTTCTCCTGGTGCGCAGGGAGGACAAAGAGGGCCGCATTGTTCTTTCCAAGGAAAAGGCTGCCAGGGCCAGGATCTGGGACGACGTCGAAGAGGCTTTCAAAAACCAGGAGACTGTCAGGGGCAAAATAGTCTCTGTAGTGAAAGGGGGGCTTTCAGTCGATATAGGTCTGCGGGCCTTCTTGCCCGGGTCCCAGGCCGACGTCAGACCGATCAAAGACCTTGGCACGCTGGTGGGAACCGTCCACGATTTCAGGGTGATCAAGTATGAAAAAAAACAGGAGAATATCGTTCTATCCCGTCGAGCCGCCCTGGAAGCCGAGCAAAAGGCTCTCAAGGAAAAAACTATCGAACTCCTGGAAAAGGATGCGATCATCCACGGCATTGTGACAAATATCAAGGATTATGGCGTCTTTGTCGACCTGGGCGGAATCGTCGGCTTGCTTCACATCTCCGACATGTCCTGGGGAAGGATAGGCCACCCGTCCAAGCTGTATGAAATCGGCGATGAGATAACGGTCAAGGTGCTTAAGTTCGACAGGCAACAGGAAAGGGTATCACTCGGCCTCAAGCAATTGACTCCCGATCCCTGGAACGAAGTCGAGGTTAAGTATCCCGCCGACACGAGGATCAAGGGCACGGTTATGAGCCTGGTCGATCATGGGGTGTTTGTGCAGATTGAAGAAGGAATTGAGGGCTATGTCCCGTTGTCCGAGATGTCGTGGACCGAAAAAGTGCGGCATCCTTCTCACATGTTGAGCGTAGGGGATGTGATCGAGGCCCTTGTCCTCGGCATCGATGCTGCGAAGCGGCGGATATCGCTGAGTATTAAGCGACTGGAGCGCAATCCATGGGATACTGTGGCGGAGAATTACCCGGTGGGCGCCGTTATAGAAGGCAAAATAAAGAACGTCAACAGCTTCGGCATTTTTGTCGGCATTGATCAAGGGATCGACGGTCTCATTCATATATCCGACATCTCCTGGACACGCAAGATCAATCACCCTTCGGAG
>Ga0068714_10003004_pt1 | contig 20596 bp, 15 predicted proteins | sample MTBNYHSulfiMetaG_FD_62988 | JGI IMG/M metagenome (GOLD analysis project Ga0068714, IMG submission 62988) | Enrichment culture microbial communities from rom New York Harbor, USA that are MTBE-degrading - MTBE-NYH (New York Harbor Sulfidogenic)... | ecosystem: Environmental > Aquatic > Marine >... | reverse complement strand
GGTCGGCGGGCCGGGTCTTGAGCAGGGTGACGTACTCCTTCAGCGCCCAGAACGACATCAGGGCGAAGAACACGATGGACACGGTCTTCGACACGGCGACGGCGGCGAAGAAGACCGCGGCCATGACCCACCAGGAGCGGACCCGGAACCACAGCTCGGTGAAATCGGACTGTGGCCTGGCTCGCCTGAGCAGCTGCACCACCACCGTGGCCAGGATCAACAGAGTCAGGATGGCGAGCGCCATCCGGCCCACCGGGCCGAGGGCGGCGAGGCGGGCGAGGAGTGCATCAGCCGACATCTGTCCCTCCCGCGGCGGGCTGGTCGTCGAGCGCTCGCAGGGCGGCGCGCAGCCGGTTGAAGCATGTCAGTGCGGTGAGAACGGCCGCTGCGGCGAACACCCACGTCCACCAGCGCCCGACCTCGGGCCAGACGGCGGTGACGACCGCCAGGAGCCCGATCAGCGCCGCCCGGTCGCTCTTGCCCATCGGCCCCTCGTACCGGCGGCGGTCGCCGAGGGCCTGGGCGAGCACGCCCGAGAGCTCGGTGAGGACGGCGCCGAACGAGAAGGCGACCACCGCCCCGGCGGCCGGCGGCGCCACCGTCGCCAGAGGCAGGTAGAGGGCGAGGTCGGAGAGGACGTCCCCAATCTCGTTGAGCACCGCGCCCAGGCGGCTCGCCATGCCCAGCTCCCGCGCCATCATGCCGTCGACGGCGTTCAGCGCCATGCGCAGGAAGAGCCAGATCGGAAGGGCGAGGAGGGCCCAACGGGAGGGCCAGAGCACGAGCAGCGCTCCCACCCCGATCGAGCCGACGACCGCAGCGATGGTGACCATGTTGGCGGTCACGCCGACGGCGGCGAGACGGCGGATTCCGGGCCGCAGGAGGGCCTGGAAGCGGGGCTTGAGGTCGTAGACCGAGGGCACGATCGCCTGCCGGCGGTCACGGTAGCACAGCAGTGAGCTGAGCCTCTTGCACAATCCCGCGGGCGTTTTCCGCACCCGTAGGGGCGCAGCGTGCTGCGCCCCTCCAGGATGCACCGAAAAGTGTGACTGCACTCATGTTGCGCCATGGAGGGGCGCGATACATCGCGCCCCTACGGGAATCCCGGCGGACGCCAGGCTCGTCGTCGGCCGAATTCTGCAAGCGCCTCAGCTGACGGCTGAAAGCTATCCCAGCAGCGAACCGGCCGCGATCAGGACGATGCCGGTGGTCGCCATCGGGCACAGCTGGCCGTCGACCTTGAGGACGATCGCCTTGCCCTCGCCGACGCTGCCCTCGATGACCGAGTTGACCATGTGCTCGTCCTCGAGCTGCTCGTAGCGGATCGAGAACAGGTGCTCGGTGTCGCCGATCCAGACGTGGTAGACGAAGCCGGTCTCCTGCTTGTCGATGGCGCCGAGGGCCATGGCGGTGTCGCCGAAGGTGCCGGTGATTCGCCGTTCCCCCTCCTGGTGGTAGGTGAAGGCGAACTCGCGGGAGGCGCCGGCGAGGTCCATCTCCCCCTTGATGTCGGAGCCGCAGTTGTAGATCGCCCACAGGGGGTGACCGCCGGCGGTACCGAACACCTTGTCGTTCATGAACCAGAGGTCGGCGGAATCGCCGGTGATGTGGCGGGTGCCTTCGTCCGCAGCGAGGGCGATGCCGGCACACGTGACGAGGACCAGGGTCAGGGCTGCGGTCGAACGGTGCATGGGCGGCTCCTCCGTGAGGCTCGTTTCGAGGCGGCGATATCCTAGCACACCGGGCAGGAATCCTGGCGCTCGGCGGCGCGTTGCCGCCAGACGGAGGTGCTCATGCGTCGTTCGATCGCCCTGGCCGCCCCGCTGCTCGCCGTCCTCGGTCTCGCCACCTGCGCCCGCGCGGGGGAGATGCTCAAGGCCGGCGACCCGTTCCCGTCCTTCACCCTCTCCGCCCACGACGGCACGGTGGTGAAGAGCGCCGACCTCGCCGGGTCGCCGTTCCTCCTCTACTTCTACCCGAAGGCGGACACCCCCGGCTGCACCAAGGAGGCGTGCGCCTTCCGCGACTCCTGGGCCGAGGTGCAGATGCTCGGCCTCAAGGTGTTCGGGGTCTCCTACGACACCCCGGCGGACAACAGGGCCTTCGCCGACAAGTTCGGCCTCCAGTTTCCGCTCCTGTCCGACACCGAGCGCACCCTCGCCAAGGGCGTCGGCGCGGCTGGGGCGATGGGTTTCCCGTCCCGGATCTCCTACCTGGTGGGCGCGGACGGCAAGGTCCTCAAGGCGTACCCCAAGGTCTCGCCGGCCGAGCACGCGGCCGAGGTGATCGCCGACCTCAAGGCGCTGGCACCCGTCGAGGGGTGATCACGCCAGGCGACGGCGCAGGACCAGGGTCGCCGCCGTGCCGCTGACCGCGGCGAAGGTGACGAAGTAGGCCACGGTGCCCCCCAGGGCTGCGGGCGGGTCCCCCCACACCAGGAGGCGAATGAGGGCGTGCATGGCCTGGCCGGTGGGCAGGGCGAGGGCGACGGTGCGCATGCCCTCCGGCACCACCTCCAGCGGCCACCAGCAGCCGCCGAGGGCGGCCAGGCCGAGGGTGAGGAGGAGCCCCACCGCCGCCGACCGGCGGACCGTTTCGAGCAGGCTCCCGAGGAGCGCCCCGATCCCCGCCGCGGCCACCACCAGCAGGGCCAAGACCCCGAAGGCCGCCGGCGCCGCGCCGCCGAACGGGACGCGAAACAGCAGGATCGAGAGGGCCAGCAGGTAGGCTGCCTCCGCCAGGCCGGGGAGGACGAGGCCCAGCATCTGGGCGGCGACCACGGTCGGGGCGGACACGGGGTAGGACAGCACCCGGCGCAGGACCCCGCTCTCGCGGTCCACCGCCAGGCGGACTGTGGCCGAGACCAGGACCGCCATGAGCACGAACATGACCATGTTGCCGGGTGCGGACTGCTTGAACCCGGAGGGCACCTCGCGGCGGGGTCCCCAGTCCCGGCTCGTCACCTCGACCGGCGGCGCCTGCCGGGTTCGACCGAGATCGTTGAGGTCAGGTTCGGCGCCCTCCACCCGGGCGATCAGGAGGTCCGCGCGGGCGGTCCACAGCACCCGCTGGAGCACCGCCTCGAGCCGGCCCGCCTCGGGGTCCCCCCGACGGGACCAGAGCTCCACCGCCACCGGCTTCCCCGCCACCAGGCGGGCGCCGAGCCGGTCGGGCAGCTCGAGGCGGTAGCCGCGCCGGGGCACCTCGCCGCCGCCCTTCCACGCCTCCACCCGCTCCACCGCGTAGCCGGCCGCCGCCAGGGCGCTGGTCACGGCCTCGGTGCCGGCGTCGGCAGCCGGCGTGACCACGACCACGGGGGTCGGCGACTCGGGCGCGGAGCGGAAGGCGATGCCGAAGAAGAAGGTGAACGGGAGCGGCATCACCAGCAGCCAGAGCAGGCTCTCCCGGGAGCGGAGGGTGCGGACCAGGTCGGACAGGGCCAGCGCGAAAACCTGGCGGGCGCTCACGACGTCACCGCCTTGCGCACCTCGAGCCGGGCCGCCAGGGGGAGGGTCACCGCCGCGAACAGGACCAGCGCGGCCAGGCGCCACGCGATCCCTCCCGGGTCGTCGCCGGCCTGGGCCAGACGGAGGGCGTCCACCGCCCAGCCGGTGGGGACGACCCGCGCCACCGCCTGGAAAGCGCCCGGCAGCAGCTGGGTCGGCATGAAGCAGCCGCCGAGGAAGCCGAGGCCGACCATGACCCCGGCAGTGGCCGCGTTGCCGGCGGGCAGGGACCGGGTGAGCCCGCGCAGCAGCAGCGCGAGCCCGACGAGCGCGGCGGCGGCGGCGACGAGGGTAGCAGCCACCGCCACCGGTGCGGCCGGCCGCCAGCCGAGGGCGGCGACGAAGGCCACCGCCAGCACCGCCCCGTCGAAGAGCCCCATGGCGACCAGCGCCGCCGCCTTGCCGGCCATCACCACGGTGGGCGGGGTGGGGAACGAGAAGGCGCGCACGAGCCGGCCGGCCGCGGCGTCCTCCTGGACGTCGCTCGACTGTCCCTGGGCGAGGAAGAGCAGGGCCATGACCACGAAGCCGGGGGCGAACCAGCCGACCACCGCCGAGCGGCTGGCGGCCTTGGCCGGCGGGTGGCGGTGGGTGACGGACAGGGTCTCGGGGTCGAGCAGGCGGCGGGTCGACGGGTCGTCGAGCAGGGTGTAGACCGAGCTCGCCAGCCCCGTGACCTGCGCCAGGCTCGGCGGCTCGGCGAACAGTCGCTGGTCGCCGACCATGGCCACCAGCACTGCCCGCAGCGCCGTGCCGCCGTCGGCGAGGACGGCGAGGACCTCCTCCGCGATCTGGGGAAGGATGCTCTCGGCCGGGTTGCGGTGGAGCTGGAGCCGGACCGGGCGGTTGGCGAGAAGGTCGGCGCCGAACGAGGCCGGGATCTCGAGCAGGGCCGACGCGCGCCCCCGGTCCATCGCCCGTCGGGCCGCCTCGGGTTCGGCCAGCTCCACCTCCAGCAGCCCCTCGAGCCGCGGGTTGGAGAGGGCGCTCAGCAGAGCCTGCGAGGCGAAGCTCCGGTCGTGGTCAACCACCAGCACCCGGGCCCGGGGCAGGCCGGTGCCCTTGGGGCCGAACACCGCGCTGAGCAGGCCCGCCATCAGCAGCGGGATGGCGACCCAGGTGAGGAGGGTGAGCGGGTCGCTCAGGCGGCGACGCAGCTCGAGGCGGAGGAGCTCGGGGAGGGCGCCCATCAGTCGCGGAGCTCCCGGCCGGTGAGCTTCAGGAACAGGGTTTCGAGGGTGGGGCGCTCGAGCGCCGCGCGCCGGACCCGGACACCGGCGCTCTCGGCCGCGGCGAGGACCGCCGGCAGCGCCTCGTCGCCGTGGAGCGTGGCCACCACCAGCTCATCGTCGCGGCAGGCGAGCACCTCGACCCCCTCCGGGAGCGGGGGAGGCGCCTCGGCCTGGAACGACCCCTCCAGGCGGAGCGCGTCCCGCTCCCCGAGGGAGGCCTGCAGCTCGGCCACTGTCCCCTCGGCGAGAAGGCGGCCACGGTCGATGATGCCGAGGCGCCGGCACAGCCGCTCGGCGTCGTCCATGTCGTGGGTGGTCAGCAGCACGCCGCAGCCGTCCGCGGCCAGGCGCCGGATCGTGTCCAGCAGCAGCGCGCGGGCCTGGGGGTCGATCCCCACCAGCGGCTCGTCGAGCAGCAGCAGGCGCGGCCGGTGGACCAGCGCCATGGCCAGGTGGAGGCGGCGTTTCATGCCGCCGGAGAAGCTCTCCACCCGGTCCCGGCCCCGGTCGGCGAGCCCCACCAGGTCCAGCAGCTCGGCGGCGCGGGAACGGGTCTCCCGCCGCGGCAGCCGGCCGAGGGTGGCGGCCAGGCGCAGGTTCTCGACCGCCGAGAGGTCCTCGTAGAGGGCCAGCTCCTGGCCGGCCCAGCCGAGGTTCGCGCGGGCCGCCAGGGGCTCGACGAAGGGGTCGACCCCCGCCACCCGGATCGACCCGGACGACGGCCGCAGCAGCCCCGTGACCATGCGCACGGCGGTCGTCTTGCCGGCGCCGTTGGGGCCGAGGAGGCCGTAGACCTCGCCGGATTCGACCCGGAACGTCAACCCGTCCACCGCGGTTCGCTCTCGGAAACGCTTGACCAGGTCCTTCACCTCGAGCAGGTCGGTCATCGGGCCTCCGTTCGACGGAGGATAACGCAGGAGGCGCCGGTCGGTTCGTGCCCTCGATCCCGATCGCGAACTGCCGGCTGAGTGTGTGTCCCGATCGGACCCGTGAGAGTGGGACCGTTCCGGGCACCCCGCCCAGACGCCCCGGACAGCGGCCTGCGCGCCCCCGATCCCGAACCCCGGATCTCCACCGGGGCAGGACCCAATAGCGTCGGTAAGAGCTTGCTGGTACGAGCTTTCCGGCGCTACAACCATGTCGACCGGGGTTGCGGCCAGCGGCCGCGTTGGTTGGGAGCCCGGCGCAGCCGGGCGAGGCAATCCGCTACGGCGAGGAGACCTCGTCACCCGTTGGAGATTGCTTCGTCGCTTCGCTCCTCGCAATGACGGGGAGGGGAAACGCGCACGGCGAAGTCGTCGGGTTGCGGGTGAAGCCTGCGCTGGGTGCTCTCGCCGACGGGCTACGGCACCGTGCTCGACCAGCCGTCAGCGGTCCCCAGCTCGAAGTCGTCGTCGAACAGGGGGGCCTGGCCGCGGTTGTAGTAGAGGTGGTTGCCGACCGTGTCGTCCCAGTTCGAGACCGCCATGTCGAGGCTGTAGGAGTGGCGGTAGCGGATCTCCACCTGGGCGCCGGGCTCCACGCCCACCGTCACCCAGCCGAGCTCCCGGCCGAGCACATACTGGCCCGCGGTCAAGGGGGTGCCGTCCACCACGACCGCGGTGACCTCCTCCACCGGCTGGTGCGAGAGCCAGTACAGTCGCCCCGACGCCGGGAACAGCTCGGTGGAGCTGGCGGCGCCGTTGCGGTCCACGTCGCCGAAGGCGATCTTCTCGACCACCGAGGTGCCCGCCGAGCTCCAGCTCGGGCTGGCCGGGAGGCCGGCGCCGGTGTTGAGGAAGACCCGCGCGGGGTCCCACCAGGCGCCGGTGGCGAGGTCGAGGTCGCCGTCGGCGTCGACGTCGGCCAGGGCCACCGCCGAGCAGTAGCCGTCGAGGTAGGTCCAGCTGGCGGTGGTGGCGAAGGCGCCCGCCTGCTGCCCGGTGTACTGGCGGAATCGGCCGCTGCCGCCGGAGAGTTGGTTGTTGTCGGCGATGAAGAGGTCGCGGTACCCGTCGCCGTCGACGTCGCCGGCGGTCCCCATGATCGCGTCCGGGTTGGGAACGTCCGTGGCGTGCCAGGACGCGGTGGTCTCGAGGGTCCCCCCCTGATTGAGGTAGGCGCGGGAGGTCGACCGGCTGGCCACCCCCACCAGGTCGAGCCAGCCGTCCCGGTTGGCGTCCACCCACAGCACGCCCTGCAGGTGGGCGGTGTCGGCCGACGACCAGGTGGCGGTGGCGGGCAGGGACCCACCCTGGTTGACGTAGACGAGGTTGGGGTAGCTGAGCTGCGGCGCGTAGGCCCAGCCGGTCGCCACCGCCAGGTCCGGCCGGCCGTCGTTGTTGACGTCGCCGAAGGCGCAGCCGAAGGCGTTGCCGATTTCGTTCGACTCCCAGTCGGGCTGGGACGACAGGGTGCCCGCGTTGTTGAGGTAGACCTTGACAATGTGGTCGGTGGAGCTGCCGGCGCCGAGCACCGCCACCGCCACGTCCGGCCAGCCATCGCCGTTGACGTCGGCGACGTCCAGGTGGCCGTTGTAGGCGGAGTCGAGCGACAGCCAGTCGGGGTTTGGGGGCAGGGTGCCGTCGCCCTGGTTGTGGTAGACGGCGAGGGGCTGCATGGCCATGTCGTTGCCGTTGGCCACCACCAGGTCGAGCCAGCCGTCCCGGTCGAGGTCCACCAGCGCCGCCCCGGTGGAGACCCGGGTGTCGGTCGAGACCCAGTCGGGGGTGGTGGGGAAGATCGCCTGGGCCGCGGCGAAGGCGGGAACCAGGAGCAGGGACAGGGTCGTTGCGACGGTCTGCAGGGCTCGGGCGCTCATCCTGACCTCCCGGACGCGCCCCCACACTGTAGCGGGGCGCATGACCCTCGTCGAGGGCGCTCCGGGGCGAGGGTGTTGCGATGTGGGCCTCTCGAGCGGTGCTCATGGCGCGATCAGGTGTGACAGGGGCAGTGTCAGCGGCAGCGACAGGGGCAGGTACAGCGTCGTCGCGACCGTGGCCGGAGGATGCCATTCACGTCCTCGGATGCAGCCGCCGCCAGGTCATGGCCCGCACCTGGTCGAAGAGGTCGAGGGCTGATCGGGCGCGCCCGGGGTCAAGGGTCGCGCAGCGACCGGCCGGCTTGCCCTTGACGCCGGCCGCCCCGGCAGCTACCGCGTGAAGCGGCATGAACGACCCGGAGGTGACCATGCCGCGCCCCGCAACTGCTCGCTGCCCCTGCCGGCTGCCGTTGTGGCGAGCTCACCTCAACCGTACCCTGCACCTGGACATCTCACCCGGTGAGCTCCTGCGGCGGCCGAACTGCCCGCCACGGCGGCGCTTCTCGGGCCGCGGGCGGTTGCGCGTCGTTTCGCGAGCTGCTAGGCTGTCGGGCCGGAAGTCACACGGGGGCAGGACGATGAAGGTTGTCGAGATCCGGGCGCTGCAGGGCGCGAACTTCTGGAGCAAACGACCGGTGGTGCGGATGGTGGTCGACCTCGAGGGGCTCGCCGACCGCTCGACCGCCGACATGCCGGGGCTGGCCGACCGCCTCGTGGAGCTGCTGCCGACCCTCGAGGAGCACCGCTGCGCCGAAGGGAACCGGGGGGGCTTCATGCGCGCCGTGCGGGCGGGTTCTCCGCTGCCCCACGTCGTCGAGCACCTCGCCATCGAGCTCCAGTACCTGGCGTACATGGACACCACCTACTGCGCCTCGTTCCCGACCCGCGAGCCGGGGGTCTTCCAGGTGGTGTTCGAGTACTGGGTGGAGGAGGCCGGGATCTTCGCCGGCGAGGAGGCGGTCCGCATCCTCGCGGACCTCGTCCGGGGTGTGGACGCCGACGAGGTCGACGTCGACGGTGTCATCGGCGAGATCAAGAACCTCCGCGACGACCACTACCTCGGGCCCTCCACCATGGCGATCGTCGACGAGGCCCGTCGTCGGGGCATCACCGTGATCCGGCTCGACGACTACAACTGGGTCCAGCTGGGGGAGGGCAAGCACCAGCGCAAGATCCAGGCCTCGCTCACCTCCGGCACCAGCCTGATCGCCGCGGAGACCGCCGGCAACAAGAAGCTCACCAAGATGATCCTGGAGGACAACGGGATCCCGGTGCCCAAGGGGACCATCGCGAGCCGCTGGGAGACCGTGCTCGAGGACGCGGAGCTCCTCGGTTACCCGGTGGTGCTCAAACCCCTGGACGGCCACCACGGCAAGGGGGTGACGGTCGGCATCCGCACGCCCGAGCAGCTCGAGCGGGCGTTCGAGCGGGCCAAGGAGTTCGGTCCCAAGGTGGTCGTGGAGCAGCTGGCGGTGGGCCACGACTACCGGATCCTGGTGGTCAACGGGCGCTTCGTCGCCGCCGCCCACCGTGTGCCGGCGCAGGTCGTGGGGGACGGACAGGCCACCATCTCGGAGCTGGTCGCGGCCGAGAACCGGAACCCGCGCCGCGGTCACGGCCACGAGAACGTGATGACCCTCCTCCAGGTGTCCAAGGTGACTGCGGAGCTGCTGGCCGAGCAGGGCTACACGGTGGACACCGTGCTCCAGCCCGGTGAGGTGTTCCTGCTCGAGCGCACCGCCAACCTCTCCACCGGCGGGTCGGCCGAGGACGTGACGGCCAAGGTGCACACCGCCAACAAGTTCCTGGTCGAGCGGGTGGCCAGGATCATCGGTCTCGACGTCTGCGGCATCGACATCGTGGCGCCGACGCTGGAGTCGCCCATCGTCGCCAACGGTGGCATGGTGATCGAGGTCAACGCGGCGCCCGGGCTGCGCATGCACCTGTCGCCGTCGGTGGGCACGTCGCGCAACGTGGCCGCCCCCATCGTCGACATGCTGTTCCCGGTGGGCGCCGAGCACGACATCCCCATCGTCAGCGTCACCGGCACCAACGGCAAGACCACGACCGTCCGCCTGGTCAACCACATCATGAAAGGGGTCGGCCACACCGTCGGCATGACCACCACCGACGGCATCTACATCCGCGACCGCCTGATCATGGAGGGGGACATGAGCGGTCCCCGCTCGGCCCGGATCATCCTCGAGGACCCCGCCGTCGACTGCGCGGTGTTCGAGACCGCCCGCGGCGGCCTCCTGCGCTCCGGGCTCGGGTACGGCACGGCGGACGTCGGCATCTGCCTCAACGTCAGCGAGGACCACATCGGGATCGGCTACATCGAGTCGGTGGCGGACCTCGCCAAGCTCAAGTCCACCGTACCGTCCACGGTCCGCCCGGGGGGCTACTCGGTGCTGAACGCCGACGACCGCTGGTGCGTGTCCATGGCCGCCGCCTGCAGCGAGCACCTGGTGTGGTTCAGCTTCGACCCGGACAACCCCGTGGTCCGCGAGCACGTCGAGGCCGGCGGGCTGGCGGCGGTGTACCAGGGCGGCTACATCACGGTCCTCGACGGCGACCTGGTGATCCCGGTCGCGCGCGCCTACGAGGTCCCCATCACCATGGAGGGCAAGGCGTACTTCAACATCGCCAACGCCCTCGCCGCCACCGCCGCCGCCTACGCGTTGAAAGTGAGGGTGGAGGAGATCCGGGTCGGCCTGGCCTCGTTCTTCCCGTCGCCGTCGCAGACCCCGGGGCGGATGAACATCATACCCGTCCGCGACTTCGACGTGATGATCGACTACGCCCACAACCCCAAGGCCTACGCCAACCTCCTCGACCTGGTGGGGCGCCTGAGCTACTCCCGGCGGATCCTGGTGCTGGACGCGGTGGGGGACCGCCGGGACCAGGACATCGAGGAGCTGGCGCGCATCTCGGCGCGGACCGCGAACCACGCCATCATCTACGAGGACAAAGACCTGCGCGGACGGCGGACGGGCGAGGTGGCGACCCTGCTCGAGCGGGGCTTCGCCGCGGCGGGCTACCCTGCCGAGCAGACCGTGACCATCCTCGACGAGTGGCAGGCCGTCGATCATGCCCTGGCCATGGCCCGGCCCCGCGACCTGGTCATCTACATGACCGGTCGGGTGCGGCGAGCGATACGCCACATCTACGAGCACAAGGAGCGGATGGACCCGGTCGCCCCGCCGCCGGTGTGGGATGCGGAGGTGCGGGAGTGAGCGGTCAGTTTTCCCGCTGGTCCCGTGTCTCGTTGCTCGTCGCGCTCGCGCTGGCTGGTGTTGCGCGCGCCCAGGCCCCGCCGACCGCGACGCCCGAGTCGCCGCCCCCGGTCAACCCGGGGCTGGGCCCGGCGCCGCCCCAGGTGTCGCGGGACACCGCGGCGCGGAGCTGGGGGTCCTTCCTCACCCTGGGGGGCGAGGGGAGGTTCGCGCTCGCCGCCCACCTCCTCGACCTGCGCGAAGTGCCGGCGGCACAGCAGCCGGAGGTGGGAGCGCGGGTGGCTCACCAGCTCTTCGAGGTGGCCGGGGCGCTCCACCTCGGGCCGGGCGCCGTGAGCGCCGAGGCCCCGGTGGCCGCGAGCGACGAGGTGCAGGCTCGCGACGCGGCCCTCGTCCACCGCTTCACGCGCAGCGGCCTGTCGGGGGAGATCCTGCTGCGACGCCAGATCGACCCCGAGACCGCGCAGCCGGTGTGGCTGGTCGGCAAGGAGACGGTCTCGTCCGTCTCGTTCTGGTACGACCTCGTGGTCCGGCGCCAGGCGCCGGTGTCCACCTCGGAGCTCAACCCCGGCCTCGGTTCCCCACCCTCGGATGTCCAGCGGGGCACGCCGCGTCGCGCCCTGGCCGGTTTCCTCGCCGCCGCCAACGCGGGGCGGTTCGCCGAGGCTGCGCACTACCTCGACCTCACCGGGATCCCCGTCGGCAACCAGCCGGTCGAGGGGGCCCGGCTCTCCCGACGGCTGCTGCTGGTTGTCATCCGCGGCGGCCTGGTCGACGCCGAGGCCCTCTCGGACGAGCCGTTCGGCGTGCCCGAGGAGGGGCTGCCCGACGACGAGGAGCTCGTCGGTGTCGTCAGCCCCGCGGGGCGGACGATCCAGATCACGCTGCAGCAGCACTGGACCGCGGATCGAGGGCCCGAGTGGACCTTCTCGCGCGACAGCGTCGCCCAGGCTGATCGGATCTTCCGGTCGTCGGGGCTCGGCTGGCTCGCGGACCACCTCCCCACCTTCCTCGTCACCCGGGGGTTCGCCGGGTTGCAGCTGTGGCAGTGGATCGCCGTCCTCCTGGTGGCGGTGGTCGGCTTCGGGGTGGCTCGGGTCGTGGGTCACTGGCTGGCGCTCGCGGCCAAGGCGATGGCGGCGAGGACCCGGGTGACCTGGGACGACGCCCTGGTCGCGACGGCCGACGGGCCGCTCGGCATCATGGTCTGGGCGCTGCTGGTGGGCCTGCTGTCCCCCCTGGTCGGTCTCAACCCGGCGGCGCTCAAGGTCACCACCCTGGGCTGGCAGCTGATCGCCCTGGTCGGGGTGGCGTGGCTGTTCCTCCGCCTCACCGACGTCCTGGCGGAGCACCTGCGCGAGGCCGGGGCCACCAACGCCATGGTCCTGTCCTTCGTGCCGCTCGTGCGGCAGATCGGGAAGTTCTTCCTCGCGGTGATGTTCCTGCTGGCCGCGCTGGACATCGTGGGGGTCAACGTGGTCGCGCTGCTGGCCGGGGTGGGGATCGGCGGCGTCGCCATCGCCTTCGCCGCCCAGAAGACCCTGGAGAACCTGTTCGGTGCGGTCACCATCGCCGGCGACAAGCCGTTCGCGGTCGGCGACTTCGTCCAGGTGGGCCAGCTCATGGGCACGGTGGAGGGGATCGGGCTGCGCTCGGTGCGGCTGCGGACGGTGGAGCGGACCCTGGTCACGGTCCCCAACTCCACCGTGGTGGCCGCCGACGTGGTCAACCTCGCCGAGCGGGACCGGATGCTGTACAACCCCGTGATCGGCGTGGTCTACGGCACCTCGGCCGAGCAGATCCGGTTCATCACCGACGAGGTCCAGCGGCTCCTGCTGTCCCACCCCCGGGTGTGGCAGGACGCCCTCCGCTGTCGCTTCCGCGGCTTCGGGGCATCCTCCCTCGACATCGAGGTCTTCGCCTGGCTCGAGACCCGCGACTTCGTGGAGTTCACGGCCCTGCGGGAGGAGCTCAACTACCGGGTGATGGAGATCGTCGAGCGGGCCGGGACCTCGTTCGCGTTCCCGTCGCAGACCCTGTACCTGGCCCGCGACGGCGCCCCGGACCCCGAGCTGCGACGGGCCGCCGAGGAGGAGGTGCGGCGCCGGTCCGAGGCCGGCGAGCTGGCGGTGCCGGAACCCTCGCCGGAGCTGAAGGAGCGGCTCCACCGGGCGAGGGAAGACGCCCGGGGTGAGAGCCTCCCCGACCCGCCCGGAGACGCCGGGGCGCGGTGACTCGCGACGGCGCTCGACGGGTTTCACGCCGACCCTGGGGGCCGGCGGTCGTGCTCGTCGTCCTCGCCTCGGCCTGCGCCCACACCGGGCCGCCGGCCGTGGAGGAGCCGATCGCGAGCCTGTGGTCGGCGTGGCCGGAGCGGGTGCTCGTGGCGGGCGACCGGGTGTGGATGGCGTTCGACGGGGACTCGGGCGCCCTCGCGCTGGGCGCGAGCTGGAGCCCCAGCGGCCTCGACGAGCACGGACCGCGGTTGAGAACGGCCTGGCTCGCCCCGATGGCGCCCCGGCGGGAGGGGCGCCGGTGGCGGGAGGCCGTCGTGCTGGGGCCGGAGGAGTGGCACCGGTTCGCCGTCGAGGCCGGTGAGCGTTTCGTGTCGGCGGTGCCCGGGGAGGCCACCAGGCTGCTGCTCGGGGGCACCACGTCGCTCCTCGCCCGGGGCGCGGACGGACGCGTTCACGGCCTGCCCGCCGGGAGCGACGGGGGGAGGGCGACGGTGACCCGCGAGGTGACCCAGGCGCGGTTCCTGGCCGAGGCGCTCGCGGTGCTCGGAGCCGAGTACACCACCGGTCGCGGCCCGCGGAGCGCTCCGCGGCTGTTCCGGGTTCAGGACGGCGATCGCGCCGGGGGGTTCGTGCTGCTCGACCCCGCCTCGCAGCTGTGCGTCGTGCTTCCCCACCCCGCCGGCTACGCGGTCGAGCGCGGCGGCACGGGGGTCGGTCGGGCGGCGGAGACCTTGTCCGTGCTGACCGTGGAGTCCCACGGGCTCGCCCTGCTCAAGAACCCGTTCTCGGCGGTGGGCCGCCTGGTCAACAGCGTTGCCCAGATTCTCGCCGGGGTGGGGGAGTCGGGTGTGGCCTCAGGCGGTGGGGCGCCGGTGCCGGTCGCGACGGCGGGAAGCATGGACCTCGTCGCCTGGGAACGGGAGCTGGACGAGCTCACGGGTACGGGACGAAACCGGGGCGCGATCCGACTCCTCGTCGACGGGGACCGTTACTTTCCGCTGCTCGAGCGGAGGATTCGCGAGGCGACGACCTCGATCGAGATCCGGGTCAACATCTTCGACACCGACGACGTGGCGGTTGGAGTCGCCGATCTGCTGCGCGAGCGCTCCGACGAGGTCGAGGTGCGGGTGCTGGTGGATCGGCTCAACACGATGATGGGGGGGCGGGCGCTGCCGTCCTCGCCGATGCCGGAGGGGTTCCGCATGCCGGCGTCCATCCGGAAGTACCTGCGCACCGACTCTCGGGTCAAGGTGCGGTCGTTCTTGAACCCCTGGGGCACTTCGGACCACACCAAGGTCCTGCTCTTCGACCGCCGGTTCGCCCACCTTGGCGGCATGAACATCGGCCGCGAGTACCGATACGAGTGGCACGACCTGATGGTGGAGCTCGAAGGGCCGGTGGTGGGTGCGCTGGGCAGGGGGATGGACCACGCCTGGGCCCACGCCGGGGCGCTCGGCGACCTCGCGTTCCTGGTGGCGACCCTGCGCAGCGACGAGCGGTTCGAGGGCGAGCCCGAGCGTCCCGACCACGTCGACCTGCGGCTGCTCCACACCCGCACCGGCGACCCGCAGATCCTCGTTGCCGAGACCGCGGCCATGCGCCGCGCACGACGGGAGATCTGGCTTCAGAACCCGTACCTGTACGACAACGCGGTGGTGGACGAGCTGGTGAAAGCCCGCCGTCGCGGGGTCGACGTCAGAGTGATTCTGCCCGCCGACTCGGACCTCAGCCTTGGCGACCTCAGCAACATGGTGACCGCCAACCTGCTGCTCGAAAACGGGGTGCGGGTCTTCGTCTACCCGGGGATGACCCACGTCAAGGCGCTGATCGTCGACGGCTGGGCGTGCCTGGGCTCGGCGAACTTCAACGCCCTCTCCCTGCGGCGGAACCTGGAGACCAACGTCGCCACCTCCGACCCCGGGTTCGTCGGGGTGCTGCGTCGGGAGCTGTTCGAGGCGGACCTCGAGGCCTGCCACGAGCTCGAGCGGCCGGTCGACCCCGGCGGCGGTGCGCGGTTGGCGTCGTGGCTGATGAACCAGCTGTGAGGAGCGCCTCCGGGCCGGACAGCCGCGGGCGCGCGGAGACGTCGTCTTGCGTGCCCTGCACCTTCAGTCGAGGGGCGGCGGCGGTCGAGCGGCGAACGACATCGGCCCCGAGACCTGCGGCCCTGCCGGCCTCGGCAGAGGGGCGAGGGATGTGGGCGTCATGATGGAGACCGTCGACCTGGGCTTCGAGATGGCGATGTGGCGCGGGCGGGAGTACCGTGGCCTGCGGGTGATCATGCTCGCCTCCGTCGCCGTTGCCCACGGTCGGCCAGCGCCGAAGCCGTCGTCGACGGCGTGAGGGGGCCGTCGTGCGGTCTGACCCGAGCCCCGGTGTGGAACCCCCGCGACGACTGTCCGCCCCGGGTTGGCTGCTGGTCGGCAGCTCTACGGAGAAAGCCGACGGCGTCGAGGTGGCGACTGCGGTCCTGCGGCGGGCGTCGGCAGCGCGGCCCGTGACCGGGCTCGAGGTCGAGATCCTGATCGGTGACGACGGTGACGAGCTCGAGGGCGACGGTTTCTCGCTCGTCGACGAGGTGGGGCCGCGAGCGGGCGCCGACGCCGTCGCGATGCTGCGGGCAGGGGCGAGGCGCGTGCTCGGCCTGCGTTCGCGACCCGGGGCGTTGGGCGCCGGTTGCTCGGCGGCGTTCGCACGCCTCGGACCCGGCGCTCTGGTCGTCGCGGTGTCCAACTCGCTCCGGCTCCACCTGGACCCCGACCTGTTCTTGATGGCCGGACGGCGGCGTGACCCGTCCCCCCTGCCGTCGGCCGTGCAGGTGGCCGGCCTCGTCGATCGTTGGGTCGACCGAGGGGCCGGCCCGGCCGATCGTGCGCCCGCCGCCCTGGCGGTCGACCGCGGCCGCTGGGTTCTGCGGGACGACGTCACCGCCATCGTTCTGGCGGGGGGCCGCAGCCGCCGCATGGGCGCCGACAAGCGGTTTCTGCCCCTCAGCGGCGGCACCCTCCTGGAGCGGGTCGTGGCCACGCTGCGACCACTGGTGGGGGAGGTCGTGCTGAGCACGAACGATCTCGCGCTCGGCCACGATTTCGGCCTGCGGACCGTGCCCGACCGGGTGCCCGGCGAGGGTCCGCTGATGGCGCTCGCCTCGGCGCTCGCGTCCGGCACCAGCGACCGCAACCTGCTGGTCGCGTGCGACCTGCCCGAGATCCCGGCGCCCCTGGTGAGGGGGCTCCTCGAGGCTGCCTTGACCGCCGACGCGGTGGTGCCGGTAAATGTGGACGGGGTGCCGGAGCCTCTGCTGGCGGTCTACCGGCGGCGACTGCTGCAGGACGCCGAGGTGCTGCTCGCCGCCGGCGAGCGTCGGTTGCGGGCGCTGTTCGAGAGGTGTCGGACCTCCTACCTCGAGCTGGCCCACTTCGGTCTGGAGCGGCTGCCCAACCTCAACACTCGCGAGGACTACGAGCACTTCCTCCAGGCTGGCGGGTGGACCCGTGAGTCGCCTTGAGTTCGTGCGAGGACTTTGGTGAAACAGCGGTTGACCCTCCGGAAGGGAGCCGTTACGCTTGGTGCAGAGTCGGCAGAAGGGGGATGGAGACATGCGTGCTGTGGTCATCTGCGTCGCGGTCTTGCTGGTGTGCGGAGGGGTCATGGCGGTCGACCTGAAGAACGAGGACTCGAAGAGCTACGACATCAAGATCCACGACGGGCCGACGGTCACCAGCTCGTCCATCGACGGGGGCACGACCCGGGTGGGCATCTGCTCGGAGTGCACCATCGAGGTCGTGGGTGTGGGCACGATCGAGGCGTCGGGCGACCAGGTGGTAGTGGTCAAGGACGGCGAGCTCTCGATCCAGGAGTAGGGGCGAAGCTCAGCTCCTCGACGGAGACCTCGGAGAGCAGCTCGGGCCGGCGGAGGCCTGCATCCAGCGCAACGGTGACCGATCCCACCGGTTCGTCGAGGGTGCGCTCCTGTCCCGGTGCGAAAGGGCCGAGGTGGACGGTCCCCTCGGACCACTGCGTGCCGCCGTCGACGGCGTATCGAACTCCCACCACCACGTCCTGCAGGGGCCGGTCGCCGCCGTTGCGCAGGCGGCCCCGGAGCAGCACCCGACCCGACGGCTGCCCTCCGGGCTGCTGCCGGTCGAGGGACAGACGGAGGTGGTGGTCGACGTAGCGGTTCAGGTAGCCTTCCGGGGTGGCCGGGTCGCCGTAGTGGTCGGTGGTGACGCGGTCCACCAGCCGGACCCCGGCATAACCGAGGGCTCCGAGCACCACCGCGATGACCAGTGCCCGGCGCACGTCAGCGGTCCACGACCCTGCGGGAGGTGAGGTCGAACACCTCCCCGGGCAGGAGGACGTGGCTGACGAGGCCGCGGACGCCCAGGGCCTCGCCACCCGACCGCGACTGGCGGCGGATCTCGGCGGGGGAGGCGTCGAACACCATCACCCAGCCCTCGCCGAGGACCTCGAAGGTCCGGTCGGGCCTGACCCACACCGCCGTCGCCTCGTCGACCCCGACCCCGAGCAACTCCGGGTGCTCCAGGACCACCGAGATCAGGCGGTTCTGCCGCTGCCGGGCGACGAAGTGCTGGTCCACGATCACCCCGGGGAAGAGGCCGAGGCCCGGGACGAGCTCGACGTTCGCGGCGGTGAGGACGCTGAAGTCCCCCTCGCCGGTGATCATGGGGTCGCTCATGCAGGCGGTGCCGGCGGACGTGCCGGCGACCGCCGCGCCGCGGGCGAAGGCCCGCCGCAGCGCCCCCTCCAGCGGGGTGCCGAGGATGGCGCGGGTGATCCGGCTCTGGTCGCCGCCCGAGAAGAACACTCCTCCGGCCCGCTCCACCATCGCCGCCACCTCGGGCGAGAGCGCGTCGTCGCGGGTCCGCACCGGCGCGACGGTCACCTTGCGGCAGCCGTAGTCCTCAGAGAACAGCTCGACGAGCTCCTTGCCGGTCCGGCGCCGCTCGGACGCGGTCGGGAAGACCACGATCGGCGCGTCCGGTCCGCCCGCCAGTTCGACGAACTTCGCCAGCGCCGCCCGCGGTTTCGAGCCGCCGCCGATGAGGACCAGGTGGCCCAGCGGGTCGCCCGCGACGGCGGGCAGGGCGACCGCGAGGGCGAGCGCCACGAAGGCCGTCAGGCGGGCGGGGAGTCGTGCGGACGAGGAACCGAGTCTGCTCATGTCACCTCCCGGAGAGCAGCGGGGCGGCCCGGAGGCCGCCCCGCGAGGCATGAGGTCAACTGGCGGGGTCAGAACGACAGCCGGACGCCGAGGCGTACTTCGCGACCGGCCTCGACGGCGAGGGGCTCGCCGAAGCTCGAAGCCTCGTCCCACTCGCTGCCGTCCGGGTGGTTGGCGTAGTCGTAGTAGTAGGTGCCCCAACGTTCCTGCACGTCGAGCACGGTGTCGGAGTTGAGCACGTTGAAAACGTCGAGCATGACCGACAGGTCGAGCGCGCTGGACAGCGCGAACACCTTCTCCATGTGGATGTCGAGCAGGTGGCGGTCGTCGAGCTGCTGCGAGCCGAGCGACGTCATGTTGACCGTCGTCCGGTCGTTGTAGTAGAGGCCGTCCATGACCACGTACGGGGTCCAGTACGTCCCCGAACGGTACAGGTAGAAGCCGCTCAGGATGACGTCCCACGGGATGTCCACCGAGGCGTTGAGCTTCAATTCCCACTCGGAGTGACCCGGCAGCGTGCCGTCGTTGTTGACCGAGCCGTTGAGGTCCTCCCAAGCGTCCTCGTAGCTGTCGACCTCGATGGTGTTGCCGGTGAGGTCGGACCACACCAGCGACGCGCTGAACGACCAGCCGTCGGCGTAGCGACGGTTGAGCCGGAGCATGACCGCGTCGTAGTCGCGGTAGGCGTCGCCAGGGTTGGTGAGCACGAAATCCTGCTCGGACAGCAGCTCGTAGAAGGGGAGGCCGGCGCCCGTCAACGGGTTGCCCGGCGCCACCAGGCCGTCGTAGTCGTCGTTGACGTTGACCATGGCGATGATGTCGGAGTTCTCGCGGTGGACGTAGTCGACCCCGATCAGCATCTCCGGGGTCAGCTGGCGCTCGAAGCTGACCACGTACTGGTCGACGTAGGGGTGGGAGATGTCGGGGTCCATCGTGGCGCCGCCGGTGGGGCGGCTGGAGTAGAGCACCCAGTCGTCGAGGTCGAAATCCCAGTCCCAGATTTCGAACGGCGTCCAGGCGTTGCCGGAGAGCTCGCGGTCGTACATGAAGGCGATCAGCCCCTCGTAGTACCGCCCGTAGTGGGCCTTGAGTGCGGTCGTGCCGGCGCCGCCGACGTCCCACACCAGCCCGAAGCGCGGGGCGAGCATGTCGACGTCGTAGACGTCCTCGACGCCGTTCTTGAAGCCCCCCTGGTAGGCGGTGTAGCGCAGGCCGAGGTTGACGGTCACGTCGCCCGCCTTCCAGGAGTCCTGGAGGTAGGCGTGGAGACCCTCCTGCACGGCGTGGAAGTCGATCTCGGAGCCGCGGTCCGAGGAGTAGAGCGCGCACTCGGGGTTCGAGAAGTAGTCGTCGAGGGAGTCGCAGTAGTAGGAGTCGTCGTAGTAGGTGAAGCCGCCGTTGCGGGTGCGGACCTCGTCCTGGCTCGAGTCTTCCCAGGTCACCCCGAACTTGAAGGTGTGGGAGTCGTTGGCGACGACGAGGTCGTCCGCGAACAGGCTCCAGGACGCGTCGAGAGTCAGGCGGTCCTTGTCCGTGAGCCAGGTCCAGAGGTAGTTGTCCCACTCGAAGGTGCTTTCGGCATCGTAACGGCCGGGCACGTTGCGACCCGCGGGCGCCAGGCGGTCGTCGGTGCCGGTGAAGCCGGTGACCTTGACGGCGAGGAAGTTGCTGTCGCCGACGAGCGACTCCCAGGTGACGTTGTACGACCAGTTGGGCGAGTCCTGGGTCTCGGCGGCGGAGGCGAGGACGTACTCCCCCACATACCGGCGGTCGTGGTCGACGCCGTCGTAGTCCACCAGGGCGACGAGCTTGTTGGCGTTGCCGGCCTGGAAGGTGAGCTTGGCGAGGTAGCGCGACCAGCTGCGGACCGAGTCGCCCCGGTCGTCGCTCGGCGCCCCGGCCGAGAAGAACGGCTGCACGGTCCGCTCCCGTTCCTGGGCCGACACGAAGTACCAGACCTTGTCCCTGACCATCGGGCCGCCGAGGTTGAAGCTCACGTCCCAGTCGGAGTCGAGGGTGTTGACCCCCTCCACCCCCTCGGGGGCGTTCTCGGAGTTGAGGCTCTCGCTGGAGTAGTAGGCGCCGAAGTCCCCGGAGATCTCGTTGCCGCCCGACTTGGTGATCAGGTTGACCACCGCGCCGGTGAAACCGCCGTACTCGGCGTCGGCGCCGAGCCCGGTAACCTGGACCTCCTGGATCCAGTCGAAGTTGGGCAGGATCCACTGGTTGCCGGAACCCGGGTCGGACACGTCGACGCCGTCCAGGTTGTAGGCGCTCGCCTGCTCGGTGGTGGCGCCGTAGGCGTTGCCGCCGGTGACGCCGGGGGCGTAGTTCATCAGCGAATTGGCGTCCCGGGGTAGGGGGGCTCGCCGCAGATAGGTCTGGTCCAGATTGGTGGAG